>R17__coassemble_121_pt1 | contig 95036 bp, 103 predicted proteins | sample R17__metabat2_high_PE_020 | metagenome-assembled genome bin R17
TTTGAGACGACGCAGGTACCCTAGCTTTTCGCTTTAGCGAAAAGCGTCGTACCATATTTTAGTAAAAAAATGAGTTTGCTCTGGATTTTTTGAGACGACGCAGGTACCCTAGCTTTTCGCTTTAGCGAAAAGCGTCGTACCATGCCAAAAGTATGCTATAATTAAGCATGAGTATAAAAAGGGAAGGCACATGAGCAAAGTAACACGTTATCTGAATCGCCACCTCACGGGAAACGTTTTTGATAAACGTTCAATTCGTGAGGCGTATATGTCTGATCGCTCATTGTTGTATACTGTACCGCGTCTGGTTGCGATCCCTGAAACTACAACTGATTTGCGTAAAATTATGCGATTTTCTCATCAGTTAGCGAAGCGAAATTTCCGTCTGCCGATCACTGTGCGTGGTGGTGGCAATGATAAAACTGGCGCTGCCATTGGTAGTGGTATGTTGATTTCTATGGAAAAAATGAATCATATTCAAGAGATTGATGTACGCAATCGTCTGGTGCGTGTACAGGCAGGCATTACTCTTGGTGAGCTTAATACTGCGCTGTCGGTTCATGGTTTGACTTTGCCAATTGCTGGACATGAGAAAAACACCATCGGTGGCTTGATTGCTAATTGTCCATCCGATGATTACGCTGGTAAATATGGAGGGATTTTTCGTTGTGTCGAACAGATAGAGGTGGTGCTGTCGAATAGTAATCTTTTGCAGACCGAGATTTTGCATGAACGTAATCTCGAAAAACGTAAAACCGAAGAGTCAGCTTTTGTGAGTAAAATTTATAATGATGTCGATGAATTGCTTGATCAGTACAAAAGTATAATTTCTGATTTGGCTCGCAAAGATTTGGATTCATCTGGGTATTCAACAATTGCTTTGGTCAGGAAAAATAAGACTTTTGACCTATTGCCACTATTCTTCAATTCTCAAGGGACGCTTGGTATTATTTCGGAGGTGATTTTGCATGTTGTACCTCTGTCAGCTGAGCAACGCCATATTATGATTACAAGCCGTAATGTGCGACCAGTGATGGGGTTACTGAGATATATTCAGACCAAATTTAATCCTTTGACGCTCAATATTTATGATTCGCAAATTTTTCGTGAAGCAATCAAAAACGGTAACCAGTCGCGTTTGTTTGTGCGTGAACCCAGAGGTGATTTGGTAATTATTGCCAGTTTTGATCATTCCGCTTGGCGTAATCGTCGGATTATGAAAAAAATTGTCGAGGCTCTGCCACGTAATACGAGGGCAATTGTTGAAGATGATAATAATGCAGGGGATTTTCAAGACCTTAACGCAATGTTGACCAGTTATCTCAACGATTGTAAATATGGCGAACGAGTGCCGGTAGTGGACGATGTGCGAATTGAACCGACGCAATTAGCTAATTTTATTTCCGATGTCAAAAAATTGGGGCGCCTGATGCATGTTGACACCTCTGTTTATGGTTCGTTTATTGCTAATAATTATTCCGTGCGTCCAGAGATTCCTTTGAGTTCTTCGGCCGGTCGTCATCTGTCAATGCAATTTTTGCGCGATTATACGAAATTAGTTGAGAAGCATCATGGTTCTATTACTGGTGGCGGACCAGAAGGTGGTACGAAGGCTTTGGTAGTGCATTTTACCGAAGAACAAAAACAACTTTATGGAGCGATCAAAGACCTATTTGATCCCAAAAATATCCTTAATCCACATATCAAATTAGGGGCAAATCCGATTACTTCGATTCGTCGTTTGCGTAATTTCTATAATCGTCGTATCATAGAGCCCTAAGCCTGTGATATAATAGATTTATGAAAACTACTACAAAGAAATTATCCGAAACTAAGGTAGAACTTCACGTCGCTCTTGATGCTGAAGATCTCCGAGTAGCGCAAGACAAAGCAATTGCGCGCCTTTCACAAAAAGTAACTGTGCCTGGATTCCGTAAGGGTAAGGCTCCCAAGAAAGAGGCTCTCAAGCATATGGATCCGAATGAACTCGGTGAGACCATGCTTGATATTGCTGTGCGTACTTCTGTACCACTAGCTTTTGCTGACGCTGGTGAGAATCCTTTGATGATCCCAGAGGTCAACGTAACTAAATTTGTCCCAGGCGAATTGGTCGAGTATACTGCTACGGCTGAGATTTTGCCAGAGATCAAAGTCGGCAAACACACCGGTTTGAAAGTCAAAAAAGAAACCGTCAAAGTTACCGACAAAGATGTTGATGAAATCCTCGAAAATATCGCCAATTCTTATGCCGAGAAAAAGGCTATCAAACGCAAAGCCAAAATGGGCGATGATGTAATCATTGATTTTGTTGGCAAGAAAGACGACAAGGCCTTTGAGGGTGGTAGCGCCAAAGATCAGCATTTGCTCCTTGGTTCCAAGCAATTTATCCCTGGTTTTGAAGAGGGAATTGTCGGACATGAACCTGGCGACAAATTTAATATTGACGTCACTTTCCCCAAAGATTATCACAATCAAGATTTAGCTGATGCCAAGGCCGTATTTGAGATTTTGCTGAAACAAGTTAATGAAGTCAAAAAACCAAAATTAGATGCAAAATTAGCCAAAAAATGTGGTCCGTTTAAGAGCATTGACGAGCTCAAAAAAGACATCCGCAAGAATTTGGCTACTCAAAACGAGCAACGTATTAACGCCAAATTCCAAGACGATCTCGTAGCTGCTTTGGTCAAAAAATCTACTATCATTGCCCCTGAAATCATGATCAAAGATCAACTGCGTTTTATCAAAGAAGATATGGCGCGCAATGTCGCATCGCGTGGCTTGACTTTTGAAAAATGGCTTGAAGTTCGTGGTATGACTGAAGACGAATGGATCGAAAAGGAGGCACGAGAAGTCGCTGAAAATCGCGTCAAAGCCTCATTGGTTTTGCAAGTTTTGGCACGCGATCAAAAAATCACCGTCGATGACAAAGAGGTCGATGCAAAGTTAGCCGAGCTTAAAGAAGTTTACAAAAATTCCGAAGAAGCTCTTAGTCAGCTCAAAGATCCAAATGTCCGTCAAGACATCAAGAATCGCATGACGATCGAAAAAACCCTCGCATTTTTGGTTGACGCCAATAAATAACAGAGGGTAAATTCAAATAATAGCAATTTTACGGAGTTGCTATTATTTTTTGCAAAAAACACAAACAGTATGATATAATGAGTTTATGCTAAAACTAAGTCGAGTAGCGTATTGTGGAGTTCGCTATCTCCGTAACCTGATTTTACTGCTAGTATTGTTACTAGGTGTAATTTGTGTTGGTTCTTCTAGCGGAATTATTCGAGCGACGTCTTCGGGGGGGGGGTAATAGTCCGATTAAAGTCGGTGTTGATGCAGATATTTCGATTGCGATCTCGGTGCCATCTTTTGAACTAAACATTACTCCAAATACAGCGGTTAGCACGACCGCTGGCACGGTTTCTGTGACGACTAATAATTACACCGGATATACACTTTCGATGAGTATGGCGGATTGGGCGAGTAGTAATGCTTTGATGCATACTAATCCGAATTACCAAATTGACGCACTTGATGGGACTACTACAGCAAGCGATTTTCCATTTAACAAATGGGGCTATTCACTAGATGGTGGTGCGAATTTCACTGTGCCTCCTGCTATTGGTGCAACACAGGTACTTAAAACTACTACCGCCGCGTCTATTGCTGACCCGACACAAATCCATCTAGGTACGCGCGTTGATTCGACCATGATATCTGGAGATTATTATAATGCAATCAAATTCACTGCAGTAACTAATGCTTTGCCTGCTCCGACTAATTTTGACGAAGCTTTCCTGTATTCTGGTGCCGAAAAAGACCCAAATACCGGACTTTACAAGATGCAAGATATGACAAATAGTGTTTGTGCGTCAGTCCCATCACCTACTTCGGCGACTGCTGGTGATGAGCAGACCACTACCCTTGTCGATACGCGTGATAATAAAACTTACACCATAGCTAAATTAATGGATGATAAATGTTGGATGACCCAGAATCTAGACCTAGATCTTAACACCACCACAGCTCTTACCAACGAAAACACTAACCTTACTAGCGTAGTCACCTGGATTCCAGAAAGAAATACCATTCCAACTGGAAGCCTTAGCTCCAGCACCTGGATAAATGATTACAACCATCCATATTCCTACGACCCAGGAGATGAATACTACTACACATCAGGTACAACCAGTAATGACACTGAGTACACCTCCCTCTCCGCCTGCACCGCAGCTGGTCACAGCGAATCAGACTGCAAACACTACCACGAAGGAAACTACTACAACTGGTCTGCAGCAGTAGCCAGTAACGATACATCCAGCCACACCACAAGTGAAGAAACCATGCCCGACTCCATCTGTCCCAAAGGCTGGCGTCTCCCCCAATCAAGTTCCGATCCATCCGAATTCGGCACCCTCCTTTACCAATCTGGAATAATAACCTCCCCAACTGCATCAGGAACATCAGCCTATACCACAGATGGCTTTAACAACATCAGAACTACTCCCCTGTGGTTTGTGCGTTCTGGGCGCGTTTACGATGGTTCGCGACTCAATCTCGGCTCCTACGGGCGCTATTGGTCTTCGGCGGTTCTCTCGAGCAGTCGTGCTTACAGCCTCTTTGTCTACAGTTCCGATATTAGCCCGCGCTACGACAACAGTCGCAATAATGGGTATTCAGTGCGTTGCTTGGCACAGTAGCTACTGTGAACTGTACTCTTAAAAGTAGACACTAAATTCTAACTGTACTATAAATATAGGATTAATATGCATATGAAAATTTTTGTTTCGCAGAGTTGTCATTGCGACATCAAAGGATAAAAAGAATCACCGTTAGGATGGCTCAATAACCGCTAGAAGGTGCTATTCTAAGTAGCATTTTCATTAAATTAATCATTTCACAAAAAATCAAAAAGTGTGGTATAATAATATCAAGAGTTTCACGCTTGTTTGTTATTGCTGTAAGCAAATGGGCAACAGATAATATTAATTTTAAGAGGAAATTTTAATGCCAACAATTAATCAATTGATTCGCAAGCCTCGCAAGAAGGCTGCCAAAAAATCCAAGGCCCCAGCTCTTGGTTCTATTGTCAACACATTAAAAACCCGTCACTATAATCAGGCTGCTCCGCTCAAACGTGGTGTTTGTCTTAAGGTGACGACTAAGACCCCAAAGAAACCAAACTCCGCTTTGCGTAAAGTCGCTCGTGTGCGTCTGACCAATGGTCAAGAAGTTTGGGCTTATATCGGTGGGGAAGGTCACAATTTGCAGGAACACGCTGTGGTCTTGGTCCGTGGTGGTCGTGTGCCAGATCTTCCTGGTGTACGTTATCATATCGTCCGTGGTACGCTTGATCTTCAAGGTGTAGACGGTCGCAAACAAGGTCGATCAAAATATGGAGCAAAGAAGGAGAAATAGTTATGGCACGTAAAGTCACAAAATCATTACAGCGCAAACTAAATCCAGATCGTCGTTACCAGTCGGTCTTGGTTCAACGTTTGATCAATAAATCTATGCTTAATGGCAAAAAACAAGTCGCCGAACGTGCTGTCTATGCTGCACTTGAGGGCGCTGCCAAGAAGTTAAAGAGTGAAAATCCAGTAGAAGTTTTTGAAAAAGCTCTTGCTAATGTCTCGCCAGATTTTGAGGTTAAATCACGTCGCGTCGGTGGTGCGAACTATCAGATTCCATTCCCAATTTCTGGGCATCGTCAGCAACATTTTGCCTTTAGCTGGCTTGTTCAGTCTGCACGTGCTCGTCAGGGGATGCCATATGCTAAGCGTCTTGAGCTTGAAATTGTTGATGCTTACAACGAGACTGGAGCTGCTTTCAAGAAGAAGGAAGATTGTCACCGTATGGCCGAAGCCAACCGTGCTTTTGCGCATTTTGCTCGTTAGATTGTACGGCAAAATTAGAACATCGCTTTCACAGGTTTATTCGAAACAGCGATATCAGAAACACCACTCTCGAATTTGGTGTGGATGAGCAAATTAGAGAACACCACTTCTCGAGTTAGTATAAGCGTAGTGCAACCGGAGAAAATGCGTAGCATTTTCCCCGCATGTAGCGCTAACTCGAAAGTGGTGTTCTTAATTTTGCTGTTTTGTAAATTAATTTTAGAAGTGGTGTTTCTAATTTTGCTGTTTCAAATAGCCAAAGATGTGCTATAATAAACATAAGTAAAAACGGAGGGTAGATTTATGATTAAAGTAGCAATCAACGGTTTCGGTCGTATTGGTAGAGCTGCTTTCAAAATCGCTTTTGAACGTCCCGACATAGAAATTGTCGCGATTAATGATTTGGCTGATGTGGAATCGCTTGCCTATCTGTTGCAGTACGATTCCAACTATGGTATTTATGGCCGGCAGGTTAGTCATGAAGGCGATAATTTGATTATTGACGGCACAAAAATCCCAGTTTTATCAAAGGCAGACCCGAGTGAATTGCCTTGGGGAGATCTCGGTATAAATGTCGTAATGGAGTGTTCTGGGCATTTTAACGATCCAGCAAAAGCTCGAGCACATATCACTGCTGGAGCTCAAAAAGTCGTTATTTCGGCGCCCCTCAAAGGTGAAGCCGATGCCAAAACTATTGTTTTAGGTGTGAACGAAGACATTCTTACTGCAGACGACAGGATTCTTTCAAATGCGTCTTGTACTACGAACTGCATTGCTCCTGTTATGAAACTTCTAGAAGAAAAATTTGGCGTCGCCAAAGCCATGATGACTACCGTGCACTCTTATACCGCATCACAAGCGCTTGTCGATGGACCAGCGAAAACTGCGCGCGAATCACGTGCGGCTGCGCTTAATATTGTCCCGACCAGTACTGGTGCGTCTAAGGCTGCTGCTTTGACTATCCCGAGTCTCAAGGGCAATTTTAATGGTTTGTCTGTACGCGTTCCGACCTCTGTAGTTTCTTTATCTGATATTACGGCAGTTTTGAAACAAAAAGTCACTGCGAGCGAAGTAAATCAAATTTTTGAAGAAGCGACGCACGATCCTCGTTATCAGGGTGTTTTGGCGGTTACGCATGCACCTGTAGTTTCTACTGATCTGCGGGGCAATTCGCATTCTTGTATCGTTGACTTATCCTTGACAGATGTAGTTGCTGGTGATTTGGTCAAAGTTGTAGTTTGGTATGACAACGAATGGGGCTATGCTAATCGTTTAGTCGAGCTAACTAGTAAATTTGGAGAAGAAGAATAATGGCAGGAATCAAAATTTTTATTGGCGCAGATCATCGTGGTTTTAAGGCGAAGCAACGCCTTGTTAGCTATCTGACTGGACTTTATGATGATGTCGAGATTGTTGACATGGGTGCATATGATTACAAGCCAGATGATGATTTTAACGATTCGGCTATTGCAGTTGCTCAAGAAATTTCCATGCATCCACAGGCGGGTTATGGGATTTTGCTTTGTGGTTCGTCTTTTGGTGTTTGTATGCAAGCCAACCGTTTTCCTCGTATCCGAGCGATCAATCCATTAACTCCAGATATGGCCAAGCTTGGACGTCAGCACAATGCTGCCAATGTTTTGTGTTTGTCTGCCGACCAATTATCGTTTGCCGAAATGCGTGATATTTTGCATGTTTTTTTGCAAACTCCACCTTTGCCAGATGCACGTTTTCGCCGTCGCAATCAACGTCTTGAGGAGGTTTTTGGATAATGGCTATCATTGCTCCGACAGCTCTCACCGGTGACCTAGAGCAATATCGTGCGCAGATGACCGCATTTAATTCATTTGCACAACGCATTCAAATTGATGTGACTGATGGTGAATTCGTAGAAGCACGCACGGTGCCACTTGAAAATGTTTGGTGGCCTAAGGGCAAAGATGCTGATCTGCATCTGATGATAGCACATCCATCGCAGCATCTTGATACTTTAGTGAAGTTACATCCGTCACTTGTGATTGTTCATGCTGAAGTCAAAGAAGATCTTTTGCCGATTTTTCAAAAACTTAGACAAGAAGGCATCAAAGTCGGAATTGCTTTGCTTAAGTCAACTTTCCCAGGAAATGTCGAAAAGTTTATTCAGCTTGCGGACCATGTTTTGATTTTTGCAGGAGATCTTGGCAAACAGGGCAGTAATGCCGATATGCTTCAGATCGAAAAGGTGCCGCTTGTGCGTGCGATCAAACCAGGCGTCGAAATTGGTTGGGATGGTGGTGCAAATATGGAAAATATCCGTGAAATTGCTCATTCTGATATTGATGTGATTAATGTTGGTCGGGCAGTAGCACAAGCCTCGAATCCAGCTCAAGCTTACAAAGATCTAGTCAAAGAAGCCGACAAGAGAGGAGTGCGTCTATAATGTCTCGTGTAGTTTGTTTGGGTGCGGCACTTCAGGATATCTTTTTGGCCAGTCAAGGCGATATACCACTTCGTAACAAGATACAAAGTGGCGAAAAAACTGAGGTTGACCAAGCTACTTATTGTGTAGGTGGTGGCGGTATTAATACTGCTGTGTCTCTTGCGCGTCACGATCACGAAACTATTCTAATGTCTAGCATTGCTCATGATGTCTGTGGTGCGACCGTTTTGGAGTTACTTGATCAAGAAAACATCGATAGTAGTTATATGCAGATTATCGACGAAGGTCAGACTGGGTGTTCGATTATTTTGGTCGATCAAGATGACGACAGCGCAATTTTGACTTATTATGGTACCGCAACTCAATATAATGATTTGGACGAGCATGATCTTGAATTGATCCATCCAGATTGGCTTTATATTACGACACTCGGTGGCGATTTTGATACCCTGAATCGTTTTTGTGACAAAGCACGTGAGTTGAATTGCAAAGTTATGTTTAACCCAGGCAATTTGGAACTAGCGAATACAAAAGCATTGATTGCATTTTTATCAAAAGTAGATATATTACTTGTCAACAAAGAAGAAGCATCCCAGATAGTTTCAGGCCAACTCCCCGAGGAATTATTGGAACAATTACAGAGGCATGTCGAGACGGTAATTATCACAGCTGACGTGATGGGTGGTATCGCTAGTGACGGCAATGAAATTTGGCGTTTTGGGCTTTATGAACATACAAAAGTTATAGATACAACTGGTGCTGGTGACGCTTTTGGTGCTGGTTTTTTGGCACATTATTTGTCAGGGCATTCTTTTAGTGATTCTCTTATTTTTGCATCTGCTAATTCCACCTCTGTTATTGGTGATTTGGGGGCTACGACAGGCGTGTTATCGAGTCATACAGAACTTCATCCTATGCCAATTCAACAACTTTAAAATGTTTATGCTATAATAAGAACATGGATATAAAAAAGAAAATTGTTCTTACAGCAGAAGAAATCGAACGAATAAGAAAGGACTTTGCTCAATTAGCGGAATTCGATCGTGATCGTATCTTGGCGTATGCTCAAGATTTGGGGCTTGGTCTTGTCAAAATTCGTTCCTATCCTCAGGGAGTGACGATTTTTGGCTCAGCACGTGTCAAAGAATCCGACAAATACTATAAGCAAGCACGCGAACTTGGTGGTTTGCTAGCGCAAAACGGTCATGCTGTTACAACTGGTGGTGGACCCGGAGTTATGGAAGCAGCCAATCGTGGCGCCTATGAATACGGTGGTCGTTCGATCGGTTTTAATATCAAATTGCCACACGAACAACATTGTAACCCCTACTTGACTGATTCCTTGGATTTTACCTACTTTTTTGCACGTAAAGTAATGCTAGCGATGTGCTCCAAAGCTTATGTATATTTCCCAGGTGGTTTTGGTACTTTGGACGAATTATCAGAATTATTAGTACTAATCCAAGAAGGCAAAATGCCAAAAATGCCAATTTTTTTGATCAATAGCCACTATTGGAAACCGCTTGACAAATTTTTCCAAACTCGTTTCGAAAAAGAACATATGATCAAAGCATCGGACCGCAAATTATACACCATCACCGATGATATTACAGATGTGATTAAAGCCGCCAATCGTGTTGGTCACCCAAAGATAAAAGACAATATCTACGATCGTTTCAAAAAGCTCTAGATTCGCAAAAATCACAAAATATGTTATAATATTTTTATGCCTAAATTTAAGTTAAAAAGCAGTTACAAACCAACTGGAGATCAGCCTCAAGCAATTGAGCAATTGACCTCTGGTATTGCTATGGGTGAAAAAGCCCAAACTCTCAAGGGTGTGACTGGCTCAGGTAAGACTTTTACGATGGCAAATATTATTCAAAATACCCAAAAACCGACTTTGATTTTGGCTCATAACAAGACTCTAGCTGCCCAGCTTTATTCCGAATTTCGCGAATTTTTCCCTGATAATGAAGTGCATTTTTTTGTTAGTTATTTTGATTATTATCAGCCGGAGGCTTATATTGCGGCGACGGACACTTATATTGAAAAAGATTCGGCGATTAACGAAGAGATTGATCGTTTGCGTCACGCTGCGACTGAGGCGTTGCTGACACGGCGTGATGTGATCGTGATTGCTAGTGTTTCTTGTATTTATGGCATTGGTTCGCCAGCTCATTACACCGAGATGTCTTTGTCGCTTCGGCGCAGAGATGATTCTTTAACTCAACAAGACCTTATACAACGCCTTGTGGCAATGCAGTATAGTCGTAATGATCTGGCGCTTGAACGTGGGAATTTTCGCGTTCACGGCGACACTATTGATCTTTTTCCAGCAAATGGCGAATATATTTATCGTTTTGAGTTTGGTTTTGATGAGCTTGAAGAGATCAAGATTTTGGAGCCGTTGACTCTAGAACTGCGTGAAAAACCCGATTCTTTACATATTTTCCCAAATACTCACTATGCGACGCCAAAAAATGAATTAGACCAAGCGATCGCCAAAATTAAAGCAGAATATGAAGATCGGTTAGCGTATTTTAATAAACATCAGAAATATCTCGAGGCACAACGTTTGTCGCAACGCACCAAATATGATCTCGAGATGCTCCAAGAAACCGGCTTTGTTAAAGGAATCGAAAACTATTCGCGCCATCTTGAGGGACGGGCTGCGGGTGAACCGCCATTTACGCTTCTTGACTTTTTTCCAAAAGATTATCTACTATTTGTTGATGAATCACATATGACTTTACCACAAGTTAGAGGTATGTTTAACGGTGATCATGCCCGCAAATCTACTCTTGTGGAATATGGTTTTCGTTTGCCAAGTGCGTTAGATAATCGTCCGCTTAATTTTGCCGAATTTGAAAAACATATTAATCAAGCAGTCTATGTTTCAGCTACCCCTGGTCAATACGAATTAGAACATTCGCCCCAGCCTATAGAACAAGTGATTCGTCCGACTGGGCTTTTGGATCCAGTAGTCGAAGTGCGTGCGTCTGAAGGGCAAATAGATAATTTGATTAGTGAAATTGAGCAAAGAATCGCCAAAAACCAGCGTACGCTAGTGACGACTTTGACGAAACGGATGGCCGAAGATTTGGCTGACCATTTACATGACAAAGGTATCAAGGTGGCATATCTTCATTCTGATATTGATACTCTGGAGCGTGGCGATATTTTGCGCGATTTGCGTACAGGAGTATATGATGTATTGGTTGGCATTAATTTGCTACGTGAAGGCTTGGATTTGCCAGAGGTATCATTGGTTGCGATTCTTGATGCCGATAAAGAAGGTTTTTTGCGTTCTGAACCGGCGTTGGTTCAGACGATTGGTCGTGCCGCGCGTCATGTTGAAGGTAAGGTGATTATGTATGCCGATAATGTGACTGAGAGTATGGACAAGGCCATTTCCGAAACGAATCGTCGTCGCAATATCCAGCAAAAATATAATCTGAAACACGGTATTACTCCACAATCGATTTCCAAAGAAGTTAGTAAAGGCTTGCGCGCAATTATTCCAGAAAAAGAGCAAAAGACCAAGCTCGACCTCAAGAAAATTGCCCCAGAAGAGTTCCCAGCTCTTGTCAAAGAACTAACTGCCCAGATGGAAATTGCTGCTGCCAATCTCGAGTTCGAAAAAGCCGCCCTTCTTCGCGACCAGATTCACGAGATCCAAAAAATACGCTAAATAAGTATTGAGAGTACATAAAGTGCCACCCCTGTAGCAACAGAGACATTGAAAGATTCTTTACGACCGTGCATTGGTATCTCCAAGAAGAGGTCAAAACAGGGGTAAAGGCTAGTTGGGATGCCATTCACTTCTTCACCTAGCACCAAAACCACTTTATCGCCAATTATCTGGGGTAATCTGGGGTCATTTAAGAGGCGTAACCTGTCATCACTGATATTATTCTCTAGCCCGACAATTTTCCACCCTTGCTTGTGATATTCTTCAATCGCCTCTGTAATATCAGAGGTAGTATTACATTTGATTAGATTTTCAGCCCCAAGAGCAGTTTTGCCAATCTGATGGTCCAATTTGTCGCGCAAGTGTGGCAATAATTCTGGATCGTGTATTCGAGGTGTGTAGCCAGAAAAAATTACCTCTGATACACCAAAACCTTCGGCAGTACGCAAAATTGCCCCGACATTATAGGTTGAACGGATATTATGTAAACAAAGTTTGATTTTCATATTAAAAATTAATTATCTGCTTGTCCAGCTTCGTCAAAATCTTGGATTTGGAAGTTGCTATCGTTTTCGTCTGCACCAGAAAAGATATAGCCTTCGAAATGTTCGCCAGTATCTGGTAATGTAGTTTCGATATAATAAACATCACCGTTGTCATGATTAATTTTTTGTTTGTCGGTGTCATGTGCTTGATAAAAAGAGACTGCGAGTCGTTCGCCGGCATGGAATTCGTGAATAGAATTTGTTTCACCAGCATCCTTTTGAATAAAAGGAGAACTACGAAGATGAAGATCGTTTTTATTAACAGTAAGTAACCCAGAATGGAATTTATTTTCGGCTAATTTCTCGATATTGTCATCAGGATTAGTGGGTTGTGCTGAAGTCGCATTGACAGCGCCACCATTAGAAACGACATTGGCGATAGTACCAGCAACAATAGCAGCTACAAAGGTAGCACTGGCGATTTTTAAGGCTAATTTACGTCGATTAGGAGTGTTTTGTGTCTCCGGGATTTTATAAGTGCTGACATCAGGATCAGGATCAGAAGTTGAATTAGAATTGGTATTAAAATGGGTCCCTTGGGGTGTGTGTAAATCAGACCAAGGTCCTCGTGCCGGTCTCTTGTGAAATCCTTTATTTGTTTCTGGGTTCATTGCGCTCTCCTTCCTACGCCCACCGTATGTTTGTATTCGCTTATGTTACATCTCTATATTACTATATTTTATTTTTTTACGCAAATTTTGCGTGGTATAATGGGAAATATGAAACGTTATGATCCACTCAAAATTGAACAAAAATGGCAAAAGATTTGGGATAAGGAAGAAGCTTTCAAAGCTACCGAAGACCCAAATACCCAAAAAATGTATGTAGCGGAGATGTTTCCCTATCCATCAGGGGCGGGGCTACATGTTGGGCATGTCCGTAATTTTACCATCGTCGACACTATTGCACGCTATTACCGCCAAAAGGGCATGAATGTGATGCGCCCGTTTGGTTATGATACCTTTGGTTTGCCGGCCGAAAATTATGCAATTCAGACTGGTACTTCTCCTCAAAAGGCCACGAAGGTAAATGTAGAGAATTTTCGTCATCAAGCCAAGACCCTCGGCTATGCAGTGGATTGGTCGCGTGAGATTAGTACTTCAGACCCGAATTATTATCGCTGGACACAGTGGTGTTTTTTGCAACTTTTCAAGAAAGGATTAGCCTACCAAAAGGAATCCTATCAGTGGTGGTGTCCAGTAGACAAGACCGTACTTGCTAATGAACAGGTAGAGAATGGTTGTTGTTGGCGTTGTGGTCACGAAGTCGAAAAGAAAAAAATGAAGCAATGGTATTTCAAAATTACCGAATATGCCGATGAACTTCTAGAGGGGATTGACGACCTCGATTGGCCAGACAAGATCAAAATTATGCAGAAAAATTGGATCGGTCGTTCGAGCGGTGCAGAGGTTGAATTTAATGTAATGCTCGAGCAATCTCTTGATTCGTCCTCTGACGGTAGTGCTATCAAAGTTTTTACAACCCGTCCAGACACGTTATTTGGTGTGACTTTCTTAGGGCTAGCTCCAGAACACCCCTTGATTCCAAAATTAGTCACAACCAAGACCAGAGATGGCGTCGAAAAATACTGCAAAGAAGCTCTCAAAAAATCCGAAATTGAACGCCAGGAAAACAAAGAAAAAACTGGGGTGTTTACCGGTAGTTACGCGATTAATCCAGTTAATGGCGAAAAAGTGCCAATTTGGGTGACTGATTATGTCTTGATGGGCTATGGCGAAGGTGCGATTATGGCGGTGCCAGCTCATGATGAGCGCGACCACGAATTTGCCCAAAAATTCGATTTACCAATCAAGCAGGTGATCGAAAAGCCAGACGACTCTAAAGATGATTCTCCCTGTTATTGTGGTGAAGGAACTTTGGTTAATTCCGCTCAATTTGATAATATGCAAACTATGGAGGCTCGCCAACAAATTACCGCTTGGCTTGAAGAAGAAAAAATTGGTGGCGCGAAGGTCACTTATCGTATGCGTGATTGGCTGATTAGTCGTCAACGTTACTGGGGTTGTCCGATCCCAATCGCCTATGACAAGGATGGCAATCCCCACCCTATTCCAGAAGACCAACTGCCAGTTACTCTTCCAAAAATTAACGATTATCAGCCAGACGAATCTGGTCGTTCGGCGCTTGCTAAGGCCAAAGATTGGCTCAAAGTGACGATTGATGGCGAAGAAATGACGCGCGAGACAGACACGCTCGATGGCTATGCTTGTTCATCGTGGTATATTTGGCGTTATGCTAGTCCGCACGATACTGAACACGCTTGGGATCCAGAAGCGATCAAATATTGGGAACCACTTGATATTTATTGCGGTGGCGATCATGCTGTTGCGCACCTTTTGTATGTGCGTTTTTGGTGTAAATTCTTTGCCGAACAGGGATATTTACCTTTCCGCGAGCCGGTTAAGAAGCTACTCTATAACGGCTATATCAATGGTCCAGATGGCAAAAAAATGTCCAAATCACGTGGTAATGTAATCGATCCTTTAGATGTGATTAACCAAGGTTATGGTGCAGATACTTTGCGCACTTATGAGATGTTTATTGGTCCATACGATCAGGATGCTAATTGGGACACAAAAGCCATTGGTGGAGTTTATCGTTTCTTGAATCGTTGTTGGACTTTGGCCGAACGACAATGCGATACTTCAACGAAGAATTCCCAGAAAAACACTTCTCACAATGAAGCACTTGCACAGAGGCATCAAACCATCAAAAAAGTTACTACCGATATCGAGCGCTGTAATTTCAATACTGCTGTGGCAGCTTTGATGGAATATGTGAATTATCTTTTCAAAAATGGCGTTGAAACAGAGGACGTGATGGTTCTGGCAAAGCTTCTAAAACCATTTGCTCCGCATCTTGCATCTGAAATATTAGAGCAACTCAAGGCAGATGATGCCTGGCCAGAATGGGACGAAAAATACCTAGTCGCTGATACGACCGAAGTCGTAGTACAAGTTAATGGTAAATTACGCGCCAAACTCTCTGTTGCAACTAGCGATCTCGAAGATAAGGACAAACTAGAAAAATTAGCTTTAGAGCAACCAAACATTAAGAAATATACTGACGGCAAAGAAATCCGTAAAGTCATCGTCCCGCCACGCGCAAAACTAATCAATATCGTCGTCTAGGCAAGAAAAAATGCCGCCCGTAGGCGACATTGAATCTGTTAAAACTTTTTAAAAGCAAAGGGATTGATTTCTGCTCCTCTGGGGAACGAGATGTCACCTTCTTCCAAGCCGGAGTTTGCGAAAGCGAAATTATTCACCCGCATGACCTGAGTTGGTTCGAAGACCTTTAGATTTTTGCAATCTTCGAAAGCGGTCGCCCCGATGAAAAATAGATTATCATACTTAGGGTCATATTCGCCACTCCCAGGCTTACGAACCAAAAGTTCTTTGATGCTACTTCCTTGAAAGGCTGCACGATTGATAATCTCCATACTCGGTGGCAGAACCACGATGTCGAGCCTTGCATCACGAAATGCAAAAGACGGAATAGTGGTGATCCCATCTCTAATCTCGACAATCCGATATTTTATATCGATAGGAACGCCTTCATGCAAGGCTTCTTTATCAAAGATCGCATATTCATACTCGTGCTTCGTTTTAACAGATTTGATAGTAGTATGTTGACTAAACATAACTACCACCCCCTTTCATAATTGATACGTAAAGTTACGTGAGTTTTTAAATCTCAACTTCTGCATTATAACATATTTTTGATGGAAATACAACTACGGGGCTTGCCTAAAGAACAAAAAAGTGCTAGTATAGATAAAAGATTATATTAATTAAACGGAGCATATAAGAAATGCCTGAACCTAAAAAACAGAGTAGTCCACGCAAAACTGGTATGCGTCGCAGTCATTTGCGCCTTAAATTGGCTCGTGCTGTCAATCGCACTTCACCTGTGAAGGCTTTTGAAACCAAGAAAAGCACACCAAATTTGAAGGTCAAGACTGCCAAAAAACCAGCAACAAAATCTAAGCCGCAAGGCAAGAAGAAGTAGTACATTATGGCATCGAATCGGCATTTGGGCAGAATTATTGTACTGCAGAGTTTGTACGAATACGAATTCCGCAGTCAGGCGGGCGATAAGGTCGCCGACCTCGACGTCATAATTTCTAAGAATATTGAACCATATAGCAAGGCTCTAGGTGATACTGAGTTTGTCTACAATTTGGCTCATAATGTCGTAGACAAAAATGATGAACTCGATCATAAGATACAGCCATTAGCACCGGAGTGGCCGGTGCGTTCAATCGCTTCGATCGATCGTAATATTTTGCGTATGGGTCTATACGAATTGCATTATTGTAGCGATTTTGTGCCACCAAAGGTTGCGATCAACGAGGCCGTTGAACTAGCAAAAGCTTTTGGTTCTGACAGTTCATCGCGTTTTATCAACGGTGTACTTGGCACAGCTTATCGCGCAATGTATGAGAAAGAAGGCAAAAATGAATCCAACCAAACCAATTCGCAGGTCGAGACCAAAGGCGAGTCCGAGACCTCAGCGTAAAATACCTGAGGCTATCCCGACCAAGAATTACAAAGAATCTCCAATCGCTCGATTTAAGACGAAAGTCTTACGCAAGAAGCCAGCGATTCGCGAGATCGTTCGTGAACCGACCGCTGGTGGTATTATTTTTCGTTCCACTCTTGATCAGAAGGACATTGAGATTTTGTTGATTCAAGATACCAAAAAACGTTGGACCATTCCCAAGGGGCATATTGAAACTGGTGAGACTCCGAAACAAACCGCTATTCGTGAAATTGGCGAAGAGACTGGTCTGCATCATGTAGATCTTTTGACTTGGCTAGGCAAAATCCAGTTCAAATATCGTCGCATCGATCAGCTTGTGCTGATGACCACTCAAGTTTATTTGGTGCGTGCTCTCGATGATAAAGAAACCCCAACCAAAGAAAAATGGATGAGTGGCATCAAGTGGTTTTCTTTTGCAGAAGCTCTGGAAATGATCGAATACGAAGATATCGCAAAATTAATGCTAACTGCCAAAACGAAACTTCGTAGTGGCAAAATATAGGGAGGAATATGAATAAGGAACAGATAGAAGCATACAAGACCTTTGCTCGTGAAAAATTAGGTTTTGAATTCAAAGATCTGAACCTACTAATTACGGCTTTGACGCACCGTAGTTATGTTAACGAACACAAATCTTTGGAATGCGAACATAATGAGCGTCTGGAATTTTTGGGTGACGCCGTACTAGAACTAGTTACTTCAGATTTTTTATATCGTAAATATGACGAACCTGAGGGAATTATGACTTCTTGGCGAGCTGCTTTGGTACGTACTGAATCGATTGGCGCGGCTGGAGTCAAGCTTGGCTATGAGCCGTTAGTGCGAATGTCTAAAGGTGAGAAAAAACAGGGATCAGAACGCGCGCATGCTTCAATTTTGGCGGATTGTTTTGAAGCAGTACTTGGTGCGATTTATTTGGATCAAGGCTATGCAACTGCCAAAAAATTTGTCGAAAAACATATTTTGAGCAAAATTGACCAGATTCTTTCTGACGGTAGCTGGCGCGACCCGAAATCATATTTACAGGAATTAGCTCAGCACGCAGATGCTATTACGCCAGATTATCGTACTCTTAAAGAAGAGGGACCAGATCATGACAAACTTTTTACGGTTGGTGTATATGTGGGTAGTAAGCTCAAAGGTACAGGCATAGGTCATTCCAAACAAGAGGCTCAGACTAAAGCAGCTAAAGAAGCAATCAAAAAATACCAGAGGTAGGCAGCCATAATTTTGACTTTTTGGGGCAATCGTGATATAATGTAGTTATTGGCTAAAATAATTAGCTCGAACCTTAAAAGCTAGTTTAGAGTTTGAGGTTCACTTTTTTACATCTATATGACAACGAGACTATGAAAGAGGTGATTCTAATGTCTATGATGTATAGTGATTGCCCTCTCAGAGAGGGCGAAAATGGCGATTGCTACAATAGCGATTGTTGTGGTGGGGATGGTATAACTTGTCCTTACCTTGCCATTGCTCAGAACTTGGAAAGCAAGTACTGGCAAGCAGTCCTAGAAGCTTGTGAGCTATGGGGTAAGTACCGCAAAATGGAGGGAATCCATAACGGTATGCAACAGGGCATGCAAGGCGGACGAGTTCCCAAACGCGTCAAAGATACGTTCGACAGGACGTATCATAACAGTTGGCGGGATTTCTGGGCTGCTTATGGCAAAGCCTCCCGCGACTTGGGTCAGGCTATCGCAAAGGTGAATTACTTTGGTGCCGATTTAACTTATAATCCTCTGACTGTAGAGGCATTTAATAGTTATATTGGTAAGATGAGTAATTCGGAACGTGCTAGAGCCTACAAACTGATGCGTCAGTTCGTAGAGCAACCAGTACGTTATCCTCTGACGGAGCTTTTAGAAAGAAATTTCCAAAAGCACCAGAAGGCGCTCTAGGCTAGTATTTGGGGCTCCCAATTTGAGGGCCCCTTTACTTTTTGGAAGAATTTGCTATAATTTATAGAGATATTAACAAATTAAGGAGAAATTATGCTTGCGATTCGTATGCAACGTAATGGCCGAACACATTATCCTGTGTATCGGATAGTCGTCCAAGAAGCGCAACGCCATCCCTTGTCGGGTCGTGTTGTGGCAGAAGTTGGCCATTACAACCCTCACACCAAAGCTACCACTTTGGACAAAGAAAAAATCAAATTTTATCTGAGTCATGGTGCTCAGCCATCTAGCCGTGTTGCTTTTGTTTTGAAGAAAAACGGCATCAAATTACCGGCTTGGTACAAAGAGCGCATTGCTAAGAGTGCTACGGTCAAGAATGCTGATAAGCTACGCAAAAATCAGCCAAAAGAAGAGACCCCTGCCGAAGAAACTCCAGCTGAGGAGGCTCCTGCTACAGAAGAGAAACCAGCTGAAGAAGCTCCAGCTGAAGCCGAAAAACCAGCCGAAGAAAAACCAGCCGAAGCATAAAACTTATGCTATAATAGAGATAGCAAATTAAAAAGGAGGAAGCTGTATGTCAACTATTGACCAACAATTCATAGAATTTATCGTAAAAACCTTAGTCGTTAATCCGGACAAAGTTGTAGTTGAACGCGAGATTGACGAACGTGGTGTACTACTGAGCCTAACTGTAGACCCAGAAGATGTCGGTCGTGTGATTGGCAAACGTGGTGCGACTGCTCAGTCTTTGCGTACGCTTTTGCGTGTGCTTGGTACAAAGAACGGTGCTCGTTATAATCTTAAGATTATCAACACCGATGATGACGACGCGGTAAAGACCACTCAGTCAGCCAAAGACGAAGTAGCGAAACCAGCTGATGAGCCAGCCGACGAAAAGCCAGCTGTGACTGAGTCTACCACAGAGGATCCCGAAGCTAGTGGAGTCCCAGAAGCCGAAGATTCTCTAGACGAAGAAGAATCAGATCTCGCCGCCAAGACGCGTGCTGAGCTCGCCGATCTTGACGATCTTGATATCTAAGCTTGTGGAAAACTTCGTAGATTTTAGCACTTGCATTTTTGCGAAAAGTTCGCTACAATAGAAAGCAGTTCGTAAGAACAATAAAGCTAACTGCGAGGCAGCTTTATAGTAAAGTTGAGAGCTTGATTGTGACTAAAAAATCACCTTTAGGGTGATTTTTTAGTGTTTTGGCTCTTGTATTTTTGAAAACCTTTGTTATAATGATGTATAGAAGTAGTATGTCGTATTTTATAGCGCATCGAGAAAGTGGCGTTTTTGGATGCGGAAATAGGGCAGTTTTCTTCGGTGCTAAGAATACTAAATACTAATACTTAAGAGGTAACTGTGGGAAAAGTAACAAATCCAAAAAGCTCTCGCGTGAATTTTTCTGAGGGCGACTCAGTTCTTCCGGTCCCTGATTTGATCGCGCATCAGACGGACAGTTGGGAAGATTTTATCAAAAATGGCTTGCGCGAAGTCTTTAACGAACTTAATCCGATCGACGATTATACTGGTCAAAAATTGTCAATGCGTTTTAAGGATTATGAATTTCGTGCTCCGGCCGAAAGCGAACGTGAAGCCAAGTATAACCTAGCTAGTTATGAGGCTCCACTTTATGTGCAAGTTGAATTGACCAATAAAACCACTGGCAAAACCAAAACACAGGAAATCTACTTCGGTAGCTATCCTTGGATGACCGATCGCGCTACCTTTGTTATCAATGGTACAGAACGTGTTATTGTGTCTCAATTGATTCGTTCGGCTGGTGTTTTCTTTAACGCCCACAATATGGGTGGTCACAACTATTATGGTGCAAAGGTAATCCCTGGTCGTGGGGCTTGGCTTGAACTCGAGACGGCTGTGCACAATGCTATTTATGTAAAAATTGATCGTCGTCGTAAAATTCCGGTGACGACTTTGCTTCGTGCTCTTGGTATGGACAAATCTACGATCGAAAAAGCCTTTAAGGATGCTGATAATGGCGAAGTCAAATATATCGCAAATACCTTCGAAAAAGATCCAAGCAGTACTCGTTCTGAGGCTCTGCTCGAAGTTTATCGTCGTCTTCGTCCTGGCGATTTGGCAAATGTCGAAAACGCCAAACAGATGATCGAACGTACTTTCTTTGATCCAAAACGTTATGATTCTTCGGTGGTTGGTCGCTACAAATTAAATCAACGTCTTGGGTTCGATACACCAAATACGCCACAATATCGTACTTTGCAGATGAAAGATCTAATTGCGATTATCAGCGAAATTATTCGTCTTAACAACACTCAAGAACCAGCTGACGATATCGATTCTTTGGCAAATCGTCGCGTAAAATTGGTTGGCGAATTGGTCCAACGCCAATTCCGTCTTGGTATGCTTCGTTTGCAACGCAATATCTTGGACCGTATGTCAATGGCAAATCCAGATGAAGCGACCCCTTCACAACTTTTGAATTCACGTCCAGTTGTGGCGGCAGTCAAAGAATTCTTTGCTAGCTCACAATTGTCACAGTTGATGGACGAGACCAATCCACTCTCTGAGCTTTCGCATAAGCGTCGTTTGAGTTCGATGGGTCCTGGTGGTCTTACTCGTGAACGTGCTGGATTTGATGTACGCGATGCTCACCCTACTCACTATGGCCGTATTTGTACTGTTGAAACACCAGAAGGTGCGAACGTTGGTTTGGTATTAAATTTAGCCGCCTATGCTCGTATTAATGAATACGGTTTTATTGAAGCTCCATATCGCGTTGTTAAAAATGGCGAAGTTACCGACGAGGTTGTCTATGTCGATGCCGCTGCAGAAGACGATATGATTATTGCAGATGCTTCTGTAGAATTGACCAAAGACAAGAAGTTTGCCAACAAATGGGTTTCGGCTCGTGTCCATGGTAGTCCAAGCCAAGTCGAAGCTGACCGTGTTACGCATATTGATGCTACCCACAAAGAGATTCTTGGTACTGCTGCTAACTTGGTACCGTTTATTGAGAAAAACCGTGTTGACCGTTCTTTGATGGCTTGTGCGATGCAGAAACAGGCTGTGCCTTTGCTTCGTACTAATGCACCTATCGTTGGAACTGGTCTTGAAGGTGATGTGGCCCGTAATTCTTCCCAGATTGTTGTTGCTGAAGGTGCCGGCAAGGTTGAAAAAGCCGATGGCGAATCTGTGGTTGTCAAATACGATAGTAAACTTGGCAAAAAAGAATACAAATTGATGCATTTTGAAAAAACCAATGATGATCGTTGTTACAATCAACGCACTAAAGTTAAACGTGGTCAGCAAGTTTCTGCTGGCGATATCTTGATCGAGGGCGCTTCTATTGATAATGGCGAATTGGCGCTTGGCAAAGATCTAACAGTTGCTTTCATGCCATGGCGCGGTTACAACATGGATGATGCTATCGTGATTTCTTCGCGTCTGGTTCAAGATGATAGTCTGACTTCTATTAATATTAAAGATTTTGATGTCGAAGTGCGCGATACCAAACTTGGTCCAGAACAGGTAACTCGTGATATTCCAAATGTTCCAGAACATTCCTTGCGTCATCTTGGTGAAGATGGTATCGTCACCGTTGGTGCCGAAGTTGCTCCTGGCGATATTTTGGTTGGTAAGATTACCCCTAAAGGCGAACAAGAACTTAGTTCAGAGGAACGTTTGCTTCGCGCTATCTTTGGCGAAAAAGCCAAAGATGTCCGTGATACCTCTGTCCGTATGAATGGATCTTCTACTGGTAAGGTCGTTGATGTGCGTGTCTACACTCGTGAACAAGGGCACGATCTCAAATCCGGTGTGATTATGCAGATCAAAATCTTTGTCGCCGAAATGCGTAAGATTGATGTTGGTGATAAGCTTTCCGGTCGTCACGGTAACAAGGGTGTGGTTTCCCGTATTCTCCCGGTTGAGGATATGCCATTTATGGAAGATGGTACCCCTGTTGATATTGTCTTGTCGCCAATGGGTGTGCCAAGTCGTATGAATCTTGGCCAGCTTTTTGAGACTCATCTTGGTATGGCTGCGCGTGCTCTTGGATACAAGGTTGCGACACCGGCCTTCCATGGTACTTCTGACGAAGTTATTTCTGACGAACTTGAAAAAGCTGGATTTTCTAGGGATGGTCGCGTTCAGCTTTATGATGGTTTGACAGGTGAACCATTTGACGAGCCTACCTCTGTTGGTGTGATGCATATTTTGAAACTTCACCACATGATTGAAGACAAAATCCATGCTCGTTCTACTGGTCCATATACTATGGTTACTCAGCAACCACTTGGTGGTAAAGCACAAAACGGTGGTCAGCGCTTTGGTGAAATGGAGGTGTGGGCACTTGAGGCTTATGGCGCCGCAACTACACTCCAAGAGATGTTAACGATCAAATCCGATGATGTCTATGGTCGCGCAAAGGCCTATGAAGCCATTATCAAACGTGAACCGATTGAAGGTCCGAAACTTCCAGAAGGTTTCAACGTTTTGGTAAAGGAATTCCAAGGTCTTGGTTTGAAAGTTGATTTGCTTGATCACGGCGATTCAAACGACGCCGGTGAAGTCATCGAGCAAACTTCTCGCGAAATTGCTGATTCTCAGAGAGACGAACTGATATATGCAGCAGCGCGGGAGGAATCCCGCAAGGAGCCAGAGTCTGGTGACCTGGTCGACCTTGACGAAGCAGAAGCCGAAGAGTTGCTCGGCGAAGATGTACAAATAACAGAGGCGGATGATGAAGCAACCACCGACCTCGGAGAGGAGAACTAAAATGGCTTGGATGGATAATTTTATTAGCGCAAATGACTTTGATGCTATTCGTCTTTCAGTTGCCAGCAAAGAAGATATCTTAAACTGGAGCTATGGCGAAGTCTTGAAGCCAGAAACTATTAACTATCGTACACAAAAACCAGAACGTGATGGTTTGTTCTGTGAACGCATTTTTGGTCCAGTCAAAGACATTAACCCACACGATGCCAAATTCAAAGGTGTTCGTTCTCGCGAAGCAGCGGTTGATAAGGAAGGTAATCTTGTCACTAAATCAATCTCTCGTCGTGAGCGTATGGGGCATATTAGTTTGGCTGCCCCTGTTGCACACATTTGGTTTATGCGTGGTACGCCAAGTGCATTGAGTGTGCTCTTGAATCTTACTGTTCGCAATATTGAACGCGTGGTTTATTTTGATTCTTATCTGATTATTGATGCAGATGAGGGAAAAATCGCTCAAACCATTACCGATCTTGAAAAACAAACTCAAGCGGCACGAGAAGCAATTCGTATGCGTTATGACAAGGAGCCCGATGAAGAAAACATCGACAAGAAGGAAATTGACAAAGAACGCACTAAAGAATACGAAGATCTTGAGACCGATTTCAATATGCGCAAAAATATTCTTGACAGTTTGAAAAAAGGCAACATTATTTCAGAGGTAAATTATCGCAATCTCCCTGAAGAATATGTTGATTTAATTACTGTTGAGATGGGTGCAACTGCTTTGCAAAAAGCTTTGAGCGAAATTGATCTCAAAGCCATGATTGCCGAATTGCGTGAAGAAGCTGACGAATCCAAAGGTCAAAAGCAAAAACGCTTGCTCAAGCGCCTCAAAGTACTTGAAGGTATGGACTCTGCTGGTATCAAGCCGACCGATCTAATTCTCGAGGCTATTCCGGTGATCCCACCAGATCTACGTCCAATGATTGCTCTCCCTGGTGGTCGTTTTGCCACCTCTGATTTGAACGATCTTTATCGTCGCGTGATTAATCGTAATAATCGTCTTAAGAAGCTTTTGGACTTGCACGCTCCAGCGGTGATTTGTCGTAACGAAATGCGTATGCTTCAAGAAGCTGTCGATGCTGTGATCGATAATTCCGCTATTCATGGTAGTCGTGCTGCCAGTTCTCAAAATGGTCGTCGCAAACTGCGTAGTTTGTCGGATCTTTTGAAAGGTAAACAGGGGCGTTTTCGCCAGAATTTGCTTGGTAAACGCGTCGATTATTCTGGCCGTTCTGTAATTGTAGTTGGTCCAGAACTCAAACTTGATGAATGTGGTCTGCCAAAGCAAATGGCTCTAGAACTTTTCAAACCATTTGTAATCAGTTGGCTAATCGCTAACGAACATGCTGCCAATATTCGAGCTGCAACTCGACTGATTGAAGCTGGCGAGCCGATAGTTTGGGATGCTCTCGATGAATGCATTGAAGGCAAATATGTGCTTCTTAACCGTGCTCCATCTTTGCACCGTCTTTCCGTTCAGGCTTTCCATCCGAAACTAATCGAGGGTAAAGCAATTCAACTTCATCCTTTGGTAGCGAGTGGTTTTAACGCTGACTATGATGGTGATCAAATGGCGGTACATCTACCTCTGTCCGAAGCAGCTCAAGCCGAGGCTAGAGATTTGATGGCTGCACGCAAAAATCTCCTAAAACCAGCTGACGGTGCTCCTGTTCTTTCAATTTATCAGGATGTGGTGCTTGGTATCTACTGTTTGACTTACAACAAGCCTGGTACAGCTAGCGACAAACCAAAGAGTTACAGTTCTGTCTACGAAGCCGAGATGGCATATGATAACGGTGATATCGCCTTGCAGACGCCAATTCGTGTTTTCGCCAAGAAGAAAATTCGTAACACTACACTTGGACGTGTCAAATTCAACGAAATTTTGCCAGAAGATTATCCATACGATGATTCTGTCCAGACCAGCAAACAACTCAAGGCTGTGATGGCAAATATTTTCGAGATATATGGTGCTGATACTACTGTCGAGATTGCTGATGCGATCAAAGATCTTGCTTTTGAATACGAGACGATTGCATCTGTTTCGACCGCCAAAGACGATTATCCGACTTATCCAGAGGTCGATAAGATTATTGCCGAAGGCGACAAGAAGACCGCGTTGATTCAGGAACAATTCGATCAAGGTATGGTTACAGAGGAAGAACGCCACAATTTGACAATCGCCAATTGGCGCAATGTTGACAAGCAAATTTCTGATTTGGTTCAGAACAAATTGGCTGAAACCGACACAGATATTGCTGTGATGGTCAACTCTGGCGCTCGTGGTAGTGTTTCGAACCTAAAGCTTGCCTCTGCTGAGATCGGCGTTACTGTCGACATTAACAACAAAGAGATTGAGCTTCCAGTTAAGTCCAACTACAAGAAGGGTCTTAATACTCTAGAATCCTTTATTGCGACTCGTGGTGCTCGTCAGGGTCAGGTTGCTACGGCGCTTCGTACTGCTGACTCTGGTTATTTAACTCGTCGTCTTGTTGACGTAGCTCAAGATGTCTTTACGACTGATGAAGTGGCCGAAGATCCAGGCTTTATGGTTTACAAGTCAGAAACCGAAGAAACTGGTATTAGTTTTGCTGCTCGTATCGCTGGTCGTTATACAGCTGAACCTATCTCCGGATATCTAGGTGCAGACGAATTGATTACTCTTGATCTTGCTGACCAACTCGAAAAAGACGACAAAATTCAAGAGGTTAAAATCCAATCTATTCTTACGACTACCGCTGCGAATGGCGTGCCACGTCGTGCTTATGGCGTCGACATGTCCACTCGTCAGTTGGTCGATGCGCATCAACCAGTTGGTGTGATTGCTGCTCAGTCGCTTGGTGAGCCAGGTACACAGTTAACACTTGATACCAAACACGGTTCCGGTGTGGCTGGTTCTGGTGAAATCGCCCGTGGTCTTCCTCGTGTAGAGGAGCTTCTCGAGGCACGTACACCAAAGGGTCAAGCTTACATTACCCCAATTGATGGCGTAGTCGAAATGCGTGAAGAAGGGAAAAATTATATTGTCAAAATTGTTGGCGCTGATGGCGCAAACGAAGACATCACAATCCCAAATGACGCAGAAATGGTTGTCAAATCCGGCGATGCCGTCAAAGCTGGCGATCGTCTAACCGTTGGTTCTTTGAACTTACAAGATATGCTCAAATATAAGGGGTCCGAAGCTACCGCACGCTACATTATGAACGAAGTTTTGACAGTCTATGCCGCTCAGGGTCACGAAATTTCGACTAAGCACCTTGAGATTATCGTGCGTCAGATGTTCAGTCGTGTGATGGTTGAAGAAGCTGTTGATTCAACCGCATTTGTTTCGGGTGATATCGTTTCTCGTGCCGCAGTCGATGCCGAAAATCACATTTTGCAGGCTGCTGGCAAAGAACCTATTGTTTACAAGCCATTGCTACTTGGTATTACCAAGGTGTCAATTTGGTCTGATTCATTCTTGTCGGCCGCATCCTTCCAAGATACCACGCGTGTATTGATCAACGCTGCCATTAATGGTCGCGTAGATCATCTCCATGGTCTCAAGGAAAATGTAATTATCGGCCGTAAGATCCCAGTAGGGACAGGTGTTCCTGGCGCAAAGACTGATACAGAGGTAGAGCCTACCACAGGCGAACCAACTGTTGACGATATAGCCGAAGCTTAGGCTACAAAGCGCCACAGCAATAGCAATCTTCGGATTGCTATTGTTTTTTGTGGTTCTCTAAAAAAGCTTTTGGTCGATTCGTGAAACTAAATTGCTGATTAGAGATGAGTTCTCATATGTATGTTAATCATACAAAAACACTTTTTTCAGGCAAAAAACTATTGTCAAAACAGATTAACCGTGATATAATACAAAGAGTATATTCTAATATTAGAACATACATCTAGCTAGGCCAAAGAGAAAGTCTACGGAAACTACTCACAAGGCCTACGCTTCTGTATGTATAAAATTAAGGGAAAGGAAGAAAGGATGAAAGTCATCATCGGCACCAAAATTGGTATGACCCAGATCATCGGCGAAGATGGTATTGTGACCCCTGTTACAATCCTCCAAGCTGGTCCGACCACAGTGACTCAGATTAAAACTATCGAATCCGATGGTTATAACGCTGTGCAGCTCGGTTTTGGTCAGGGGAAGAATCTGAGCAAGTCGGTCGCTGGTCACGTGCACAAGGCCAGCAAAAATATCAATCCTAAGGTCTTGCGTGAATTCCGCGTAGACGCTATGCCAGAAGATCTCAAAGCTGGCGATACCGTCACGATTGAGAATTTTGAGCTGGGCGACAAGGTAGCAGTTACCGGTATCTCTAAGGGTAAAGGTTTCGCTGGTACCGTCAAGCGCTACAATTTTATTGAGTCACGCAATACTCACGGTAATAAAGGAAGCATTCGCCATGTCGGTTCGATCGGTTCGATGTATCCACAAAAGGTTTTTAAAGGCAAAAAGATGCCTGGCCGTATGGGTCACGATCAAGTTACCGTCAAGAATTTGGTAGTTGCTTACCTAGACAAAGAAAACAACCTTTTGGGTCTCAAAGGCGCTGTGCCTGGTCCAAAGAAAGGTATTGTAACTGTGGAGGGAAAGGAGTAATATGGCTGGATCTACTACAAAACTCAACTCCGCTGTTTTTGGCCTCAAGGTCGAAAATCACGAATTATTAAAACTCGCTTATGACGCATATTTGGCGAATTCACGTAGTTCTCACGCAAAGACTCTTAAGCGTGGCGAAGTCCGTGGTGGTGGTAAAAAACCTTGGCGTCAAAAAGGCACTGGTCGTGCTCGCTTTGGTTCTACTCGCAACCCGATTTGGCGTCACGGTGGCGTAGCCTTTGGTCGTACTGGTAATGAGAATTTCACTAAGAATCTCTCCAAGCAAGCCAAACGTCAAGCCGTTTGCCAAGCGCTTAGCCTTAAGAACAAAGACAAAGTCGTTATCGTGCTCGATAGCAAGATCAAGCTAGCAGGCAAGACCAAAGACGCTGTTAAGGTTTTACAAGATTTGAAACTTACAGACAAGAATGTACTTGCAGTTGTTGCTGAGAAAACTCCAGAAGTTCTTCGTAGCACCAACAACATTCCAAATCTCAAAGTTGTCCGTTCTACTTACCTTAATGTCTTCGATATTCTCAATGCTGATGCAATTGTATTTTCTGAGGCAGGTCTCAAAAATACCGAAGCTTGGCTCACCGGAAAGGAGGTTAAATAATGTTGTTAATTCCTCGTGTAACCGAAAAAGCTTATAGCGCTCAAGCTCAGCGTACGTATATCTTTATCGTACCTCGTGACGCTAGCAAGCAAGCCATTGCCGAAGCTGTGACCAAAGAATTCAAAGTCACTGTTACAGATGTACGTACTTTGCTTCGCAAGGGCAAACCAGTTCGTTTTTCTCGTGGCAAGCATTCTTACCCTGGCACCACTCATCGCCAGACCAAGAAGTTTGCTTATGTCACACTTAAAGATGGTGATAAGATTAAAATCTTTGAAGACGAAGAAGACGAAAAATCCGCTAAGAAAACCACTAAAAAACCTGCTAAGAAGGAGGAGAAGAAATAATGGGTATTAAAGCTTACAATCCAACCACTCCTGCTCAACGTCAAAAAACTACGCAGGACTTCGACCAAATTACGACTCGCAAACCGCTGAAGTCTCTGACCGCTCCACGCAAGCAAAATGCTGGTCGCAACAATCAAGGTCGTATCACTGTTCGTCATCGTGGCGGTGGCGTTAAACGCCATTATCGTTTGATGACCTATAAATTGCCAGCTGATACGAAATTCACTGTTCGTGAAATCGAATACGATCCAAATCGTAGCGCACGTATCGCTCGCGTCCAAGATGAAAAAGGCAAATATTACTATGTTTTGGCCGATGTTAATATGCGCAAAGGTTCTAAATTTGAGACTGGTGCCGAAGCTCCAATCGAAGCTTCCAACCGTTTGCCACTCGAAAATATTCCAGTTGGTACCACTGTTTATGCAATTGAATTAACCCCTGGTAAAGGCGCTCAAATTGTTCGTTCCGCTGGTACAAGCGCACAATTGATGGCCAAAGAAAACGGCTATGCCACTCTGCGTTTGCCATCTGGTGAAGTTCGTAAAGTTCTTTGCGCTTGCGAAGCCAATATTGGTACCGTCGGTAATATGCAACACCAAAATATCAAACTTGGTGCAGCTGGTCGTCGTCGTCGCAAAGGTATTCGCCCGACTGTTCGTGGTGTTGTAATGAACGCATCCGATCACCCGCATGGTGGTGGTGATGGTGGCCGTCATGGCGTTGGTCGTGCTCCACGTACTCCATGGGGTCAATTGACACTTGGTTATCGTACTCGTCGTAATAAGAAAACTAATAAAATGATCGTGCGTAGTCGTCACGAAGGAAAGAGGAGATAGAATATGTCACGAAGCTTAAAGAAAGGGCCGTTTGTAGATTACAAACTCGCCAAAAAAATCAAAGCTCTCTCGGCTGATGACCGAACCGTGATTAAGACTTGGGCTCGCCATTCCACCATTTCACCAGAGATGGTTGGACGCACTATCGCCGTTCACAATGGCAAAATCCATGTCCCGGTTTTCATCAGCGAAAATATGGTTGGACACAAACTCGGTGAGTTTGCCCCAACTCGTAAATTCCGCCGTCATGGTGGCAAAAAGGCTGCTGAAGCTGCGAAGGGAGGCAAATAATGGCTGATAACAAAACCATTTTCGCCCACGCCTATATCAAGGGCATCGATAGCCAACCACGCAAGACGAATGTCGTTGCAAGTTTGGTTCGCGATCGTTATGTCGCCGATGCATTAGTAATTTTGGAGCATACTCCACGTCGTGCTGCTCGTGCTGTTCGCAAGGCAATCGAGTCTGCTAACGCCAACCTTTTGAACAATTCTGGAGTTTCTATTGACACCAAGTCTATTCGAATTGCTCGTTTGGTTGTTACCTCTGGTACACGTATGCGTCGTTATGTCCCGGCTTCTCGTGGTCGTGCACTTCCATTCGAAAAGATTTCTAGCAACATCTTCGTAGAAGTTGCCGGTGAAGAAAAAGTTAAAAAAGCCAAGCCAGCCACCAAAAAGGCTCCGGCTAAAGCTGGAAAGGAGAAAAAGTAATGGGTCAAAAAGTCAATCCTATTTCTTATCGTCTCCAGATTAACAAAGACTGGTCTTCGAAGTGGTTTACCCGCAAAAAAGATTTTCGTCATTGGTTAGTCGAAGACGCTAAGATTCGTGAGATTATCGAAAATCGTTATAATTCTCGCCCGACCATTGCCAAGGTCAAAATTGAGCGTAGTGCTAATTTGACTACTATTACCATCTGTACGGCAAAAGCTGGCGTGGTGATCGGCAAACAAGGTGCTGGCATTAACGAACTCAAAGGTATTCTCGAAAAATTCGTTTCTGGTCCAATTCGTCTTAATGTCGAAGAGGTGAAAAAACCAGAGCTTAACGCCAAATTGGTCGCCGAAAACATCGGTTTTCAACTTGGCAAACGTATGAATTTCCGTCGTGCCGTCAAGATGGCCTGTCAGAATACCATGCACGCTGGTGCCAAAGGTGTTCGTATTGAGGTCGCTGGTCGTCTTAATGGCGCTGAAATGTCTCGTCGCGAAAAATTTATCGAAGGTTCTGTGCCACTACATACTTTGCGTGCTGATGTTGATTTCCACGTTTGTCACGCCAAGACTACGGCCGGGATTGTCGGTGTAAAAGTTTGGATTTATAAGGGGGAGAAATAATATGGCTATTCTGAAACCAAAGAAATATCCGCATCGCAAGGTGCGCAAAGGCAAAAACAATGGTATTGCCACGCGTTGCAACACCGTAGCATTTGGCGAATGGGGTTTGATGTCGCTTGGCAACGAGCGTGTCACTGCTCGCCAAATTGAGGCTGCTCGTCAGTCGATTACTCGCTACGTCAAACGTGGTGGTAAAATCTGGATTCGCATTTTCCCACACACCCCTGTTTCCAAGAAACCTCTTGATGTTAAGATGGGTAGTGGTAAGGGTGAACCACAATTTGATGTTGCCAAGGTTAAAGCTGGCACCGTGATGTTTGAAATCGCTGATGTTACCGAAGCTCAGGCGCGCGAAGCTTTCCGCCTCGCTGGTCACAAGTTACCGGTAAAGACAAAAGTAGTAAAGAAAGAGGAGTTTTAATATGGCACATACACTTACAGGTATTGTTTCCTCTGATAAACGTGACAAGACGATCACTGTTTCGATTGCGAATCGTGAGACGCATCCGCTTTATCGCAAACAATACACTAAGACTCGCAAATATACTGCTCATGACGAAAAAAATACTGCTCACCTCGGTGACAGGGTCGAAATCGTCGAGTGTCGTCCAATTTCCAAGACCAAGACTTACAAACTAGTCAAAGTCCTAGAAAAAGCCCACGGCACAGTTGAGCTCAAAGAAGGCGTCGTTGAAGAAGACAAATTGACTGCTAAGCGTGCTGAAAAAGTCGAAGCAGAATCTTCTGCGAAGCAAGAGGAGAAAGAATAATGATTCAAGAAGAAAGTAGACTCAAAGTAGCCGACAACTCTGGGGCCAAAGAACTTGGTGTGATCCGTGTTCTTGGTGGCACTCGTGCTCATTATGCACGTGTTGGTGATATTGTTGTCGCTAGCGTCAAAGAAGCTTCTCCAACTGGTAATGTCAAGAAGAAAACCGTTGTGCGTGCTGTAATTGTCCGCACTCGTGGTCAGATTCGTCGCCCAGACGGTTCAACTATTCGCTTTGACGACAACGCCGCAGTGCTTGTTAATGACGATAAAACCCCTAAAGGTACGCGTGTTTTCGGCCCAGTCCCCCGCGAATTGCGCGATCGTGGTTTTATGAAAATTGTTAGCTTAGCTCCGGAGGTACTATAATGGCACAGAATTTGAAAACTGGCGACACCGTGAAGATTATCGCAGGCGATCACAAGGGTAAATCCGGCGAAATTGTCGGTATTGACCGCGCAAATCGCAAAGCAATGATCAAAGATATCAACGTTCGCACTCGTCATATTAAAGCAACCCAATTCAATCCGAAAGGTGGCAAGAAAACCATTCATCAGGGAATTGATTGGTCGAACCTCGTCAAAACTGCTGATGCTCCAGCGCATGTTTCCAAGAAGAAAACAGCCAAAAAAGCCCCAGCGACAGATAAGAAATCTAAGAAAGCAAAGAAAGGAGATAAATAATGGCTAAGACAGAAAAATACACCCCACGTCTAAAGACTCTTTACAATGACAAGATCGCCAAAGATCTCCAAAAAGAGCTTGGATTAGACAATATCCATCAGGTGCCAAAACTTGAAAAAGTTGTTGTATCTTGTGGTGTTGGCAAAAAACGTGAAGACAAGCGTTTTACAGAGACAGTAGCTCTGACCTTGGCGAAAATCACCGGTCAAGCGACCACATCGCGTCTCGCCAAAAAATCCATTGCGACTTTCAAGATTCGCAAAGGTATGGGCGCGCCAATCGGTTATCTCGCCACTTTGCGCAACGACAAGATGTACGAATTCGTCGATCGTTTTATCAACGTAGCTTTGCCTCACGTCCGCGATTTCCACGGTGTTTCACGCAAATCGTTTGACCAGCAAGGTAATTACAGCGTCGGTATCACCGAGCAGACAGTTTTCCCAGAGATCACCTTTGAGGATGCTGCTGTTTTACACGGTCTCGAAGTCACATTTATTATTAAAAACGGTTCTAAAGAAGGGAGCATGAAATTGCTAGAAGCATTTGGTATGCCGTTTGAGAAAGGAGGTCAAAACAATGGCTAAAAAATCAGCTATCCACCGCGATCTCAAACGTCGTAAGATGTACGAAAAATACAAAGCTAAACGCGCCGAGCTCAAGGCGGCAGGCGATCTCGAGGGCTTGCAAAAGTTACCTCGTAATTCCAGCCCAACTAGGCTCAAAAACCGCGACCTATTGGACGGTCGACCACGCGGTTATATGCGTTACTTCGGTATGAGCCGTATCACATTCCGTGAAAAAGCCTCAAAGGGCGAAATCCCAGGCGTAACAAAGAGTAGTTGGTAGGAGAAAGGAGAAAATATGTCATTACAATCAACAGATCAAATTGCAGATTTAATCACTCGTATTCGCAATGCTATCATGGTTGGCAAGACCGAAATCCGTGTCCCTACGAGCAAACTCAAAGTCGCCGTCAGCGACGTTCTGAAAAAAGCCGGCTACATCGATAATTACGATGTCGAAGACGGCAAGCCTCGTGGCACCCTTCACGTCGTAATCAACCAACCGTTGACCAACGCTCGTATCACCGAGATTTCCAAGGTCAGCAAGCCAGGTCGCCGTGTCTACAGCGCCGCCGTAGATATCCCAACCGTCAAATCCGGTCGTGGTATCGTGATCATCTCGACCAGCAAAGGCCTAATGACCGGCCAACAAGCCAAGAAAAACCATCTTGGTGGCGAGATTCTAGTACGCGTGTATTAAAATCTCACAAAAACCTCAAAAAAACTGCGCTAGCACTATTGATTGAGAGTTACTGATATCAATAGACATTACGCGCAGTTTTTGATGTTTTTACAACTGATTACCAGAAAAATAGACAAATACTCTTTTATGTGTTATAACGACAATAACTATTAGCAAAAGGGTTAATAGTTTCGCACTTTTGGAGCGGTGAGTCTGAAAGAGGGGGTGAGTACAATGGCGGATTCACAAAGCGGTAGTTTCGATGGTTATGATGCATCAATCTCTGGTCGTGATAGTGGAGGTAGCGACATCTATTATGGTGGAGCAGGTTCTGCTGATGGGGATGGTCATGGGCACGTAGTCGTTAATGATGCTGATTCTGTAAATTATTGGCGTGAGCCAGGAGCAGATTCTGCATCTATAAATGACCATGCACCAGACGGATATCATACCCTATGGTAAATACTGCCAAAAAACAACAGGGGGAGGCGCTCTAGTTGCGCCTCCCGATTAACTTTTATGGAGGGAAGCACATTATGCATTGTAGTATACCAGAAATTGCATCTAAAGATTTAAGTAAAATTTTTACGACTGACCTGCAGGTTCAAAAATCTGTGGCGGTTGGTCCGGATGAGCGATTATATTATTGTAACGATAATTACCTTGTCTGGGTCAGAGATTATATGCCAGAAGATTGTCAGATTTCTGAACCGAGAGAATTAAAAGCGATGCTTGGTCTTGATGTAGCGGTGAAAGACTTGCAAGATTATCAGGAGAATCGGTATATGCTTTGTAAAAATTTAACCAGGTAGATTTTAGATGCGCTACCAAATTATTGACCGCCCTTTGGGGCGGTTTTCATAGCTGGTTGCTTTTCTTGAGATTACAATCGCGACAGAGCATTTGGCAGTTATCAGGGGTAGTTTTACCACCAGCGCTCCATGGTTTAATGTGATCGGCATGCATTTGTTCAAATTCGAAATGCTTGTTGCAATACGGGCAAATGCCTCTTTGTTGCTCGTAAATCGAGCGCTTAGTGACATCATCAAAGGTTCGTAATTTCAGATGGCGTTCGTCACCGTCAAGAATATACTCGTAAATACCTTTCTTGGCCTGAACCTCTTCATCTGCCATTAACTGTGTCACCTGTTTCGCGATTTGCTCAGGATCCAAATCGGCGTCCTTATACTGGTTATAGAGCCGACCCCAATCTACACCCTTCATCTCTTTGCGATAGTCTAAGAAAGTTGCCTGTACCCAACGAATTACATCTTGGAAATACTGCCATAATGGTTCAGCATTTTTATCGTGACGATGTGTAGCCATATATTCTTGGATATTGTCATCGCTAATCCATTTCAAAACAATGCGCAGATAATCCTGGCGTTCCACTGATCCATTTACATAATCTTTACCGAGACCGTAGGCGGCACAATTTGGTTTGCTAAAATGACGCTTTGCATCAGAGAGCCAAGGCCCCGTATGAGTAGCATTGAGCGCCTCCTGCTCGTTCAATTCGCTACCTTTGATATTGATAGTTTGGAACCACTCTAAGATTTCCTTTTCGGTACCTTCACATACACAAATTTCCAAGTCATAGTTTAAAATTTGTTGCTTGTCTTCTTTGTAGAGTGTATCTTCGTATTGTTTATCGCCAAAATCATCAACGATTGCATATTTATGGTCAAGAAAACGACAGATTGATAGAGTACGTTGCTGCCCATCTAACACTTCATAATTTCCGTCATCATTTTTAACCCAATACATCAAGTTGAGTGGTCTGCCATTGAGGACGGTATTGACAACAGCGCGCTCATGCTCTGGTTTGTAAATATATTCGCGCTGATAAATTGGGCGGATGTCTAACTTACCACCGTACCCGACGACGCCGTCCCAATCTTTATCTTCGTAGCCGTCAAAAATGTCTCTGACTTTGATAGTTTTGCGTGTAGTCTCCATTGGATGTCCTTTCTTTTAATAAAAATTCTATTATAAAGACGTTTGTATTGGCCGTTTTTTAGTAGGTAGCAGGCTGGCCCTCCACGTAATGCCGGAGGTAGATTAGGTGGTTTCTCTGTTGCGTCAAATAAACTCAGCCCTATAATTTCAAACTGTTCAGGACTGAATTTATCTATAAACGAAATAGGTACACCCATAATGCCATAATAGTCTTTAGGAATAGCAGTACTTTTTGATACTTCTATGGCTGGATAGTTGACATATGTAGGATATTTTTTTGCTGTGTATTCTTCGTATAAAATCATTTTTTCGTGACGCTTTGTAATGTCTAGATTAGTCCACCATTTTGTGAGACCTTTCATTTTGCCACTAAGTTCACCGTTAAGACAAATAAAATCATCAGGGGCAGTATATCCAATCCAAATCTTGTTGTGTTGGAATAATGGAAAAATTTCTTTGTAAGCGATTGCGTTTTTATTACCAATCACTAGGAATTTTTTCTTATAATAAATAAGTTGATGAATATATTCTCGGAATAAAGAAAAGGGTGGATTAGTACAAACGATATCGCATTGTTTTAGTAGCTCCACGCATTCTGGGCTACGAAAATCACCATTACCTGTTAAAAAAGTCTTTTTGACCTTATCTTTACCAGTAATTTCCAAGACATAACCTTTGCGACGATCTTCTAACCAGTTAAACAAGTCTGAACGGGTATAGTGTGTACAGATCAGTTTTTTGAGACCAAAATGGTCAAAATTGAGTTGAAAAAACCGGCAAAATTCACTTTCGCCGGGGTCGTCACAGTTGCAATAGACCACCTTATTTTTAAATTGGTCTCTGTAATAATTTAGTTCTTTTTGTATATCGTCAAAACGAGTATAGAATTCATCGTTTTTTGCCGCTTTAGCATTTTGTAATGAAGAATTTGCCATCTCTGTTGCCTTTCCTTACAACAGAGATAAAAGATTAACTGGACGCTGGCTGCAACATACAAAAATTGGACGCCGTAGCAGTGTCCAAACTTTTTACAACAGAGACTAGCGTCCTATTGGCTACGACGTCCAATTCTGACGCTAGTAGTCAATAGGCAAAAAGCCTCTGTTAGTTCTGTTGTAAATTATTAAAGTTTGGACTCTTTAATTATAGCACATTTCGTCACAATGCGGTATAACAAGGATATGCTAACTATAGAACAAATTAAGCAAGCTGCCATCAAAAATGGCAAAAAAATACGGTGTTGATCGTATCTATCTTTTTGGTTCTTATGCTCGTGGCGATGCTGATGAAGATAGCGATGTTGATTTTCGTATTGAGCGAGGTCAAATTGAAAATCTACTGGATTTAGCTGGCCTGTATCTTGATCTTAAAAATGATCTCGGGCAAGAGGTAGATATTGTCACGACTGATGGTTTAAAACGTCGTTTTTTGGATAATATTAAAGCGGATGAGGTGCTAATTTATGCAGCATAAAGATATCTTTATTCTTGAGAACATTAGCGAATTTTGCCTGAAAATCATTAAAGTATAACGAATTTGTTATAATAAAAATATGACAACCCAAAAATCTCACATTATCGCAGCATTTGCTTGTGCTGGTAAGAGCATTTGCGCCCAAAAATACCCTGATTTGTGCCTTGATTTGGAGTCTACGGACTATAAATATCAGTATGATTATGAATTTGATGACAAGGAAAATATTAAAGGGGCTTTGTGTCGTTTGCCGAACCCTGAATTTCCAGAGAATTATGTGCAGGCGATTTGCGATCAAATGTTGCAATATCCCTTGATTTTAATTGCGCCAGACGAGGAGATTTTGGCGGAACTCGAATGGCAACACCTGCCTTATGATATTGTGGGACCGCACCCTGAGCGGGCGGAGGAATTTGCACACAATGCTCAGCAACGTGGGAACAATCCCGCATTTGTGCGAGCGGTCAAATTTTGGACTTCGGAGAAATGCTGGAAGCGGCTGCGTCGCGATTTCCACCCTGAGCATTTTGACTATTTGAGGGATGATGAATATTTGGATGGTTATTTACGCCGGAAATATCCCAAGTTATTTTAATGGGTGTTGGATTTTTGTTGATTAAGTTATTGTTTGTTATAATAAAAACATGGGACGCAAAAAGTCGAAATTATTACTCAAAATCGTCACGATTGTATTGGTGGCGCTGACGCTGATTAGCGTAGGATTATTGATTATCAGCCCGAAGAACACCATCGAGACCGTGACAGAAATCATTTCTATTATAGTAGGCGTAGCGGCCTTGGCGATTGCGATTATTGCACAGATAGCGGCCGATCGTGAGGAAAAGCGCCTTCACGGCATCATTACGAAATTGCAGGATTTGATTGATGACGACAAAGCCGAGGTCAAATTTGATGCTACGGTGAACAAAAAGTTAAACGAGATTTTAGCAGACTTGCACCATAAGAAAAAATAGCATAAATATGTTATAATCAAACTATGCAAAAAGATTCTCAAAAATGCACTATGGAAGACATCATTTCTTTGTCCAAGAGGCGTGGTTTTATCTATCCAGGTAGCGAAATATATGGCGGTAGCGCTGGGCTATATGATTTTGGTCCATATGGTACGGAGCTACTCAATAATATCAAACAAGATTGGTGGAAACACCACGTCCAGCAAAAGGAGAATTTTGTTGGTATTGACTCTGCTATGTTCAAAAATCCCAAAGTATGGGTCGCGAGTGGACACGTTGATAATTTCTCTGATCCTCTGGCCGAATGTCGCAATTGCAACACCCGTATTCGTGTTGACAAAGAACTAGAAAAACTCGGCGTGATGGCCGATGAGAAAATGTCCGACGAAGAAATCACCCAGATTTTTGACGAGCACAAAAAAGACATCAAATGTCCCAATTGTAAAAAAAGCGATTGGAGCAAACCTCGACGTTTTAATCTGTTAGTCCAGTCTAATCTCGGCGATTTTACTGCTACGAACGAAAATCCTGCCTACTTGCCGGGTGAAGCTTGTCAAGGGATTTATTTGAATTACAAAAACGTCATGAACACTTGCCGTGTGTCGATTCCTTTTGGTATTGCCCAGATTGGTAAGGCTTTCCGTAACGAAATTTCTCCACGCAATTTCTTGTTCCGTTGCCGAGAATTTGAACAGGCCGATACCCAATTTTTCATCAGACCACATGAGAACGAGGATAATTATCAGAAAATCAAGGACGAGGAATGGCAATGGCTAATTTCGCTTGGCCTCAAAGAAGAAAATCTCAAGTGGCATCAGCACGAAAATTTGGTTTTTTATGCCAAAGACGCTTGGGACATCGAGTATAATTACCCGAGCTATGGTTTTGACGAGCTAATGGGCATCCACGACAGGGGTGATTATGATCTCAGCCAGCATATGAAGTTTTCTGGCGTTGACCTCAGATATATGGACACGAAGAACAACGAAAAATACCTTCCGTGGATTTTGGAGACTTCGATGGGGCTGGGGCGACTTTTCCTTGCCGTACTTTCAGAAGCATTTAGCGAAGAACCCGATGACAAAGGTGGCAAGAGACTAGTTCTGAAACTCAAGCCAAGCCTAGCCCCAATCAAAGTAGCCGTTTTCCCACTACTCAAAAACAAGCCACAATTAGTGGAAGTAGCCCAAAAATTATTCAAAGATCTCTCTCAAGATTATATGTGCGAATTTGACAATAACGGCAATATCGGCAAGCGCTATCGTCGCCAAGACGAAATCGGTACGCCATACTGCGTTACGGTAGATTTTCAAACCCTCGAAGACGATACCGTGACTTTGCGCAGTAGAGATACCGCAGAGCAAATTCGCGTCAAAATCAACGACATCAGAGACCACATCGTATTATAGCATTAAAAAGTTGACAATATGTACATAATGGTGTATAATGTAAAAGTTGGGGTTAAAACGATAAATAAACCCTAGTTCTTTAGCAGTAAAAGACAAGAAATGTTGACTTCTCAGACGATCTGCTTGATCTCCAAGCATATCATCCGAGGAGTCGACAAAAGGGCGACTTCCGTGATGTCCCACGAGGACAGAAAGGGGGAGGAGGGCTTATGTTTACGCCATACCTCATTATTGCAAGTGTCGGAATTATAGCTTTGATCGTGATTGTTATCGTGGCAATTAAAATTGAGAGAGCTATAAATAGACGTCGAGAATTTGGTAATCTTAACGTATCAAATCAACGCGATCTATTCGATGAAGAGATCAAGAAGCTCGCACGAGCGCACAGTGAAACTCTGCAAGCTACACAATGGTTAGAGGAACGTCTCAAAAAAGGCAGACCCAATCTGAGTGAGGTAATCAGAAACACGAATTGCACAGCGAGAGCGTTGACAATTCATCGTGCAGAAGAAGCAGTGGTTTTGGCCGAAAGTGCTTTGGCAGATGTACAGGAAACGATTGTTAAAAAGCAAAAAGCATTGAATAATGCGATTGCTCAATCGTGGACGAGTAGCATCACCAAACTAAAACCAGCGCTAAAAGATCTCAATCAACAAGAGATTCTCTGTCGTAAACGTGCTGACGAAGCCCGTCGAAGGTTAAGTCAAATGACCATAATGGTCAAAGCGATAGAGGACGCTGGCGTTGCCAGTAAGCCGAAACCATAACTTGTCTTCTGCAAAATCCCTGTCAAATGGCAGGGATTTTTGTTTTCAAATCATAGCGTTTTTCTGCTATAATAGAAGAGTATGAATATTTCTAGAAAAGAGTTGGAACATTTGGCGGATTTGTCGGATTTTGAGTTGCCTGTGACAGAGGCGGAAGGCTTGGCTGGCGACATCAATCAAATTATCGACTATATTTCGCAGCTCGATCAAGTTGATACCGAGGGCGTAAAGCCGACCTATCAAACTTTTGAAATGGAAAATGTTTGGCGTGAAGACGAGATTTTGCCTCAGGATGCCGATAGGGAAGCTTTGTTGGCTACTGCTCCAGATACTCAAGAAAATCAAATTAAAGTTCCGAGGGTTTTGTAGATGAAAATTGCCGACAAAAACACCACTGCTGTTTCGCTAGTACAAGCCGCTCTTGACAAAGCAGAAAAATATGCTGATTATAATATTTTTATTTCGCTTAACAGGGAAAAAGCACTCGAGAAAGCTGCCGAAATTGATCGTAAAATCACTGCCGGTGAGTCAGTTGGACGTTTGGCAGGTGTGCCGTATGCACTCAAGGACAATTTTTTGAGCCCAGAAGGGCAAACTACAGCTGCGAGCAAAATCTTAGAGCCTTTGACTAGTCCTATCACTGCTACCTCTGTTCAGAAGCTAGAAGACGAGGGCGCAATCATGATTGGTCGCACTAATATGGACGCTTTTGCACATGGTTCTTCTACCGAAAATTCTTATTTTGGTCCGACGCACAATGCTGTTGATTTTGAACGTGTCGCCGGTGGTTCTTCTGGTGGTTCGGCAGTAGCAGTGGCTCTTGACATTGTGCCTTTTGCGACTGGTACAGATACCGGTGGTTCTATTCGCCAGCCAGCCTCGTTTAATGGTGTTTATGGCTTCAAGCCGACTTATGGTACGATTTCGCGTTATGGTGTGGTTGCGATGGCCTCTAGTACGGACTGTGTGGGCTTTTTTACTCAAAATACCGAAGATCTAGATCTACTAATGCAAATTACTGCTGGGCAAGACGAAAAGGATTTGACAACTCTACCAAATTATTATGGAAAAGAAACCGCTACACAAACGGATTCTCAGCGCATTGGTATTATCAAAGATTTTGATTCCGAGCAAGTTGCTCCAGAGATCAGAAAAGCCTTAGACCAACAGATTGAAAAACTCAAAAAATCTGGTCATGAAATCATCGAACTTGATATGCCAACCTTGAAGCATGCTTTAGCAGTGTATTATATTATTGTCCCAGCTGAGGTAGCGAGTAATTTGTCACGTTATGACGGTATCCGTTATGGTTATCGCGCTTCAGAGGCAAAGGATTTGACCGAGATCTATACTCAGTCACGCACAGACGGTTTTATGCCAGAGAATCAACGCCGTATTTTGATTGGTAATTTTGTACTTAGTAGTGGATTTTATGATGCATATTATCTGAAGGCACAAAAAGTTCGTACTTTGATTATTAAAGAATACGAACAGGCTTTCACGAAATGTGATTTTATTTTGACCCCTGTTGCACCGAACCCAGCCTTCAAATTTGGCGAAAAAGTCGGCGATCCTATTCAAATGTATCTTGAAGACATAATGTCCGTACCGATCAATTTGGCCGGTTTGCCATCGTTATCGATTCCAGTAGCGACGACAGAGGCAGATTTGCCAATTGGCTTGCAGTTAGTTGGACCTCGTCGTAGCGATCAAGCACTAATAAATTTTGCAAAGGAGATTAAATAATGGATGGTTCAGTGATTTTTCTAGTTATTGCGATTGTTATTGTAGGGGTATTGGTATTCGTGGGTATTACTTTATCACAAAAACGTAGCCATGCTTTTAATAAAGAAAAGTATCAGACCAAGTGGCTGAGTATAGAAAATTCTCTCAAAAAAGGTAGTCCAGCGACCTATAATGTTACCGTTCTAGAAGCGGACAAGTTACTAGATCACGCTATGGTTGAAATGGGTATTCATGGCAAGACCATGGGCGAGCGTCTTAAGCATAGTGGCGGTCGTTTTTCGCACCTTAATGCTGTTTGGGGCGCACACAAACTACGCAATCAAATTGCTCACGAAGTTGATTGCCAGATTAGCTATGAGCAGGCTAGACGTGCTTTGCGTGCTCTCAGACAAGCTCTAAAAGATTTGGGGGCAGTATAATGGCGAAATATCTTCCTACAATTGGTATCGAATGTCATGTGCAGTTATGTACCAAGACCAAGTTATTCAGTGAAGTAGACAATGACGCTCGTGACAAAGAGCCAAATAGTTGTGTTTCCCCTGTAGATTATGCCTTACCGGGGATGTTGCCACGTCTTAACAAAGGTGCAGTTTGCCTGGCGATACGAGCTGGCTATGCGATGAATTGTGAGATTAATGCGTATTCGCGTTTTGATCGTAAACATTATTTTTACCCTGATTCACCGAAGGGATATCAGATTACTCAATTTTATCATCCAATTATCGGAGCAGGGAAGCTAAATCTCCCTGATGGTTCAGATGTACGCATTGAACATGCCCACTTAGAGGGCGATGCTGGTAAGTTGACACATTATTCGAATTATTCTCTAGTAGATTTGAATCGCGTCGATACGCCTCTGATCGAAATCGTGTCTATGCCTGATATACATTCTGCCAAGCAAGCAGCGATGTATTGCAAAGAACTATGGCGTACGATGTTATTTGCTAGGGTGACTTATGGCGATCTCTATAATGGCAATATGCGCTTTGATGTCAATATCTCACTTGCACCAGAGGGGAGTGATGAACTTGGCACCCGTGCCGAAGTCAAAAACCTCAATTCCTTCCGTTCGGTAGAGCGCGCGGTTAATTACGAAATCAAACGTCAGACCAAGATCCTTGACCAAGGAGAAAAAGTAATCCAAGAAACCCGTGGCTGGAACGACAACACCGGCGAAACCAGTTCTCAACGCAGCAAAGAGGCCGCTCAGGATTATCGCTATATGCCCGAGCCAGACTTGCCACCGTTGCGATTGTCTGAGAACATGATTACCGCTGAAAAAGACAAATTACCTCTGTTGCCAAATGACTACCGTCAGATTTTTGCCGATGTCATCCCTGTTGATATTTTGGAAATTCTTTTGGACTACCCACAGCTAACAGAGAAACTCTATTCGGTATTGCAAGAGAATGTGCCAACTACAACTCCTAAAACCGTGTCCCGCGAGGCCCAAAAAACAGTCAAATCAATCGCCAATCTCTTTGCTAGTGTCTTACTTGCCGAAGAAAAATCCGTAGAGATGCTAGACCGTTTACCAAGCACTAAGCAATTGTTAGATCTAACAGAGATGAATGCCAAGCAAGAACTATCCAGCACCGCAACCAAAACAGTATTCCTGAAATTCTTCGACCCAAAAATGAGCCAAAAAGATACCCGTGTAATCGCCAAAGAATTAGGAGTAATTCAACAAAACGACACCGAAGCCCTATCAAAAATCGTCGACGAAGTCCTAGCCAAACCCGAAACCCAAAAAGCCCAAGCCGACTTCAAAGCCGGCCAAGAAAAAGTCATTGGCTTCCTAGTAGGTCAAGTAATGAAAGCCAGCAAAGGTCAGGCAAATCCTGCTACTGCCCAGCAGATTTTGCGTGAAAAACTAGCCGTGACAAAAATGACAAAATAGTATATAATATAAAAATAGTGTTCTTTAACAGTTAGAGGAGATCATTTCGTATTGTAATTCTAGTTATAGAAAGTAGGTGATCGTTATGCAAAATGACGAACATATTCAAAAAATACTAATCGAAATTGCCAAGACGGATAAGTCTGAAGAAGTCCGTCAAATGGCAATTAAGCATCTTGACGATATAGATGCTTTGATTGAAATCGCTCAAACGGATCCAGATTCTGAGATACGCTTGGAAGCGATCTCACGTATCGGTGATAATGCTGAATGGTGCCAAAAATGCCAAGACATCCTAATTCAAATCGCTAAGACAGATAAAGAGTATTACATACGATCACGTGTGGCGGAATATATCGAGGATAGGAAAATCCTAATCGATATCGCACAAAACGATGAATCAGATTTTGTGCGAAAGGAAATAATAAGACAGCTATTTAGACCCAATATTAATAAATTAATCTAAATTAATCGGAATCTCCTCTAATGTTGAAAGAATGCTAAAGGTCCAGCTTTGACGCTGGGCTTTTTTATTATTTTACAAAAAACATTTTTATGGTAAAATAGAGAAAGTTCATATTTTTGTGGTTAAATAATTAAAAAGAAGGGATAATATGGCAAAAGAAGTAAAAGATTTATCAAAATTCCGCAATATTGGTATTATTGCACATATCGATGCGGGTAAGACTACTACATCAGAGGCGATTCTTTATCGTACTGGTCTCAAACACAAAATCGACCTCGTTAAGGGCGATACTGGTGGGGCTACTACTGACTGGATGGACCAGGAGAAGGAGCGTGGTATTACGATTACTTCTGCTGCTGTGACTGCTTATTGGCGTGAGCACAAGATCAACATTATTGATACCCCGGGGCATATTGATTTTACCGCTGAGGTGGAACGTGCTTTGCGCGTGCTTGATGGTGCCGTAGTGGTGTTTGATGGTAAAATGGGCGTCGAAGCTCAGTCTGAGACGGTTTGGCGTCAAGCTACCAAATATGGTGTGCCTCGTGTTTGTTTTGTGAACAAAATCAATCAGACTGGTGGTGATTTTTACAAATCTCTCGAGAGTATTCACAAGCGCTTGAGCAAAAACGCTGTTGCGATTCATCTGCCGATTGGTTTCGAAAAAGATATCTGTGGCGTGGTCGACCTCGTCGATATGAAGGCTTACACTTACAAAGATTACGCCGATCATGAGCTAACCGTTGGTGATATCCCTGAAGATATGCTAGAAAAAGCCAAACATGCTCGTTCGATTTTGGTTGAAGAGGCTGTTGCTGCTGATGAGACTTTGATGGAAAAGTTCTTTGATCAAGGTGAAGAGGGAATTACTACTGACGAACTCAAGAGTGCTTTGCGCAAACGTGTGCTTGATGGTGATTTCTATCTTGTGACTGGTGGCGATGGTCGTGGTGTGATTTGTGAGAAGATTCTTGATCTAATTGTTGATTATCTACCTTCTCCACTTGATCGTGATCAAGGTCAGATCGTTGGTACTGATCCAAAATCTGGTGATGAAGTTGTGCGCAAATCTGACAATAACGAACCACTAACTGCGCTTGCTTTCAAAATTGCTACTGACCCATTTGTTGGAAAATTGATTTTTATTCGTGTTTATGCTGGTGTACTCAAATCTGGTTCCTATATTTTGAATGCTACTACAGGGAAGAAAGAGCGCGTTGGTCGTATCGTACGTATGTTTGCTGACAAACGCGAGGAAATTTCTGAGATTGCTGCCGGAGATATTGCTGCGGTGGTCGGTTTGAAGGATACCACTACCGGTACTACTATCTGCGATCCAGCTCATTCGATTTTGCTTGAGTCGATTGAATTCCCAGATCCACCTGTTTCAATCGCTGTTGAGCCAAAGACCAAGTCCGACCAAGAAAAGATGGCAATTGGTCTTTCCAAGATGGCCGAAGAAGATCCAACTTTCCGTGTTCATACCGATGAAGAAACTGGTCAGACCATTATCTCTGGTATGGGCGAACTTCACCTAGAAATTATTATCGATCGCTTGAAGCGTGAATACAATGTCGAAGCCAATACTGGTGCTCCGCAAGTTGCTTATCGTGAAACTATTCGTGGTACTGCTGAAGCTCAAGGTAAGCACGTCAAGCAGTCTGGTGGTCGCGGTCAATATGGTGATGTTTGGATCAAATTTGAGCCAAATGAATCTGGCAAAGGTTTTGAATTTATCGATCAGATTAAAGGTGGTGTGGTTCCACAGGAATATCGCAAGCCTGTCCAACAGGGTGTAGAAGAAACCTTGAATGGTGGTGTGATTGCTGGTTATCCGGTTGTTGATGTCAAAGCTACGCTTTACGATGGTTCGTATCACGACGTTGACTCTTCGGAGCTTGCTTTCAAACTCGCTGGATCTCTTGCTACGCGTGCTGGTATCAAACAAGCTAACCCAATTTTGCTTGAGCCAATGATGAAACTCGAAATTACTACTCCAGAAGAATTCATGGGCGACGTGATTGGCGATGTTAATTCTCGCCGTGGTCGTGTCGACGAAATGGAAGATATTGCTGGCGGGGCGAAGGTGATTCGTGCTTTTGTGCCTCTAGCTAATCTATTCGGCTATACTTCTGATCTTCGTTCGATGTCTCAAGGTCGTGCAAATTCCAGCATGGAACTTCACGATTATGAGGAAGTTCCACCTAATGTCGCTCAAGAAATTATCGAGTCTCGCAGTTCAAAATAAAGTTATTTTGCATTTTTTGCTTGACAGTCCATTTAATTTTGCTTATACTAAAGGTAAGATAAATGGAGGTATTTAATGAATAAAAAATTCAAGGCTATTTTAGCCGTATTGGTGGCTAGTTTGTGCGTTGCGACAATTAGCGTTGCAGGCGTTCAAGCTGTGAACACCGATAGTTATATCAAAACAGAAGAAGGCGAAGTCGCTTCAAGCGAGACCGAGATTAACCATAGCATGGTTCTTGCGGGCGAATCTGTTAATTCTTCTGATAAAGTTAACGGCATTTTGTTTGCAGCTGGTAGCAATGTGGCACTCAAAGGCACGAACGAATACAGCGTATCAGCTGGCTACACGGCCGATATTGCAAATACGATCGAAAAAGATCTTTTTGTTGCCGGTGGTGTCGTTAATGTCGACAAGAATGCCAAAGTTGGACGTGATGCCTATATAGCTGGTGGCGTCGTTAATCTAAGCGCCGAAGTTAAAGGTAATGTTTTTGTCGCGGCTAGTTCAATAAAACTCAGCGACGTCAAAGTTGAAGGGAATCTGCATATTTATGCTGACAATATTACTTTTGACAATAATGTTACTGTCAATGGTACGATTGCCTACAACGATAATGCGCAAGTAACTGGCTCGACTACAGCAAAAGTCGAGACTTACAAAACTGCTGAGGGCTCAGAGAACGGTGGCGGGGTCAGTTACGGTACCTACGCTGTTAGTATGCTACTGAGTACGATTGGCTTGTTGATTGTTTCATTTGTGATCTTGGCGATTTTCCCAGGTATTTATCGCAAACTTTCGAAACTTTTCAAAGAAACTAAAGGTGGCACAATGTTCAAAAACGTGCTCCTTGGTATCTGTGCTTTGATTGCTGCACCAATCGTTGGTATCCTGTTACTATTAACTATGGTTGGCATACCACTCGCGATTATTCTGTGTGGCTTTTATATACTATGTATATATTTGTCGACAGCAGCCGCTGGTGTCTATTTCGGTCATTTGATTTTGACCAAAGGTTTCAAAGCCAAAGCAAACGCATATCTAGAACTTTTGATCGGCGTTGCGTTGATTAGTATCCTAGCTTTGATCCCGGTTATTGGCTGGGTGATCAGTTTGCTCGCTATCCTCTTTGGTACAGGATGGGTGATTGCTTTGATTGTCCGTCATAGGAACAAATAAGCTCAAGTGCTTCAAGAATCCTCTCGATTTTTTGGGAGGATTTTTGGTGTATAATAAATATATGCATGAAAGTTGGCAAAAATTTCTTGGATCAGAATTTGCGAAACCGTATTTTAAGGAATTGAGTGATTTTTTACATCAAGAATACGAAACGAAGATAATTTTCCCATCCAAAACACAGGTTTTTCGAGCTTTTACAACTGATCTTAAAAATACGAAAGTAGTGATTTTGGGACAAGATCCTTACCACACGCCTGGGGTTGCGCATGGTTTGGCCTTTTCGACACCGGCTAGTCGACCGATCCCGCCATCGTTGATTAATATTTATAAAGAAATTGATAGTGATATAGGGGTGCATCATAATAAAACAGGGGATTTGTCAAGTTGGCAAAAACAGGGGGTGTTGCTTCTTAATACTGTTTTGACGGTTGAAGCACATCGAGCTGCTTCGCATCGAGGCAAAGGTTGGGAAATTTTTACCGAAGCCGTAATTAAATATTTAGATCAAGCATGCCCTCATCTGGTGTTTTTGTTGTGGGGGCGTGATGCTCGCAACAAAAAATCTCTCATTGACACTTCTCGGCATCTTGTGTTAGAGGCGTCACATCCGTCGCCACTTTCAGCACATCGTGGGTTTTTTGGTTGCAAACATTTTAGCCAGGCAAATCAGTTCTTACAAAAACATGATTTAGAACCAATCGAATGGTAGATAAACAAACCAACCTGTTATTACGTAATATTTTGTCCTAAAAGTCAATTAGGCTCATGCTTGCATTTTGCAAAATTTTTTTGTTATACTGCGTCCAAACTTAAATAATAGGAGGTTTTATGGCAAAATTTAAATCTATCAAAACTAAACTTTGGCGAGGATTTTTGGCTTTGTTACTGGTGATGGCGTCATGTTGCGTCCCCTTGCTACATAGTCTGCCAGTTCACGCATCTGTGTGCGATGATGTCAAAATAATATTTGCGCGTGGATCGGGTGAAGAGCTAGGAGATGTCAGCGAAACTGCATGGCGATCAAGCTTGACGGCGGATTTGCAAAGCTCCAATCTCAAATATAGTTTTTACGAACTTGGCAGTAAATCTCAAGCAGGTTATCAATACCCAGCCACTGCAGTTGGAGGTAGTCTCGAGAGCATGATTAATTTGATTGGAGCATCACTTAGTTCTGGCGAGTCATTCCGTTTTGGGGAAAGCGTAAACCAAGGTGTTAACGAACTCAGAGCATATATTCTAAGTGTTTCCGCAATGTGTCCAAATACACGTTTTGTTTTGGGAGGTTATTCACAAGGTGGTATGGTGATTTCAAAAGCCATAACTCAAAAACTCGGCACTAGCAAAATTATTTATGCGGCAACTTTTGGTGATCCGAAACTATATTTGCCGGAAGGCGTTGGTTCTGATCCAGCTGCTTGTCGTGGTGAAGATTTTTCTAATTATCGTGCTTATGTCCCTGATTGCCAGACAGCAGAAGGCATATTGGGTGGCTACAATCCGTATCAAAAAAATGACATGTTAGACAAATTAGGCGCTTGGTGTAATAGCAAAGATATTATGTGTGGAGCAACGGTAAATATGTTTAATTTGCTTGGTGGCCATACCTCCTATACTACACAAGATCTATATCAGCACGCCGCTCATACAATTAGCAATAAATTGGCGCAAGCTCTCCCAGGACACGGCATTAAAATTTGGACTCGCACAGATATCACGAGCCAAGATACGGCTATTTTGATTGACTCGACAGGCTCGATGTCCCCTTTAATTAATAAGTACAAATCCGAAGCCAAGCGTTTAGCCAAAAAAACTTTGGATAGTGGTGGCAGAGTAGCACTGTACGAATATCGTGATTTATTTGAAGACCCAGAGTCAACGATCAAACATTGTGATTTCGGTTGCAGTTATGATGATTTCGTGAAGGAACTTGATAGTATTGAGACCGCACATGGTGGTGATCTTGATGAGTCGGCTTTGGGGGCACTTTTGCAGACAATGAATACGCTTGATTGGCAAAAAGGTGCGACTAAATCAATCGTACTTTTGACAGATGCTGGCTATCATATGCCAGATTATGATGGCACGACTTTGTCGGATGTAACGCAACGTGCACTTGAGATTGACCCAGTGAATGTCTACACGGTTGCACCTGAGTCATTGCGTGATGAGTATGCGGGATTAACAGAAGGAACTTCGGGTAATTTCTTTAACACCGAAGATGATTTAGCGAAGGTGGCGGATTATCTGACTAATCGACCAATTGCGGTGCTATCTCTCGACCAATATAGTGGTGCTCCTGGCGAAACGATAACTTTTGATGCATCAGAATCGGTCGCAACAAACACGATTGACCACTATGAATGGGATTTGGATTTTGATGGTGTTTTTGAAACGCGTACTGATTCGCCAAAAATCCAAGCAACTTATCCAAATGCAACAACTGGAATAGTTCAGGTTAGAGTAGTAGACAAACAGAATTTGGTTAGTACAATGTCGGCTACCGTTACAATCAAAACGCCTGAAGCATTAGCGCAGATATTGAGTTTAGATAGCACTAAACAGGACAATAGCACCTATCAAATTGATTTTGCAATGTCTACTAATGCTGAAATGGCGCTAGTAGTTGTGGATGGTAATATTGTCGGGCGCACGGATCGTCGTAGTTTTATATTAACGGATGTGAATCGCGTAACTAGTGTAATGTTGGTTCCGTTTTCTCATAGTGGCGTGCGTGGTACGTCTAGCGAAATTACAATCTATCCGAGTATTGGTGCACCAAATACAGGAGTTAACCTTGGTGAATAGTGATTTGAGAATAAGGAATGGAGATTTTGCGTTCGTCGAAAATTGCTTTGACAATATGGTGGACATCGCGTTTGACTTGAGATTGTAGTTCTGGTTTGGCTTGGATACGTAATTTGTATTTGATGTCGGACTCGTCAAACTTATCAAGACCTTTGTATTCGATACTTTCGATTGCGGGGATTTTGCTTGCTTCTTTCATGACTTCTGTAAGTGCGGCTTCGACATCGGCAGTATCATGCTCATAGGCAATTGGCAAATCAATGTCAAGTTGACGTGAAACTACATGGGCTTCGCTAATATTACGATTTGCAATCGTCACAATGCCATCGTCTTTGAAACTACGGATTTTGGTGACTTTGAGCCCAAGTTCGAGAACGACACCACAATGCTTATTGTACTCGACTACATCACCAACGGCAAAATAGTCATCAACAATCAGGTTAAATCCGCTGATAATATCCTTAAAGGCATCCTGCAGAGCAAGACCAGCAATAACGGCGCCAATACCAAGCCCAGCTAGAATCGACCCAATATCGACCCCATTGATCTGTAAAAGTTCTAAAATGACAATAATCACAATCCCCCAACGCACAACGCTACGCATCATTTTGATGTAGGTAGTGCGACGACGCGCTACGCGAATGTGTTTGGCTTTGTGTTTTAACAGAGAGTTAAGAATGCGAATAATTACAAAATATGCCAAAATCCCAACCAGAATGACAGTTAAGGACCAAATAAAACGGTCGCTACATATAAAGGCGTTTAATTGATTCAAAAAATTTTCCATATTTTTATTATACAGGAACTTGCGATTTTTTACCAGAAGCGTTATAATGAAAAACAATGGAACCAGAGGATTTGAATGACAAGTTAAACAAAGCCGGTCAATGGGCGTCTGACAAAGCTAGTCAAGCCGTCAATAAGCTCGCGCACGTAGAAGGTGGCGCGGTTAAAAGTGGCTACAAAAATCCCAATGACGACAGAGGATCTGCTGATGATGCTCCTAGTGGCACAGACGACAGCATGGACGCAACAAAAAGTCGCGAAGACAATCCCAATGGTTTGCATTCCGATTTTCAAAATAACGTCGGCAAAGATCGCGACAAAGGTAGCGGACGTTTTTCTGGCAAAGGCAAAACCAAGGGCAAAGGCAAACTGTCTGGTAAAGCTAATTTCAAGAATGTCCTAAAGAAAAGAGGTCCGTTGGGGCTGATTATCGCACTACTTTTAGGGGGTGGAGGGTTGATGTTAGGATCGCAGACTATGGAGCCTTTTGCAATTGCCAATAGACTAATCGAAGAATACAATACTATGAATATATCAAATAATAGTCGTTTTAATAGGATGTGGAAAAATCTTTTGCATAATGGAAAAAAACTTCCGCAAAAGATTGCTGATGCATTAGCCCAAGAAGATATAGAAGTAACTACTAAGCGCAATGCGTCTGGGGGTGAAGAAACAGAATTAACTACAACGGACGAAGAAGGCAAAAAACAAACAGTTAAAGCTGAAGAAGCTGTTGAAAAAACTACATTTAGAGATAAAATTAAATCGGCAACAAAAACGACCCTCAGTCAGGCTGGCGGTTGGTTCGATCGGCTTGCAAAAAAAATTCTGCCTGGTCGAGGAATTTCGTTTAGCAATTGGTCTGATTGGGATAGTAGTAATGATGACGAAAAGACTAAGCAGGAAAAATTATCAAAAAAGATGGACAACCCTGACAATACTCAAACGGTTGACGAAAAGAATGGTACGAAGGAAGAAAAAAGTGGTGACGACACAAAAACAGTACCAGAGGAAGAAGACACGGAAAAATTAAGTACCAAGGAAAAAAAAGAAAGCATTGGGAATAAACTAAAAGGCATCGCTGCACAAGCAGGTATTCAGGCAGGATGTACGCTTACTATGTCCTTGACTGCTGTTTCTGGTATCGTCATGGCACAACAGACATCCGACATGATTAATATGGCTATGAAATTTTTAGAAGCTGTCCAAAAAGTGCAAGCAGGAGATGGGGCTGAAAGCCCCATGAACGAAATAATGTCGGAACTTAACGCAACAAATCCAGATACAGGGAAAAGCGCAATGAATTCGGCTGGTATGTCTGGACTTTTCGGTAGCAAAGGAGAATTAGGAGAGACTGGAAATGTGGAAAATGCTAATTTGGAAACGGTGATCGTAGCGGCTGGTGGTGTCGTAGACGGTTATTCTAAATGTATGGCAATGCAAGCTGGCATCGCTGGTGTTTCACTTATAATTTCTTTTATACCCATTGGTGGACAGATTGCTAAAGAACTAAAAACAGGTGTCAAAGGATTAAAAAAGGCCGTGACATCATTCAAAATAACTAAAAAAACAGCAGGAACAATTGCTTGGGAAGCAGTCAAAGTACTTATCCCTGTCGCTACATTTATGGCGATGAATGCAGCAATTGAAAAAGGTGCAGAAATTTTTGTTAGTAATCTAGCGACAAATCTTCTTGGCGCAGATGCGGGTGATTATATTGTATCTGGAGCTAACCAAATAATGGCAACCAATCACAAAGGTAGCGGTGGTTCTCCGGGCACAGAAGGCAAAGTCCTTGCTTTTCAGCAACAAAAACAAGCTGTACTAGCCGAAGAGGCAGATTATGATCAACGCACAAAGAGTCCATTCGATATTACTAGTAGATACACATTCTTAGGCAGTTTAGTATATTCTATGACGCCGTTAGCAAACGCAATATCTCAATCATCTGTCACAAAAACACTAGCAGCTTCACAAACTACTTTGGAGAATTCAATAATAGCAATATCCCCTACTGCTGATGCTATTGCAACGACTGACTTTATTCAGACGAAAGGAAATTGTCCGTTTCTTGAATCAGTAGGAGTTTATGGAGATATGTATTGTAACCCCTACATGACTACCGACATGAGTACAATGGATATTGATGTCGATACCGTGAAGCAAAAAATAGCCGGTAATTTAGACAATGTTGATAGCGATACGCCTACGATTAAGCAGGGATCGGAGCTAGAACAATTTTACAATTATTGTGGTTCTCGTCAAAGTCATTATGGTCTAATGGATGGTACGATTGCACAAGATTTTGAGGTTAGTAAAGGTAATGAAGTAATAGGTTTCTTTACGCAATTTTTTGATTCAGTTGACTTTATAGACAGCATGAATAAAATGGGTAATATGGATTGGATTACTGGCAAAAATTGCGTAGCAACTGAAGAACCTGGTTTTTGGCAAGATAAGGGAAAATACTTCCAACGTTTTCTAGAAGATCAACGGTTGATGGAAGATTTAGGTTTTACAGATAAGTCTTCGCTGACGGATTTGGTCGAACGATTAGAAGTAAAAAATCCAGTTGATAATTCTTATGAAGCCCAACTAGCCCGTATGTCTGGTCTAACCAAAGACCAAGTCACCGACACCCTAGCCCTGTTAGACGAATACACTTTCCTTGCCAATTATGATCCGACGGATCTTGGGCCAACACCGGTCGAACAGACGGTTGAGTCTTATGATTTTACTCCAAGTAGCGTTATCGCTCAAGAACAGCACAACGATCCGACTTATAGTGCAACGAATTTTGCTCAGCATCATATTACCTATGCTGATTTGCGCACCCGCACTCAAGTTGCTTGAATTTGATTTTTTCGAAAAAATGTTATTAACCACCCCAAAAAGTATTAAAAATACTCAAAATTATCTCTGTCAAAATTGTAAATAATACAACAAAAAAAGTCTCAAAAAACTCTTGACAACACTATATGTAGCGGTATATAATCATAAGCACACACTAAATGTGGTATAAAAATTAAATAGCGAACATAAGGAGGTCATGAAATATGTTCAAACAAATTACCAAACGTGATGGAAAGATCGTTAAATTTAATGCTCAGAAAATTGCCGATGCGATTACGAAAGCTGGACTTGATACTGGCGAGTTCAAAGCCGATCGTGCTAAGCAATTAGCCGACAAAGTCATTAAACGTGCCGAGGAAACCATTAAGGAGCGTCGCCCGAGTATTGAGCAAATCCAAGACGTGGTCGAGCAGGTGCTAATGGAATCTTCCTTCAAGAAGACAGCCAAATCTTATATCGAATATCGCCAAGAACGTAGCCGTATCCGTACGTCCAAATCCGATTTGATGCAGATTTATCGTACGATTTCGCATGCTGATGCTTCGGAAGATTCTGATGTCAAACGTAGCAACGCTAATGTTGACGGCAATTCTGCTATGGGGAAGATGCTTCAATTTGGTGCTGAAGGCTCAAAAGTTTTTGCTAAATCTTTGATGTTGAGTCCTGACTATGCTTTTGCTCACAATAATGGCGATATTCATATTCATGATCTTGATTTTTATGCTACGGGGACTTTGACTTGTTGCCAAACTGATCCGACTGTTCTTTTTGAGAATGGTGGCTTTAATACCGGTCACGGACACCTTCGTACGCCAAATTCTATCCGTAGTTATGCGGCTTTGGCGGCAATTGTCTTGCAGGCTAATCAGAACGAGCAACACGGTGGTCAATCGATTCCGAATTTTGACTATGCGATGGCACCAGGCGTTGATAAATCTTTCCGCAAAGCTTTAGAGCGTAATCTCGAAAAATACAATGAATTCGCCAACAAAAAGAGTAACGCTAAAATCCCTACCAGTATTAAATATGGCGATGAAAAAGCTCTCAAAAAAGCTAAAATCCCTGCCAAAGTGGTCGCAGCAAGCAACCGTGACGTTAAAGACGAGACTTTGCAGGCCATGGAAGGTTTTATTCATAACCTCAATACAATGCATTCACGTGCTGGGGCACAGGTGCCATTTACTTCTATTAATTTTGGTACTGACACTTCTCCATCTGGGCGCCTAGTGAGCAAATATCTGCTCGAGGCGACGGCACGAGGTTTGGGTCATGGTGAGACACCGATTTTCCCGATCTCAATTTTCAAAGTTAAAGAAGGTGTTAATTATAATCCTAGCGACCCTAACTATGATTTATTCCGTCGCTCGATGGAAGTATCGTCCAAGCGTCTTTTCCCAAATTTCGTTTTTATAGACGCGCCGTATAATTTACAATATTACAAAAAGGGCGATCCGCGTACCGAAATTGCTACAATGGGTTGCCGTACTCGTGTGTTTGCTAGTATTTTCCCAGAATCTGATGGTATCGTCACTGGTCGTGGTAATCTTTCCTTTACTACTATCAATCTGGTACGTATTGGTATTCATAATGGTATTTGTCTCGGTGATCGTAAGGAAGCTGATTGGTCGGCTTTTTACAAAGAATTGGATCAAAAAATTGATCTGGTCGCTGGTGAACTACTTGAACGTTTTGAGTTCCAGGCCAATCAACATGTGCGCAATTTCCCATTCTTGATGGGACAAGGCAACTGGATTGGTAGCGACAAATTGGGACCAGACGATAAGCTCCGTGATGTGATTAAACACGGTACACTTTCGATTGGTTTCATTGGTCTCGCCGAAACTTTGGTAGCAATGATCGGCAAACATCATGGCGAATCGGAAGAGGCACAGGAATTGGGACTTGACATCGTTTCACACATGCGTGATCGTTGTGATGCACTTTCCAAAAAACATCATTTGAATTTCTCTCTGTTGGCAACACCAGCGGAAGGTTTAGCCGGACGTTTTACTCGCATGGACCGCAAAGAATATGGCGAAATCAAGGGTGTAACTGACCGCGAATTCTATACTAATTCGTTCCATGTACCAGTGTACTATCCGATTTCGGCATTTGACAAAATCGAAATCGAGGCGCCGTATCATAGTTTTTGCAACGCTGGACATATTACTTATATCGAGCTTGATGGTGATCCATCTGACAATATTGAGGCTTTTGAAGCAGTAATTCGCAAAATGCATGATGCTGGGGTTGGCTATGGTTCGGTCAATCACCCAGTTGATCGTGATCCAGTTTGTGGATTTTCGGGGATTATCAGGGGGAACCGTTGTCCATCTTGTGGTCGCATTGAGAGACCGGGCGAAGTGCCGTTTGAGCGTTTGCGTCGCATCACTGGTTATTTAGTCGGCTCATTAGATCGTTGGAATGATGCTAAAAAAGCCGAAGAAAAAGCTCGCGTCAAGCACAATGTTGATGGTGTCTATTCTGCTTCTGAAAAATCCGCTCGCGAAGCTGCCAAACGCACCGCCGCCGCTGCAACAGGGAAATATTAATATGAGAAGTTCTGATCGCATCAAACCGAATTCTGCGGTTGCTACGATCAGGTTATCTGGGCCTCTTGAGCATGATAATATCGTCAACGGCTATGGTTTGCGTGCGGTGTTGTGGACTCAAGGTTGCCCAAACCATTGCAAAGGCTGCCAAAACCCTGAAACTTGGGATTTTAACGGGGGCGTAGAAGTGCAAATCGACGAGGTGAAGCAACGTCTCAGCGAATTCAAGGGGCAAGCTGGCATTACCTTTTGTGGTGGCGAGCCCTTTGTCCAGCCTGAAGCCTGCAAAGAAATTGCCGATTGGTGTCGTCAAGAACTGGGGTGGAACGTGTGGTCTTTTTCGGGTTTTACCTATGAACAAATCAAAGAACGAGGTGGTGCCGCTTGGGAATTTCTCAAATCACTAGATGCATTGATTGATGGTCCATTCGTCCTTGAACAGCGTGATCTGACCTTGAAATTTCGTGGTTCCCGCAATCAACGTCTTCTCCATCTCGAACACGGCACTGGCAAAGTCCTCAAAATCGAATAGTTTTTGCAAAAATTTAGGTTTTACTCTTTACAAATTTCAAAAAACCATATAAAATATAAAACATAGGCATTTGGAGCTGGTTGTTATTAGTGCTCCAAATCATTAATAATAAAAGGAGATAAATAGAATGGCAGAATTTGACCGTTCCAAGCCACACATCAACGTTGGTACCATGGGTCACGTTGATCACGGCAAAACAACCCTTACGGCTGCAATCACTAAGGTGCTCGCAGATCGTAAACCATCAGATATTAACAAAAAGGTTGCATACGACCAGATCGATAATGCTCCAGAAGAAAAAGCACGTGGTATTACCATTGCTACTTCTCACCAAGAGTATGAATCCGACAAGCGTCATTACGCTCACGTTGATATGCCAGGCCACGCCGACTACATCAAGAACATGATTACCGGTGCTGCCCAGATCGACGGTGCTATCCTTGTCGTCGCTGCAAACGATGGTCCTTTGCCACAGACTCGTGAGCACGTACTTTTGGCTCACCAGGTAAATGTTCCAAAAATCATCGTATTTTTGAACAAAATGGACCTTGCAGATCCAGAACTCGTTGAGCTCGTTGAAATGGATGTGCGTGAACTTTTGAACAAATATGGCTTTGATGGCGATAATGCCCCAATCATCAAGGGCTCCGCTCAAAAAGCTCTCGAAGGTTCCAAAGAAGACGAAGATGCTGTTATGGCTCTCGTCGATGCTATGGACGAATACTTCGATGTTCCAGAGCACGATCTAGACAAACCATTCCTAATGCCAATTGAGGATGTCTTCTCGATTAAAGGTCGTGGTACAGTTGCTACTGGCCGTATTGAGCAAGGTGTTGTCAAGCTCAATGACGAGATCGAAATCGTTGGTCTCAAAGAAACTCAAAAATCCGTTGTTACCGGTATTGAGGCTTTCCATAAGACTCTCGATCAAGGCCAAGCTGGCGATAACGCTGGTCTTTTGCTTCGCGGTATTGAGCGCGATCAAATCGAACGTGGTCAGGTGATTGCTGCCCCAGGCACCATCACTCCACACACTGAGTTCGAAGGCGAAGTTTACATTTTGAAGAAAGAGGAAGGTGGTCGTCACACCCCATTTAGCAAGGGTTACAAACCACAGTTCTACTTCCGCACCACCGATGTTACTGGCGAAGTCGAACTTCCAGCCGACAAAGAAATCGTCATGCCTGGTGATACAGTTACCTTTAAGGTCAAACTACTTGCACCAATCGCTATGAACAACAACGACCGTTTCGCTATTCGCGAAGGTGGCCGTACTGTCGGTTCTGGTGTTATCACTAAGATTATCAAATAATCTAGTAGATACAAAAAAAATACCCTCTGCTGTAGAGGGTATTTTTGTACGTTATTATTTAAAAACAAAATTAGTAGCTTTACTCGAGCGTTACACGCGGGGAGATGCTTCGCATCTCTCCGGTTGCACTTCGCTTATACTCTTCATAAAGATACTAATTTTGTTTTTATGATTATTGATAAACAAAAGCAAAAATACAAACAGTTTACGATTAAATTGAGTTCTTCGAATTGTCTACGAGGTTATAAACAAAAGCAAAAATACGCAGTCTTACGAAGAGTATAAGCGAAGTGCAACCCGAGAATCGCGTAGCGATTCCCGGCGTGTAACGCTCGAGTAAGACTGCGTATTTTTGCTTTTGCAGAGAAAATGTAGTATAATAGAAGAGTTATCAAATATTAATTTATCTATCCTTGATAGCTCATCGACGTGGTGTCTAGGCTACATCTGAGATTACAGGGAAGAAAGGAATCAAATTATGGCAGAAGCCAAGAAAACCCCAAAAACTACTAAAAAGTCAGTCGCTAAAAAACCAGCGACTAGAAAGCCAGCTACAAAAGCTACCCCTAAAGCCACAGCAGGCGCATTGAAGATCCGTATTCGTCTCAAGGCCTACGATCACCGTGTGATTGACCAAAGTGCTCGTCAGATCGTCAACACTGCTATTCGTACTGGTGCCGAAGTTTCTGGTCCAGTACCTTTGCCAACCAAGCGTAGCACTTTTACAGTGGTCAAATCTCCACATGTCTACAAGACTGGTGGCGAAGCTTTTGAGATGAAAATCCACAAGCGCTTGATCGATATTATCAATGCTACACCAAAGACCATTGATTCTTTACAGAATCTATCTTTGCCAGCTGGCGTTGATGCTGAGATCAAAATGTAGATCATAGCACAATGAAAAACACCGAGCATATGCCCGGTGTTTTGCTTTTTGCAGAAATTTTTACAATTAATTATTAAAGAAATCAGCGATTTCTTTTGGAGAATGCCAATCGAATTCCGATAAATGCAGTAGTGCAGGATCAAACTTATGAAAAAGCGATCTTTCATATTGCAGATATGGTTTTTTCAATTTTGTTTCTTTTCGGAACGTTATGTCGAAAATCTTAGGTTTTAAATCAACCCTGATAGCATAGCACTCATTTTTGTAAGTGTAGTTTAGGAAGATATGAGTAATATAAAGCAATCTTGATCTTGGATAAGATTCTACGTTGGCTCTATATTGTCTCCAAAATGCTTCGCAAACGTTAACCGCAGAAGTAGCATCTCCTCCGTAGAAGCCCCAGACAAGATGTCCTGGCCTACAATCGTTGGGTCTGTTAATCATACAGTTACATTCAATAAACGTACAATCTTTGTAATCAAATAATGTAAAAAATCTGGCCATTTCTTCCAAAAATTCCACTCTCGGTCTTTTTTGTGATTTTTTGAGTTTCATTTTTCTCATCCTTTCTAGTCGAATCCGAATTTCTGCAAAAAATTAAAGAGCCATCACGTTTTTGCGCAATAGATCTATATAATAGCATGAAAAGATAGATTTAGCAAAAAAAGCAGTATTTAACAGGGGTGGGGGTTGCTGACTTTTTATAATTAAGCTATAATAGGAATATGAGTTTTGTTGCGAAATTTAAGAAGAAATTCTACTTTGTAGCGGCGCAATATTTTCGTTTTTTTGCTAATGCTAGCTTTAAACGTTGGCAGCCAAGAGTGATCGCTGTTACTGGCTCGGTAGGCAAGACTACTATGCTACATTTGCTTGAGGCGTCTCTGGGCAAACGGGCTCACTATTCTCACAACGCCAATTCAGCGTTTGGGATTGCCTTTGATATGGTTGGGATAGATGGCATTAGAGGGTCAAAATTACGTTGGCTTTATTTGATTTTTGCTGTGCCAATTCGCTCTCTGTTTTACAAACATACCGAAAAATTTTACGTTGTAGAAATTGATGGTGAACGTCCACACGAAGCCGAATTTTTGGCTAATTGGCTAAAACCAGAGGTGACAATGTGGGTTTCATTAGGTTTGTCGCATGCTATTCAGTTTGAAGGACAAGTCAAAGCAGGGCTATATCCTGATTTGCAAACGGCAATTGCACATGAATTTGCGACTTTGCCAGCTAATACCACCAAGCGTGTTTATATTGATGCTGACAACAAATTAATGCGTGAATTGACCTCTGATATCAAGGCAGAAGTCGTTGCCGTAAACAGCACTATGCTTAAACGCTATCAAGTTTATCCTACGCGTACGGATTTTACTATCAAAGACACCACTTACCATTTTGCTCAACCACAGCCACGCGAGCTTGCAATTCAACTCTTGATGCTTGATGACTTGCTCAGATATCTCAAAATCACCCTTAAAACCGATTTTTCTAAGGTAGAATTTGCTCCTGGACGTAGTTCCTATTTGCCTGGCAAAAACGGTATTAAGATTATTGACAGCAGTTACAATGCGCATTTGATTAGCATGGAGTCGATCCTCAAGATGACTAAAGCAATGCATGCTGGTCACAAATGGCTGATTATCGGTGATATTGTTGAACAGGGGTCAATTGAGGGTGATGAGCATCGCAAATTGGCCGATATGATCGCTGCAGTAAAACCGGAAATGGTGATTTTGGTTGGTCGTCGCACCAAGAAATACACAGCACCACGTTTGAAAAAATCAGGTCTGACGGTCTGTACCACTCTAGATCCACGTAAAGCTTTGAAATTTATCGAAAAAAATACTAACGGCGACGAAACCCTAATTTTCAAAGGTAGTCAATATCTTGAATGGATTATCGAAAAATTACTACAAAATCCAGAAGACGCAGACAAATTACCACGTCGAGAACCAGCCGCAGTCAAGCGTCGTGCAAAGAGAGGACTAACATAATGACACAACCAACTTTATATATTATTCACGGCTGGACTTATACGACAAGTCATTGGGAGGCAACTCTTGCTATTCTCAAAGAACAAGGGATCAAAGTTGTAATGTTAAATGTTCCTGGTTTGACAACAGATTCAAAAAAAATTTTTACGATTGAAGATTATATGAAATGGGCGGATCGCAATATCCCAGATGGAGCGATTGCGCTTGGCCATAGTAACGGGGGTAGGATTTTGTTGAATTTGCTTTGTCAGAAACCAGAAAAGCTCAAACATTTGATTTTGGTATCTGCGGCTGGTGTTTATGAACCGTCACGCAAGCGTGACATCTTGCGTATGGGTTCAAAAGCTTTTGCTGGCCTAAAAAAAGTACCAGGGGTGAGACGAGTGGTTCACAAAGTAGTTGGTGCTAGTGACTATGATCGTGCACCAGAAAACATGAAAAAAACCCTGACTAATATGCTTGATTCCGATCGCCAACTCCAGATTGAAAATGTCAAAGTCCCTACGACAATTCTCTGGGGTGAACAGGATCGTGTTACGCCTCCACGCCAGGCCAAAATTTTACACAATAAAATCACTGGTAGCGAGCTCAAAATGTACAAAAATTGGACTCACGCCCCTTATATTTCTCATCCCGAAGATTTCGCCAGGGCTATTAAGGTAGTTATGGAGAGTATCAAATAATGCTTTTTATTGGCAAGGCGGCTAATTACAGAAGTGGGGATATTTGGCGTCATACTTTTGCTTGGGGTACGCAAAAACATTCCGAACAGTTACGGCAGCATTTAGCGAAACGCTATGATTCTACCCCTAATCGTGTAGTGCTTTATCAGAGTGGTCGCTCGGCAATTTGCGCTGGGCTTAAACAACTATTACCAAAAGATAGCGAAGTGATTATTAATGGATTTACTTGTTATGCAGTTGTAGAAGCAGTCACAACGGCTGGCTGTACTCCTGTTTTTGCTGATATTATCGCCAAAAATCTACACTTTAGTGCCAAAACCCTTACTGATGTTCTCAAAAAACACCCCAAGGCAAAAGCGATCATTATCCAAAACAGCCTCGGCTATCCCGTAGATATTGCAAAAATCGAAAAAATCGCCAAAAAATACAAACTACTGATCATCGAGGATTTGGCTCATTGTACAGGGGTGAAATATCCTGATGGGCGCGAAGTTGGCACGGTTGGTATTGCAACAATGTTGTCTTTTGGTAAAGGCAAATCTATTGATACTATTACTGGTGGAGCGTTGATTTTGCGCGATAAATCAGTCAAAATGCCAAGCCAGCCATCCCGCAAGCCAAAAACATCAGATCGCTTACGCTCACGTTGGTATCCAGTTTTTGGGGCTTGTATGCGTGGTTTGGCACATCTTCATCTCGACAAGTTATTTACAGGGGTATTAAGGGCCTTTCATTGGATTGAACCATCAGCAGATACAGGGCTCAAATTAGACGCTCGCTTAACTCATTGGCAGGCTAAATTAGCCCTAAGACAACTAGAAAAATTACCCGCAAATGGTCGTGGACCACTACGTAGCTTTGTTTTGACCAAGAACAGAGAAGACTTACTAGACGAGTTACGTCAAAACGGTTTTCGCTTCGAAGAAATTTGGTATGATCCAGCCGTTTCTCCAGAGAGATATTTCAAAAAAGTACATTATCTATTAGCAGAATGCCCAAATAGTGTTAGAATAAGTAAAGAAATTATTAACATCCCGCTCTATTATTCAGCAAAAGAATTAGAATCAGCGGTCGAAATTATCAATAGGTACAAAAAATGAGTAGAATCAGCAAAACCGAGAAGGACAAATCATTAAACGGAAAATATCAGCCAGAGCAGGATTGGTATGCTTTGTTACGTCAACATTCGGAGGCGAATTTCTTGCAATCACCTCTGTGGGCACAAACGCACTCTTTGCTTGGCGACCATTGGGGAATGAAAGTGATAGGGAAGGATGGTCTTGTGCTAATGATTGTGCGTGATGCGAAGCGTGGTCGTTATCTCGAAGTATCTTGTGGACCTCTGATTGATTGGAATCAGCCAAAACTCGTCACCGAAGCAAAAAAAGCCATGCTAGATGTGGCCAAAATACATGATTGCGTATTTGTGCGTTTTCGTCCACAACTAGCCGATATCTCTGAAAATCGTCAAATTTTGGCCAAAATGGGGGCTCAAGTTGCTCCAATGCATTTGGCGGCTGAGCATACAGTAATGATTGATTTGACCAAAACAGAGGACGAATTGATGGCTGATATGCGTCGCCAGACTCGTTATGAAGTGCGCAAGGCAGGCAGACAAGGAATAATTGTCGAACATGGCAATTCAGAGGAGTTATTCCGCGAATTTCATGCCGTGCAAGCCAAGACCGCGGCTCGTCAACATTTTGTGCCACCAGACCTTGACACTTTGCTAGCCGAGCGCAAGGCTTTTGGTGACAAAGCTCAAATTTATGTGGCTTATACCTCTGAAGAGGAAGGCAAAAAACCAATTGCTTATGGCTTGATTTTGGGTTATGGCGAAGAGGCAGATTATTATGAAGCAGCGAGCACGGAGCTTAATCGCAAATATTCGGGGGCGTACGCGATTCAATGGCAAGCGATGCGTGACCTCAAACAACAGGGGTATAAACGTTATAATTTGTGGGGGATTGCTCCACCGGATCAACCAGAGCATCGTTATGCAGGTGTAACCACCTTCAAAAAAGGTTTTGGTGGCGAAGTGATTAACTATGTGCCAGCACATGATTTGGTCTTAAATAAGGCAAAATATATGCTAAATGTGGCGGTAGAAACCGTACGCAAAAAAGCCAGGCATTTGTAGAAAGGAGAATTTGATGAAAATTATTAATGCAACAGAAGTGGTCGGGAAAAAAGAGACTCCAAAACAGGGGTCGAAAAACCAGTTAAAAATTGCTCGGCAACAATGGGATGAATTCATTAGCAGCCATAAGGAAGCGAACTTTTTGCAATCGTGGGATTTTTATGAGTTCTATGCTTCGCGTGGCAATCATATTGTGCGTCGAATCGCCGTGGACGCTAAAGGCAAAATTATCGCAGCCTATGCGGGCGTAGTAGAAGCAGCCAAACGTGGTCGTCATTTGGCGATTGCTGGCGGACCAATTCTAGATTGGAGCAAAAAATCTCTAGTCAAAGCGATTTTTGCCGATATGAAAGAGCAGGGGCAAAAAGAACATTGTGTATTTGTGCGTGTGCGCCCACAATTGGAGCTTTCTGACCGATCGCTAGAATTGATGCGTTCTTTGGGGCTAAAAAAAGCGCCGATGTATCTGTCAGTAGAATACGCAGGGATTTTGGACCTGCACAAGAGTGAAGAAGAAATTTTGGCCGGAGCTAGCCAGAGCTTTCGTCGCAAAATCCGCAAAGCCAAAAAATTGGATATCGAGATTAGCCGTTCGCAGGATCCAAAAATTATCCACGAATTTTATCAGATACAGCTACAGACTGCCAGACGCCAAGAATTTGTGGCCTTTTCGGAAGATTTTTTGACCAAACAATTTGCGGCTTTTGCCCCCAATGATGAAGTAGTAATGTACACAGCGAAGTTGGACGGCGAGACGTTGGCACAGAATTTTATGATTTTTTATGGCAACGAAGCCAGCTATCATTACGGGGTGTCTTCTGGCCTAGGCACGAAATATTCGGCAGCACCGTTGTTGCATTTGGCAGCGATGGCAGACGCAAGAGAGCGTGGAATTATGCGCTATAACCTCTGGGGGATTGTGGATTTAGATGATACGAAGCATCGTTTTTATGGCGTGTCGCAGTTCAAACGTAGTTTTGGCGTAGACGAACTCAAATATACACCGGCGCATGATTTGGTGATTGATAGATTACGCTATCAGGCTACCAAACTGATTGAGACTGCTCGACGGGTTAAACGACGGGTGTAAAGTCTCGTAGCCAGTTTTCGAATTTTTGATAAGGGTTTTGTAAGGCTTGCGTAATGCTCTGATCGGTGTCCTTTAAATATCGTGTAACCAAGAATAAGCCTAAGCTTTCCCCGATGAATTTTTGAGATTTTGAGGTATTTGATTCGTAAAAGAACGACCAATGGTCATATTGCTTTTTGAAAAAGTATCGACGGCATCGTTTAAAAATCGCGGTATGCTCTTGAGACGTCCGAGCTAACACTAATTGTTTCATTTTTGATAAATTTGCTGGATTGTCTAAATATTGTTGTGCAAAAAACCAAGCCAAACCATAATCAAATAACGCACGCGCGAAAGTATAAGGTAGTTTATCGAGTTTTATATGGCTATTGCGATATTTAAAAGCGATATCTGTTAATAGCTCAAATTGAATATTCTCTGAATTAACTTTTGACTGTGCAAACTGGGCTATTGCATTAGTGCGAGTTGTATAAACAATACCAAAATCTTCTTCTGGTGGGATTTCGTATGGCATGCGATTTGTAACGACTAGGTCTAAATTGTATTCAAAAACCAAGTTAGCTTCTAAAATTTTGACAACTTGGTCAGCGATTGTTTGGATTTTTGATTGCAATTGTTTTGTTTTGCGTTGATCGCCAGCAAGATAAACTTGAATTTTCATAAAATCCCTCCACGTGTTAAAGATTTTTTGATTTCTGCATAAGGAATTCGCAAAAGCGTTGTCAAATCGCAATGCGACATTTTAATAAAAGATTGAATCAAATAATATCCCAAAAAATAGCCAGCCCATTCAGGGAGATCGCTCCGTATTGTTTTGGCAGATCCAAAATAATCTTGAATATAAAAATTGTCCAAATCAAAATCTGGGTTCATAATCTTTAAAATTTTTTGAATCTGGGCATGTGACATTTTACTCCATTTATGCGTCATACCATTAGAATTTTTACTGAATTGAGATTCTACAACGGTGGCAATACCTTCGCTAATAACCATATCTAACAAGGTTTTATTATTTTCCCATGGATTAACGATCCGATTAATAGCGTGAATGACTTCATGATAAAGTGTTCTTTGGATACTATCCCAATTCAGATGCGACTGATGTGGATCCACGAATAAAATAATCAAATCGTGGTCATAAGTCAACGCAGAGCCACCATTTTTTTTTCGACAGGGGTATGTGTTGTAGAATTCATGATAATGATATCGATGCGATGTTGCAAGCCGAAATTATGAATTGCGGACCATTCTACTTTTTCCAAAACATTCAAAAAATGAGTTCGCGTGACACTAAAATCATGATTGCTGTCTGTGAAGTATGGTTGTAAAAATTCCATAATTTAATATTAGCATAAAAAAAGTAGAGGTAGCCAAATTTGGCTACCTCGCAGTTGCGGGCTTATCGTCCACGAGGGCCACTTTGATTTGGTGCGCTACCGCGACCACCAGCGCCATTGTTTTTTCCTCCGCCCATGACAACCTCCTTTCTTATCGAACAACAATCTATTACTAGCTATACATTTTATTGGTCGCCCAATAAAATATCATCGAATGGTTGGTTTTGATATATAGAGAGTTCTTCTTTGGAAAAGTGCATATACATGTGACATTTATGTGAATAAGGCTGTCGGCTCTTGAGAAATACCGCTTTAGATGGTATGGCGATACACTGATCTTCGTGAGACTTAGGACAATTTGTGGTAGAATTATCCATTTTAATCACCTCCTTTCCGCTTCTAAGGTACAATATGCGTTGTAGCTAATCGAATTATTTCACATGCATAATCCATACTACACGATTTTATTTTTGTCTATTTACTTGAAAAATCCTTCTCAGAGGCTATTTTTGATGGTAAAAAGTATCGAAAAAATGACGGCGGATAGAGTTTTGTTTTGTTAGAATTTTTTATTTGGAAAAACGATCATTAATGGATCGTCTTGACGTTTCCCAGAATAAACCTGGGCTCGTTCCAACATAGTAGGCGTATAAACCATGATCGCGTTTGATTTACGCTGGCGCAAAAAACTGCCAACAATAGCTTCGCTCGAAGCGATAATTTTTGATCGTTCAATTATTTGTTGTTCAGACCATCCAAAAAGCTCATAAAATTTTCCACCACGTTTAATAATGCGATTTAAAACTATTTCTGATACTGGTAGAGGATTGACAATAACACCTTCGTAGCCGACAATGTCCATTAATTCTGGAAAAATTTCACTTAATAAATAAAAATCTGCATCCTCCGGTACATGGGACTTTGCATTTTTGATATTAATCCGTAAATCTTTCAACATATGTATCGTCTTTTGAGGCTGCTCAAGAGCAACATCAAAAAATATCACTTCCGGACGTGCACATTTAAACCCTAACTCGACCGTTTTTTCATAAATTTGAATTAAGGCGCGTATCCCATTTTTCGTAGTATTACCTACATCATCAATGCGAAAGCCAGCCTTACCTGTACCTTTAATATAGGATGGACAAAGCAATGAATAAAACTGAATTGATTGCCCTGATAAAAGAACATGACAAATTTTTTCATTGACTTTTTTATTGCGCCAACCTACAATCTCAATAGTCTGCAAAAATCTAAACCAATTTAAAACATCTAAGTTGAAGTTCGAAAGCTTTGCAATGTGTCTTAATTCATTAAAATGTTCGGGAATAATTTTTTCGCCCTGCAAAAAATCATTCAAACGTTGACTATAATTCATCCTTAACCTCTGGCATCTTAGCACCAAAAGTCACATGATTAAGTTGTTCTATATCTTGCTTTTGGCAAAGTTCACGGTATTTATCGTCCCAAGAAAGCCGAAAGGCATCTTCTAGTTTTAGGCCAATTTTTTGCATCCAAAAAACAACTACATCTTCAGGGTGTTTTGTAGCTTTTTTGGCTTCAATCTCAAGAGCAACACCAAAAGGGTATTCATCAACAGCAACCTCAACATCTTGGTTTTCAAAAATCGTTCGATAGCGCTCATAACTTTCGATTTTTCGTAAATGAAGCACATTTTCAATAAGAAAATTGACATCTTCAATTTCTTCAGGAAGAACCGTCAATTCGATTTCTTCTTCCACATTAACTATGGATTTAGTAGTCTCAGGAAAACGTCGTTTCCAGCTAATCTTGCAATGCAAATTGTCTCGACCTTTAGTTGTGCGCAAACGAAGACGACCATCTACGGATTTTTGATAAAAACTAAATTTCTTACACGGATGTTCGTATTGAATAGTCCGTTCAAAAGCACGACCTGGAGAATTTAAATCTTTAAATGAATTAATCTTTTCTAAAATTTTAGCTAGTTCTTTAGTTGGAAAGTAAAAACGAATTTCATGCTCCATCAGTTTTCTCCATTTAATAAGTTATAAATCTCGAGTTCTTCTTCGATAGCGATATTTTTATCGGCAAATCGTAAATTAAACTTTGTAAAGTTTTCATCTTCGTAGGCTGCATTAGAAACAACTTCGTTTAACGGATTTCTTTTTATCGCAATAGAAAGATTATGGATGAAACCACGAATATCTTCTTTATCTCCATAAACATCCATAATGCGATTTTCTAGATTCGGTATCTTCTTAATGTAAATGTTTATACCTGGGACTTGTTTCTCAGAGATCATAGTAATCATTTCGACCTTTTTAATGTAGTTATAGGTATTGTTTTCAAAGAAAGATCGGAGTTTTGAGAGACTAATTTCGTCTTGAATAATTTGGCGTCCGCCATCACTAAAAGTCTTTTGTTCGACATGGATTTGATTTTTCATAAAAATTCCATCGTGATTGGCAGTCTCAAGAATTTTACTCGTGCGAATTCTGACTGAACGATTATCGTCCTTGCCTTCAAAATAATAAAGCTTTTCAAGAGAAATTCTATCGAAAATATTGAAGTTATACATCTTTTTTAAGGCCTTAAAGACGCTACTATTAACCTTGCAAGAGAAATTATTCTGTACCTTGACCAGTGCATTGTCAACTATATAGCGCTTCTTTTCGCCACAGATAATTTTTTCATAAACCGCAAGAAAACGAGTTTTGATTTTCTTTGGCAGATCATAACTCTTATCATTACGGATTTTATCAACAATGCTCACAATCGTTGATAAGGATCTACCGTTGTAACGCCGTGACCCGATCAACTCAATGACAGCTAGAATAGTTTCGTTATCAAAATTGTGTGTATTATTAAGGATTTTAACTAAAAATTCAGAAAGATTATTCTCATTCACTCGACAATCTTGATAATCACTAAATTTGCAAACATTCAAATTAAGTGATCTTAATGAATTGAGTTTTTTGCTACTTTCTGATAAAAGAATAAAGTGATGTTTTGCGAGATGTAAATCAGTTAGAATGGTCTTAATTAAGCCGTATTGACGCGCATCGGAAAACTGTTGGTTGCCAATAAGAATTTTTTGAGCTTCATCGCGATTTTTTTCGCCAATAAATCTTCCATTTCGATCATGGCCAGAAACTTGTAATTCTAGTTCAGCAACTTTGTAGTGAAGTCCCCAACCTTGTCCTTCTTGTGGCAAATGGATAAGAATACCGTTGCCATGCTCCGCAATCGAACGGATTGCAGCCAATCTTTGCTCTTCGCAATCACAATGGGAATCACCATAAACTCCAAGCAGACACTCGCTTTGGGTACGAAGCAAAATTTCTTGTTTTTCGTCGTAAAGACTTCCGACTAGGTTAAAAAAATCTATCGACTCGTGCGATGTTTTTTCTTCAAGCTTTTCTGATTTTAAGATTATTAAAACGTCTTCTCCAGTAAGACCAAAACGTTTAACCTCGTCTTTTGAAGCCTTATAACAAATCGACAGAACCGGTCCACCAAATAATCTATTATATTGCTGAATATAAAACGTGTACTTTTGATTCATGTTAAGTCCTTCCACTCTTGTTATGGTGGAGCCGATTGGTTTTTCACCAATTTCTATCGCTAAGTGATTGTTTTAAATACATATAACTACAGCCCCATTACTGTAATAATATTATCTACTGCTAATAATGTCAAGATTATGTCCTAAATTTTCAAAACAACTGCCAACATAACCTCTTTAAAAGCGTTCTCTGGTGGACAAAAAAATGAGACAAATCTTGGTCTTTTCGTTAAAATAGAAATTGGAATATCAATTTTAAACGGAGGACACAAGATTATGTCGCATATACATTATAAACAATTATCTAAAAAAGAGCGATGTTTTATTGAAATTTCCCTCAAAAATAAACACAGTATTAGGATTGCAGACTTTATCTTGAATCAACAAAAAAGCCCACAATGGGCTTGTCTTATGACATGCTGTCGCTAAATCTGCAATAAATACAGACTGCTTATTTGAACTTGTCGTGTCATTCAATCGTATAACTGAATGCTAACCGTTAGTGTTTTACCAGAAATTCAAGACTATGCTTTTTTTGACAGAATACTAGTATTCAAATATAATTACAGGTAATGATTTATCTAACATCAAACCCAGACAAAATGCGCGAAGCAAAAGAATTCTTTGAGAAAAAGTGTGGTTTTGAAGTAGAAATCTTGAATCCAGATTTTGAGCCAGTAGAAATTCAAGCTTCGACTTGCGCCGAAGTCGTTGCATATACGGTAAAAGATGCAGCTGAACGTTTAGGAAAGCCAGTCGTAAAATCAGATGCTGGTTTTTACGCCGACGCACTTGGTGGCTTGCCTGGTCCATATAGCAAATATTTTGACAGGCAAATCGGAGCGCAGAAGTTTCTTGATTTTTTAAAAGATGAGAAAAATCGTGGTGCCAAAATCGAACATTGCTGGGCATACTGCGAACCTGGCAAAGAGCCAAAGGTATTCATTGGTGGAAGTAAAGGATCTATTGCATTAGAGGAATCGGGAGAAAGTAGTCGCTGGGTAGATAAGTTTTTTATTCCAGATGGAGAAACTAGGACTATTAGCGCTATTAGGGATGAGAATTACGAGAAAGCCAATAGGTACTGGGGAAATGCGAAGCAACAATTGCTTGAATATTTATTAAAAATAAAGTGATTTTTAGTTTTTTCTGGGCAGACAGGGGTGTAGATACACACATTTTGTCTATTTACTCGGTTTTTTGATATTTACTCACAAGCAATGCTTGCTACAAAGTGCTATAATAAATAAATATGAACCAAGAAACTGCACTAGGAATACTCTTGTCTGGCAAAAATGCCTTTATTACCGGTGCGGCGGGAGCAGGGAAGACTTATCTTTTGAATGAATTTATGCGACGTTCGAAACGTGCTAATAAACGCGTAGCGCGGACGGCTTCCACGGGGATAGCGGCGACACTTTTGGACGGTAACACTGTGCATTCTTGGTCTGGAGTAGGGATACGCGATAAACTATCGCCATGGTTTTTTGAAAAATTGTCTAAAACTCGTCAAAATACTATTCGGCGTGCAGATATTCTAGTAATTGATGAGATTTCGATGCTCAAGGATTGGTATCTTGATCTTGTTAACCAAGTTTGCAAAGTCGTGCGTGGGTCGTCTAAGCCTTTTGGTGGATTGCAGGTAGTTTTGTCGGGCGATTTTGCTCAACTTCCCCCTGTTAACAGTGGGCGTGATCGCGATGGGCAGTTTGCTTATTATTCTAAAGCTTGGCAGGAGCTCGAGCCGGTGATTTGTTATCTTGATACTCAATTTCGCCAAGAGGATCAAGATTTTGTCGATATTCTCAATGCTATTCGGATTGGCGATTATCGACGTCATCATGTTGCGAAACTACTCGATCGCAAAAATGCTGAGTTACCGGAGCATCGAACGGAACTTTATACCACGAATTATAATGTTGATCGCATTAATCATCGGCGCTTGCAAGATATTTCGGCTAGGGAGCATTATTATGCTGCGGAATTTTCAGGGAGTAGGCATCATATTGCTAATCTTAAAAAATCGGTTTTGGCACCGGAGACTTTGATCCTCAAAAAGGGTGCGACCGTGATGGCGCTCAAAAATGATCCCAGTGGGCGCTATGTCAATGGCTCAGTAGGCGAAGTGCTTGGTTTTGGTAGTTTTTCGGGTAATCCGGTCGTGCGTTTTAATAACGGTAAAACTGTGACGATGGAGCCAGTCGATTGGGATCGACGTGACGACAATCGCAAACTTGCTTCAATGACCCAAATCCCACTTAAGCTCGCTTGGGCAATTACGATTCACAAATCTCAGGGGATGACATTAGATGCAGCACGAATTGATTTGCTGCGTGCCTTTGCGCCGGGTATGGGCTACGTAGCATTATCGCGAGTCAAATCTTTGTCATCTTTATCTTTGGTAGGTTTGAGCAAGTCCGCGCTTATAGTTTCTGACGAGGCGATCAAAATGAATCGTCAATGGGCCGAGGAAGCCAAAAAATATGCTAGCAAATACAAACATTTGGCGACACCACTTAAAGAAAAAGCACAAAATCGAAATGCTAAAAAATCTGACCGTGCCAAAAAATCCCCTGTAATCCATCTGACCGACGACGAAAAGGCCAGTAAAAAAGCCGAAAAAGAAGCCCGTTCCAAAGCGTGGGCCGAAAAACTCGCCAATATGCGTAAAACTTATCCCAAAGCTTTCATGGAATGGACACTCAAGGACGATTTTGAATTGCAAAAATTATTTATTGGTGGCAAAACTATCCCCGAAATCGTCGATGCTACTGGTCGTCATCCTGGCTCCATTCGGGCTCGGCTGAAGAAGAATTACGGGAAAGAAACTTTTGCTGACGGCTTCCCGAATTAATCATCTTTAGAGGGTTTAATACATACAGTTAGAAATTTTTGTATCAAAAATAACTTCGTGGGCTATTGTCAAATTTAATTTTTTGTAGTATAATCAACAGAGAATATTAATTAACGAAGGGATTTTTTATGAGTCGTATCGGAAAACAACCCGTAGCAATTCCGGCGGGAGTGACAATCACGGTCGGCGACAAAGATATTAGTGTCGCGGGTCCGAAGGGTTCACTCAATGTGCCGGTCCAACCAAAAACCAAGGTTGAAGTGAAAGACAACGAAGCTGTTGTCACCCGCGTTGATGATGAGCCCAAGTCTCGTGCTTGGCATGGTCTCCAACGTGCATTACTAAATAACGCTGTGCAGGGCGTCACCAAAGGTTACGAGAAAAAACTCGAAATCAACGGTGTCGGCTTCCGTCTATCTGGTGGCGGTAAGCAGATTGAGATGGCGCTTGGCTTTTCTCACCCTGTTAAATACACTGCTCCAGACGGTGTCGAGCTTAAAACCGACAAAATGGAGATTACAGTGAGCGGAATTGACAAACAAAAAGTTGGTCAAGTCGCTGCAGAAATTCGCAGTCTCAAGAAACCAGAACCATACAAAGGTAAAGGCATTAAATATGTGGATGAAGTTATTCTCCGCAAGGCCGGAAAGGCAGGGGCTAAATAATGAAAGCTATTAATCGCGCCAAACGTACTCGCGCAAAATTACACGGTACCGCTGATCGTCCACGTCTCAGCGTGCATATTAGTAACAAACATATTATCGCTCAGATAATTGATGACGATAAACAAGCTACTTTGGCTTATGCTACTACTGTTGGTAGCAAAATTACTGGTTCCAAAGCAGAACAAGCCGCTACTATTGGCAAAGAAATTGCTACCAAAGCCAAAAAAGCTAAAGTCAAGAGCGTAGTATTCGATCGTGGATCAAAATTATATGCTGGCCGTATGGCTGCTCTCGCAGATGCTGCTCGCAAGGAAGGATTGGAGTTTTAACATGGCTGAAACTAAAGATACCAAACAAGACAATAAGCAACCAAAAGTTATCAACAAATCTGGTACGCTCAAGATGACCGATGATGTCGCTGCTACTCGTACAAAACGCGACATTTCTGGCAAACGTCTTGATCGTCGCAATGGTCGTCGTGATCGTCGCCGTGGTGCTGATCGTGCACCAAAAGAATTTGATGACGTTACTATTAGTATTGACCGCGTTTCTCGTACTGTCAAAGGTGGTCGTCGTATGCGTTTCAAAGCTCTTGTAGCACTCGGTAATCACAAGAACAAAATTGGCGTCGGTGTTGCTAAAGGTGCAGATGTTACTGCTGCCGTTCAAAAAGCTCAGACCAAAGCCAAGAAAAACATGATTGAATTTCACATGGATGGCGAGACAATTTGTCATGAAGTCGAAACCAAATCTACTGGCGCAGATGTTTTGATGAAACCAGCCGCTCCTGGTACTGGTATTATCGCTGGTGGTGTAGTTCGCTCAATTATTGGTCTGACAGGGGTCAAAAACCTTATTTCCAAATCAATTGGTGGTGCCAACAAAGTTAACATCGCTTACGCTGTGATTGAAGGCTTAAAACAACAGACTCCACGTTCTCAGTGGGTTACCACTACGAATAAGAAAGCCACTCCAAAAACTACAGCGAAGAAAACCACCAAAAAGGAGGACAAATAAATGAAATACAACGATTTACAAGTCAACAAGAATACTCGCCCGAATCGTAAGGGTCGTGGCATCTCTGCTGGTCAGGGCAAAACTGCTGGTCGTGGTACTAAGGGCCAAAAATCCCGTACTGGTCATAGTAAAATGCCAGCCACCTTTATGGGCGGTCAAAAAGCCTTTATGCAAGCTATTCCAAAACTCAAAGGCTTCAAATCTATTCACCCGAAGGCTACAGTTGTTTATACGGATGCCTTGAACGGTCTTACCGGCAAAGTTGACAATTTTATCTTAGCCAAAAAAGATCTGATTGCTCATCCATATGAGAAAGTCAAAGTGATTTTGCGTGGTGATTTGACTGCCAAAATTGACCTTGAAACTCAAGGTGCGAGTAAAACCGCTGTTGCAGCTATCGAAAAAGCTGGCGGTTCATTTAAGAAAGTTGCTATTTTGCAACGTCCAGCTACAAAAAAATAAGCCAAAATCCACATTTTATGAAAAAGTGTGGTATGATAAAGAGAGTAATTTAGAGGTAATATGGATTTCAAGAATATTTTCCGGTCATTCAAGAATAAAGATATGCTTAAACGTATCTTAGCGATTGTATTAATTATCGTCGCCTATCGTTTAATTGCACACATTCCTGTGCCGATGGGTGATGCTGGTACTTTTAAGGATGCTGTCCAGAATTTAATTACTCAGTCTGATTTCGGTGGATTTTTGAACCTTATCTCTGGTGGTGGATTAACTGCCTTTTCGATTATTTTGGTTGGTCTCGGACCATATATTACTTCTTCGATCGTGATTCAGCTTTTGACCAAAGCGATCCCAAGTCTCGAAGAATTATCCCGTGATGGCGAAACTGGTCGTCGCAAGATCAACCAATGGACTCGTATTTTGTCGCTACCTCTGGCGATTATTCAGTCAATTGCTTATATTTTCATTTTGTATCAATCTGTCTCATCGACAGGAGCAGCGACTTTCGAACCTACTGCAATGAACTGGATTCTTTCGATTACTAGTATGACTGCCGGTTCGATGATCTTGATGTGGTTTGGGGAATTGATTTCCGAGCAAGGGCTTGGTAATGGTATTTCCACGATGATTTTTGCATCAATTATTTCTCAGTTGCCATCTACTTTTGCTACGCTTGGCTCAGCGCTGTTCGACACCTCGAATGGTACTTTGTCGATGTTTGGCTGGTTCGAATTACCAGTAAATCCGACCACATTCTGGATTGTAATTGGCTTTACCATTGCAATGCTGATCGTGATTTACTTCTTGGTCAAGATTAATGAAGCTCAGCGTATCATTACAATCAACTACGCCAAACGTGTGCGCGGTAACAGCGCCTACGGTGGCATCAAATCTATTTTGCCGATCAAATTGATCGCAGCTGGAGTGATTCCGGTGATTTTCGCGATGGCGTTCTTGTCATTACCAGCTTTGATGGGGCAAGTGATTACTTCAGTTTACCCAGATAGTCATTTTGGTAATAGTCTAGTTTCACTTTTCTCGGCACCATCTGCTTCTAACTTTAGTACGCTTTATCCAGATGGTATTACTGCACAATGGTTCTTTTATCCAGCAGTCTACTTTATTTTGGTTGTATTATTTACCTATTTCTATACTTCAATCATTTTTAATACCAAAGAAATTGCTGACAATCTTCAAAAACAAGGCGGTTTTATCGAAGGTGTTCGTCCGGGTATGCAGACGGCAAATTATCTGACCAAAATCATCAACCGTCTAAATCTTTTCGGTGCGATTGCACTTGGCTTGATTGCGATGTTGCCGTTCATTACAGATTATGTATTTATCGCAATTACTGGTGCGCCGATCGGCTTGTCTCTCTCTGGTACTGGACTTTTGATTATCGTTACAGTTGCTCTCGAAAATCTCCGTCAGCTCAATTCCCGTGCGTTAATGGTAACCTACGACGAGTTTGAATGAGTCTAAATCTAAGCTGGTGGAAGCAAAATTGGGTGCGAGTGCTGTGGAGCGTTATCGGGCTTTTGGTGCTATTATTCTTTGTTCGTGTGATTGTCTGGGAACATGATTATTATACTGGCAAAGAAGGTAGCGAACGCGCTACTGCGCCTATCACAAGCGATGTTGACGAAACCGATGTCTCGGATGATGACAAAGCCGAATATACCGTTGCTCCAGATCGCCCCCGCTATCTGTCAATCGAGAAGTTAAATATCAAAAATTCTCGTGTTATCCCTGTAGGGCTAACCAAAGAAGGTGCTCTCGATACGCCATCAAGTATTTTTGATACGGCTTGGTATACTGCTTCGGCGAAACCTGGGACTGGCGGTACTTTACTGATGAACGGGCATAATGGTGGCCCGACCAAAAACGGTGTTTTCAAAAATCTACCAGATCTAGTCAAAGGAGATATTATTATTATCGAGCGAGGTGATGGTCAAATTTTCAAATATGCAGTTGCCGACACACAGACTATTGCTCTTGATCAGTCCGATAATTACATGTCTACAGCCCAGCAAAGCCCCGAAAAAGGCAAAGAATCACTAACTTTGATTACTTGTACCGGGACTTGGTCACAGGCACAGCAGACTTACCTTTCGCGCCAATTCGTCCGTGCCGTTTTGATTTCGGAGTAGTCTTACCGTCACGGTATTTCCAGAGCGCAATTACGGTCATGAGGATGATAAATGTTTCGCAGATCATACTAGAGATCGATCCTATAACAAAGCCATAAATGAGCCAAATAGTACCACCAATAGCATTGGCGATTCGGATATATTTTTCTTGCGACGAAATAAAGCCAGCCAAGATGATAGTTGTCGCAAAGATTGGTAGTAACGAGGCAGGTCCAGCCCAACTTGACCAAGCGATGATCGCTGAAACGGGGATCATCAAGAGTATCAATGGCAGTTTGTTCCTTTTGCCACATTTATCATAAATATAAATCACTAATAAAGCTCCTCCCCCGACTAGATTACAGAGCGCACCAGAGAGACCATCAAGCAAATAGAAGTGTAGACCAATAATCAAACCACCAATTAGGCTCCAGAGCAAAATTCGTTCTTTGCGTTTAGCTAAATAGCTTACCCCTACTAGCCCATAACCGATAAAGCCAATTGTTTGAATCATCATACTGTCTATGCTCATACATCTATATTATCATAAAATGCAAAAAAAGTGTTTACATATAATGTTTTATATGCTATACTAATTAAGTAATTTATGGCTAGTCAAAAGGAAGTTATCAAACTCACCGGCACAGTCGTTGAGGCTTTGCCAAACACGCAGTTCCGCGTGGAGCTTGAGAATGGTCATAATATTATCGCCCATATGAGCGGGAAAATGCGAAAACACTATATTCGTTTGGTCCCGGGCGATAGGGTAGAAGTTGAGCTTACCCCTTACGATCTCTCAAAGGGTAGAATCAGCTTTCGCCTCAATCATTAATATCAACCGTTGCAATTTTTCGTAGCGTTTGTCTTGATGACGTACCAAGACAAATGTTGTGAATATTGCAACATTAAAGGAAAGGATTGTTAATACTGTGAAAGTACGTGCCAGTGTTAAAAAAATCTCACCAGATGACATCATCGTTCGTCGCAAGGGCGTTTTGCGTGTCATCAATAAGAAAAAACCTAAGAATAAGCAAAGGCAGGGTTAAGCATGGCAAGAATTGCATCCGTCGTTATCCCTTCCGAAAAACCGGTGTGGATTGCCCTCACCTACATTTACGGAATTGGACGCACGACAAGTAAAGCCATCCTTGCGGAGGCCAAGATAGAGCCTACCACTCGGGTGAAAAATCTCACCGAGGCTGACGAGCAGAAGCTCAACGATATTATTAACAATAAATATATCGTTGAAGGCAATCTCAAACGTCTCGTGACCAACAATATCAAACGCATCAAGGATATCAACTCCTACAAGGGGATTCGCCACAAGGCAAAACTCCCTGTAAACGGCCAACGTACCCGTACGAACGCGCGTACACGTAAGGGTAAGGCGATCGCGGTCGGTGGTGCACAACCTAAAGCAGCGAGTAAGACTTAAGGAGGAATTATGGCAGAAGAAGAAAAGAAAGTTATTGAAACTCCAGCCGAAACTACCACTCCAGCCCCTAAGGCTAAACGTGGCAAAAAGGGCAAACGCCAAGTTCCATCTGGACAAGTTCATATTCAAGCTACATTTAATAACACCATTATCACCGTTACCGATCAAGCTGGTGGTGCTTTGACTGCATCTTCGGCTGGCGCAAATGGTTTTCGTGGTAGCAAAAAAGGTACAGCCTATGCTGCACAAATTGCTGCCGAAAAAGCCCTTGAGGCCGCCAAAAAAGATCATGGTATGCATAGTGTAGACATTTTTGTTAAAGGTGTTGGCCTAGGTCGCGACAGCGCCATGCGTGCTGCTGCTAGCGTTGGGCTTACTATTAATAGCATTTCAGATGTCACCCCTATTGCGCACGGTGGTGTGCGTCCTAAGGGAGAAAGGAAACCATAATGGCACGAGATAGATCACCAATCGTCAAACAAAGTCGTCGTGAAGGTTTTGCTTTAGCACCGAAGGCTCACAAAATTATGGCCAAAAAATCTGGCATTCCTGGTGAGCACGCCAATATGCGTGTGCGTGGCGGTAGCCTTTATCTCACGCAACTTCGCGAGAAGCAAAAAGTTCGCCGTCTTTACGGTTTGTTAGAAAAACAATTTGCAAAATTAATGAAAGAAGCATCCAAGGCCGAAGGTTTGACCGGCGAGAATTTGCTTCAATTTTTGGAACGTCGCGTCGATAACGCTGTTTATCGTGCTGGTTTTGCGACTACTCGTCGTCAAGCCCGTCAGCTCGTTTCACATGGGCATTTTCTACTAAACGGTCGCCGTATTGATATTCCATCAATACGTCTGAAACCAGGTGACGTCTTAGAAGTACGTCCAAAGTCGAAAAAATCGGCTTATTTCCAAAATTTGGATAATGTCGTGGCGGCAGCTAGCCAACAACAGCTAAGCTGGCTCAAAATCAACGCCAAAAAGATGACTATCGAAATTACCGGACTACCAAAGCGCGAAGAAGCTGAGGTGGGCATTAACGAACAATTAATCGTTGAGTATTACTCACGCTAAAGGAAGGATAAAATATGACTACAAAAGTTATTCACGAAGCAGAATTAGCAGAGGTCAAAGACCTCAAAGACAACAGCGCCGAATTCATTATTCGCCCACTTTATTATGGTTATGGCAATACTCTAGGTAACTCTCTTCGCCGAGTTTTACTCTCTAGTATCAAAGGTGCTGCTATTACTTCCTTCAGTATTGAGGGCACCAATCACGAATTTACTACTGTTAAAGGTATTCGTGAGGATGTCGTTGATATTATGCTTAATCTCAAAAACATCCGCTTCAAACTTCATGCTGATGAACCAGTAGAATTGACCCTTGACATCAAGGGAAGCAATCAAAAGTCTGGCAAGGATAATGATCCTCGTGTTGTTGCTGGCGATATCAAACTCCCAGCCGAAGCTGAGATCAGCAATCCAAATCAAACCATCTGTCACATTGATGATCCAAAACACACCCTTAAGATGCGTTTTATCGTTGAGACTGGCCGTGGTTATCAGACCATTGAACGCTCTAGCAAAGAACGCAAAAACAGCGAAATGATTGCACTCGATGCAGTTTTCACCCCTGTTCTTCGCGTTCGCTACAAAGTTGCTAACACTCGTGTTGGCCAAGATACCAATCTTCAGCAATTAAACGTTATTGTTGATACCGATGGGACTATTACCCCACGCGAAGCTTTCGAAGAAGCTGCCGCGATTTTGGTCAATCAATACTCTGCTCTTGCTGGTAACACCACTGTTGAAACCGCTGGTGCCCCTGGCAACGATATGGCAGAAGATGATTCTAACCTTATGGTTTCAATTGAAGATTTGGAACTTTCCGCTCGCACTACGAATGCTTTGCTAAACAACGACATTCATGTTGTTCGCGATTTGGTAATGCTTTCTGAGCAAGATCTCAAGGAGCTCAAAGGTTTCGGCACCAAAGCCCTTGATGAAGTCAAAGATAAATTAACGGAGTTAAATATTTAATATGCATCGTCACGGATATAAAGGTCGCAAATTCGGCCGCGAAAAAGATCAACGCCGAGCACTACTTCGTGGGCTGATGTGCTCTCTGATCGAACATCAATCAATTACAACTACTTTGGCTCGTGCCAAAGAAATGCGTCGCTACACCGAGAAACTAATCACCATCGCCAAAAAAGGCGGTCTCGCAAATCGTCGCATCTTAATTGCTCGTTTGAACAATCAAGACGCTGCGCATATGCTAATGGACGTTATCGCCCCTCAAATCAAGCGTGATTCCGGCTATTTACGTATCGAACGTGCCGGTTATCGCAAAGGCGACAACGCTGAGATGGGTACTATCTCTTTCGTAGATGACATTAAAATCAAGGAGGACAAATAATGAAGACTTATTCTCAAAAATCCTCAGAAATTAAACGCGATTGGTATCTTGTAGATGCCTCAAAATTACCTCTTGGTAAAACTGCTGTCATCATTGCTGACAAGCTAATGGGCAAATCCAAGGTTACCTACACACCACATACTGACAACGGTGATTATGTTGTCGTCATCAACGCCAAAGACATCGTTGTCACTGGCAACAAGATGGTCGACAAAAAATACTATCGCCACAGTGGTTATCCTGGCTCTTTGAAAGAACTCAAACTCGAAGAAGTTATCGAAAAAGATCCAGCGCGTGCAATTCGTCAAGCAGTTAAGGGCATGTTGCCAAAGAACAAATTGGCCGCTGAACGCCTCAAGCGTCTACGCATTTTCCCAGGCGCTGAGCACACTCACGCTGCCCAAAATCCAAAGGAGGTCAAGTAATGGCTAACAAAACTTATATTTACGGATTAGGTCGTCGCAAGTCAGCTACCGCTCGTGCTCGTCTTTACGACGGCAAGGGCAATATCACCATCAACGACAAGCCAGCTCTCGAGTATCTTTCCGGCAACAAAACTTTGCTTGCCGAAATTACCGATCCACTGGCTCTAACAGAGAAGCAATCCGAATTCGACATCACGATTCGTGTCTCTGGCGGTGGTTTGGCTGGGCAGGTCGACGCGATCAAACTAGCAATTTCCAAGACATTGGTTACCAAATTTCCAGATTTGCGCCCAATACTTAAGAAAGCTGGTTTCATCAAACGCGATCCACGCGAAAAAGAACGCAAAAAATATGGTTTGCGCTCTGCTCGTCGCAAAGAACAGTTTAGCAAACGCTAAGATTGCAATCAGCGACATCAAAAAAAGACTGTGCTATTCTGGCACGGTCTTTTTGTTCGATTCTACTCTGGTGGAGCGTGGGGGATTCAAACCCCCGACCTTCGCAATGCGAATGCGACGCTCTATCAACTGAGCTAACGCCCCAACTCTCTCTATTATAACACAAAGCTGTGGTATAATAGGCATCGATATCGGAGGAATTAGATATTTAGGTTCCAAAGCGTAAAGGCGGTCTTTGGACCGTCTTTTTCTTTGTTCAACAAAAAGTCTTGTGAATCTATCACAAGACTTTGAAACTTACTGGATCTTGGTGGAGTATATCGGATTCGAACCGATGACCTCTTCGCTGCCAGCGAAGCGCTCTAGCCAACTGAGCTAATACCCCAGATATTTCTATTTTAGCATATTTTTTGTTATAATGGAACTATGAAAACTTCAAGATCAACTATTCTCACCGGTATTCGCACTAATGAAGAGCCAACTATCGGCAATTTTCTCGGTGCCTATGTACCAATGGTCGCTGCGGCTCATAAATACGCTGGCGAATACGAAATCAATATGTTTATTCCAGATTTACATTCTTTTACTACCCCTATAGATCACAGCAAATTTTATCAGCAGACTATTCAGGGGGTCAAATATTATCTCGCTGCTGGGCTGAATGCTGATAATCCTCATGTGCATATTTATCGCAATTCACGCGTACCGGCGCATGCTGAACTTTGTTGGATTCTTGATTGCTTTACCTATATGGGCGAAGCCTCTCGTATGACTCAGTTCAAGGACAAATCTGCTGGCATGAGTGACCAGTCTGTCTCTGTTGGGCTCTTTAATTATCCAATTTTAATGGCTGCCGATATCCTGCTTTATGATGCCAAATATGTGCCTCTCGGCGAAGATCAATTCCAACATTTGGAGCTTTGTCGCGATGTTGGCGCACGCCTAAACAACAAATTCGGTGATCTTTTCACTTTGCCAGTATCAGAAAAAGAACAATCTGCCTTTATGGGCAGGAAAGATGGTTTGCGTATCCGTTCTTTAACTGAGCCAGACAAAAAAATGAGCAAAAGCAGTACATCCGACAAGTCCAAGATATCTCTCTCTGACGATCCAGAGATCGCCGCCAAAAAAATCATGTCTGCCACTACAGATAGTGTTGGGGAGATTAATTACGACATGAAAAACCAGATCGGTATTAGTAATTTGCTTCAAATCGAATCCCTTCTTACTTCTAGACCACTTGACGAAGTGATTACTGAATGGACTGGCCAGACTCGTTATGGCGACCTCAAACACAAAGTCGCTGCGACCGTCAAAGAATTCTTGACTGATTTTCAAGACAAACTTGCAGCTATCTCTGATGAAAAAGTTGAAAAACTCCTTGCCGATGGCGAAAAATACGCTAATGAAATCGCCGACGCCAAACTCAAATCAGTCCAAAAAGCAATTGGACTTAGGCGCTAGACCATGATTCGTACAGGGAAAAAATTCAGCAAACCCCAGATGTCCAGAGTAGTTAATGGTGACTTGGAATTATCTGATACGCCGCAAAAAATCGATAAAAAACGCCTGGACCATATTTTGGTCGAGCAACATCCAGAATTTAATCGCTCTACTTTGCAAGCCTTTATCAGGGAAGGACGCGTCAAAGTAGATGGCAAATTAGTTCAAAAACCAAATACCCAAGTCACTCCAGATGCCAAAATCACCTTTGATGCTCCGACAAGCCAAAAACACCTACCCAAACTCCCTGTTATCTATGAAGACGAAAATGTTCTGGTCGTCAATAAACCAGCTGGACTTCTCTCTATGGCTAAGGGTGAATATTGCGCCGAACCCACTCTGGAAGATTATGGTCTACTCGTCCATCGTCTCGATAGAGATACTTCAGGGGTAGTGATTTTAGCCAAAAATCCTGATACCCAAAAAATGCTTCGCAAGCAATTTCAGGATCGCAAAACCCACAAAACTTATTATGCTATTGTCGAAGGCCATCCCGCACAACCAGAAGCATTAATTGATCTGCCAATTATCCGCAATTACAAACACCCAACGACTTTTATGGTTGATGCTAGTGGCAAAGATAGCCAAACACATTACAAAGTTATCAAACAAAACGACAATTTCTCTCTGTTAGAGCTCAAACCCAAAACTGGTCGCACACATCAATTACGCGTGCATTTGCAGTATTTGGGAAATCCAATCGTTGGCGACCCAGTTTATGGATCAGATTCCGAGAATTCTATGGCGTCGCCTCGCCTCTATTTACATGCCTATCAGCTAGAAATCACCATCCCGCAAGGACAACGCAAAATTTTCACAGCACCAATTCCAGAGGAATTTGACCGTGTTTTTTGATAATCCAGAACATATCCCCAAAATCGCCACCCGTAGTGGTTGTAGTATTTTTACGGTCGATTCTAGTGCAGCCAAACAATTCAGTCCAGCTCATTCCACGCTAATTTCACCCCTGAAGGACAGGAGCACAATTTCGATTAAGCAAATTCGCGATTTAATTGATGCAACCCAGAGGAAACGTCACAATAATCATTTTTTTATTATTACTCCAGCTGATGCCATGACCGAAGCCGCGGCCAATGCTTTGCTTAAAACCATCGAACAACCGCCAAAACATTGTCATTTTGTGTTACTTACAAAAACGCCATCGATGCTTCTGCCAACAATTTTATCGCGTTCCCAGCTCTATTATCTACGCAAAACCATTGATTTTTATGCCACACCAAAAGTCAGCGCCCAAATCCAAACTATAGCCAAAAAACTTCTCACCGCTTCGCCACAGCAATTGCCAAATCTTGCCACCACGATCGCCACGCACAAGCCAAATAATCGTCAATTTGCTCTACAAATCACCGAAACAGCAATCGAGATGCTTTTTAAGGCTTTTTGCCAAACACATCAGCCCAAATGGCTTGCAAAAATCCCCAAATTTATCACTCTCCACGAAAACCTCAGTAAAAACGGTCATGTCAAACTACACCTTGTCGCCGATTTGTGCTAAAATAGAACTATGACAGCAATTGTTTTGATTTTAATATTTACAATTTATATGATCTGCTTTTTTCCATACGATCCCAAAGCAGAGCCATCCGATGGTCATAGCCCGAGATTTAATATGCAAATGGACAAACTATGGGCCGTTGCCAAAACTTCAATGAAAACCAGCAAAAACGCCCGTGCCGAAAAGGCCCTGCTTTCTATTTTGAAGTTTGACGAAACCAACGCCGCCGCCTACAACCGTCTTGGTATTTTGTATGCCAAAAGTCAAAAATTCGATGAGGCGATCGAATGCTTCGAAATCGCTCAGTCGCTCGATGACAACCCTTCATCCCTACACAATGTCGGCTTGATTTATCTAGAAACCGGTTCATTTGACAAGGCTGTGATCGCTTTTGAGCAGGCTCTGGAGATGGAAGGCGACATCCCAACACGTTTTATTGCACTCGCCAAAGCATACGAAAAATTAGGCCGTCGCAAAGACGCTCTCGAAGCCCTAGAAAACGCTTACGAACTCAATCACAACGTTACGACCCTGCGCCAAATTTTAGCTCTACATGAAATCGCCGAAGACCACGAAGCAATTGCGGCGACAACTGCCAGGATTGAGCAACAGCTCGCCGAAAATGCCGAGAAACGTACCAAAAAGAAGATAGAGAATACTGCCACTGCCAAGCAACGTCCTCGCCGTATTTTGCGTCGCCCAGCAGCCACGCATACTGCAACGAAAGCAGGGAAGATCACAAAAGTAACAAAACCTGCGACTAAAACAACGAAGCCTACAAAATCTACAAACACTACAAAAACCACTAAAATTGCGAATACTACGAGAGCTATCAAGCCTGATAAAATTACAGGAAATGGGGCAAAGAATACTCGAGCTACAAAAATTTCGGATATGGCGAAACCAAATGCTCCTAAAAAACATGTTGTACGAGCAATACCTCGTACACGACGAATCATAGCAAAACGTCCTGCTGTAGCGCAGACGCGCGCTAAGACTACTACAACGGCTACTAAGCCAACTACTCGTCCGACTAAGTCGCGTCGCCGTAAGATTATTTCTTAAAACAAAAATGGAGCCGACTGTCGGACTTGAACCGTTTGCCCCTTGGGACGCTTCGGTTCAAGTCCGCTTTTTAAGACAAAAAAAATGGAGCCGACTGTCGGACTTGAACCGACGACCTGCCGCTTACAAGGCGGCTGCTCTACCAGCTGAGCTAAGTCGGCAACTACTATAAAAATAATATCAAATATTGCGAGTTTATGCAAGGTCTGATATAATAGAAAAAGGTTCTGCTGGAGTCGCATAGTGGCAATTGCAGGAGACTGTAAATCTCCCCTCTTCGGAGTTCGTAGGTTCGAGTCCTACCTCCAGCACCATCAACAAGTCGAGTTTGCCCCTTGGGACACTCCGAGGTGGCGAGCAAAGCGAAACGCCGCGATAGCTCAGTTGGTAGAGCGCATCCATGGTAAGGATGAGGTCACCGGTTCAAGCCCGGTTGGCGGCTCCATTAAAATTCGACAAAACCATAAATTCTGGGATTTCTCCCAGTTTTTTTATTGAAGAAAGGCTCTTAAGCTAATATTATATCTATTAACTAATCTTGGTAGTCGGCGTCAATCATCCAATGGTCTCGTTCCCGAAAAGCAGGCAAAGTCCCTCGTTTCGCACGATTTGTGGCCGCCTGAGCAGATATACTAGACTTTTTTGCCCATTCAGAAAGGGGAATAATAGTCTTAGCAGTCAATTTTGCAATACGGCGATGCAGAGCTTCGATCAATAGTTCCGCAAAACATGCGCTCATCTCGTCAGCATTTTGCGTTTTTTCGTAATGATCTAGCAGAGGATAGTAATCGTGAAATTTGGTTTTATTGGGAATAATAATTGGCGGCAAGCCTTCCATGCTTAGCTGATAATTGATCAAAACGCGTCCAATCCGTCCATTACCATCGCAAAAGGGGTGAATATTCTCGAGCTCGGCATGAAAAGTCGCAATTTTATCCAAAAAATAACCTTTTTTGTCGCTATTGTATTGTTTGACCAAATCATGCATCAATTCGTTGACAAAAGCAGGGTTCGCCCCAATATGCGTCCCAACCCGTACCCACTCGTTACCAAAACGAAAACGCCCAGCCACTCGATCATTAATGTCGGTCAGAAGCATCTTGTGCAGTTTCAAAATCAAATTAACCGAAAATTTCTCATTAGGATTGTCGGCCAAATATTGGATCACCTTGGCTAAATTTTTCGCCTCATAAATCTCGCGAATTTCATGGTCGGTCTTAATCTGGTTGCGAATAAGGATATCTTCGGTATCTTCAAGAGTCAAAGTGGAGTTCTCAATGGCATTGGAGTTATAGACCATTTCCGGAAGCTCTGTCTCCAAAATAGCACTAATCCCACTGGGATTTTTTTGCGCCAACTCGCGATAGCGATCAGCTAGCGTATTGATCTTTTCTTTCGCACTACTACTTATCATACTTCTATTATAGCACCATAAGCGTGAAAAAACAAGGAAATTTACGATTTTTCACGGTTGCTGATGATGGTATGACGAGCTAGCAATAATCTAAGCAACACGATGAATCTAGATTAACTCAGATTGCAGAGTGAATATAAGACTAAGTGACCAACTTAAGCAATTCCATATATGAATTACATACTCCGTAGACACAATCACCATCACTAATCTTCGCAAAATGCTTCTTTGCACATTCAATCTTGGCTTTTTCCACGCCTTTTACGCCAACATCTAATTGATCCTCGTTAACGCCTTTTGTCTCAGCTACAAAGTAAATATGTTTTACCCCAGCATCATCCTTAAAAGCAATTGCCCAGTCTGGATTGTAGTGTCCCATTGGGGTATCAATATAAAATTTCTTCGGAAGCTTTACATACACTTCGACGGCATCGCTTTTATCAAGTTCTTCGGCAAAATTTTTCTCAATATCCGAGTCATATCGCAACTTATCGTATAAATGATGGTTCGGTGTGTCAATAAGATTATAATCGTATTCTCCGGCGATTTCTCCATTAATAAATATTTCACCGCCATCCCATTTTTCATTCAATTTATCATATTCGATATGCTCGACTACAATTGAAGCTTTTTGCTCATTAATAAGCTGAATTGCATTATGAATAAATTCTTCTGGATTCGTCTTAAACTTATCAAATACGATCGATTCGATTCCGGAGAGAATTTCTGCAATCGTTTCACGAGTAAGGCTAGTGCCACCATCATTCTGCGATTTTGAAAGCTCAGAAATCAAATCATATTGCACATTATTATTTGCGAGCTCAGAAATCGCGATTGGCGCACCAATCTTGTTTTTATACATTTCAAATTTATCTTTGCCAGCAATCTTGAGCAAGCCCTCGGTTATAATTACTTCGGTCTTGGCGACACGCATATTTTTATTAAGTGCATCAATACAATGGTCTATAAGCTCTTTCTCGTCGAAATCTACAGTATAATAGGTTTTTTCATTAATATGGTTCCAAAGTTCTTTAAATTTCTTTGAAGCAAATTTTTCTTGGTCAAGGTTAAGCTTCTCAGAACGACGAGCGTTCATAATAAGTTGGCCACGTTTCGGATCATAGACGGAAGCGAGAATATTTTCGATATTTTCCGCAAACGGCGCATACAAATCACCGACCGCTTCGCGAATTTTTTGAATTTTTTGTTCTTCGTTTAAAGTATGATAGGCATCGGTTAGCTGTTTTGAATCGCGATCAACTAATCCGGCAATTACAAGACCGGTAAAAATATCGCCTGCAGCCGCATCGTCGATTGTGATTTTCTTTGTGCCGTCAACATCTTGGATAATTTGCCCATTAAACAGAGAAGCAGAAGCATCCTTTGGGCGCTTCGCAATGATCTCATTAAATTCACTCTGGAGGCTATTAGCGAAGCTTTCATAACTTTCATTAGCAATAACGGTTAGAATATTAGTATCGTGGACTAAATTTTCGCCAAGTATTTCAGCGTCCTGACGAATGCCATTTTGATCAACACAAAGACGAAGTCCGCGGCCAATCTCTTGACGTTTTTTAATTTCCGCATCAGATTCGCGAAGTGTACAAATTTGGAAAACATTCGGGTTATCCCAGCCTTCGCGAAGTGCGGAGTGCGAGAATATGAAACGAACGGGCTCTTTGAAATCGAGCAAACGTTCCTTATTTTTCATAATTAAATCATAGGCAGAAACATCATCAGAGCTTTCAGAACCACGTTTAACTGTACTATTAATAGCACGACCTTTTTTGTCTATCGAGAAATAGCCGGCATGAATTTCGGAAGCAATAAATTTCTCAAGATATTTACGGAAATCCGTGTCGTCTGCAAACTGGAGCTGTTGATTAAGATAAATGTCGACGGCTTTTTGGAATTCTTCTTCAAAAATCTTAGCGTAAGCACCTTTTTGCTCGCCTTCCTCTGTATAATACTTATACTTAGCGACTTCATCAATAAAGAACAAGGAAAGAACTTTAATACCTTTTTTGTAGAGCCTGTGTTCAGCTTCGAGATGAGACACAATAGTTTCGCGAATTTGGATGCGACGCAGGTCGTCGGTGTTGGTCTCACCAATAACTTCACCTTCATGAATACGAATACCATTGACGAAATCAACATAACCTTCTTCATCGCGAGCATTGATCTCGGAAATTTTATAGCCATCATGATAAGCTTCAAGTTCACCAGAGTGGATATAAATATCATCTCCAAGCACTAATGTTTTAGTTTTACGAGAAATACCACTACCGACCTTTGCATCAAATTCGAAGGCAACTGTTGCGGTTGGTTTTTTGTTAGGATAAGTATTGATTTTTTGGAGGTAGAGGTAACCATGTGTAGCAGAGCCACCCTTCAAGGCAATTCCTTTGACAGTGATTTTTTTGACGAGTTGTCTCTGATAGGCATCAACGGCATCTAGACGGTAGATTTTGTTGAAATCTTCGCGATGAGTAGCAGAGTAATTGAGAAAGAACAATGGATTGAAATTTGCGATACTTTCACGGGTGACGTTAGCACTTTTATTGGTACCGAGAACACTCTGCGGTTCATCAACAATAATGATTGGTTTTGTAGCAGCGATTACGTCAATTGGCCGACGAGAGCGAAATGAGTCGAGTTTCATGTAAATTCGTTTAGCATCTTTGCCACGAGAATTGAAAGCCTGAGTATTAATAATCATTACATTGATATTTGGGTCATCAGAAAACTGTTCGAGCTCGTTTAATTTCGAAGAATTATAAATAAAGAAACGGATTTTCTTGCCGTAATCTTCGGCAAAATGGTCAGCGGTAGTTTGAAAGGTTTTGTAGACGCCTTCGCGAATTGCAATACTCGGTACAACGACAATAAATTTGCACCAACCATATTGTTTATTGAGTTCATACATTGTCTTAATATAAGTATAGGTTTTACCGGTACCGGTTTCCATTTCAATAGTGAAAACTGGACGATTGTTTAGACGTTCGATTTTTTGATTTCTGGCGATATTTTGCAGACCTTGGACTTCGTGGAGATTTTTGATAAGCTGAGCATCTTGGAGAGAAATATTGGTATTGCCAAAACCAGTTGTAGTCAGATTAGCGTAGATCGTTCCTTCGGCGTCGCCCTGATCAACAAGAAATTTGTGCTCGGACTTTATCTGGCCGGTAAAAATATCACAAACGGCCTTCACGGCATCTTCTTGGAATTTTTGATGTTTGAATCTAAGCTTCATATTTTTTCTTCTCCATCCATAATTAATTTGCGATTTGTGGACTGTTCGAGTTGTTCGAGTTTTTTTACGCTACGGTTTTTAGCTAGAATTTCGACTTGTTTTTTGGCGGCAATATTTAACCGTACCAATCGCTCAGATTGAGGAGTCCCGGAATTAATCAACTCAGCATTTATGCCCTCAAGGTTACTTAGAATAATTAAATGCAACAAATCGGCTTCATCGCGTATATTTAAGCCTTTTTCTGCGAGTTCTGGATTTTCATCGCGCCATTCTTTTGCGGTCATGCCGAAAAGAGCAACATTTAAAACATCCGCTTCGGTAGCATAGGCAAATTTCTTCTGCGTATCCGATAACGTAGGGATAATATTTTCTTTGATTGCGTCTGTATGGATAAGGTAATTTGCGGCGGCGATTTCTCGATTTGCTCGCCATTCAATTTTATATTGGTAGGCTTCATTTTTCTTGAGACGTTCAAATTCCTTGATAAGATACAATTTAAATTCTGGGCTGAGCCAACTCGCAAATTCAAAAGCGATATCGGGATGGGCAAAAGTGCCGATGCTATATTTTCCGCCCTTAGACACAATACCAATGGCATTTAAATCTTTAATCCATCGTCGTGGACTCATTGTAAAAGAATAACGTCCACATTCGTTAATTTTAATTTCACGGAATTCCGTTAAATTAAAATTTGGATTGTTTAATTCTTCCCAAAGACCGACATAATCAAATGTCGTTTTATTACTCAGCCAGTGAATGATGACATTGGCAGGAAATTCTGGATTTTGATATTTAGCTAGGCTCGTCAAAGAAATATAGTCAATATCACCGATTCTAAGTACGTCCACATCATTATTGCGGACAGTAATGCTTGTTTTTATGGGTTTCCTATTCATTTCTCCTCCTATAATATCTTGATTTTGGTATCGGGGGTGAGGATGCGGAAGTGCTCGGAGAGGTTGATTTTGGCGGCGGAGCTAGTGAAGGAGGCGTCTTTGAAAGCGGCGGTGAGTGGTTTTAGCTTGGCGATGGCTTTGACGGTTTCTTCGGAGATTTGGTCGTCGAAACAGGCGGCGAGACCGGTGCCTTCGTCGAGGTAGCCGTAAAGATAAACGGTGTTGCCTTCGATTTGGCGGGTTTCGAGATGGAGGTCGAGGGGGAGGGCGGAATGGACGATGACGCCAAAGAGGAGGTCGAGCGGGGTGCGGTCGTGCTTGAGGTTGTCGATGTCGTTGAAGAGGTCGGATTGATTGATTTCGGAGAGGGGCTTGCGGATATCTTCGCGGTCGTTGGCGGAGTCGATGCGGAAGACACGGAAGCCGGTATCGATTTTAGCGTCGGGATGCTCTTTTTTAATTTTATCGCCAGCACGGCGGAGACGTTCGGCGGTGATTTGGTCGATAGTGTCGTAGCCAGCTTTTTTGGCTTCGGACTTTTCGTCGGTTTTTTCATCGAGTTGAACGAGAATATATTTGCGGTTGCCACCGTCTTCGGCGTTTAAATCCATGACGGCGTGACCGGTTGTGCCGGAGCCAGCGAAGAAATCGAGAATAAAGTTATCATCGGTTTTTGCGGCACGCACTAAATTCTTTAATAATAATTTAGGCTTCGAATAATCAAAAACCCTAGAGCCAAATAATTCATTAGTATCTTTTTCACTATCCTGATTATCGCCCCAATCTAATAGTAAATCGGTTATTGATTTGTCATTATTTTTTTCTTGCTCGCTTACATATCTACGGAGACCATTATTTTCAGTAATGAATAATAATCCATTTTCTATAAAAGAATTTATATTTTCTTGGGTATTGAGAAATTTTGCTTCGACAGATATTTCATTTATGGTTCTGCCATTTTTGACGATCACATCATCTAGATATTTTATCGACATGGTTTTAATTTTATATTCACCTTTAGGGATAACTCCATTTTGAATACTTTTCACTAAAACACCAGGTTTGAAATGTCTAATTGACGACGGGTTATATATATTAATGACTTTTTTCGTTTCGTCACTAATTTTTTCAATAGATAATTTTCCGAGTTTCAGCTCGTTTCTTGAGTAAATGAAAATATATTCAATAACAGGAGCAATGTGTCGCGAAGCAAAGGATGGCTGCTTCTTTTTCTTCCATTTTAATATCCCTATATAATTATCTTCTCCAAAAATTTCATCACAAATCTTTTTCAAATTTGCCTGTTCGTTATCATCAATAGAGATAAATATCACTCCATCATCCGTCAAAAGATTGCGTGCGAGTTTGAGGCGGGGATAAATCATATTCAACCAGTCGGAATGGAAACGGCCGTTAGCTTTGGAATTTTCGGTGAATTCGTCTTCGGAGATGAGTTTTATGCCGTCGTCGTCGGTTGTCGAGTCGGAATAATCGTCTTTTTTGACAGTAAAATTGTCGTGATAGACAAAATCATGACCGGTGTTATAGGGCGGGTCGATGTAAATCATCTTGATTTTGCCGAGATAGGATTCTTGGAGGAGTTTCAAGGCGTCGAGGTTATCGCCGACGATGAGCATGTTTTTGGTGTTGTCGAAATCTCTCGAGGCTTCGAGGTCGGGGCGGAGGGTTTTGTTGATTGGGGCGCCGGCTTCGATGATGGACTTGCGTTTGCCAACCCATGTGAAGTTATACGCCTCGTCGTGGTCGTCGAGTTTTTCTAGCTCGTCTTTCAATGAGTCGAAGAATTCGCGGCTGCTTTGCCAGTCGATATTGTCTAGGTTTACTTTTTCGATGTTTTCCATGTTTCCTCCAAGTTATTAAGTATATTATAGCATAGCTTTTAGTCGGTAGCGTTCTTCGGCGAGGGCTTGGCGTTTGCCGAGAGAGGGCTCGGAGTTGATTTTGCGAGTTAGGATGTCAATTTGCTTTTGGATTTTTTCTCGTTCTTTCATTTTTTCAATAGCGTCTTTTGCAGAGTCGAGAGATGCGAAGCTTTCACTCATGTCTGATTTGGAATTTTCCGATAATTTTTCGCCGGCGATTTGGCTTAGGAAATTCGCATAGACATTATCGATATTTTGCCCAATAATTTTTAACTCAAAATCCTGTACCCAATCGGTTGTGAAAAATGTATCAATTTTGACGGAATTCACTTTTTCTTTGCTCGAGATAGCGAGTTTCATGGCGAAATTATTTTTCAAAATATAGACGATAGGACGAGGAATAGATTTGTCGATGGCTTTAATGATTTCATCTTCGATATCTTGAGTTTTTAGTTCGATTCCGACGATATCGATTTCTTTCCAGGTTTCGCCGGCGGAAATGTTGAGAGTTTTGCTATTTAGGACGCCGACGATACGAACGCGGTCGATTTTTGCTGCAACTTCGGATTTGGTAAAATTTTTGAAATCGGCATTTTTTAAGATGTCCTCTTTGTTTAGAATCCGAGAGATTTCGGTGGTTTTTGGGAGACCTAACATTATTTTATTACCAAGAAGTTAATTAGTTCGAAGTCGTCGAGACCTTTGACATTATTATCCATGAATGAGGTTTCTGCGTCCGAGAAAAATGTGTCGATATCTCGCGTTTCTTTCACGTTTATGATACTAGAAATACTTTCGGTCAATAGACTTGAATATTCGTCCATATTCTTGCCGTTTTCGGTTTCTTCATTGA
>R17__coassemble_146_pt1 | contig 58046 bp, 50 predicted proteins | sample R17__metabat2_high_PE_020 | metagenome-assembled genome bin R17
CAAAAAATTTTTCAAATCCCAAAATTGCACTCATATTAAACTTTTGGTTTTGTCCGACAATACCGACGCAATCGCCGTTTATAAGAAAAATAATTTCATTCCGCACGATTTGGAAATGATTCTGGAATTGTAACAATGCAAAATGAAAAAAGTTGTGGATGCATAATCATAAACTGGATCCCCATACCAAAAGTATCATCTTTTCTCGATAAAATACAGTATTATCAAGACGTGTGGCTCGAAGCCAAAAAACGTCTCAATCTCTGAGCTTCAATATTGCCCATTGATATTTGTTTTACAGAGCCATTTTCTGTATGTTTATGACTTTTTTCGATATGATTAATTGTACAATACTCACTCTCAACGATCGAAATAGCACGTCCATGCGAAAAAACAACTATATTACTTGTCGGATATTTACGATAAACATCGATCATAAAATCAAAAAATCTATCCAAAATTTCTCGTTTATTCTCACCACCGCCAAAACGCACTTCATAATCGCCAGCAATTTATCGTTGCGCAATTTCTGCCATTTTTGGATTATCTCGATCGTCAGTAAAAACGTCATAGTCAATTTCGCGCAAACGTTCATCAATGCTTAGTTGCAATTTTTCTGGACGAGTTTTCAAAAATTCTTTTGCGCTCTCAATTGTACGGTACATCGGGGAACTACAAATTTCAGAAATTATATCAGGAATTTGCTCAGCAGTTTTTTGGACTTGCAGCCTACCTCTACTCGTCAAGCTATTATTTTTGTCCTCCAAAAAACTTGCTGAAACAGCCCCAATATTTGCTTTACTTTCTCCATGTCTTACAAAAAATATTTTCACAGTTTTATTATACGCGAATTTATAAGATATTCAAAATACAGCAAAGTGATGTTTTTATGGTTGTGTCAAGAATTTTGTGTAAGGTTTACTTTTAGAAGAATCACGCTTAAGCTTCAAAAAAGATAGGCGTGATTGCTTCTGGACATCTCTAAAACGAATTAAGACCTTAGTTCCTAATGGAAATAATTTACCTTTTCAATGTGTCTGGGGAGATAATAGAGAACATTCTTGCCGCACAGAACAAGAAGCCACTGAATATATTTTGAACCAATATCTAAAAAGTTGGGATGGACGAGTCAATGGCTATCCAGATAGCATTAAGACTCAGCTAGCTTCAACTTCATTCTTCAATACACGATGGTAAAAACTAAAACATATTTCGCACAAAAAATCCAACAAGCTAGTGTTTGCTTTTTGGAGTTTAATTTGCTAGTGTAACAATTGCTGGGGATTTTGTCCGTAAATTGAAGTTCTTGTCACCCGGGGACTTCAGTAAACGGTTGGCCAGGCAATTATGGAGTTCCCGTCAGTCCATGCACTTTGAAAGGAGGTCTATGAGTTTCGAATTTACATTCCGGAAAATTCATATCCGAGTAGCAGTGTGGAAATCCAAAACAAAAAGTCTTCGCTAGTGTGAGCTAGCGAAGATCCCCAGTTGGCATGTCATCTCCTGGATTGGATGATGTACCAATTACTTATAGTATATCATATTTTAACAAGAAAAGAGAGGCTTGAAATCTCAAATTTTTCTTTACTAAAACTACTGTTGCTTAGCTCACACAAAATATTGTGCACTATGATAATCCAGCAAAATAAGCCCCAGTATGGGGCTTATTTTTCGCGTTAAACGCTTAAGCGTCCTTCTCGGCCTTCTTGGCAGCTGCCTTCTCGGCCTTCTTGGCTTTGTTGCCTAGCGCCTCTTTCATCTTGGCGGCTTTGGCAGCGCGCGCCTTGAAGCGATCCACGCGACCTTCGGTATCGATGATCTTTTCTTCGCCAGTGAAGAATGGATGTGATGCCGAGGAGATTTGGATTTTGACCAAAGGATATTCTTTGCCGTCTTCCCATTTGATCGTTTCTTCGCTCGTTGCGGTGGAACGGGTCAAGAATGAGAATCCTGCGGCTTCATCGGAAAAGACGACGAAGCGATAATCTTTGGGATGTTCTACTTTACTCATAACTTCTCCTATTATATCATATTTTATTAATTTTGTAAATTCTACCTCTGTATTCCTCTTAGGGAATTACTCGGTCACCCCCAGCTCAATGCGCTTGAATTGGCGCACGGTGATATTTTCACCGGTCTTGGCGATGTTATCTTTGATGAACTCCGCTACGGTCTTGGAATCGTCCAAAATATAAGGTTGGTTCATCAAAACTTTGTCCGCAAAGGCTTTTTTGATCTGGCCAGAAATAATCTGATCTTTCATTTTTTCTGGGCCTTTGAAATTGTCCTCAAACTCTTTGCGCTTCGCAGCCATATCGGCTTCTGGGATATCGTCCTCAGAGACATAGAGCGGGTTCATACTCGCAACCTGCATCGCAAGTTTGTGAGCAAGATCTTTAAACTCGTCAGTCTTAGCGACAAAAGAAGTTTCGCAGTTAACTTCGACAATAGCACCAAGACGACCATCGTGAATATAGGCATCAATCAAGCCTTCACGTGTCTCACGATCACCGCGTTTCTCGGCCTTGGTCAAGCCTTTCTTGCGCATCGCTTCTAAAGCTTTGTCAAAATCGCCATCCGCTTCAACCAAAGCGTGCTTAGCATCAGTCAGACCGACCCCTGATAATTCTTTAAGTTTCTTGATTTGTTCGATTGTAATATCAGCCATTATTTTTGCTCTCCTTTTTGGCCTTCCTTCACTGCTTCAGCGAAGTAATTTAGTATTAATTGTGTTGCCTTAATGGCATCGTCGTTTGCTGGGATACAATGATCGACAGTTGTCGGATCGACATTGGTATCACAAAGTGCAAAGACAGGAATACCTACTGTGCGAGCTTCCTTGATAGCGTTGCGATCGACAATTGCATCGGCCACAATCACCGCAGCGGGTTGCTCGGTCATATCTTTGATACCGCCATAACGTTCGTTAAGCACATCGATTTCTTCTTGGATACGCTGAACTTCCAGCTTGGAATAGCGACTCTCGATTTCACCAGAATTCATACGACGCTCAAGATCTTTGAGCTTTTTGATCTGACGATTGATCGTAGCGGAATTGGTCAATGTACCACCAACCCAACGTACTGTGACGTAAGGCATCTGAGCAGAGACAGCAATCTCACGAACGAGCTCTTTCATCTGTTTTTTAGTGCCTACAAAGAGAACTTTTTTGCCATTTTTGACATAGGCAGAAATCTTTGGTAAGGCTTCCTCGAGTGCAGCGACCGTCTGCTCGAGGTTGATAATATGTGCGCCATTGCGCTTGCCGTGAATATAAGGCGCCATCTTGGGGTGCCAACGGCTCGACTTATGCCCAAAATGAGCACCAGCCTGCAAAAGGTCTTTGATATCGACTTTGACAGCCATATTTTTCCTTTCCTTCACTACGGGTTTAGTCAGGAAAACTCCCGTAGCTGATTCGTTAAAGTTGTTATTACTTTAATTATACATCATTTTACAAAAAAAGCAAATGGGGAGTTTTTCTCGAGCGTTACGCGCCGGGAAATGCTACGCATTTCTCGGGCTGCACTTCGCTTATACTCTTCGAAAAACTCCCCCTTTGCTTTTTTTAATTTTGATTTAGCTAACAAACCTTTTGATAAAGCTCAACAGTCTTGTCGATCAAGCTATCTTGGGAAAAAGTATCCTTGGTGTATTTTGCGATATGGGTACGATCAAATTTTTTCTTACCACTCAGCACTGCTTTGACCTCACGCGCCAAAGTATCAGGGTCTTCGGGGTCAATCAAAATCCCAGTCTCGGGCGTTAAAATCCCTGTAATTCCACCGTCATTCGTACCAATCACTGGTGCACCACAAGCTCCAGCTTCGATTACGACTAATCCGAAGGCTTCACCACGAGAAGGAACCAAAGATACATCGGCGGCACTATAAAGACGGCGTAATTTGTCATGGGGTTGGTTATGCACAAAATAAACGTCGTCTAACTGCAATTCATTTTTGAGCGCAGTCATCTCATCGAAAAGCGTACCGTCGCCCGCTACCACGGTCGCAACGCTTCCATCAGAATATTGCTTGGCGGCTTTTAACAAAATATCTATACCTTTGAAATGTGCGAATTTGCCCGCAAAACTAACCAGATACTGATAAGACTTATCGATCCCATAATCTGCTAAAATTTCCGCGCGCTCGTGTATTTCTGGATAAAAAGTCTGTGCATCATAGCCATTTGGCATCAAAATCGCTTTGTCCTTTGCATCAGGGAAACATCTTAGCATTTCGTCAATATTTTGTTGCGAAATACAAACGATTGCTTTGGCAACATCAACCGCTTTATGAGCATCAGCACGATAGCGATCACCATATTCATCATCATAGCCAAAAATATCTGTCCCATGACAAGTAATGATCAAAGGAAGATTAAATTCAGTAGCCACCGCAGATGGCGACCAAATATGCCCGCTATGAATCACGTCTGGCTTAAATTTTGCTATCTCGTCTGAAATCGCCTCACGAAAAGCCTGCTTGTAATCCTTAATCTGCTGATCAGTTATTTTGGTGAAATTGAAAGTCGATCGTGGATGTGTCGAAAAACAGGGAAAATTAAACGGCAAGACTGTTTCTTCGACTTCTGGTTTTGTGCCATCATCTTGTGCAAAATAAATAGGGTGTGTTTTGAATTGATAATCTGCGCTATTCGACGGGATATTGTCTGGAAAGATACAACACACTTCGTGACCTTTACGCACCAAAGCATTCGCCATATTTACAGCATACACACCACTACCCGAACCAGTAAGCGGGAACATATTAATCATTAAAATTTTCATATTTACCTCCTCATTTATTACTATTTTTATTCTAGCATAAAAATCTTCAGGAATATTTAATTTTAGATTCCAATAGTCTTAAGCATGTGTGCTATAATTAAAATAATTAAAAGGAGATTTTATGTTTGATACAAACGACGAACAAAAGAAAATGGATGCAGTAATTGATCGTTTTCAGGACGAGCTCAAAAAAGTTCGTACTGGACGCGCTCATCCCGATATGCTATCAGGAGTCAAAGCAGAAGTATATGGTCAAATGATGCCACTTAATCAAGTTGCCAATATTACAATTGCAGATGCGACTTTACTCGTACTCACGCCGTTTGATCCAGCTAATATTCAAGTTATTTCTGACGCAATTCGCCAAGATACATCGTTAGGTCTTAATCCTGCCGATGATGGACGTGTGATTCGTGTGCCAATTCCACCTCTCACAGAAGAACGTCGCCAAGAAATTGTCAAAGTCGCTAGTGGCAAAGTCGAAGAAGCCAAAGTAGCTTTGCGTAATATTCGTGAAAATGCACGCAAAACTCTCAAAAATGCCGAATTGCCAGAGGACGCTCGCAAACGTGGCGAAAAAGATCTTGATGATTTGACCAAAAAATATTCCGGCAAAATCGATGAGTTATTCAAAACAAAATCTGCCGAAATTATGAAAGTTTAATATAGTATATGCTATAATAACGTTTATGGATATTATAATTGGGATTATCGTTGGTCTTTTAGTACTGATGTTTTTGATCGTTGCGCACGAATTCGGGCATTTTATTGCTGCTCGTCGCAATGGTGTTAAGGTTAAGGAATTTGGCATTTGTTTTCCGCCACGAGCGATTGCTTGGCAAAAAGGGAAGGACGGCAAATGGCATCGCTTGCCAAAATCAAAATGGAAAAAGCCCGATAACGATTCGCTGATTTTATCTCTTAACTGGATCCCAATCGGTGGTTTCTGTGCAATGGATGGCGAGTCTGATGCCGATACCAAAAAAGGCACTTTTGGCGCAACAACTTTTTGGCAAAAAACCAAAATCCTATTCGCTGGCGTAGCTATGAATTGGTTAGTTGCATTCGTAATCCTAACAATTTTGGCACTTACTGGTCTACCAAAATTCATCGACAATCAATTCTCGATTGATGCCGATGCACATGTCGACGCCAAGCCAGTTGCAGTTGCATCTGTCCAAGAAAATTCTCCAGCTGCTACTGCCGGATTTCAAGTTGGAGATTTGATTACCTCGATCAATGGCCAAGAAGTCACAACTGGCACCGAAATCATCGATTACGATAATCAACACCCTGGTCAAAAACTCGACTTCACCGTAATTCGTGACGATGAGAGCATCACTCTATCACCGACGCTAAACAATACCGATAGCGAATATCTACTGGGTATTTCAATGTCTACAAGCCAAACTTTGACACGCTATACTTGGTCTGCGCCAATCGTCGGCGCCGCTACGACAGTCCAACTCACGGGCGAAACTTTTCGCGGACTTGGAGTACTGGTCTGGAACCTTTGTTCTGGTATTGCTAGCCAGTTTAATCCTGATGATGCCGTTCGCGAACAAGGGCGTACTGCTATTGGTGCTGCTGGTGATTCAGTTTCTGGGCCAGTCGGGATTATTGGTACAATTTTCCCGGCTTTCACCGCTTCTGGGCCCACAAATCTTGCCTTTTTGGCCGCGCTGATTTCTGTTGCATTAGCCTGTATGAATGTTCTGCCGATTCCAGCTCTCGATGGTGGACGCTGGCTTTTGATCGCCATTTTCAAACTTCGCAAGAAAAAACTTACCAAAGAAACAGAAGAAAAGATTGTCGGTCGAGCTTTTCTAGTGTTACTAGCACTAATCATATTGATCACTATTTTGGATATTACAAAGTTTTTCTAGATTATGTCCGATAGTTCTATTATATCACAAAACGAGCAAAAAAGCAAATCTACCCCTAATAAATTCACTTGGAAAAAATTCGGTTTGATCTGTGCCTGTCTTGCTTGGACGGCTGGGATTTTTATTGGTGTCGAATTCTTAGTAGCACTCATTATGACTTGGATTCTTGGTGATCAAATTACTCAACCAATCTGGAATGCAGCTTATGGCGCGATTTCCTATAGCTTAGCTCTGGCTATCATTATTGGTGTGCCATACTTCGTTAACAAACGCTGGCGCTCTACTCGTGCTGAACTCGGTCTCAAAGGTATGCCGACTTGGACCGATATCGGACTTGGTATCGCTGGTATACTCGCTTATTTTATTTTAGCATCTATCGTTATTTGGCTTTGTTCTTTGATAATGCCATGGATCGATATGAGCCAAGCTCAAGATGTTGGGTTCAATGCGATTTCTAATAATATCGATCGCTTAGTTGCTTTTGTAGCGCTGGTTATAGTTGCACCGATTGCCGAGGAAATAATTTTTCGTGGTTGGCTTTATGGTAACTTGCGCAAAATAATACCTGGCAAAGTCTCCATGCCAATTGCGATGCTTTTGGTTTCAATACTTTTTGGCGCCTTACATGGTCAATGGAATGTCGCTATTAATGTTTTTGCGCTCAGTATTATCCTTTGTAGTCTACGTGAATTGACCGGCACTATTTATAGTGGTATTTTGGTTCATATGATCAAAAACGGTATTGCTTTTTATTCACTTTATATTCTTGGCATGGGATTATAAGTGTGCTATAATCATATCCGTGTTATGTTGATTTTTAAGGTCCAAAAATCAACACGGAAATAAAATTAACTTAATAAATATTTTGGAGGAAATATGACAAAATGGGTCTACATGTTCGACGAAGGTAACATGAATATGCGCAATTTGCTTGGTGGTAAAGGCGCTAACTTAGCAGAAATGACTAATATCGGTTTGCCGGTACCAGTTGGTTTCACTATTACTACCGAAGCTTGTACCAAATACTACGAAGATGGTCGCAAAATCAATGACGAAATCATGTCGCAAGTTATGGACGGCATCAAAAAAATGGAAGAGTTGAACGGCAAAAAATTTGGCGATCACAAAAATCCACTACTTGTATCGATTCGTTCTGGATCTCGCGCTTCAATGCCAGGAATGATGGATACTATTTTGAATCTTGGACTTAATGACGACGTTGTCGAAGCTATGATTGCTGGCAATTCTGATCCAGCTTTTGAACGTTTCGTCTATGATTCTTATCGTCGTTTTATTCAGATGTTCTCTGATGTCGTGATGGAAGTTGGCAAAAAATACTTCGAACAATTGATCGACAAAATGAAAGAAGAAAAGGGCGTTAAATTCGATGTTGAATTAACCGCTGCTGATCTCAAAGAATTGGCTACCGAATTCAAAGCCGAATACAGAAAACAACTTGGTCAAGATTTCCCAAGCGATCCTGTCGAGCAGCTCAAACTTGCTATCGAAGCTGTTTTCCGTTCTTGGGACAATCCACGTGCAAATGTTTATCGCCGTGATAATGACATCCCTTATTCTTGGGGTACCGCAGTTAACGTGATGCCAATGGTCTTTGGCAACTTGAACGACGAATCTGGTACTGGCGTTGCCTTTACGCGCGATCCAGCTACTGGTGAGAAAAAATTGATGGGTGAGTTCTTGAAGAACGCTCAAGGTGAAGATGTTGTTGCTGGTGTCCGTACGCCAATGCCGATTACACAAATGGAACAAGAATTTCCAGAGGCTTACGAGGAATTTTTGAAAGTTTGTAAGACCCTCGAAGACCACTACCACGATATGCAAGATATGGAGTTTACTGTTGAAAACAAGAAACTTTATATGCTTCAATGTCGCAACGGCAAACGCACTGCTCAAGCTGCTTTGCAGATTGCCTGCGATCTAGTAGACGAAGGTCACAAGACCGAAAAAGAAGCCGTGGCAATGATTGATCCACGCAACCTCAATACACTTTTGCACCCACAATTTGATGCAAAAGCTCTAGCTGCTGCAACCCCACTCGGCAAAGGTTTGGGCGCATCTCCAGGGGCCGCTTGTGGTAAAGTCGTCTTTACCGCTGATGACGCTGAAGCTTGGGATGCTAAAGGCGAGAAAGTTATTCTAGTCCGCCTTGAGACTTCGCCAGAAGATATCACCGGCATGAAAGCCGCACAAGGTATCTTGACTGCTCGTGGTGGTATGACTTCTCATGCCGCTGTGGTTGCTCGTGGTATGGGCAAATGCTGTGTTACTGGCTGTGGCGACATCAAAATGGATGAAGCCAACAAAAAATTCAAACTTGGTGACAAAGAATTTCACGAAGGCGACGAAATTTCAATCGATGGTTCTACTGGCAATGTTTATGAAGGTTTGATCCCAACGGTAGATGCTTCGATCGCTGGTACTTTTGGTCGCATTATGGAATGGGCTGACAAATATCGTGTTCTTAAAGTACGTACCAATGCCGACACTCCAACTGATGCCAAAAAGGCTCGCGAACTCGGCGCCGAAGGTATTGGTCTTTGTCGTACTGAACATATGTTCTTTGAAGAAGATCGCATTGCCGCTTTCCGCGAAATGATTTGTGCTGACACAGTCGAAGAACGTGAAGCTGCGCTCGAAAAGATTCTTCCTTATCAACAAAATGATTTCGAGGAACTTTATGAGGCACTCGAAGGTCATCCAATTACAATTCGTTTCCTTGATCCGCCTCTACATGAATTTTTGCCTACCGATGAGGGCGACATCAAGAAACTCGCTGATGCACAAGGCAAATCTGTCGAAGACATCAAAGCTATTATCTCGTCACTACACGAATTCAACCCAATGATGGGGCATCGTGGTTTGCGTCTAGCAGTTACTTATCCAGAAATTGCGAAAATGCAAACTCGTGCAGTTATTCGTGCCGCTATCAACGTCAAAAAAGCTCATAGCGATTGGGAAATCATACCAGAAATCATGATTCCTCTTACTTGCGAAACCAAAGAGCTCAAATACGTCAAAGATATCGTGGTTGCGGTTGCTGACGCAGAAATCGCCGAAGCTGGCGTAGAAATGAAATACGAAGTCGGAACAATGGTCGAGACTCCACGCGCTGCTCTTACAGCTGGTGATGTCGCCAAAGAAGCCGAATTCTTCTGCTTTGGCACTAATGACCTTACACAGTTTACCTTTGGTTTTAGTCGTGATGATGCTGGCAAATTCTTGAATGCTTACTATGACACAAAGATTTTTGAGAATGATCCATTCGCTAGACTCGATCAAGCTGGCGTTGGCCAATTGATGGATATTGCAGTCAAAGATGGCAAAGCTACTCGCAAAGATCTGCATTGTGGTATCTGTGGCGAGCACGGTGGTGATCCAACTTCAATTGCGTTCTGCCACAAGCTCGGCTTGGACTACGTGTCTTGCTCACCATTCAGTGTGCCAATCGCACGCCTAGCCGCTGCACAAGCTGCGATTGCTGAAGAAGCCTAATTTATCTTTCAGCAGAATCTCAAAAGCAACTCTGCTCGAGTGTTACGCGCCGAGAATCACAAGATTAGTAATAGTCTTGTGGGCGGTGGTGAGGGCTTTACCATCCTAGATCAGTTTGGTCCTCTAGAACAGTTGTGTAAAAACAACTAGAAAGGAGGTAAGTAGTGACAATAGAGATAAAGTGTTTCAATTTTGTCTTGAGTGTGTCATTACGACACCGAAGGATAAAAAAGAGTCACCGCTAGGGTGACTCTCACCGCTAGAAGGTGTGTTTCTAGGAAGCACCTTCGTTAATGTCATTGTAACACACTTTTATTAAAAATAGATAGACCTTTTGTATTTTAACGACCCGCTTTTTGTTAGCTAAACTCCCTTGATTCGTCCATAGTATATAATAAATTTGCATTTTTGTGCTATAATAACAGGTATGAAATTATCACAATCTTTTACCAAGACTTTGCGCAATGCGCCCAAGGGCGAAGAGGCTAAAAGCGCCCAATATTTGTTGCGCGCTGGCTATATTCACAAAGAGATCGCTGGAGTCTATGACTTTTTGCCACTCGGGCTTAAAGTAATGGACAATATCATCCAAATTATCAGGGAAGAACTAAATGCGATTGGCGGCGAAGAAATCAATATGTCCGCTTTGCAAAATCCATTGACCTGGCAAGCAACAGATCGTTGGGATGACAAAGCAATGGACATTTGGTTCAAACCAAAATTACAAGCTGGTGGCGAGGTCGGTTTGGCGCCTACTCACGAAGAGCCAATGACCGCGATGATGCGCGATTATCTCTCCAGCTACAAAGATTTACCAGCCTATGTGCATCAATTTCAAACCAAATTCCGTAACGAATTGCGCGTCAAAAGCGGTATTTTGCGCACACGCGAATTTTTGATGAGCGACCTCTATAATTTTTCGCCTGATGAGAAGTCTCATCAAGAATTCTACCATCAAGCCGAGCAAGCTTATGCACGTATTTTTGATCGCCTCGGTCTAGGTGAGGACACTTACGAAACCTTTGCCAGTGGTGGAGCTTTTTCCAAATACAGTCACGAATTCCAGACTTTACTTGATGTGGGCGAAGACACAATTTGGTTTAACGCAGACAAATCCATTGTCCTAAACGACGAGGTAATGACCGACGAAGTCCTCGCAGATCTCGGCGTCAAGCGCGAAGAGCTCAAATCCGCTCGCGCCGCCGAAGTTGGCAATATTTTTACTCTTGGCTATCGTTTTTCCGAGCCACTTGGTCTAGTCTATAACGATCAAAACGGCGAACGTAAACCAATTTTTATGGGTTCATACGGTATTGGCGTTTCACGAGTGATGGGTGTAATCGCCGAAAAATTCGCTGATGCTAAAGGCTTAGTCTGGCCAGAAAGCATCGCCCCTTACAAATATCATTTGATTGCAATCGGCGATACAGCCACCCAAAAAGCTAATGAAATCTACCAACAACATCCCGATCTATTCCTATACGACGACCGCGACTTGCGCCCAGGTGTAAAATTCGCCGACGCCGAATTGATGGGCTTGTCACAACGTATCGTCATCAGCGATAAAACTCTCGCTAACGACCAAATCGAGATTACCACTCGCAAAGACGACACCAAAAACCTCTTGACGACCAGCGATTTTCTTGCTAAACTCTAGGCATGCAGAAAACAATTAGTATTACAAAAGAGGGGCGTGATGAGCTTCAGAAGGAGCTTGAAAATTTAATTGCAAAGCGTCCAGAGATTACCGAACGCATTGCTACTGCGCGTGCTTTTGGCGATTTATCAGAAAACGAAGATTATAGCGCAGCACGTAACGATCAGAAAGTTAACGAAACTCGTATCGAAGAGATCGAAGATATTTTGAAACATGCCAAACTTATTCGTGGTGGTGCCAGCCGTGGCAAAGTTACCATGGGTTCAGTCGTAGAAGTTTCTATTTCTGGCAAAAAAAGTGAATTTACTATTGTTGGGCCAGTTGAAGCCGATCCTTTGAGCAACAAAATCTCCAACGAATCGCCAATGGGCCAAGCTGTTTTTGGCAAAAAAGTCGGTGAAGGTGGCAAACTCCCTAACGGCAAAAACGTCAAAATCTTGAACATAAAATAAACTTTTTTCATTTTTTACCCCTGTTATAGTATTCTTGTATTATATTTTGCTTGTGTTATAATGTAAGTAGAAAGGAAATTTTATGAAAAAATCAATCATTAAATACTTTACACTATTTTTGTCAATCATTGCAGTAATTTTGGGTATTGTGGTAGTGTGCAATGTCATCCCAGCAACTGCAGTTATTAACTACCTTATCGTGATCGCACTTGGTCTCTTTGGTATTGCCAAGATTTGCGTTTACGCTAGTGCTCCTAAGCCATCCGCTTGGGATCTTGTATTAGGTATTCTATTCCTAATTGTGAGCGTATTCTTGCTATCTCACGATCCAATCACGATGAGTGCAACGATCGGCTATGTGCTTGCTTTCTTGGCAATCGTCGGTAGTATTGCCCACTTTATGATTGCTTATGAGATCCACAAGCATGCTAAGAATGCCTCGATCAGTGGTGAAGTCGTCAGCGGGATTATCTACATCTTGCTCGGTATCTGTTTCATCGTGTTGCCAATCTATACTCAATTGGCTTATGTATACATCGTTGGTATCTTCTTGATTGTCGCTGGTATCGTTGGTGCAATCAACGCTTTGACAATCAGCACTCGCTTGAAGAAATAGTAATCAATAAAGTATTCTAAACAAGGCGTCCCATGACGCCTTGTTTTTGTTTCCTAATAAAATATGGTATAATGTGTTTATGTTACTCGAAGATTATCGCAACGAACGTTTACGCAAACTCAACACCATCAAAGAACAGGGGATCGACCCGTATCCATCGGTTTCGCATCGCGATACCAAAATTGGAGATATTTTAGCGAATTTTGATAATTTTCAAGGCAAAACGGTCACGATTGTTGGACGTATTACGGCGATTCGCTCATTCGGTAAACTTGCCTTTGTCAAAATCCATGATTACTTCGGCGAAATCCAATTGTTTATGAAACAAGAAAGCGTCGCAAATACCACTTCTGGAGACACTCACAGTCACGACGAAAACACAGCGACGAGCCCTATGGCGACAGACGCAAAAAACAATTTTGCAACATTTTCCGTTAAGAAACTCAAATTATTGGATACTGGCGATTTCATCGAAGCGACTGGTACGGTCGACAAATCCCAAACCGGCGAAATTTCAGTTTTTACTAACGAAGTCAGGCTTTTGACCAAAACCCTCCGCCCACTACCCGGACGCGATGGCTTCACCAACAAGGAAGAACGCTACCGCCGTCGCTATGTTGATATGAACGTAAATCCAGAAGTACGTGAGCGTTTCGTCCGTCGTAGCAAATTTTGGCAAGCCACACGCGATTTTATGAATAAGCATGGTTTTGTTGAAATTAATACCCCCGTTCTCGAACACACTACTGGTGGTGCTGATGCCAAGCCTTTTACCACTCATATGGACGCACATGACGATGATTACTATCTACGTATTTCACAAGAATTGCCACTTAAGCGTCTACTCGGTGGCGGTCTTGAACGTGTCTATGATATTGGACCACGTTTTCGCAATGAAGGCGTCGATGATGAACACTTACCAGAACATATTGCTTTTGAGGCTTATGCCGCCTATCAAAATTACGAAGACGGTATGGCATTTTATGAAGAGATGATCAAATATGTCGCCAAAGAAACTTGGGGAACTTTACAATTCAAAATTGATGATTTTGAAATCGATCTCAGTCAATCTTGGCCACGTCGCAAATACGCCGATCTGATCAAAGAACATTTTGATATTGACGTTTTTAATCCAGATCATACCAAAATCTTACAAATTCTCAAAGAAAATCATGTCGATGTCCAGCCCGATGTTTCCAATGCGCGTCTACTTGATAACCTCTGGAAAATTATTCGCAAAAAATCTGGCGGTCCATTCTGGCTAGTCGAAGAACCTCTAAGTTTTTCACCACTTGCAAAGGTTTTGCCAGATGATCCGCGCGTAGTTCAACGCTTCCATCCAATTATTGCTGGTACCGAACTTGGCAATGGCTACAGCGAGCTAAATGACCCATTAGATCAATTAAAACGCTTCGAAGAGCAACAAGCCGCTCGTGATGCTGGCGACGAAGAAGCGCAAATGCTCGACCAAGATTTCGTTGAAATGCTCGAATACGGCATGCCACCAGCTTGTGGCTGGGGTAATAGTGAGCGCAATTTCTGGATTCTCGAAGGTGTTTCGGGTCGCGAAGCTGTACCATTTCCAATTATCAAAGCCAAAAAGAACTAATAGTCAAGAAAAAGCGACCTATAATAGGTCGCTTAAGGAAGCTTAGTCGGGTAGAATCTCCAGACGGTCATTGACTTTGTCTTTTGCGCTCAAAATCACCGTATCAGCAGTAGTCGGAACACCGTCAATATCTGGCCATTTAATGCCAATTACAGGATCATTCCACATAATACCAGCTTCATCATTCGGATGATAAACGTCGTCGCACTTATAGCAAAACTGTGTGTTATCTTCCAAAGTCAAAAAACCATGTGCAAATCCACGAGGGATAAAGAGCTGACGACAATTTTCTGCCGACAATTTTACTCCTACCCATTTGGCATAAGTCGGACTTTTCGGTCTCATATCGACTGCAACATCGAAAACCGCACCAGAAATTACTCGCACAAGTTTGCTTTGTGGATGATTCATCTGACGATGTAATCCACGCAAAACTCTTTTGGCGCTCGAACTCTGATTGTCTTGCACGAATTTCGCTGTAATGCCTCCGGCTACGAAATCAGGTTCTTTGTAGGTTTCCATGAAATATCCTCTTTCATCACCAAATTTGTTCACGTCTACAATGTAAACTCCTTCGATAAAAGTTTTCGTGAAAACAAAATTTCCAACCCTTTTAGCATTTTTTCGGCCACTCATAAACATCACTTCCTTCTTAAGTTACTTAGTGCCCAATACTACAATACGTATTATATACTATGCTGTGTTATAATAAAAGCATGAGCAATAAAGTAATGATTGTTGGCACAGGAAACGTCGGGGCAAGTATTGCTTTTGCGTTACTCAATCAACGTACCCCTGTCAACGAATTAATCTTAACCGACATTAACGCGGACGACGCACGTGGTGAGGCGATGGATCTCAGCGACGCTCTTGCGGTCGCCCCTAGCTATCTCAAAATTACCGCTGGTGATTTGACAGACGCCAAAGATTGTGACGTAATAGTAATTACCGCCGGCGCACCGCAAAAAGACGGCAAACAATCACGTCTAGCCTTACTCAAAGATAATGCCAAAATTCTTAAGAACATTGTCGAAAAAATCATGAAATCTGGGTTCAAAGGTATTTTTATCATCGTCAGTAATCCTGTCGACGTCCTAAGTTATCTGACTTGGCAATGGTCTGGTTTGCCATCACATCAAGTGATCGGCAGTGGAACTGTACTTGATTCGGCTCGCTTGCGCCACCGTATTGCCGAAGAACTCAACATTCATCCCAAATCCGTTCATGCTTATCAAGTCGGCGAACACGGTGATAGTGAATTGACACTCTGGTCGCTGGGCGATATCGGTGGGGAAGCATTGACCGATTTGATCAAAAAACCCGCACGTGACAAAATCAGTCAATTTGTCCGTGACGAAGCATACAAAATCGTCGCCGAAAAGGGTGCTACCTACTACGGCATTGCTACTTGCGTAGCGCAGATCCTCAATTGTATTTTTGGTGATGAACGTCGTATCCTGACCGTATCTTCTCATGATGATAATACCGATACTTACAATGGTTTCCCAGCGGTGATCGGGCGTTATGGAGTTTTGCGTCGTATTGATCTCAAGATGACCGAAAAAGAGCAGATTGCTTTTCAAAAATCCGCCAACGTACTAAAGGAAGCTATCAAAAAAGTAACTCACTAAATTACCCCTGTTAATTCAGCTTGAAGCTTTACTTTTAGAACTATTTGTGATATAATAGAGGCATACGATTGAGGTGTGGTCAGAATCGTAAGCACATTAATTTTTCAGGCTTACTTTTTGGTTTTGATCATGACATAGGAACATCTATCTTGAAAGGAGTAATCATGAACAACACACCAACATCAAACACAGCATTACCGGACACAGCTCAAGAGCACAAGAATCCTAAAACAAAATTAGGGACGATTTTGTTGCTTCCGGCGATCATTATCGTGATTGTAGCAGTCATTTTTGGAATTAACAAATGCGATGCAATCAGTACAGAGAACCAAGCCAATGAGCTTGGTCAAGCATACGCTCAGCGTATGAACGAACTGGTTTACTCTTGTACCAAGGGCGAAACCGATGCCACGATCGAAGTGAAACTTAGTGACTCAAAGCTTAGTTTTTCTCTGGCCATTCCAGCCGGTGAAGAATCAGCCAAGAGCATTGAGCGGATCAAAGAATTGTGGACCAGTGGAGTCAATGGAGCTAATCGCATGTCTGGTATGGTTTATGCGAGCAGTTCCGTCACTTGGGTTGAAAACGGTCAGACAAAGACCGCCTACGACACTAATGGCGACTTCTGTTTCGACTATCGACAGTAGGTAAGCTTGAAAAGACCCTCTGTATTTATTGCAGGGGTCTTTTTTTTGCGTAATAAAGTGCTATAATTAATTTATGTTAGATATTAATTTCATACGCAACAATTTAGATAAAGTACAAAAAACAGCTGAGGCGAAAGGCTACGATATTAAAGTTAAAGACACTTTGGACTTGGACGACCAGCGCAAAGAACTGCTCCAAAAAGTCGAGAAGTTACGTCAAGAACGTAATGCGGTCGCTTCCCAAATGAAAGGCGGTAAACCATCTCCAGAGTTGATTACTAAAGGCAAGGAGATCAAAGAAAAACTCTCTGCTCTCGAAAAAGATCTTAGCGCTATTGAAACAAAATTATCAGATTCTTTGCAGGGTATCCCAAATATTACCGCTGATGATGTCCCACAGGGTGGTGAAGGCGATGGCGTTACCGTTCGCGAATGGGGCGAAAAACGCGAAAACGATATCGACCATCTTGACTATGCCAATTCTCGTGACTGGGTTGATTTTGAACGTGGCGCTAAAGTTGCTGGCGCAAAATTCTATTACCTCAAAAACGACCTTGCTTTGCTCGAAAATGCCCTAATCCAATTCGGTCTCCAAAAAGTCACCGAAGCTGGCTTCCGTTATATGATTGTGCCTGATTTGGTGTCTTCAAAAGTTCTAACTGGTGCTGGTTTTAGCCCACGTTCTAGCGATCAAAGTGATGATTATTATATCGAAGGGGAAGACCTTGCGCTAATCGCAACTGCCGAAATCCCACTAACCGGCTATCATATGAACGAAATTATCGACGAAAAAGACCTACCTCTACTTTATGCTGGTTTTTCTGCCTGTTTCCGCAAAGAAGCTGGAACTTATGGCAAACATACTCGAGGGCTTTTCCGTGTTCACCAGTTTGACAAATTAGAGATGTATATTTTCTGCTTGCCAGAAGATTCACCAAAAATGCACGAAAAAATCCTCTCTGTTGAGGAATCAATCTACCAAGCTCTCAATATCCCATATCGTGTTATTAATATTGCTGCTGGTGATCTTGGGGCTCCAGCTTACAAAAAATACGATCTCGAATATTGGTCTCCAATTGATCAAACTTATCGTGAGATTACTAGTTGCTCCAACTGTACTGATTATCAAGCTCGCAATCTCAATATCCGCGTACGTCGCAAAGACAAGACCGTTGAAACTGTTCATACTCTCAATGGTACTGCTGTTTCGTTGGCACGTACCATCGTGGCATTTCTCGAAAATTATGCCACCAAAGACGGCAAATTGTTTATTCCAGAGGCATTGCGTCCATATTTACAAAATCGTTCCGAAATTTAAAGTTTTTTAAAGGCTTTATGCTATAATGGAATCATAGTAGAAAGGAAAGGTATGATTGAAAAAATTGAAATTAGTGGTAATAACTACAAAATCTCTGATAATTTCCGCAAATACGCTACCAAGCGTATTGGCAAATTAGACCGTTATTTACCTCGTGGCCACAAAAAAAGCGTCGTTGCAAAAATCGTAGTAAAAGAAGTCGATCGTTCTCATGGTAACAAATACTCCATTTCTGCCGCAATGGAATTGATCGGTGGCAAAGTACTCGCAGCGAAAGACGAATGTTCGAATGTCTTCGCTGGCATTGACATTATCGAGGCCAAACTCAAAGGTCAAATCAATCGTTTCAAGCTCGAAACCAACCCACATTTGCGCAAAAACAAGAAAACTTTGCGTAATATCTTTTTGAAGCGCAAATAATGTGGTAAAATAAGAGAAGTACAAAATAATTCCGTGCGGAGGTTATAACTGGTTATGGCAAAAGAAAAGCAACCAACTGACAAATTAGCTGACAGATCAACTTTAACAAAAATCCTACAAGGTGTTTTTGGCGATGCCCAAAAGAAAACTCTCAAACGTATGGCCAAACGTGTCGTCGAAATTAACGATCTCGAGGACAAGTACAAGGCTATGTCCAAAAAAGAACTAGCCAAGCAAACCGACAAAATACGTGCGCGCATCGACAAATTGACCAAGCAAGAGCAAGCTCGACTTGCCAAAGCCAAGGCGAAGTCTGATGCCAAAGCATCCAAAGAAGGCAGAAAATCCAACACCAAGCTCAAACTCGCAGATGATGCCAAAGCTCTCGATGCAGTTTTACCAGATGCTTTTGCGCTTTGTCGTGAAGCTACTCGCCGTATTCTCAAAATGCGCCCATTTGACGTGCAGTTGATTGGCGGTATCGCTCTACACGAAGGTAATGTTGCCGAAATGAAAACTGGTGAAGGCAAAACTCTCGTTGCACTTTTGCCGGCTTATTTGAACGCGCTGACTGGTCGTGGCGTCCATATTGTGACCGTCAATGATTATCTCGCTCAACGTGATGCTGGCTGGAACGGTCCTGTCTATGATTTTCTCGGTATGTCTGTCGGGGTCATTATTAATCAAGCTTCATTTATCTATGACAAAGATTATCTCAACGAGGAGCATTCCGATGAGCGCATGCAACATCTTAAACCATGTACTCGCAAAGAAGCCTACAACGCCGACGTGACATATGGTACAAACAACGAATTTGGTTTTGATTATTTGCGCGATAATATGGTCAACGAAACTCAATACCTACGTCAGCGTGAGCTGAACTTTGCTATTGTCGATGAGGTCGACTCTATCTTGATTGATGAAGCTCGCACACCTTTGATTATTTCTGCGCCGGCGGCTGATAACCCTGATTCTTATTATCAATTTGCCAAAATTGCCGCCAAACTCAAAGCAGATGATTATGTCTTCGACGAAAAACGTCGTTCAGTCACTCTGACTGACAAAGGTGTTGAGAAGATCCAAAAATTACTTGGCGTCAAAACTCTTTATTCTACCGACAATACTCGCCTAGTCTATCATATGGAACAAGCTTTACGCGCACAAATTATCTTCAAACGCGACAAAGATTATGTCGTCACTAACAGCGGTGATGTCGTAATTGTCGATGAGCATACTGGTCGCTTGATGCAAGGTCGCCGTTATAATGAAGGTTTACATCAGGCTATCGAGGCCAAAGAAGGTGTCGCCGTCAAAGAAGAATCAATGACTCTTGCAACTATTTCATTCCAGAACTTTTTCCGTCTTTATCGCAAACTATCTGGTATGACTGGTACTGCATTTACCGAGGCAGAAGAGTTCCAGCAGATTTATTCTCTAGACGTGATTCAAATTCCACCAAACAAACCAATTATTCGTGTCGACGAAGACGATCTGATTTACAAAACCAAAGCTGGCAAACTTCGTGCTATCGCCGAAGCGATCAAAACATACCACAAAAAAGGTCAGCCCGTCTTGATCGGTTCTGGTTCGATTGCCAACAACGAAGAAATCGCTCGCTATCTTGACAAAGCCAAGATCAAATACGAAATTTTGAATGCCAAAAACAACGAACGCGAGGCCGCAATTATCGCCAAAGCTGGTGAAAAAGGTGCCGTTACGCTTGCTACTAATATGGCCGGTCGTGGTACCGATATTAAGCTTGGCGAAGGCGTCAAGAAGGCTGGCGGTTTGGTCGTGATTGGTTCCGAACGTCACGATTCTCGTCGCGTCGACAATCAGCTCCGTGGTCGTGGTGGTCGTCAAGGCGATCCCGGTGTAACTCAATTCTTTGTTTCTTGTGAAGACGATTTGATGCGTATTTTCCAAGGTGAGCGCGTCGCCTCTCTGATGGAACGTATTGGTGTCGACGAAAACACTCCTATCCAGACCAAATCAATTTCCAAAACTCTCGAAGCTGCCCAAAAACGCATCGAAGGTTTTAACTTTGATTCTCGCAAAAATGTCGTCCAGTATGACAACGTCATCAATCGTCATCGCAAAGTCGTCTACACGATGCGTCGTCGCATTTTAGAGGGCGAATCTATCTCTGATGAAATCGATCGTTTGATGAAGGAATCCGTTAATCATCTTGTTCAGTTTAGTGCCAAAGTCAACAAAAAATTCAAAGAAAATTTCTTAGAACTTTTCCCAATTGACGAAGAATTAGTCGATCAAATCGGTGCCTTGCGCAAAGAAAAAGATCGCCAAGATCTAGCACTCAACGCTGTCAAAGAACTCTATGCCGCCAAAGAAGCCGAGTTTAGCCCAGAGGTCATGCGCAAAGTTGAACGCGAAGTCTATCTCAAAATTCTCGACACTTTATGGATGCAACATCTCGAAAATATGCAACATTTGCGCGAGGGCATTCATTGGCGTAGCGTTGGTCAACGCGATCCATTAGTAGAATATCGCTCCGAATCACAAAAGTTATTTGACGGTCTACAGCGCACTTTGCGTGAAGAAATTTTCAAGATTCTTCTCAATATCACCCCGCAAGAAGCAGCCGAATCCGATATGACTGACGGGGAAGATTACGACACCGAACTTACCAAGATGGCCGAAGGTGCCACCGAAAAAGGCGTCAACGAAATCAGCCGTGGCGAACGCAATCTCGACAGCGAATTTAGCACTAAATCTTCTGCGCCCAAACCACAATACAGTGGCAAGACCAAAATTCGCCGTATTACTGCTGACAACACCGAGAGCGATGCTCCTGCCGAGCCAGCTCATGTCACTCACGTCAAAACCAAAACCAAGAACACCAAAAAGAATGCTCGCAAGAAAAAGAAGCAACAGCGCCAAAATCGCAAGAAAGGTAAACGTCGTTGAGACACTCAGTCGAAGAAATCCAATTAAAAAATGGTGCGAAAGGGCTTTTGATCGATGTCCCTAGTGCTAGTGTTATGAATACGCGTATGCAATTTCGTGCTGGTATGCGTTATGCCAAAAATCCATCCGTCTATGAGATTGCTCATGTCGTTGAACATCTTTCTTTTGGTGCCAATTCCAAATTCAGCAATGAGCAGGCTTTCGAAACTGAATTTACCAAAAACGGTGCTTATCACAATGCTTGGACTAGTGATCACTCCGTTTGTTACGAAACTGAATGCGCAGATTTTGAATGGGATCGTATTTTAGAACTCCAACAAGTTGCTATTAGTAGTCCACGTTTTAATAACGAGGAACTCAAAAGCGAAAAAGGAAACATCCGTGCAGAATTAACTGGCTATATGAATGATTACGCTCGGTTACTTTGGCCAAAATTACAACAAGCCGTTGGTGAAGACGTACCCGATTTACAAACTCGCATTCGCACTTTACCAAACATCGAACTTCGTCATATTCGCGAACATTATCATCGCACTCATACAGCCAATAATTTACGTTTTATTATCGCCGGCAAATTACGTGGTCGCAAACGCCAAATTCGCCAGATGCTCGAATCTTGGGATCTCAAGCCAGGTGAACGTTTCAAAATTCCACACGACGAACTCCATTCTGCCGATGCGACTTTGATTCGTCGCAAAGACGCCAGCAACATCACCTTTGGTTTTTCATGGATTACTCCACGCCATCTAGAGACGCCTGAGTTATATACACTTGGTTGTCTCAATCATATCCTCAACGGCACTACCAGTAGCAAAATGTTCGGCCAAGCTCGCAAGCGTGGCTTGATTTATGGCATGGGCAGTAGTGTTTCGAGTGGCTTCCACGATACGTCATGGGATTTTGACGGCGAGGTAAATCTCGAAAATGCCACCGAACTATTCGATCTAATCCGCACAGAATTACTCAAAGTTCTCAACGGCGAAATCACCGACAAAGAAGTCGAAAAAGCCAAAATGTATGCACTCGGTCGCTACCAGATGGGCGCCCAAACCGTCAACCAAATCGCCGATTATTACGCCGATACTTACTGTCTCGGTGGCGAAATCTCAAAATACGATTACACGCCCAATATGATTCACGCTATCGACAAAGACAAAATCGTCAAACTCGCTCGCGAATTCATCGACAACAAAATTCACGCTCTCGTCGCCGTTAGTTCTTGCGAAAAGGCCATTATTACTGCTTTAGATGAAAAATTAGACATCTAAACCTAAATCAGTCGTTGCTCACGCATCATGCTTGCGCTTTTTTTTTTTGATATACTGATATCATGAATAAACGAAAGGTCAATGATCATGCCAATAGATAAAAGAGAAACACCTAACCCTAATCAAAAATCAACAAGTTTTTCAGATCCATTTAATTTTTCTAGTCTTTCAACTGCAGAGCTCGAGAAAGAAACCAAAAAATTCATCAAGCAAGCAGCGGAATCGGCATCTGATACAAAAGAAGACGCTGATTTTTTAGTTAATGATACAATTAAAGATTTCCAAAAAGAAGGATTTGAAAATACTGATACTGGCAAAGAAAAGCACCAAAATGTAAACTCAGCACGAAAGCATCTAAAAGAACAGGAACAATTACTCCAAGCTAATCAAAAGGAAAAAACTCCCAAAACTCGATATGCTGACGAATTGCATGCACTCAGAAAAAAAGAACAGGAATTAAACAGCAAGAAAAATAAATTAACTAACGAACTCTATAACGCACAAGAACGTCTCAATATAAAAACTCAAACAACTAAAGAGGCTCAGGAAGCATTGCAAACTCAGCTCAACGACAATATCGATAATTTTAGTAAGGCTGTTGGCAAGAATGAAAAAATTTTAGAGGACGCACACAAAAAAGTCCAAGACATCAATCAAGATATAAAAAAGAAAACACGCCAGCTTGAAGGGACAAAAGAGCGACTCGACGATTTAGAATCAAAAATACCTGATTTTAATGACCTTCACGAAAAAACTATCGAAATATTCGAAGCGCGCGCAAAAAACCCTCTTGTACTATATGACGAAGCCTTTGAGGAAGACATAGATTCCAATCCAGATATTTTTGATGATCATACTCGAGAATCACTACTAAAGCAAAAAGACACCACTATGTCGCTATTTCCAAGACCTAGCGATTTGAATGATAATGATTGGAATAAATACTTTTCACAATATGCACAACTTACTGCTAAATTTAACAAATTAATCAAAAGAGGATGGAAACCGTTTGACAAAATGGAAAAAGAAGGAGAGGAAGAAACCGGCAGAGCAAATAACCTTGCTTCCGAAATTGATTCGTTAAAAAAAGATCTATCTAACGCGCAGAACGAACGTGAAGAAGCAGACAAATATTATCAGAAGAGTATCAAAAACTATAAGGAGTCACCAGAATCACAGGAAGGTCGTGAGGCCATAAAAACTTACAAAGAGCTTTGGGAAGATTTCAAACAGGATCAACAAAATGAAAAAGAAAACGTTTCCAAAATTCAGTCTCAACAAGAACAACTTAATGAAGAATTGTCGGAAATCCCACTAAAAAGAGAAGAACTTAACGCCAAAAATATCGAAGCCCAAACACAACAATGGGAAGCACACCAAACAAGGCAAGCAGAGATTAAAGAAAAAATTGAAGGAGCTAAACAAGATGTCAAGGAAGCTCAAAAAGAATACGATCAATCCTTGGTAGACTATTCTAAAGATCAACCCGAAGGTTATAGAAAGCCGTGGGAAGAATATTTGAAAAATTCTATCGAAGAACTTAAAATGCGAGAAAGGGTAGAGCAAGCTTTACTAAAAAACTATGAATTCAAACAATCTATTAAGAAATCTATTCGAGATGGTGATTTTGTTAATCTTAGTTCACAAGAGTTTCGCCAACAATTATTAAATATCACGGATAATAACGTGGTCATTAAGGCCGCTTCAGATGAATATGTTGAAACTATTAAAGAGATGCTTGCACTAAACGTGATAAAAGAGCCATTTCTTGAAGAACGTATAGGTGATCATATAGAGAAAAGTTTCTTCATCCCCATAGATGACAAGAACTGGAACGAATGGGTGACAAAAAATCTACTTAGACGCAACAATGATAATAAATATAGTGATAAGGCATTCGAAAAAATCATAAAAGAAACCTTTGAAGGATTTGAATCAATCTTCCATCGGGCTTATGAGGATGAACAAACGCAACCGCAAGCTAATTGGTTTTTCAAAAAATTCAACTATATAGATTATATCGGCAATCTTGAAGATATGATATTAAAACATTCTGACAGTAATGATCCGCAACACAAAAATACTATCAATTATGATGCGATCTTAAATTACTTAGATAAACAAATAGACCATCATGCAGAAGAAGATCCCAATACCCCAGAGCAGGCAACTGAAGACACTAAAGCAAAAGATGTCAGTGTTGATGAATTTAAAAACGCAGACTCCTTAGAGCTAGCAGAACAATTAAGCTCTTTTACAGATAAACTACGAGAATTATGGCCAGCAATGACTCAAGAAGATGAGGAACAACCTGCTTTATATAACGCCGAATTAAATAATAAATCAGTAAACTCTAGTGGTAATTCTAGTCTTAATTCGGGTCTTATTCGAAGGTATCTCGGAACATTACGTATACTTCAAACTTATACATTCACCAAACAGTTATTAAATAATGCTAAAAAGAATTATTCAAGTTGTACATTTGGCACACCAAAATTCAGAGCTGTCAATTTTAGATATTATACAGATAGTCGTCCAATGCCAAGCGCAAAACAGCTTTCTATAATTATTCCTATCACCCTAAATTCTAATAAGCAAATTCATATGCTAATTTTTGATAGTCTATATGTACCAACTTCTGGGGCTTTACGTGTTGGATTTTCACAAGAAGAAGAAAAAATAGGAGATGATAAAATAGTCAATAAAGCAGCTACCAACATTTTGAATGAATCCAAACGAAAAACTCATTCTATGCCAGGACTTACCATTAAACAAAGACCTTGGGTTAAACAGCTTATAAGCGCTGTGCACAACGGATATCCATATGTTTTTCCTCCAGCAACTACTAATCTTCTAAACTTAGGTACAAATGTGTGGTTCAAAACCCCAGGCTCCTCAGACTCGGTTGAAGATCTTCTAGACAAGGTTATTACAAATCCTAATAACAAAGATTTATTCCTGGACCCAAAACACTAGCATGCTATAATTAAAACATGAAAGTTGCAATCCTAGGGCACGGCATAGAAGGGAAAAGTGCCGAAGAATATTTCAAAAAGCATAATGCTGAAGTGACGGTTTTTGATCCCTTTAATGGTACAACAGACGAGGTTGCTCAACTTGGTAGTTTTGATCTGGTGATGCGTAGCCCAAGTATTCCGCCTCACGCAGACAAAGATTGGTCTAGTATCACCAAATATTTTCTCAAACATTGTCCTTGCCCAATTATCGGTGTTACTGGCACTAAGGGTAAGGGGACTACTTGCTCACTTATTGCTTCGCTTCTCGAAAAACTCGGTCATAAGATTTGGTTAGTTGGTAATATCGGCAAGCCAGCACTTGATATTCTAGATGACGTTCATCCTGATGACGTGGTCGTCTATGAAATGAGTAGTTTCCAGCTTTGGGATGTCGAGCAGTCACCACATTTTGCAGTTGTTCTGCGTCTCGAACCAGATCATCTCAATGTACATGTTGATTACGATGACTATGTGAACGCCAAATCTCACATAACGGCTTTTCAGACGTCAGACGATGTTTGCGTTTATTATCGTGACAATGTTGATTCTTGTAAAATTGCCGAACTTTCTCAGGGGCACAAATTATCTTATCCAATTCGAGGCAACCGTTCTCAAATCGAAATAGCGCTCAAAAATCTTAGCATCGTTGGAGCACATAACGGAGAAAATGCCGAGGCTGCTTTGACGGTCGTGGCAGCTTTTGAAAACAAATCTCTTGATGAATTACTACAATCTGACCCACAAAAAATCGCCCAAGGCCTGCATGATTTTTATGGTTTACCTCATCGTATGCAATTTGTACGCAAGTTCAATAATGTCAGTTACTACGATGATAGTTTCGCTACTAATACCGCCTCGCTCTCTGTCGCGCTGAAAAGTTTTCCTGGAACGCCGTCTATTCTAATTCTCGGTGGACAAGACAAAACCAATAATGCCGATCTGCCCGAAATTGTTCAGATTTTACAAAACACCAAAGAGCTCAAACATACTATCCTAATTGGTGAATCCGGTCATGCTCTTGCTCAAAATTTTGACCTGCCAGATTCTACACTTGCAGAATCTCTCGCTGATGCAGTTGTTATCGCCAAGCAACACGCCGAAAAATACGCCAACACCAAGGCTGATTCCGTTGTATTATTCAGTCCTACTGCTGCTAGTTTTGATATGTTTGAAAGCGCCTATGTTCGCGGTGACGAATTTCAAAAACTTGTAAAGGACCTTTAGACTAATGCCTCCTCTAGAAAAACGTATCCAAACCCTTCAAGCCGAGCTCAAAAAAGCCTGGCAACAGCTCGATATTGACCAAAAAATCCAAGAAATTACCAAACTTGAAGAAGTCGTTGCTGATCCAGGACTCTGGAATAATCCCGACAATGCACGCACAACTCACGAAAAATTATCACATTTGCAAGATGCCGTTCATCCTTGGCAAATGCTCAAAACTCAACTTGGCGATATCGACGAATTAATTGCTTTGCAAGATAACGATCTCAATGCCGAAATCAATCTCCAAATCGATGCTATGGAGCAAACTTTACAAGAACTCAAAAAATCTCTCCGTTTTACTGGTAAATTTGACCACAAAAATGCTATTCTGCGTATTACGGCTGGCGTTGGTGGAACTGAGGCAATGGACTGGGCAAGTATGCTTGAACGAATGTACCTGCGTTTTGCCGAGCAACATAATTTCAAAATGACTTGCCTAGAGCGCACAACTGGGGAAGAAGCTGGTATCAAAACTGCAGTTTATGAAATTACCGGTAATGACGTCTATGGTACACTCAAGTCCGAACACGGCGTCCATCGCTTGGTGCGTTTGTCACCTTTTAATGCTGACCATTTGCGTCAAACTTCTTTTGCTCTAGTCGAAATTCTTCCCGTGATCGATAACGAAACGGATGTCCAAATTAACGAAAAAGATCTACGCATTGATGTTTATCATTCTGGTGGACATGGCGGACAATCTGTTAATACCACTAATTCCGCAGTTCGTATCACCCATCTTCCAACTAATACCGTCGTTGCCATTCAAAACGAACGTTCACAACTACAAAACAAAGCCAAAGCCATGGAAATCCTCAGGGGTAAATTGGCCCAGATGCAACAAGAACAACAAGCCGAATCGATCGACAAACTCCGTGCCGGTGAATCCGCCAAATGGGGTCAACAAATCCGTAATTATGTTTTGCAACCTTATAAACTCGTCAAAGACACTCGCACCAAATACGAATCCAAAGACCCAGACGCTGTCCTAGATGGTGCTCTCGATGGTTTTATTGATGCTTTTCTTGAGTTGCATTAGTCACAAACTCAAACCTAGTTCATTTGTAATTTTGAGGTGCTTATGTTAAGATACTATTATGATCCTGCTGAATCGTGTATCCAAAATATATCCAAACACCACCAAGCCCGCGCTCGATGATGTTTCTTTGCATATTGAGCCAAACGAATTCGTTTTTATCGTTGGTAAATCTGGTGCTGGCAAATCTACTCTGATCAAAATGATTACCAAAGAAGAGGACCCATCAGAAGGCAAAATCGTTATCGGCGGGATCGATCTTTCTTATGTTAAGCGCCGTCATATCCCGCATTATCGTCGTCGTATTGGTGTAGTTTTTCAAGATTACAAGTTACTTCCACGCCGTACCGTTTATGAAAACGTTGCCTTTGCGCTCGAAATCGCTGGCATGAGCAATCGCACTATTGCTCGCACTGTCCCAAAGGTCTTGCAGTTAGTCGGTCTGGCTAATGAAGCTCACAAATTCCCAGATCAATTGTCTGGTGGCGAACAACAACGCGTCTCAATCGCACGTTCGATCGCACGCCAGCCCAAGATTCTAATTGCCGACGAGCCTACTGGTAATCTCGACAAACTTACCCGTAGAGAAATCATCGAACTATTACAAAAAATCAATGATTACGGCACGACTCTACTCGTCACGACCCACGACGAAAACATCGTCAACCACCTTCAAAAACGCGTAATTACAATTCGCAATGGCCAGATTATTAGCGATCAAAAACGCCACGGTGTTTATCGTCTCGAAGATGCCGGTCCAGCTCCTCGTCGTGTTGCTACTACACGCCCACCCGTTCGTCGTCCTTTATCTAATAATCGTAGGAGAGTGATCTAATGGCAAAACGTAAATCCGCCAAACAGTTAGAAGAAAAAGAAATGGTCAGCAAAAACCTCCGTATTTTGATGGAAAATAGTCACACTCGCGGGCTTAGGACTACCAAACGCATTGTTCGCTATGGCGCAGCTAGTTTTGGACGCAATGTTTGGCTGTCAGTCGCCGCTACACTCGTGATGACTATCACCCTTGTTATTCTACTCACTACCGCGATTGCTAGTGCCGTTCTTAGTGCCACTGCTGATACTCTGCACGACAAGATTGACATTGTAGTTTATTTCACCCCTGGTACAGACCAAGATACACTCAACAAAATGAGCACCACTATGCGTGCCGACTCTAATGTCAAAGATCTTTACACTAATACATCTGAAGACAACTACAATGCCATGCTCGAAGACAACAAGGACAACGAAGAACTAACGGCCGCGCTCGACGAGAATCTACGCAAACTAATGATCGAAGCGACTCAAGCGACCATGCATATCAAAGTCAATGACCCTAATGATCTTGATAGCATCAAAAACATCATCAATACCGACGAAACTTTCCTTGCACATCGCGATGCCAAAGAAGCACCTTCCTATGATGCCGACAGTTCACAGATTGAAACCGTTAATCGTTGGGCTAATATCGCCCAAAATAGCGGTATTGTCCTTAGTATTATTTTCGTAGCGATTTCTATCTTGGTCATTTTCAATACTATTCGTATGGCGATTTTCAGTCGTCGCGAAGAGATCTATATGATGAAATTAGTTGGTGCCGACAATCATTTCATTCGCGGGCCGTTCATTATCGAAGCGCAAATCTGTGGATTTTTGTCTGGTGTGATCGCTGCTTCAATTGGGTTTGCCGGCTTTAGTTTCTTGTCGCCAAAATTAGCCGATTATGGGATTACAGTCGATAGTATTACTCCGATTTTTAATAGCCCTCTAATCTTATTATTCTATTTGGCAATGGTTATTATCGGTATTATCATCGGTACTCTTTCGGCGCGCCTAGCAATTCGCAAATATCTACACTAATCTCACAAAAACCCTTTACAAAATACTTATGCTGTAGTATAATAAAGTTATGGTCAATAGAAACAGAAATCTAACACTAATCATCTTCGCCGGGCTGTTTTTGTCCGCCTCTATTATTCCTTTAATACCAAAGCTTACCTCTGCCTATGCTCCTAACTGTGTCAGCGATGCCTGTCACAAAGCTGCTGACGCCGAAAGTGCTGCTCGTGAACGTGCCGCCACTGCTTCGCAAAATGCTAGCGATGTCGCCAGCATGGTAGCAGCTCTCGATGCCGATATTGCCGCCAAAGAAGCCCAAATCGTCGCCAAAGAAAAACTCGCTAACGACCTCCAGGAAAAACTCGAAAAAGACCAAGCCGGTCTTGCAAGCCTACTTGTTCATATGCATTTCCACAAACAAGACAGTACACTCTCGCTGATTGCTGGTAGCCAAACTATTGGCGAACTGTCTAGTGCCGAACAACGCCAAAACACTATGCGCGACAAAATCAGTAGCGTCGTCAAACAGGTTGCCGACGAAAAAACAGATGTAGAATCACTCCTGAGCGACATGAACAAAGAATCCGCGGCTCTTGCACAACAACGCGCCGAACGTAGCGCCAAAGTCGCCGAATACCAAGCCAATGCCGCTGCGGCCAAAGCCGAAGCCAATGCTGCCAACAAAAAGGTCGCTCAAGAAATCGCTGCCGAAATCGCTCGCCATAACTCTGGTGGTCAGACTGGTGGTGGCGAAGGCAACACCTATCCTTGGCGCAATGTTTGTCCAGGTGGCAATATGAGCTTTATGACCACTTGGGGCTATGTCTGTCAATGTGTTAGCTATGCTGGCTACAAAGCTAGCGAATATTGGGGCGGAGCCTTCCATTATAGCGGTTGGGGCAATGCCAACACTTGGGGTTATTATGCTCGTCAGGCTGGTTATCGCGTAGATAGCAATCCGGCTCCACATACAATTGCCGTCGATACCTCTGGTGTTTACGGGCATGTGATGTGGGTCGAAAGCGTCAACGGCAACGGCACCATTAATCTTTCCGAATACAACAATTACGGTAGCTCAGCCAGCCATTTACCTGGTGATTATGGCACTCGTATCAATGTTCCAGCTGGCATGTACCAATATATTCACATTGGCGACTAAAAACCTTTAAAAGTTTATCAAATTTTTAGCTTTTTCGTGTTACAATAAGTATAATGTCTGGAAAGTGGAGAGAAAAACGAATCAGTATAGCCAGCACCGTAATCACGGCTGCGATTACTTTGGCTGTTGGATTAGTAATTGGACTCAATTGGACGAATATTTCTACAAATGTTTTGCCCTATATCGGTTTCAAAAAAACTACCACAAATGATTGGTCAGCTCTCAACGAGGTTTATTCCGAACTCAGCAACAACTACGACGGAGACGTCAACTATTCCGATGCTCTTGATGGCGCCAAAAAAGGCATTGTTTCCTCTGTTGGCGACAAGTACACCGAGTATATGACCGCAGACGAAGCTACTGATTTCGAAAAGAGTCTGCATGGTGATGTCGGTGCTGGCATTGGCGTCGAAATGGCTCTGCGTGATGGCTATGTCCGTGTTATGCGCACCCTGCCAGACAATCCTGCTAGCAAGGCGGGCATCTTGGCTGGTGACATTTTCTACAAAGTTAACGGAGAAGAAGTCTATAGTCAATCCACCGAAGAAATCGCAAACAAAGTCAAAGGCGAGGCCGGTAGCGAAGTTACGGTTACCATTATTCGTGACGGCGAAGAAAAGACCTTTACCATGAAACGCGAGCAGATCAACAACGTCTCTGCCTATGTCGAATACAAAGACAAGACTGCCATCCTTACTATCACTCGTTTTGACGATGATACTGGTACTCTCACCCAGAAACTAGCCAGCGAAATCATCTCCAAAGGTTGTGACAAAGTCATTTTGGATTTGCGTGGCAACGGTGGTGGCTATGTCAGTGCCGCCAAAGATATACTCTCGCTTTGGATCGACGGTGAGTCAATTTTGATCCAGAAATCCAAACATTCTACCGATGATACCACCTACGCCAATCGTGGCAAAGCCGTTTTTGCCAACATGAAAACCATCGTCCTAGTTAACCAAACCACCGCATCTGCTTCCGAAATAACTGCCGGCGCACTCAAAGATTACAACAAAGCGACCATCGTCGGCGAGACCACTTATGGCAAAGGGGTCGTACAGACACTGCTCAATCTCAGTGGTGGCGCCGTCCTCAAAGTCACTACTGCACATTGGTATACACCGAAAAACAACACCATTGACCAGACCGGCATCAAGCCAGATATCGAAGTTGTCAAGACCTATGCCGATACCAACGCCAACCGCGATCCACAACTCGACAAGGCTCTGTCTCTGTAGTATAATCAAATTATGATTAAGGTTTATACTTTACCAACTTGTCAAAATTGTCATTTTTTGCTGGAATGGCTCGATCAACAGGGAATTGTATATACCGAGATTAATGCCAAGCAAAATCCCAAAATTATCTCTACGCCAACTATCGAAATTAATGATCAGCTCATCACCGGTTTTAACCGTCGTGCGATCAAGAAAGCTCTGCAAACTTATGACCACTAAATCCCAAAAATCAGCCAAACCACCCCTGTTATTCATCCATGGTTTTCGTGGCGCGCCAAGTGGTCTTGAAGCCATTGCCAAGGAATTCCCCGATTATGATGTGCATATCCCTAATATTCCACCATCTGGCATCGAGGCTCTCGACGCCTATGACGTCAAGCATTATACCGCTTTTATCAGCCGTTATATCAGGGAAAATGACCTCAAAAACCCAGTTTTAGTCGGACACTCAATGGGCTCAATTATTGCGGCAGCGGTCGCTAATCGTTTCCCCAAACTGATCAACAACAAAATAATTTTCCTTGCTCCAATTACCAAAAAAATCATTCGTCCGATCGCTTGGCTCTCACCCCTGATTTTTGTAATGCCAAATCGCCTTGCCAGTTCGATTATCAATCGTTTTCTTTTTGTCCCCAAATACAACGAATATCTTTACAAAGCCACCCTCGAAGAGGCCGCCGACGGCGCCAAACAATACACTTCTAGAGTAGACCTTGCCAAATCCGCTCATTTTTCCAGCAGTCATAATGTCAATATCTTCAAATTGCACAAAAAACCTTTGATTATCTCTGGCGAAAAAGACCGTATTGTGCCTTGCAAAGCCACCCAAAAATACGCCAAAAACGTCGATGCCGAACTCTATTTTATCCCCGGTGCAGGGCATCTTTTGAATTATGAAGAACCAAAAGTCGTCGCTAGGCTGATGCGTCGTTTTTTAGAGAAATAGCTTCTTTGTATATTTCTTCAAAACGTGTCAGGGTGCGGTTAAGGTCGTGGGTCTTGGCTAATTCTATTCCGGCTTTGCTATAGCGCTCTCTTAATTCTGGATTTTTGAGGATTTTGATAATCGCTTTGGCAATCCCGTTTACGTCTTTTGGCTGACACAAAATACCGTCTTGATTGTGACGACAGAGTTCATTCACCGCACCGGCATCAACTGCTACCAGAGGCAGACCCGAGGCTAACGCTTCTATCAATACGATGCCTTGAGTCTCGGTCTCGCTTGCAGTCACAAACAGGGAACCAGTACGATAAACATCAGCAAGTTCTGGCAAAACAACCTTACCAAGAAAACGTACGTCATCCGCGATACCGAGTTCCCGAGCCTGACTCTCTAGCCCTTCGCGCGCGGTTCCATCCCCAACTATCACCATCAGGGCTTCAGGCACTTTTTTGCGTACCTCAGCAAAAGCCTGTAACGGATATTGAATACTCTTTTCTGGATCGACCCGACCGACATACAGCACGATTGGGCGGTCTTTAGGCAACTTGTATTTTTTATAGATGGCATCGGGGGCTTTTTTGGCATTAAACTTCGTCAAATCTATACCGTTCGACAGAGGCTCTACTGGCACTTGGAAATGTTTACGGTTTTTGGGGACCAAATCATTGATCGCCATTTCGGTCGGCATGGTAGCATACTCGGAATGCTTCAGAAAGCTCGCCATATAGGCTCTAAGCATCGCATCAAGTGGTTTTTTAATCGGCTTTAGTGCTTTGAACTGGCCGGTAATATTGTCTGGATAGGCATGTCCAGTCGTAACCAAAGGTATATGATTGTGATGCGCATAATATTGGGCCGCTAGGGCAATGGTCTCGGCGGTCTGATTGTGGATCACGTCGGGCTGAAATTTGTCCAATTCCTTTTTCATACGCGGATATGGATATACCGCTCCCCAAATACCGTGCTTATAGAATATCCTTGGGAGCTTTACTCCAAGGATTTCTTTGGCTTTGCTAACAGGGGTGATTGCGTCGGGATACAGGGGTACGCGGACGGACTTGTGTGAGACTACTGTTACTCCGTCTTTGGTGTATTTGTGTTCTTTGCCGGTGAAACTTGGACAAAAGACCATTACTTCGTGACCACGCTGAGCTAGACCGTGGGCTAGGTTGTGGGCAAAGACGGCTACTCCGTTCATCATTGGGTGGTAGAGGTCAGAGGTTATTGCGATTTTCATACTAGTTCTATTATAGCATATTGGCGTGCTAAAACGGGGGTAACGACGGCAGAAAAACCTTAGTAGCTATTGGGTTAGCGTTACACGCGGGGAATCGCTTCGCGATTCTCCGGTTGCACTTCGCTTATACTAACCCAATAGCTACTAAGGTTTTTCTGCTCCCTACGTCTTTTCTTTTATTAGGGTGTGCTACAATTCTTTTGTTTCTTTTTTCTTTTTGCGGTAGAAGATGAATATTGCTGTGCCTAGGGCTAGGGTGGCTATTTTTGATTTTGGTAGACTTTTTTTGAGATTTTTCTTAAAATTAGTTGTAACAACAATACTTAATCGCATCAATCAAGATCCTGCAAAACTGCCTTAGTGTCAATACATAAAATTATACTGGTATATGCTATAATTAAGCTATGAAAAAGACAAAAAAATCAGAGAATGTGACGGTGAATCGTCGTGCGCGCTATGACTATCAGCTCGGTGATGAGCTTACTGCTGGGATGGTTTTGACTGGTCTGGAAGTGCGCTCTATTCGCGATCATCATGTGCAACTCAAAGGTTCTTTTGTCACTCTCAAAGACGGAGAACTGTGGCTGAATAATCTCACGCTTGGCGCTGATAATGCCAAAAACATCAAACTTCTAGCCACCAAGAAACAACTCGCTACTCTCTCTCGTGCCCGTCAAGATGGTTTACAAATTGTACCGGTGCGTCTGCTCGCTGGTGGTCGTTATATCAAACTCGTTATCGCTACTGGTAAGTCTAAGAAAAAATATGACAAACGCGAGACAATCAAAAAACGCGATATTAGCAGGGGTAAATTCTAATGAAGCTCTATTCCTGGAATATTAATGGCTTGCGTGCAGTTTTACGCAAAGGTGCTTTGCAGGATTTTTTGAAGACTGAGCAACCCGACATTTTGTGTCTTCAAGAAATCAAAGCTAAGCCAGAACAAGTCGATCTCGATTTATCAGACTATAGTATATATTGGAATCCGGCCGAGCGACCTGGGTATTCGGGGACGGCTACGCTTGTCAAAAAACGCAAAACGACAAGTAGCGCTGTTGACAGATCTTCACGACTGCTGAATTCATCTTTTGGCGAATGTCAGCAAGACACAAAACCCGACAACGACAATTCGTCACTTTTTAGCTCCGTATTGCAAGAAGGTCGCGTCCTTACTCTTGAATTTCCAGATTTTTATCTAGTTAACGTCTATACGCCAAACGCCAAGCCCGATCTTGCTCGACTCGACCTACGCGAGAATTGTTGGGATCCAGAATTTCGTCATTATCTCAAAAAACTTGAGCAAACCAAACCGGTCGTCACTTGTGGTGATTTTAATGCCGCTCATCAAGAAATCGATCTTGCACGCCCAGCTAACAATCACAACCACGCAGGTTTTACCGATCAAGAACGTCAGGGCGTCACCAATCTGTTGAACGATGGCTTTGTGGATACTTTTCGCCAACTTCACCCAGATACAGGGCGCTATTCTTGGTGGTCTTTTCGTGGCAATGCTCGTGCCAATAATGTCGGCTGGCGTATTGATTATTTTTTCATTTCCAAATCGTTATTGCCAAAATTACATGATGCCGAAATCTATGAACATATCACCGGCTCAGACCATTGTCCGATTTCTATCACTTTGGATCTGCCAGGAGGGAAGTGATGCCTCAAAAACTTCCTTATTGGCAAAAAAATGATGACCCTAAGTCACCTCTATTTGCCGATCTCACCTGGAATATTCCAGACCAAAAATCCGGTCACATCTCTGTCATCGGTGGTAACAGTCAAGCCTTTTCCACCCCTGTCAAAATCTCCGATTACCTCTGTCAAAAATTCCCACTCCAAGAACTTACAACCATCCTGCCAGATAGTCTACAAAAATCTCTCCCACCTCTGGAAAATATCGTTTTTGCGCCTTCTACCAATTCTGGTTCATTCGCAGAATCACCGCAATTGCTCCAGTCAACAGGAGACAACAACCTCTTAATTGGTGATTTGTCCAAAAACACCATCACTGCCAAAGCCATTGCAAAACTAATTCAACATACCGATACACCCCTGTTAATTACTCGTGATACGGTCGATTTGATTGTTTCAAACGCACAAGATATTATTGAGCATCCTGGACTTATTTTTGTCGCTTCACTAGCACAACTCCAAAAACTTTTCCGTGCGCTCTATTACCCCAAAATGCTGGTTTTTTCGATGCCACTTTTGCAACTTATCGAAACTTTACACAAATTCACCCTTAGTTATCCCTGTACAATTATGACTTTTCATGAAAATCAAATTGTCGTTGCGCATGATGGCAAAGTCACTACTACCCCTATTAAAAACACCAAATATACACCACTTTCTCTCTGGAGTGGAACTTTAGCCGCCAATATCACTGCCTTTAATCTTTATAATCCCAAAAATCAACTCGCCGCTACGACTGCAGCTATTGCGTTTGCATAATTCTTTGATTTTTTTCTAGCAAAAAGACCGCTCCGATAAGCGGCCTTTTGGGTTATTTTTTACGATTTGGGCTTTCGCTCGAGTGGTGTTTTGTCCTCGATCAAACGATCTTGCTTAATTAACATTAACATGAACATACAGCCCATACTTGACATTATGATAAGTGCTTTTAGCCACAGGTTAATATACCGAAGCGAGCCAAAAGTGTCTGGGTAGCATACCAAATAGATAAATAGAGCATAAAGAACCAAGATATAAGCATATCTACGTGTAAGCACTACTCTACGCAAAATCTCGTCATCAGGACCGTATTTTTTGATCCGAAAATGACGCCAAATTTGGATTGGTATTGCAATCACTACAATAGCAACAATAATTGCATAAGCTATCCACGCATCCATACGAAACATAATGTATGCCACAAGTGTCAAACCCACAAAAATATCCGCGATCTGATCAATAGCAACTGCGTATTTACGCCACCAGCGTTTTTTGCCATCTTTTGGATAATGCCAACTACGAGCAGTGATACCATCAAGAGCATCAGTCATTTCTGCTAATGTAAACACTATCAATACCCAAGTTGAGTTAACCCCCATAATCGTAAAAAATATTAATAGACCTCCAAAAACAAATCGGCTGAAGGTCAGTACGTCGGCGATGTGATATTTTTTCATTTGCAACCTCCTTTATATCCACATGGACCGAATAACATTATTATACCATAAAAAAACTCGCGTGACAACAACGCGATGGTGGGCGAGGAGGGACTTGAACCCTCACTCCCGTAAAGAGAACCAGATTTTGAGTCTAGCGCGTCTACCAATTCCGCCACTCGCCCAATAGGTTCATTATACCATATTTGTGTGGTAAAATAAACTTATGAAGATTGCTATTTTTACCGATGTCTATGGCCCAGGGGCGGGGGGTATTGCTACCTCTATAGAATCACAAAAACATACCCTTGAAGAACAGGGGCACGAAGTGACTGTTTTTTATCCTTCACTCAAAAAACCGATTGACAAGACTACCATCGTTGTGCCCGTCTGCAAGCATTTTCATCCAGATGGCATTGCCGTTGCGCGCCGACCACGTATTATCGAGAAATGGATCCTCAAAAATTATCCTAACTTCAAAGATTTCGACATTGTACATTCACATTATGAGGCCGGTTGTAGTATCGCTGGTATGCGTCTGGCGCGTTATTTTGGTATTCCTTTGGTTCAGACTATGCATGGTCGCGAAGATAGTGGTGTGATGGAAAATTTTTGGTCACCGTTCCGAACGATTGTGGCTTTTCTACTCTGTTGGTGGCATTCCTGGTATCTTCCGCATTATACCAAAGTTCACAAGGATGATCATTTAGCCACCTCTTATCCAAGGGCTTTTATGTGGTCTTTGATGGTTAATCACGCTAACTATGCTGATGTCGTAATTACTCCTTCTCATCATTTCAAAAACAAATTACAATATTATGGTGTCAACAAACCTTTCAAGATTCTCACCAATACCATTGATGATACTTTACTCCCCAAAAATATCACCACTCGTAAACTCAACGACAAACAACCACTACGCGTAATTTGGAATAGTCGCCTCAGTCACGAGAAACGCATCTGGGAATTTTTGCATGCAATTGCGAATGTTGATTTTCCTTATCAATTAGACGTCTACGGTGATGGCAACGAACTTCTCAAAGCTAGACTTTGGGCCGAGCATCGTAATTTACCAATTATTTTTCATGGTTCTCAGCCACGCGAAAAAATTCTTAGTACCATGAAAAAGAGCCATCTTGGCATTTTGGCCTCTTATAATTTTGATAATCAACCAATGACTCTACTCGAAGCCGTTGCGGCTGGATTACCGATGTTCTTCTGCGATCCAGACATGAAAGAGGTTGTTCCAAACGGTAGTTATATTTGCGCATCTGGGCCTTATATCCCTGAAATGACTACTGCACTTAATCAACTTTATCGACATCCAGAAAAAATTGCCAAAATGAGTACGATTGCCATGGAACATCGTCGAGACGTCTTGCGTTCTGCTCACAAAAAAGAACTGATTGAAATTTATCAAAAACTACAAAAACGGTAACTATGCTATAATAAGCTTATGGATTCCAATAGTGGTGGGCCGACCCCCGCAGAGCGTCAACGTCAAACCGCAGCCGCTATCGCTCGCAAACGCGTGCTAGAGGCTTATGACAATATGGCCCAAAAACCCACTTCTACCGCCGCCAAACAGGGGAAAACCACCCAGCAAATCTCCCAAAGCGATCTCAAACGCTATCATTCTAGTTGGCAAAATTATTATCAAAAATATTATGGCGAATATTATGCCAAAGCTGCACGTGATTATTTAGCTGCCCAAAAACTTCGTGCACAACGCAATGCTGCCGATGAACAACGCTTGCTCGGTGAAGACGCCAAGGTTTTGGCTCAAGCCGAAAAAGATGCACAAAAAGCTACCGAAGAACCATCCACGGAACTACGCAACAAATTTTCTCGTCTTTCCAAACATATCAAAGAATCCAAACGCAAAAAACATTTTGTTCCGGTTTTAATTGGAATTGGCGTTGTTCTGATTCTACTTTTTATGCAATTCAATCGTTTGCTTTTTGCACCACTTGCTGCTTATGTTTCGCCAGGCGATAGCACGTCCTCTAGTATTACCCCTGTAGATGGTGGCATAACTCAAAGCGTTTCGTCTGATCCACGTTTGATTATTCCAAAATTAAATGTTGATGTCCCAGTGCATTTTGGTATTAGCAACGACGACGCGACAATGATGGACGCTATGAACAAAGGTGTCGCACAATTCTCAATTACTGGTGCCAATGCGATGCCGGGCGAAATTGGTAATCTTGTTATTACTGGTCATTCAGCTGGCGATCTTTATAGCAGTAATCAATACAAATTCATTTTTTCTGGCTTGGAACGTCTTTCAGCTAACGATACTATTTATATTAATTATAATTCTACTCGTTACACCTACTCTGTTACCGAAAGCGAAACAGTATCACCAACTGACGTAGCGGCTTTAACCAAAACCAATGGCAAACCACAGCTTATCCTCGTTACTTGTACGCCACTAGGCACGTCACGTTATCGCCTGCTCGTCCATGCCGACCAAGTTAGCCCAACTACTGACAGTACCACTCCAACTGCCCACGCCAGTACCAGCACCACAACGAACAATAATATGCCGTCTAACGAACCGACCTTTTTCGAGGCAATCTGGAATTTCCTGACTGGGAAACACGATTAGATTTTATTCCATAATACGCATGCGCATCAATTTGTTTTGGCTAACATAATAGATAAATTTGTCGTTTTTGCTGATTAGAACAGGTTTGTTATCAACTTTTTGAGCGAGTTCACGCGTATTCCAACCATCAAAATCCCAAACCAACAAACGACCGTCTTTGATGCCATACATCATATCATCGTCAATCCAACGTATGCTATCAGTTTCACGATCGAACTGATAATATTCGCCAGTATCCAAATCTACTGATACGAATTGATTACCATTCTGACCAACAATATACTGACCACCATTGTTGCGAACAAGCTGATTTGGAATTATCGTCATATCTGTATCAGTAATTTTTCGCATATGTACTTTATCAGAATCGAGCTCAACGGATTTTTCTTTTTCGCCACCTTGGCTAACTAAATTCGAAAAGAGTCCAATCCAAGCCGTCAGATGATTGTTAATCGAGTACACGATATAATCAGCATCGTAATAATTACTAACTGCAAGACGGATTGACGTATTGGGGTCATCAATTTCTTTGATAATTATACCGGCTTTGACATTGTTGTTTTGATAAAAACCAATGGCGCGCTTGCCATCACTACGCTCTTTGGTAGTATAAAGTATGTTTTCTTCGTAAGCCGCAAAATCAGCGACATTACTTACCAACACCCCTGACAAACTCGGACCACCTACGTCAATACGATGAATATTGCCATTTTCAAAAGCCCACAAATGCATGGCGGAATTATTTGCTAACTTAATCTCTGTAAAATCAAGGTTGAAAAGTTTGGTGATATTGACGCTTTCTTTGGTAGTGTCAAAATTAATCACCGCCCAAGTCTTGGCGCCATTAACGCGTGCACGCACTAAGGCATGACTTTCGTCCTTGCTCCAATCAAATCGCTCTGGAATAATCTCAATAGTTTCGTCTTCTTTATCTGTAAAAACAGATTTGACGTTGATGGATTTGGTCTCGGCTTGATCGCCTTTGATATTGACTAATTGCCATTGGCCAGTCTGATCACCATAAATCATATAATTGCGCCCATTTGAAACCTGATAAAATGCTGTTTGTTTCAAATCGACATCGGCAATTTCGTCTGTCGGACGGTTCTGCAAAAACAAACGCGGATAGTATAGACGCATCAAATGACCGGGTTGCATTTTGATGGCTTTTTCCCAACTATCATAGCCATCGCGACTCAACTGTAGCCAATGTTCTCCTTGAGAAAGCGTCCGGCTGGTATTTGTACGTGCAAACAAAGTTTCACCATCAAGATCGATAGTAGCGCCAGTCGGCAATGTGTGTAATTGCATCAGCCCAGACTGTTCGACTTCGCCATTGTGATTAACATTGAAACCCATTGTCGCCAAAACCGTCACGATTACAATTGCTAAAACTGCTACAACCATACCGATTTCGGCAAGTACTACTCTGATTTTTTGTCGGCGCTTTAATTCATCATAATCCATATTATATCCATTATAACATGCAAAAAAGGTCTTGGCGGTCCAACAATTTTCATATATAATAGCATTATATAAAGCGAGGAATTTTAATGGATACTAGTGACAGCGAACGTAATATCGTTGAGCCTAAAGACAAAAAGACACGTTCAATGAAACGTCTCTTTGTTGCATTGTTCTGCGCTGCTGCCTGTATTTTTGCTTTGGTCTGTTTTATTAAGCTCAATATCCCTACCATCTCTGTTCATGTCGCCGCAATGCAAGCTGGAATCGAAGCCTCTTATCCGTCTTATGTTCCTCACGATTTTGCTCTTTCTAGCGTCCAGGCCGACGGCAACAAAGTCATTATGACTTTCAAAAGCAACGACAATGATTTTACGCTGACCGAAGAAAAATCATCTTGGGATAGCAACGCTTTACTTAACAATTTCGTTAAACCAGAGTGGCAAGACAATTATTCCGTCGCTCGCGAACAGGGCATTACAATCTATGTTTCTGGCTCTAACGCCGTCTGGGTTAATGGTGGTATTTGGTATCATATCACTGCCGACGAGAACACCCTTAGCAAAAAACAAATTTACAGTCTCGCTACTTCGCTTTAGTGCTATAATAAGAACATGAAAACACGTTTTGCACCTAGTCCTACGGGCTATATTCACATTGGCAATGTTCGCAGTGCCATTTATCCATTTCTACTAGCACGCCAACAAAAAGGCAATTTTATTTTACGTATCGAAGATACTGACCGTGAGCGTTATGTTGACGATGCGACAGATCTAATCATGGAAACCTTGAATTGGCTAGGGATTAAATGGGATGAAGGTCCGATTATCGGTGGTCCAAATGGCCCTTATTACCAGACTGAACGTCGCGAAATCTATCACGAATGGGCCCAAAAACTCATCGACGCTGGACGTGCCTATGCAGATCCTACGCCACCAGAACAAATTGCTGAGTATCGAGAGCAATGCACCAAACAAAAGACACCGTTTCTTTATCGCAATTTCCGTCCCAAAAATCCACCCAAATGGGAACCCGGTTTGCCTCTGCGTTTCAAGGCCGATCCCAAACCACGTGCTTGGCACGATGAGGTTTTTGGTGATTTAAAAGCCGGCCCAGAAGTACAAGACGACATTATTCTGATAAAATCCGATGGTCTGCCCACCTATAATTTTGCTCACATTGTCGATGATTATCTGATGGAAGTCACACATCTGATTCGTGGCGCCGAATATCTTTCTAGCATGGCGAATTATCTTGCTCTCTACGAAGCTTTTGAGATTAAACCACCCCTGTTTGTAACTCTGCCTCATATCTTACCAAAAGAAGGCAACAAAAAACTCAGCAAACGCGACGGTGCCAAATCCGTTACCGATTATCGCGCCGAGGGGATTTTGCCACAAGCAATGCTTAATTATCTCGCTTGTCTGGGTTGGAACGATGGCACCGAACAGGAAATTTACACATTAGACGAGTTAATCGCCAAATTCTCTCTTGATCGTATCCAAGTCTCTGGTGCTCGTTTTGATGAAGTTAAATTATTCTGGGTCAATGGTCAATGGATTCGCCGTATTGCCGACGAACAGGGAATTGCAGAATTATATCAATATACCAAGGCATTTTGGCCAGATGTAGCAAGTTCCGCCTCCGATCAACGTCGCCAAGAAGTTCTCGGGATTGTCTATGATCGTCTTAAAACTCTCGCCGATTTACGCACCATGACCGAGTATTTTTTCGCCGAACCACAGATTGACATCAAACAAATTACCGAAAACAAATTCATTCGCAAACTCGATCCAAAGCAACTACCACAATTGCTTGAGAAAACAATCAATGCTCTCGACAAAAGTGAGTGGACCGCTGACGCTTTGCAAGATACGCTCAATCAACTTCTCGAACAAACCGGCACCAAACCAGCCCAATTCTTCTCTCTGATTCGCATCGCCGTATCTTTTGCGCCATTTTCACCAGCGCTACATCTTACCTTATCTGTACTTGGCAAAGAAGTTACAATGAATCGTCTACGTGCTGTACTCGACATTTTATAGTGTTTGTGTTAATATAAATACATAAAATAAGCGAGGAGCTTTATGGAACCAAAAAGCGACAATACTTTCGAAATCACCTCTGAAGAACTAGAGCAGGGCTTCAAAGATGATTACAACAAACAAAACAAAAACAAGGAGTTAGAAGACATGAAAAAACCACACAAAAAAATGTCCAAAAAGAAAAAAATTGCAATTATCGTCACTATTATAGTGGTCGTTTTAGCTGCAGCTGCGGTCGCATTCTTTATCTTTAATCAAAAAAGAAAAGAAGAAGCAGCTACCAAACATTATAGTATTTTGTCTGGCGAAGAAATTGCTGACGAATCCCTTAATACCAAGCCGACTTACTGCGTTCAGACCCCGAACGGTGGCGATGTTGCCGACCGTACTCATGTTGGCTTAACTCAAGCACCGATAGTTTTTGAAGCGATCGCCGAAGCCGGCATTACTCGTTTTGCTGCAATTTACCAAGAGCCTACCTCTGGGACGATTGGTCCAATTCGTTCTTTACGCCAATACTATCTAGAATGGGACACACCTTTTGATTGTACAGTCGTTCATGCTGGTGGCTCCGACGAAGCTTTGGCCAGCCTCAAATCTGGCAATTATCGTGATTTGACCGAAGATTATGACTATATGTGGCGCGACAATACCATGTATCAAGCCCCAAACAATCTCTTCACGTCGCCAAAACTACTCAGTGATTTTAGCAAAAATAACAACTACAATTCTTCCAATATTTCCGCGTTTGCTCGTCTCAAACCAGAAGAAGCTAGCAAGAAAGCCTCCGACAACAAAGCCGCTGCTGAGCCAAACAATTCCGACAATACCAAAGACAATGCCAGTCGCACCCCCAAGCCATTAGTATCAGAAATATCGGTGAATTTCGGCACCCAACTCGCCTTTAATACCGTCTATGCCTATGATTCCGCATCTAATTCTTATTACCGTAGTTATGCCAATGGCGTCAAGCATATGTCCTACGTTTGTCCATCTGACAAATCCGAGACTGCTAGTATCGTCAAAGATTGTGGCGAACCCGTCCAAATATCCCCCAAAGCAATTGCCGTAATGGAAGTAAAAGAATCCAAAAATACAGATGGTTATCACGAAGATATCACCACTACCGGCACCGGCAAAGCTTGGGTGTTCCAAAACGGCGAAGCGATTGAAGGTACTTGGGAGAAAAAATCCGTCAAAGACCAAATCGAGTTCAAAGACAAAGACGGCAACACTATTTCCTTTACTCCCGGACAACTCTGGATTTCGGCTATCCCAGCTTCTAAAGGCTCAGTCGAATATTAGAGGTCGTTTTGGACTTTTAGTATTAAATATGGTATAATAGAGATATGAGATCTTTGCCTATAGTAGCACTTATTGGACAAACCAACGCTGGCAAATCTAGCCTGCTCAATCGTTTGGCACGCCAAAAAATCGCTATTGTAGCACGCGAAAAGGGAACTACTCGCGATAATGTCATGGCACGCATTGATGACCAATTTTTGCTCATAGATACCGCCGGTCTTAAAAATCCCGACGACGAATTCGAAGCCAGCATCCAAGATCAAATTCAGGACGCTGTAGACACAGCCGAAATTATTCTCCTCACCGTAGATAGCACGAAATACCCCGATCAAAAAGATCGCGAGATCGCCAAAACCGCACTCAAATCACGCAAACCAGTTTTGCTATTACTCAACAAATCCGATTGCGGCGATTCCTTAGACGAACGCGAATTTCTGCGTCTTGGTATCAAACCCGAGCAAACCTATCGCACTTCAGCTACAACTGGGCAAGGGGTTAGAGAATTAAAACAGCGGGTGGCAGAATTGTTGTTTTCTCGAGATCAAGTCAACCTCGAAAAACAACATTCTGACAGGACCCGCTATCAAGCGCCCCTAAAAATCGCCCTCATTGGTCGCCCGAACGTCGGCAAATCTTCGCTTTTTAACTCGCTTGGCAAAAAACAGCAAGCCATCGTAAGTTCTCGTCAAGGCACCACACGAGATGTAAATCGTATCAACGTAAAATACAAAGGTAGAGAATTGGAAATCCTCGACACTGCAGGTCTACGTAAACCCGGCAAACGCGAAGTAGGCATTGAAAAATTTTCTGCCCTCCGTTCGCTAGCCGCCATCGAAGAAGCTGACATTTGCGCACTGCTAGTTGATGCCACCGAACCACATGCCAAACTCGACCAATCTCTCGCCGGTCAGATAGTCAAAGCTGGCAAGGGAATCATCGTTGTTTTAACCAAAACTGATTTGATCAAAAATCAGGCTCATGAGACATCAGAATCTACTTCAGCCGAGTCAGAAGAATATAAATCTGATAACATCCAGGACCCACTCGACCAAATTATGAATGCGCTCGAGTATGACTTCAAGTTTTTGCCCTACGCGCCACTACTTTTGACTAGTTCTGAGACTGGCCAAAACGTCACGCAACTTTTTGAATTAGCTCTGCAAATCGATGCCGAACGCAAGACAAAGGTCAAAACCTCAGAGCTAAACAAAATTCTCGGCGATGCAATCATCAGCCATCCACCAGCCGGTCTCAAAAACACTCATCCCAAGCCAAAATACATGGTCCAGACCGACACTTGTCCACCATGGTTCGTAGTTCATGGTCACGAATTACAACTAATGCATTGGTCTTACAAGCGCTATTTGGAACGCAAAATCAGGGAAAAGTATCCTTTTGTTGGGACACCGATTTTCTTTTCGTTTTATAATGATTAAGTTAACTTTATGGTGACTCCGGCGGGAGTTTGGATTCGCATTAGCGAATCCAGTACTTACAGTGCGAACTGCTTCGCGGGTTCGGGTTCCTGCGGAACCCATCAAATTTCATAAAAAATAGCCCCTTGGGCATTTTTTATGAAATTTGGTGACTCCGGCGGGAGTCGAACCCGCGATTTTCTGGATGAGAACCAGACGTCCTAGACCACTAGACGACGGAGCCAAAATGAGGATAAAAGAAAGTTTACTTTCTTTATCCGAACGAGGCTTCGAAGCGTGCAACGCTACGGAACCACACCTTTAATTATACCACAAAAACATCTGTTATGATATAATAATCTTATGGAAAACAAAATTAAAGAGCTCAAAAAACAGCTCGCTGAAGTAAATGCACGTTATGCCAAGATTCGTGAAATTACCCCTGAAAAACGGGCGGATTTTGGACGTAAACTTAATGCTGACAAACAGGCTATTTTGCAAAAAATCGCTACGGCTGAAGCAGAGGCGCTCAATCAATCTGTTGAACCGCTTGATATTACCGCTCCTACTGCACCAAATTTACCCTTACCACAATTACTATCCTCAGATCAGGGCAATCGACATCCGCTCAGTTCTGAGCTGGACCGGATTTGTCGTATCTATCAGATGATGGGTTTTGATATTATGGAGTCACGTCAGCTTGATGACGAATTTCATATGTTTGACAGCCTTAACTTTGCTCCGGATCATCCTGCTCGCGACAATTACGATACTTTTCGCACCAAAGAGGGGTTAATTCCGCCAGCCCATACTTCTACAATGCAACATCGTGCTTTACTCAAATATCGTGATCGACTTGAGAAAGGTGAGGCTATCGCCGTTGCTATTCCTGGACGCGTATTTCGCAACGAAGACATCGACGCTACGCACGAGCATACTTTTTATCAATGCGAGGGAATTTACGTTTCCAAAGATTGTTCTCTTGCCCAGATGCTTGGCATTTTGCAAGATTTTTTCGAACAATATTATGGGCAAAAACTTGGTGTCAAAACCCAGCCAGGTTATTTCCCATTCACCGAGCCATCTCTGGAGTTTTTGATTGAAAAGCCAGCTCACATTGCTGGTAAAGCTGGTGAATATCTCGAAATGTGCGGTTGTGGTATCGTCCATCCCAATGTGCTCAAAATGGCTGGCATCGACCCCAATGAATATCGTGGTTTTGCGTGGGGGCTTGGTATTGATCGTCTCGTAATGTTGCGCTACAAACTTAGCGATGTACGCAATTTTGAATCAGGTAAATTAGATTTCTTAAAGGAGTTTCCAGCATGTTAGTATCAGTTAATTGGCTCAAAAAATACGTTCCAATCAAATGTTCCGATGCGGAATTAGTTGATCTAATCGGCTCACGCTTAGTCGAAGTCGAGAACACTATTGATCTCGGTGAACGTTATCAAAAAATTTACATCGTAAAAGTAAGCAGTTGCGAGGCTATTCCAGGTACTCACCTTCACCTCTGTTCTATTGATGCCGGCAATGCCAAATTAGACAAAATTGATGGTCAAGATTCGCACGCAATTCAAGTCCTTTGTGGTGCACCAAATGTCCATACTGGTATGCTCGCGGTCTGGATCGCTCCTGGTGCAACTGTTCCACAAAGTATTCACGAGGACGCACCATTTGTCATTGGCAAACGCAAAATGCTTGGCAAATATCAATCCTATGGTATGCTTTCGAGCACCAATGAGCTCGATATCGGCGATGATCAGTCTGGTATTGTTGAGCTCGCCCCTGACAGCGTCAAGCCTGGCACGCCTTTTGCGGATGCTTTTGAACTTAACGATACGATTTTGAACATTGAGAACAAATCTCTTACTCACCGTCCAGATGCTTTTGGCATTATCGGCTTTGCTCGTGAAGTCGCCGGCATTACTGGACAAAAATTTATTGAACCAAAAATCGAAACTTTAACAAAAGATTTATTCAATCAAGACGACTCACTCAAAATTACTCTTGATACTAAACTTTGTCCTCGTTATACTGCGATTATTCTCGAGAAACATGGCAATATCGCCAAAAACCACTACCTCACTCTTGAGCAGACTTATCTGGCTCGCTCTGGTATGCGCGCAATCGATCCAATTGTTGATGCGACTAATTATTTCATGTTGCTCAATGGTCAACCGCTACATGCTTTTGATTATGACAAATTTATCTCTGTTGGCGGAACTGACAAACCACATATTCTCGTGCGTGCCGCCAAACCAAAAGAACAAATGAAACTACTTGATGGCTCGACGGTCGAGATGACGCCAGACGACATCGTCATTACTAGCAACGACGTGCCGGTCGCTCTTGCTGGTGCAATGGGTGGCAACAATACTACTATTGATGAACACACAACACGCGTGATTTTAGAGTCAGCCACTTTTAATCTGTTTAATCTACGTCGCACTCAAATGGCTCATGGTGTTTTTTCGGAAGCAATTCAGCGTTTTACTAAAGGCCAGCCAGCCAGCCAAACCCTTAACAATGCTACTGTATGTGCAAACTCACTCGCACCGATTTTGCGTCCAGTTCAGGTTACCGATTATTATCCACAACCAACTCAGCCAGCTCAAGTCAAAATTACACTTGGTCAAATTAACGACACACTTGGAACCAAATACACCACAAAACAAATCGAAACTACTCTAGCGAATGTTGGTTTTATTATTAAGGCAACCACGACAGATGCCTTCGAGATTCAAGTACCAAATTGGCGCACCGACATTGCGATCCCTGCCGATATTATTGAAGAAATTGGCCGCCTGAATGGCTATGATAATATTCAGCCTGTCTTGCCATTACATCAGACAGCCGGTAAAAATATCTTGCTTGAACGAAAAACGTATTTGCACAATTTATTGGCTGCTGCTGGAGCAAACGAAGTCCTAACCTATAGTTTTATCCCTGAAAATCTGATGCAAAAAGTCGGGCAAGATACCAAAAACTCCTTCCAGATTACCAATTCAATTTCGCCAGACTTACAATATATTCGTCAGACCTTGGTGCCGTCTTTGCTCCAAAAAACTTACATCAATCTCAAAGCTGGGCACGACAAATTTGTTTTGTTTGAAATCAATCAAGTCTTTAGCAAGAATTTCCCAACCGATGCAGACGGCATTCCGATGCCTGAACATCATATCGCTTTGGTTGCTGCCGAGAAAAAAGCCACTCCGCAATACTATCAATTAAAACTCTATATCCAGTATCTTGCGCAAATTTTTGGCTTAGAATTGTCGCTCCACTCGTTTACTCCTGCAAAAGATCATCATGATGCTTATTATGAGCCAAAACGAAGTGCCAGCCTCTATCTTGGCGATCAGCCAATTGGCGTGCTTGGCGAACTCAAGGCTTCGGTCGCACATACGCTCAAACTTCCGCAGGGAACTGCTGCTGCCGAACTGAAGATCGACAGCGACAGTCATCGGTCAACATATATTCCTGAATTTCATTTTGGTAATTATCCAAAAGTAGAACGCGATGTAACTTTGACTCCCAAATCACCTACAACGACTTATGCCGAGCTCTACAACCAAATTGAGCAAATTCTTCAAAAACGTCATCTGATTTATACTATTACACCTCTGTCAATTTATCAAGCAGACCAAAAGTCCATTCCGAACACGACTTTTCGTCTTTCTTTCACGCATCCAGACAAGACTTTGAATGCCAAAGAAATTTCTGTTATAATGGAAAAAGTAGCAAAAATTTCATAACTGGAGGTTCTAATTTATGGACGAAAAAGCAACGCGCACATCGCGTACGCAACGTATAATAATTTTAATAATTGCCGCTTTAATGCTGGGCTCGTTCGTGGCTGTGTATCTTATTATGCTGGTTGGTGGCAATAACCAACAATCAAATGTCGATCAAGAAAAAGTCTCGGCCCTGCAACAAGAATATACCGCCAAACAAGCCGAAGTTGATGCTGAAGCAACCAAATGGTCTGACAAATATTTCAATGATTTCAAACAATACAAATCAGAGGTAAAATCCTATAATTCCACTACCGTTAGCGACGAAGGTCTCAAGACGACTGATTTGCGCGTGGGGACTGGACGCGAATTGCAAGAAAGCGATAGTGATTATTTTGCTTATTACATTGGTTGGTGTGCTGACGAATCTATCTTTGACTCATCTTTTGATGATGCTCAAAACCCAACCAAACTCAATGCGCCAATTGACGCAAATGTTGGCCTGATTGAAGGTTGGACGCGTGGCGTAAAGGGAATGAAAATCGGTGGTGTTCGTGAATTGGCTATCCCTGGTAATCTAGCCTATGGTGATGCCAAAGAGATTTGTGGCACCAAAAACGCTTCACTCAAATTCGTCGTAATGGCTCTAGACAAATCAGACCCACTCAAAACTCTCAGTAGCGAACTAGATGTAATCCAAACAAAGTATATTTATGCTTTGCAAGGTCTGGAATATCCTGAGGACTAATTATTTAGTATGGCAAGCAAGCAAACATTTTTCTTTTATGATCTTGAAACTTCGGGGACTAATCCCAAGGAAGATCGTATTATGCAATTTGCTGGGCAACGCACCACGCTCGATCTCAAACCAATTGGCGAGCCAATTAACTTGCTTGTCAAAATGTCCGATGACACCCTGCCTCAACCAAAGGCAATTCAGGTTACTGGTATTACGCCACAATCCACTCAAGCCGATGGTCTGACAGAGGCGGAATTGTGTAGATTTTTGATGGAAGAGGTTTTTGTACCGGGGACAATTTCACTTGGATACAATACGATTCGTTTTGACGATGAGTTCATGCGTTATCTGTTTTGGCGCAATTTTTATGATCCATATGTTTGGCAATGGCAGGACGGACGCGGACGTTGGGACATGCTTGATGTTGTACGTATGACAAGAGCGTTACGTCCAGATGGTATCAAATGGCCAGTACGCGATGACGGCAAAATTACCAACAAGCTCGATATGCTAACTGTTGCTAATAATATCGAGCATTCTAATGCGCACGATGCCATGGCAGACGTAGAGGCGACAATCGCCATCGCAAAATTAATCAAAAACAAGCAACCACAACTTTTTGATTATCTGTTTTCAATTCGAGGCAAAAAGAATGTTCAAAAACGCGTTAATCTCGAGAACAAGCAGACCTTTGTCTATTCTTCGGGACGTTATGGTACCGAACATAACTTTACAACCATAGCTTTCCCACTAACTGCTGGACGCAACGGCAATGTGTTGGTTTATGATTTGAGATATGATCTGCAAGATATATCGAGAAACAATGAAACAGGAGTTTTGGAAGGCACGGAAGGGTGCGCTCCTGTCGTCACAGGGCGCAGCCCTTTCCTCTTCGCATCTGTCGTTACAGATTGCGAAAGCCTCCCAAAATCTCCTGTTTCATTGTACCCAATCATCAAAGAATTACAGTACAACCGTTGCCCAGCCGTAGCACCAGTCGGTGTACTCAAAACAGAAGAAGATTGGAAACGCATCGATCTCGATAAAGCAACCATAGAAAAAAATCTTAAAACACTATTAGCGCACCCAGAATTTGCCGAGCAAATACGCTTACAACACGAAGAACAAAAAGATTGGCCAGCACCCATTGATGCCGAATCAGCCCTTTATGACGGTTTCTTAAATGACGCCGATCGCATTCGTTGCAACGCTGTACGTAACGCTGGCGCCGAGCAATTAGCCGACTTTGAACCTGATTTTACAGACGAAAGATTGCCCGAACTTTTTTTGCACTACAAAGCTCGCAACTTCGCCCACAGCCTTTCCGAACATGAAGTATCCGAATGGGAAAAATACCGCTTAACCCGTCTCGGCCGACAAAGCAAATCATATCTTAAAACAATCAAAAAACTCGTCGATCAAGGCGAACTCAAAGATTCTATCGCCGAAGATTTAATACTGTGGTATCAATCCATTTGCCCAAGTGGCTACGAAGAATAGCAGATACGCCAGATTTTTATAAACGAAAAAGATTTTGGTGCTACAATAGAATAATGAGATACAAAAATAAATCACAGCTAAATTACCGAGAACATTTTATTCTGCGCAAGTTTCGTAAATTTACAGCACGTTATTTGATGATGTGGCTGGTGATAATTTTGTTAGCGGCCATACTAGCCAATATGGGTTTCAGACAACCAGTCGAGAGCGTCGCTGATGTCCAGATGTTTGCACGATCGTTTATTATGATTGCTATTACGACGATTACGATTGCCATTCCTACTTGTCTGAGAACGGTTTTTGCTGCTTATGAACATTATCAATCTACCACCATCAAGAAGATCATTCTTAATCGTTTTCCAGTTACGCTTCTAACGATTTCTGCTTTTACCACTCTTATCATTTCTATTCTAATTACCTCTGGGATTTTGGGAAATACCATTGCGATCCAGCCTGCTTTTATATTTTATGTGGCGCTGTTTTGGATCATTATTTGTATTATGTATATTTTTGTGGCGATCGAAAAATTGGTTTATTTTACTTTTAATTCTCCTTATGCAATTCTCGAAAAACTCGAATACAATATCTTATCGATTAATCATATCACTAATCATCGCAAATACACTAATTTTCGTCGCGAATTAGCATCGATCAATGATATTGCCACGACAATTTTGCATTATTCAACAGGTAGAGACGATGCGATTGTAGCGGTCTTGGCAATTTTTGATAATATCCACGAGCATTATCTGTCGACCGCTGACAAGAAAAATGAGCAACAATTTTCCTATCATATTTCTGCTTGTAAAGCCGTGGAACACGAAATTGTCCGTATGGCACGTAGTGCCTACAATAGTCGCAACGAACAGACGATTACTCAAATTTTGCGACTTTACTGCGCAATGATTGCCGATGCGATGCACATTGATACAAGCATTGGTCATTTTCAAGATATGATGACTCAACTCAATCGTCTACAGACCTATGCCGATGATTCTGGAGTACTAGAGATCAAAATCACTACTTATTTTGACTGGTTTTTTATGCTGGCAGCAGATGTTGGTAACAAAAAATGTAGTCCCGAAAAATACTCATTAGTTTCGCGAACCCTTGCCACAACTTTACGCAAAGCGACAATAGACGACAAAAAAGAAATGATTACCGAATTCTTTCAAACTGCCGCTAATACCAATCCCGAATACAACACCTCTCGTCTAACCAACGATTGGCGCATTGTGCTAGATCGTGCAATCTTCGTCTATACGACTTGGCTAATCGATACCACTCCAGAAAAAGCCGACGAGTATCTGCAACTCATAGGCGAATATTCCGACGTTAACGCCAATTTGCTAATCCCCATTCTGCCAATGTCCAAGCAACGTCTACAAGATCTTTTCACTTACGAAAAACTTGCCAGTTTTGCTGACACCAATGACTTGACGACATCCACTATCGCGTCTTCGGAGCAAACCGTCTTAGCTATGCGTATGAATATCAAAAACACCGCTGCACACACTCTGGTAATACTCTATATTATGCACGCGCTTGATTTTGATTTGAACGATCTTAAAGAAATTACCTCTGACAAGCACAGTAATGATATCATCAAAGACATCAAACAACTTCGCAAAGCCACCAAACGCAACAAACGTCTCAAAACAAGTCAAAATCTCTTTCCAGATGTTGTTGAGTTTGTCAAAAAACTGACTATCTAAAGCAGTTTGCTAGGACTCGGGCGCCTGGCAGGGCGCCCGAATCTTTTCCCAAGGGGAAACCGGGAAGTAAAACTCCCAAAAACCACGCTAAGCAGCAGAGAAGCCACCGCTAAAACCACTAAGTGCCACTAAGAACACACCTAACTGAGCTTCCGTCCAACCGAGTGTCGTAGTTCTGAGGGTTCACGTAGCCGTTGCTATCCGCGTTCAGGTTGTAGGCGTCGTCAGACGAAATGGCCGTAGACGACCACCAACGCCCGTAGTCGCCCTGGGTGTAAACCTGGCCACCGTCGAAAATGAAACCACCGGCAAACGAGAAGCGGAAAGTATTTTGTAGTGTGTCTGTAAGTCTTTCTCCGGGTTTTTGGATTTCTTTAATAGAATCAATAATTGGTTGCCAATCAGCAGGGATTGTAAAACCGTTGGGTTTAAGGAGTTTTTCGTTGGTTTCGAGGAGTTCTTTGGTCCAGGGGAAATGGTGGATTTCTTTGCCAACCCAAGAATCGTTGTAGATAGTGCTGGATGTTTGTCCTTCATCATCTTTAGTTTTTACCCCGTCTGTTTCATAGGTGTAGTTGTATTCGATTGGTTGTTTGAGAAGGGCGGTAAGGTCTGCTGGGGCGATGGCGTTTATGGGACCATCTTTGGTTTCTACTGGGTGTGGGAGATTGTTTTTGCCTTTTTGCCAACGGTCTTTGGGGAGGAAGAAGACTAGGTTTTTGGTTTCGTAGGTTTCGAAGTTTTTGAGGTATTCCATCATTTCTGAATTATTAATAACCTCTTGAATATCAGCAGTATCTCCAGATTCAATTTTCTTTTTGAGAACATAGGAAAGTAAGTTACTTTTTAGTTCTGGATCTTGCTCTACGCATCCAGGTACATTAGCTTGTATGTCACTAATGGTAGTAACATCTGGAATAATCAAACCATATTGCCGAGTGAGTTCCCCACAATCATATCGCTTTTTGAGTTCTGGTATACGTGGATCTTCATTATTGTATGTATCCAAAGTTACAATTGGACGATCTATTTCACACAAAAATCTCAATTCTTCAACTGTCAATGGCTCACTGTTTTGGACTTTGCGGTCCATCTGCATTAGGATATGTTTGTCTTTAAAGGCTTCAAGATAATGCTCACCACCAGGAAGAGATTTGACTTTTTCTTCTACGATTGACACGAGGGAATCTTCGAGCGCTTGTCCTTTATTCAAACCAGAAATCTCAGCAACTTGCCCATTCTTATCAAGACGAATGCTAGCACAGGCATTATCTGCTAGTTGCCCAGTTGTTGGATCATTGAGATGAAACAGGATAAATTTGGCTTGACTATTATCCTCATGATCATAATCGTATTCATCGTCATGACCATATCTATCGTAATGCAGATAGTGGCTTGCTACTGATGGAGCGTTAATACACCATTCTGTACCATCAGCAGCATTAGCAATAGCGTTTTCTTCACCAGCAGAATATTCTACCCATTGACCATGAACATCTTCTGCCTTCTCAGGAGTAGGAACAATGGTTTTATTATGAAGTAAAAAGTATGAATACAGACTATTAAAATTACCAGATTTGACGAGAGCATCCAATTCTTCGTTACGCTCAACGCCATCTTCAGGTATCTCACCATTAAGATCTTTGACGGTATCGGTACCATAGAAACTAGTGATAACATCGTATATTTTGCTCAATACGCCAGGATTTAATCGTGGATACGGAGCAACAGCAGTCTTGTCACGCTTATTGTATTGACCACGAGACTTATTAAAAGTTCCAAGCTTGCTCATACCATCCCAAGCATAGACTTTGAACCAAGTTGGATATGGACAATTTTTGTCTGAGAAATAATCAGTCCAGACAGCAAGAGATTCTAGCTGTTGCTTTTGGATTTCATTAGTCAGCTTGGCGCGTTCACTTTCACCAATCTGAATATAGCCATAGCCATCATCGCGCAGAATTTGTTGCTGGGATTGCCAATACGACTCAGGGATGTCTTCGGGACGGACAATTAAATCTTTAGTGGAATTCTGCCATAGCTGTTGCTCGAACTTATTACCATGCTCAATAATCCGATCAAGTCGTTTCAAATAAGCCTCTGCACGTCGTTCGCCTGGTTTGTTACCGTACAATTTTTCATTGTGATCACGAGTTTTTTTGTAAGATGAGTCGACGATTTCTTTGTGGCGATCTGAAAAATTAACCTTATGAAGGATTTGAGCACCAAGTGTACGTTCCCATATATTTTCTTGAGATTCGCCTGTGTTACTTGGACCATTAGCGTTATTGGGAGTAGGATTATCCATATAATTATTCCTTAATTATTGTATCAATTTAGCTTATTCTTAATTTATTATATCATATCTAGATTATTTTCAGCCAATCGTCACAATGGATATTTTATAAAATACCCTTGGGCATCTCTGGATCGCTGGGGATCTCTTCGGGTTCCTGCTCGATTTCATAACCAAATTTTTGTTTAACTGTTTCTTGGATTTCGCTGCGTGCCGCTGCCAAATCGCTATAGCCAGTCGCCGAATCGTTAATCAGAATCAAAGCGGCTTTGTTGCTAACACGCATACCGTGTAGAACTTTGCCCTTGAGACCACAATGTTCAATCAGCCAGCCAGTGTTGATTTTCTTGTTCCAAACAGGAATATTTTGCGCCTCGGCCTTGATTATCTCTGGTGGAGTAAGTGTGATATTTTTGAAAAAACTACCAGCGCTCGGGATAATAGCCGGATCTGGTAATTTGCTAGCACGCACCGCCATGACGGCTTCGCGAATTTGCTTTGGCGAATAATCGGTGATATTGTGTTCATCCAGATAGCCTTGAAGGGAAGGATAAAACGGCGGGGTTAGATGTCCAGGTTGTAACTGTACGGCTACCTCTGTAATAAAATAACGATGTTTGGCTTCACTATTAAAAATACTTTTGCGATATTTGAAATTTAGATCTTCTTTACGCAAAGTCACCATCGTGCCAGTCTGCGTATCATAAGCTTTAACTTCTGCCAAAACATTAGCGACTTCTTGACCATAAGCACCGATATTTTGGACTGGAGCTGCGCCAAGTTTGCCTGGAATCGAGCTCAAAGCCTCAATGCCAGTCAGATTCATCGCGCAAGCCGAAGCGACGAAATCATCCCAAATAAGACCACTTCCACCTCTGAGAATCATTGTACCGTCCGGTTGTGGCTCTTTTTTGATACCATCAATTTCACTAATAATGATGATGCCAGGGAAGCCTTCGTCATGACCAATCGTATTAGCGCCCGCCCCCAAAATATAAACCGGCAGACGTTTGACTTGCGCAAAAAGATATGCCTGCTCAACCTCAGTGGCGTCCTTAACATAAATAACATAACGCGCAAAACCTCCGATGCGCATAGTAGTAAGTTTAGCGATAGAAACATTTTCTAAAATCTGCATAGCCCCATTATACCATTTTTGGAGAATTTATGGTATAATATCATAGAGTTGACTTAGTCGGCACGGGCCGGTAAGCTAAAGCTTTCCGTCCCAGCGTTCGTCGAAAAAGAAAACCAATTTTCTTTTTCTCCTCACTTGGGCCGGTAGCTCAGCTGGTTAGAGCACCTGCCTCTTAAGCAGGGTGTCGAGGGTTCGAGTCCCTCCCGGCTCACCAAGATTTCGAATAAAAAGAGAAGCCTTCGGCTTCTCTTTTTTAAGAAATCGCAGGTGAGCCTTGATTTTTCGCTTTAGCGAAAAAATCAGCCTCACCAAGAAAATTTCTGAGCATTCGCAGGTGAGCCTTGATTTTTCGCTAAAGCGAAAAATCAGCCTCACCAAGCTCAAAAAAAAGACGCGTCTGATTCAATCCAGTATCGCGCGCGTCCTTATACTTTTTATTCTATCAGAAATTGATATGTCAACCCTTTTTAATACACATTTTTTAAGGACAATGGCTACAACA
>R17__coassemble_240_pt1 | contig 35638 bp, 38 predicted proteins | sample R17__metabat2_high_PE_020 | metagenome-assembled genome bin R17
AGGTAGGGGGTTGTTGACTTTTTATAGTTAGGTTATAATTTAATCAGTAATAAAGGAGTGTAAAATGGCTACAAAAAAGCAACCAAAAGTTTCAATTGTTGTACCGATTTATAATGTTGAACGCTATCTGCGCGAGTGTGTCGACAGTATCCTCGCTCAAACCCTCAAAGATATCGAGGTAATTCTCGTAGATGATGGTTCTCCTGATAATAGTGGCAAAATTATCGACGAATACGCTGCCAAAGATAAACGCGTGGTTGCCGTCCATCAGAAAAATGCCGGTTATAGCACCGCCGTTAATAAAGGTATCGATCTCGCCAAGAGTGAATATATCGGCATCATCGAGTCAGATGATTTTATCGAGCCAGATATGTACGAAAAACTCTATGCCAGTGCCAAAAAATACAAAACTGATGTAACCAAAGGCGAATTTTATTACTACGATCCTACTAAACCGGTTGGGCAAAAGGACAAAATCTACAAAAATCCATCTGGTATCGATCTTAACAATGCTCCAGATGAGGCTTTTCATATCACCGATTGGCCATATTTGATGGCATTTCACGCTTCGATTTGGTCTTCAATCTATCGTGCTGATTTTGTTAAAAAAATCAAAATCCCAGATACTGCCGGCGCTTCCTATCAAGATTTCCCTTTCATGGTCGAGGTACTTTCCAAAGCCAAAAATATCTCTGTAGTCAAAAAACCTTTTGTTCATTGGCGCAATGAACCGGGTCAAGGTAATTCTACTTCTGCTAAGGGTAAGAAGTTGCTCTTTATGGCCAAAAATTCCGAAACTGGACTCAAAATTGCCAAAGATGCCGGTGTCTATGATCGCGTCAAAGAAGCTCTGATTGTTCATATTGTTTGGGCTAATATGGGATTTTTCTATAATATTGAAGGCAAATACAAAAAAGAATATTACGATATTTTGCGCCGTATTTTGCTACCAGTCAAAGACGACGAGACTTTCAAATATGAGTTATTTCAATGGTCCGACAAACTATTCTTTAATTTGATGACAAAATATAATTGGCCAATCTTACGCCTGAGTCTTGTTGCGATGGGCGCTCGCCGTAAGATTCGTGGAGCCGCTAAACATCTCTTCCCTACTTATAAAGCCAGTATTCAGATGCGTGAACAAATGGACCAGTTAATTGCACAAAATACCGAAATGGCAAAACAGATTAAAGAGTTACAAAAATCCACTCATAAAAAGTAGTTATTGCTGAAAAATCCATTTTTGATTAGAATTACTGTAAGTGCTCCAAAGTTGAATATTAGTGGCATTCAACATTCTACCAGAATCTACATCTATACTTTTACCATTACTGCAGGCTGATTCTATAATATAAGTGTTTTGTGCTAAATGTATTGGTTTCCACTTTTGCGCACATGAATCATTAGCTTCCCAGAGTTGAATATTTTCACCGTTGTTAGGGTATCCATTATGTAAATCTAAACGTTTACCAGAGTGTGCACTAGTAAGATAATAATATCCATCTCCAGCATTTGTAATAGTCCATTCTTGTCCACCATCATTATTACTATCCCAAAGCTGGATATTAGCGCCATTTTCCGAACTTATACCGGCTACATCAATGGATTTATTGGTGTTAATGAAGGAATTGATATGATAAGTGCCTTCGGCTAAAGTATCCTGTATTGGTATGATACTCCATTTTTGATTATTATCATTATGTGTGGTCCAAAGCTGAATATTAGCACCATTTTCAATTTTAGCTTCAGCGATGTCGATATTTTTATTACCTAAACATGCTGATATTAAAGAATATTGACCGTTATATTCAGCAATACCCCACTTTTGCGCACATGAATCATTAGCTTCCCAGAGTTGAATATTTTCACCGTTGTTAGGGTATCCATTATGTAAATCTAAACGTTTACCAGAGTGTGCACTAGTAATCTGATAATATCCTGAATTATTATCATACACTACTGCCCATTCTTGTCCACCATCATTATTACTATCCCAAAGCTGGATATTAGCGCCATTGTCTGAACTTATACCAGCTACATCAATGGATTTATTACCTAAAACTGATACAAAACGATATGTCCCATTATCAATAGTTTGAATTGGCTTCAAGATCCATTTTTGATGTAAGTTATTAGTGGCATTCCATAAGTGTATATGAGTACCATTTGTAGTTGAGCCAGCATCTAAATCTATCGTTTTACTATTTGAACAAGCCGATTCAAAAGTTATATAATTATCAGGTGTTTGTATTGGTTTCCACTTTTGCGCACATGAATCATTAGCTTCCCAGAGTTGAATATTTTCACCGTTGTTAGGGTATCCATTATGTAAATCTAAACGTTTACCAGAGTGTGCACTAGTAAGATAATAATATCCATCTCCAGCATTTGTAATAGTCCATTCTTGTCCACCATCATTATTACTATCCCAAAGTTGGATATTAGCGCCATTTTCCGAACTTATACCGGCTACATCAATGGATTTGTTGAGATTAATAGCGGAATTAATATGATACGTACCTTCGGCAAGGGTAGTAGCTTGACCTATAGCTCCAACATTGTGTATATCCCCAAACCAATCCGTAAAATAAGAGTAGAAGTTACGATTACCATAAGCACTACAAGCATCCCCGCCGCCATAATCAGAAGCTAGAGCAGCTGCATTTGGCTGATATGGCGTATAGCGGTAGAGCGCAGATGTAGCACGATTTTCGATATAAATATTCGTGCCACCACAGCCTGTATTTGGATTGTATTGGATATAATTTGTTTGATAGGCCGGATATGAGGACCAACCACCATTCAAAACATCACGGAATAGTTTTGCTGCTAAGCGAATTTGATTTTTTAGGCCAAAATAGCTTGATTCACATGGTGCTCCATCTGGACAGCCATAGCCTGTCGCAGTTTTGTATTGTCCACTGTGTGGGAAAGTATCAGTAATTAAGCCATTTTCTTTTTGTAATAATACAATCAAAACTTGCGGATTTATCTGATAATCCTGAGCAGCTTGCCAAATAATATGTGCTGCGGAATCACCCGAGCCGATTACAGTGCCGTCACCAAAACGTTCCTCAGAAATACATATAAAATGATCAGTAAAATGCCATTTTACATTTGGATAAAGACGACTTTGTTCCTCGTAGAGCGCACGGTCGTAATTATTACAGGGGTTAATGGAGGTGAGCCAATTTTGAATCTCTGCTTCATTCATTGAGCTAGCATTACTCATTACTTCATCACTCATGATATTACCAGACCAAAAACCACTCATATCAGCGGCATTTGATTCGTTCATGTTTTTTACTAGCAAGAATCCTAAGGTTCCCACCAGTGTTACACCAAAAATACTAAAAAGTATATGGCGAAATTCTATTTTTTTGCGTTTGAGTTGACTCATAGATTTACCTCACTTTCTATTTTACCTTTTTTGTTATCACTTTGCAATTCTATTACTATATGCCATGTACCAGCCGAAACTTCTGTTTCACTCGCATCAAAACCTTGACAAGTCGAGCTTGAAACATCGGCAATCAGTGGAACGGTCTTTGTAAAAACTTTATCACCTTTCGTCATATTCAAACTACACGTCCCATTAGATATATATTGATCAATCATAACACGTAGACTAAATTGTCCGTTCGCAATAAACGCAGAGCTAATACTGCCAGTCAGCTCACTTGAATTGTTTGGATCTTCTCCTTCATATTGATTAACTTTTTTGGGGTCAGAGTTTTCGTCGGTTCCGGTATTATTGCTATCATTACTTTGACTCGTACTCTGTTGTGAAGAGTTTGAATTATCATTATTATATGTCGTGGCACAAATAATTAAAATTGTAATAATTGTTACTGCCACAATTGACGCAAAAATAATCAAGCCAAGCTTGACTTTATGCGAACAACCTTGATTTCTAGATTGAACACGTTGATCTTGCGTCCGATAATTCGACGTTTTAACCTGTTTTTTGGTATTTTTTTGTGTTTGATTAATGTACATTAATAACTCCTGTATTTATATTGTATCACGCTTGTATTAATTGTAAATAGTAATTTTAGCTCAAAATAGCATAAACTTTTTTCATTCAAAAACTAATCCACTCAAAAACTGGTTTGATATATAAAAGATTTTTATTGCTTATGATGTGACTGTTCGACTAATAGTAAAATTCCCGAAATAACATTAACTAAAAATAACGTACAAACACTGTAAACCGTAGTAATCTCTGCCTGACCTTTACGAATTTTATTTAGATATATAGTCATAGGAATCATCCATGCTAATGGTATAAAACATAAAATTATCGAGAATACCGAGAAACCTGCACCAGTCGCAAAACCAATCGTATCATCACCAGAATTCACACTCACAAAAGAACCAATAGCCGAACCGGTCAACATCATTGCTGGAATAACTAATACAAAAACTACCATAGTAATAATGTTGAGAATAAAGGCAACCTGCAATAGACTAGAAGAAGAATTATTATTCTGCTGGACTGGTGCATTCATCCCGTTGTTTATATTCATGCCATTATTCGTATTACCCATACTGCCCATATTATTTGTATTATTAAGCTGGTAACCACAATTAGGACAAAAAGATGCGTTGTTATTTACTTGTGTATTACAATTTGGACACTGCATATTTTATATTCTCCTTTTATTTAATAATTTTCTGTAATTTTATTATATCATAATTTTTAAGCTAAAAATAAAGTGAAATCTCTGTTGATTTTTATTTTTGTTTTAAATTATGGGAAGTTTTCTTGTCGACAATATATAGTGGGCGATTTTTAGATTCGTTATGTATGCGTGAAATATATAACGCTGAAATTGCCTGTGAAATTAACACTAAACCAACCAAAAATGAGATAAATACTGCCATTTGTACGGCGCCGCTCCATTGCAAATGCAAAGGATCTCCCAAGATATATTGTTGAATAATTATAAAAATTCCCAAAAGTAATGAACCAATCGTAATAAATCCACCAATATATCCAAAAATCACAAGTGGTGTCGTCGAAAGCGAAATAAGGCTATCTACAGCCAACCCAATTAGTTTTTTGACGCTATAGGATGGTTTGCCACCAATACGATCAACAAAAGTTGCTTTTACTGTATCCGTTCGGAAACCCATCCAATCAATTAAACCACGCGTAATACGGTTATGTTCGGTCATTTTATTAAATTCATCGACAACAACGCGGTCTAATAAACGAAAATCTGTTGATCCAGATACGGTATTATTATTCCCTGATGCGTGAAGTAATCTATAAAAAATCTTCGATCCAAATTTTTTAATAACGCCATGTTTGCCGTAACGAATACGAATAACTGTAACCACCTGCGCACCATTCTCCCATTTTCTAATTAATTGCGGAATTAGGTTTGGTGGCTGTTCGCCGTCCGCATCAACCGCGATTACTGCTTCACCCTGTGCATAGCGAAAACCAGCCGAAAGTGCTGCTTCTTTGCCAAAATTTCGCGAAAAATTCACAACTCGAAAATCTTTGTTGGTTTTGGCATACTTTTCTAAAACATCATATGTATCATCTTCGGACCCATCGTTAATAACGATAATTTCAAATTTATAATTATCTATCTTTTTTAAAACTGGAAAAAGACGTTGTTTCATAAAAACAGAAACTACATCACGTTCATTATAGACTGGGATAATTATTGAAATTAATTTATTATTCTTTGGCATTATTATCCTCTTCGATATCTAAATCTAAAATTTCAGCGGCACGCCTCAGTATTTCGGCATCTTCAGGATTAGCCGACTGGAGAGTTTTCTCAAAAAGTTCAACGGTTTCTGGATGATTAAGATCAATCACTTCTAAAGATCTAGCTGCGCCGGGTGTTTTTTTGAGTGCTCCTTTTGCAACTAGATTACTGATATGCTCTGCCACGGAAGCTACAGAACTTAATCCTACCCCTGTCATAATTTCACGATAAGATGGGGAAAAACCTCGTTCTTGTGTAAAATCTAAAATAAAGTTTAAAATTAGCGTTTGCTTTTTCGTTATTTTTACACTCATATGTTATAATTATACAACAGATGGGTAAAAAAGGTAAATCAATCGACGGTTTAAGTGGAGGAGCAAGACCTCCAAAAGTGAATGCAAAACCCAAAGTTGCACCTAGCAAAAATGGGGTTTCTGGTGTCATACCTTCAAAAACTACTACTAAATCAACTTCCTCAGCAACAAAATCACAACGTCCTCGATCTACTCGTCGCAATAGTAAAATAGATGATTTTCTTAAACCCGTAAAATCCTATGATTTTGACTTCAACTCCGAAGATCTTAAAAAAGATCGTCACAAGAAACGCAACCCTAAAGGTAAAAAGAAAAAAGGCTGGAAAAATTGGTCCAAAAAACGCAAAGTTCTAACTATCATTGGTACTATCTTGGTAGCTGTTATTATTGCTTTAATTATTTGGCTTAATATTATTATTGGTAAAATGACTAACGGTCAATCAAATATCTGGGATTCACTTTGGAGCGATGGTGTAGATCTAAAACGCGATAGTAATAACCGTACTAACATTATCCTCTTCGGTACTGGTGGATATGATATGGAGGGTACCGAGGGCGACTACGAGCACGATGGTGCACAATTGACTGATTCGATTATGGTAATAAGTCTAGACCAAGATACTAAAGATGTTGCTATGCTCAATATCCCACGTGATCTAAAAGTCTCAGAAGCTTGTTCGGCTGGTAAAATCAACGAAGTATATTGGTGTAATAATCAAGACGGTCAACACGAAATTGAAGGAGCACAAGCTCTAATCACCTCTGTAGATAAGGTTCTCGGTATTGATATTCAATATTATGCTCATCTCGACTGGACTTCGTTGATTCAAATCGTCGATGTAATCGGGGGTATTACAGTTACTCTCGATGAAGATGTAGCAGATGATTGGACACAAACCTATATTGAAGCTGGCGTACCTACCACTCTAAATGGTGATCAAGCCCTAGGTTTAGCACGTGCTCGTCATGGTACGACTGGTGGTGATTTTACACGTGGTAATAGTCAGCAAAAAATCATGATTTCTATCGAACAAAAGATTCTCGAAAAAGGTCTTGGTCTTTCTGATGCCTGGAATCTACTTAATATTCTCGGTGACAATCTTCGTAGTAATTTTAAAACCGATGAGATTAAACGCGTAGTTAAAATCTTCAAAGATTTTGATTTGAATAATATGCGTCAAATACCATTAACAAATACCTCTGATAATGTAGATTATGTTGTGTCGGCTACTATTAGTGGTATTTCATACGTCGTCCCATCAGCTGGTATCGAAAAATATGATGATATTCAGAAATACATCTCCAAGATGTTTAGTAGTGATCCAGCTAAGCGTGAAAATGCTAATATTATGGTTTTGAATGGATCTACCACAACTGGTGTCGCTAGCGCCGAAAAAGACAAACTAAATAATATAGATCTCAAGGTTGGCTATATTGGCGACGCACCTAGCACAGAATATTCTGGAATTACTATCTATGCTGTTAACGATACGAAACCAGGTACAAAATCTCTCTTAGAGTCTACCTATGGAGTTAAAGTTCAATCCGCTGATAGCATTCCTAAAGGAATTATTACCGATGGATATGATTTCTTGATTATTGTTGGTAATCAAAATAATTCAACTACTACAACACATTAATAGATACTGAACTATTAATCGTTAATCTTTAACAAGTGAGATAATAATCTGGCGTTCCTTGCCAACGCCTTCAGAATGTGACTCTAGATCAGAATAATCTTGTACAACTTTATGAACAATACGACGATCGGCTGGATTAAGATCTAGTTTGAGTGATTCACCAGTTTCACGTACTTGTTTAATCCATTCTTCGGTACGTCTTGCGATACGATCGGCACGCTGACGCTTGTAATCCGCAATATCAACATTCACACGCGTAACTTCGGCTTCACGATTCTTGAGAGCCATTGAAGTTAAATATTGTAAAGAGCGCAAATTGTCTGCATTACGCCCAATTAATAGCGAATTCATCGATGTAGATGGTACGGATAGTTGAATCACCTCATCTTCAATAGTTGAATTTACTGCGACATTAATACCAAAGAATGATAATAAATCCTCTAGGTATTTAGTAGCGAAACGAATTGCTTCATCTTTATTCATTATTTTCTCCTTTTCTTTTTATTATTCTTTTTGATATCTTTGGCGCTGATACGAGTAATAGTCGTACCAGTTTTTTTGTTTTTGATGACTTTTGCTTCTTGAATCTTATTTAGTTCCTTCACGACGACTTTGTCTGTATTAATCTCCATTTCAGCTTCGTCGCGTTTAAAAATAATCTTTTGTTGAATAAAGTTAACTATATTGATCAAGAGATAGTATAGTACTAATGCGCCTGGTAATGGGAACATAATAAACAACATCATAATGGGCATAAATTTCGACATCGAACCAGTCATCATATTATTGAGATCAGCTTGTTCTGGTTGCTTCCCTTCCTTCGCTTCTGCCATCATCTGTTTGAAAGTCTTTTTCTTACTCTTACTTGAAGGCATCTGCTGACGCATCGTTATGTATTGTATTGCCGCAGCTAGAAGAGCAAAGACAAGAATCGCTCCACCATGCCAAGATCCCTTAAATAAGTCTGAAATATGTGCATCAAGATTTACTAAACCAAATAATTGTGGATGAAAATCATAATTTTCTTGTGTACATGAACCACCATCTTTAAGACATTCATTCTGTGCATCAATCACCATGCTAATACGTCCCCATCCCTTAGTAAAGGTATAGGCACGCATATCAAGATTATCTTGAGCTGTCGGAGTGACCATGACACGAATAGCAGTAAACAGAGCGATAAAGATCGGTATTTGAATAATCAATGTCAAAATAGAACGCATCGGTTTGACATTATATCTCTTGTAAAGATCCATTGTCTGAATAGATTCCATTTGACGATTGCCATTGCATTGTTTTTTAATCTTAGTTAGCTCTGGTTGTAATTGCTTCATAATCTTGGTCTGATGTAGTTGACGCTTCATCAGTGGCCACATTAATAATTTAACTAAAATCGTAAAGATAATAATGGCAATACCAAAATCACCAACAAAGTTATAAATCACAAACAAAATATTAGCGATCGGACGAACAATGATTAAATCAATTAACTCAAACATACTTTTCTTATTATATCATAGAAAATTAGCTATTTTTTAAGAGAATCGAGCAGTAATTGATGAATCAGACGCTGTAACTCTGTAAATGGCATATCTTTAATATCTGGATGAAAAACTACAAAAATTGAATCTTGGTGATTCTTAAAATTCGGTAATTCTAAGCGAATCGCTTCAAAAATACGACGGCGCACGCGATTACGATCTACAGCTAATTTAAGCACCTTTTTTGAAACTACTACCGCAAAACGTTGATGACGATGAGTATTAGGCGCAAAAACCAGGGAGAGACTCGGTGTTCGTAGAGTCTTTCCCTTCTGATACGTATAGCGGATACCGCCACGCGAGTGAAATCGGTATTTTTTCTGAAGCATTAGGCAGAAAGACGAGCGCGACCTTTGATACGGCGACGCTTGAGGACCTTACGGCCTGCTTTAGAACTATTACGTTTCATGAAACCGTGCTCGTGTTTACGATGACGGGTATGTGGTTGATATGTACGTTTAGGCATGATGTAATTATACCGTATATTTCCACTATTTTCAAGGAGTTTTCCACATTCGCTACTACATATACTAAAATATATGTGGAAAAGTCAACCCCTGTTACTTTTAATTTCAGAAAATTATATATTATAAAATATAAAAACCTGTGGAAAAGTATTATTTTTTTGTTATAATAGTTATAGAATAAAGCGGAGGAGTCATGGAAGAAATTTGGAATAATGTCTTGGCTAAAATTGAGCAAGAGATTAGTCCTGTTAATTTTAACACTTGGTTTACAGATGTAACTTTGATTTCTATTCAAAATGGAATAGTTACAATAGAAACACCAAATGTTTTTAAATTAAAAAATATCTCTAAAAGATATTATAATAACATCAAAAATGCACTCAAAGCTAATAATATTGACTTTACTGAGATACAATTTGTTAAACAAACTAAGAAAAGATCAAAAAATCAATCAGCTGACAGGAAAGTTATTACTCCTCAAAATACAAAAAAGACGCACAAAACCCAAATTAACCCATACCTGAGTACCGGTCTAAACGATCATTACACGATGGAAAATTTCGTTATCGGCTCTAACAATGATCTAGCGGTTAGTATTGCAGATAATATCATCAAACGTCCTGGTAACAAGATGAACAATCCATTCTTTTTATATGGTGGTCCTGGTCTTGGCAAAACTCACCTTGCTCAAGCAATCGGCAATGCAATTATCAAAAATAATCCAGAACTCAAGGTATTGTATATCCCTATTAATCATTTCTATTCTGAATTTATTGATTCCATCAAAAATCAAAAGGCCGATGAATTCCCTAAGAAATTCCGTAAATTAGATGTACTTATTGTTGATGATTTTCAATTGATTGTTGGTAAGAGTCGCAGTCAAGAAGAATTCTTTAATATTTTTAATGATCTTCATCAGATGGATAAACAAATCATTGTCACTAGTGATCGTTTACCTAGCCAGATCAAAACCGTTGACGAACGTTTGGCAAGCCGCTTAACTTGGGGACAAACAGTTGATTTACAGATGCCAAACTTCGAAGACAAATGTGCTATTCTTAAATCTAAAGCTGATTTTATGGGCGTAGAAATAGAGGATGAGGCTGTAGAATACCTAGCCGACAATGTTCGCACAAATATTCGTGACCTCGAAAGCGAATTTAACCATCTACTTGCAATCGCCGATTTTAAAAATATGACTCCATTTGCTGTTATTAATGAAGGTTATGTCAAGCCACAAACAGCTACAAATCAAACTCTATCTCCAAAAGAGATTGTTAGTACAGTAGCCAAATATTATGATTTAACCGTCAAAGAACTCAGCAGTAAAAGTCGTGTATCTCATATCAAAAACGCACGTCAAGTTGCAATGTTCTTATTGTCAGAAGAACTATCTCTCAGTACACCAAAGATCGCTATGGAAGTTGGTGTCAAAGACCATACTACAGTAATGCATGGCATCAAAAGGATCAAAAACGAACTCAAGTTAAATTTTGGCCTTCGTGAACAATTGGCTAATATTCGGGAGAAACTATATGCCTAAAAATGTGCAAAACTTGTGTAAAAACCTGTGTAGTACTATATGGAATTCTTGTGTAAACTTTTACACATTTATGGTTTTTGGTATTCACGCTATACTAAAATCGTGGAAAACTTCTAGTTTTACACACTACTGCAAAAGTTTTACAAAGACTTTTACACAGTTTTTCTGCCCCTGTTCTAATGGTATAGAATCCACAGTTTCCACAAGGCTTACTATTACAATTACTAATAAATTAATAATATAAATAAAAGGAGAATATTTATGGAAATTGAGATTAAACAAAACAAACTAAATAAAGCTTTAAAAATAGTTAGTCGTATCGCAGCAAATTCACGTACGACACTCCCTATTCTTAATAATGTATTAATTAGTGTCAAAGACAAAAAAGCCTCATTAATATCTACTAATCTAGACATGGCAATTGTAACTCATATACCCGTTAGCAGTTCTAAAGATGGAAAAATCACTGTACCAGCACGTTTATTCTCTGAATTTATCGATATTCTTCCTAACGATCAAATTGTAAAACTAAACAGTAAAAACAACAAACTAGAAGCTTCTACCGATCAATACAATTCTACAATTAATGGTGTTTCTGCAGAAGAGTTTCCAGAGCTTCCGGAATTAGATGAAGAAGAAGCTATATCTTTTAAAATTAATATAGAAGATTTTAGTAATGGTTTGAGTGAAGTTATTAACGCTAGCTCTAACGACTTAACTAGACCAGCTCTAACGGGAGTATATTTTAATACTTTCGAAGGTAATTTATACATTGCAGCTACAGATGGTTATCGTTTGGCAGACAAAAAATTCATTGCGAAAGTCAAAGACGAAGTTCAAGCAATCGTGCCAACTAGCTCTTTGCAAGAAGTTTTGCGTTGTATTGATGATGAATCGAAGGAAATCGAAATTGTATTCGACGAAGCTCAAGTGCGTTTTCGTATGAATAATATCGAAATCACCTCTAGACTAATCGATGGAAGTTATCCAGATTATCGTCAATTAATTCCGAAAGAAAATGACATTACTGTAGAATTAGACAAAAATGAATTTATTCGTGTAGTAAAATTAGCTGCTCTTTTTGCTCGTGAAGTTGGCGGATCTATTATCTGTAAAACTGATTCCGAAAAAAATATCTTAACTGTGACTTCGGTTGCGAATGAATTCGGTGAGAATGCTTCAGATATCAAAGTAAAAGCAGATAAAGATGTTAAAGTTACTTTAAATGCGCGTTATTTATTAGATGCACTAAATGCCATTAAAGATTCTAAAATCACTATGGGATTTTCCAATAAAATTGACCCAGTAGTGTTACGAAACAAAACGAATCCTCAAGATTATACTCATATTATTATGCCACTTAAATCTAATTCTTAAGAGGTAAAACGTGGGTTCGGAGCGACTAATCATTCGCAATATCAAATTAGAAAATTTTCGTTGTCATAAAAATCACCAAAAAAGATTTGCGAGATCGACGACGAAGATTTTAGGACCAAATGGCTGCGGTAAAACTTCTGTTTTAGAAGCAGTCTATATTACAATGCGTGGTAAAAGTTTTCGCGCTGTAGACCGTGAAATTATTAATTATGATCAAAATTACTATAGGATTGAACTAGAATATTCGGATGGTCGCAAGATTATTGCTTTTTATCAAGACGAAAAAAAACAGTTTTTGATAGACGGAAAGAAAACCCTGCGTCTCCCAAAAGAACATAGATATCCAGTAGTGATTTTTGAACCAAAAGATCTCCATATCATTGAGTCATCACCGAGTCGCCGTAGAAGCTTTTTTGACCGTATTTTTAGCCAACTTAATCCAGAATACAGTATTTATCTATCTCGCTATAATAAAGCTCTCCAGCAACGTAATAAAGCCTTTAAAGACGAATTTTTACGTCCCGATATGGTTTTTCCATGGAATATGCTTTTAGCTGAATATGGTTGCAAATTAAAAGAAATGCGTCATGAATTTATCGAACAGATTAATGAGCAGATTACTCAAGTATATCAAAAAATAACTGGACAAAAAGATCAGATTTCTATCCAATACAATAATACAAAAATGAATCACAAGTCTAAAGATATTTCCGAGAGTCAATTTTTACAAATACTAGAGAAAAATTTTGAACGTGATAAAATTTTAGGATGTACAGAAATTGGTATTCATCATGATCAATACCAGTTTAAATTTAATAATCAGCTAGCTGATGGTTCTGCATCTAGAGGTGAATGTCGATCGATTATCATTGCATTAAAATTTATTGAAGCTGAGTTAGTAGCAAAATACGATGGTCGCCAACCGTTGATTCTACTTGATGATGTTTTTTCGGAACTAGATAAAAAACACTGTATCAGCCTTACAGAAAATTTCCACAATCATCAAGTTATACTTACTAGTGTTAGTTAATTTATCCTTGATTTGGATTCGTAGTAATTAATCCTTCTTCGGTATCGGAAGCGATAATTTGAATATGAACGTGGTTTGAACCAGCGAAGAAAAGACCTTGACCTACTGGGAAATTCGCCAGACGCTTACGTTCCTCGGAGGTCAACTTGAATACGTCCGACAAAATATCTACAGCTGCAGAAGATTGTTTTAGGAATAACTGCATAGATGAGTTATTTACAATCGCGCGACCCATTTTACTACTCATAAAGTCCTCTACGTCCTGAGTGATTGTGGTAAGGCCAAGATTGTATTTACGAGCACGTTTTGCAAGTGAGAATAAGAAATTAGCTGAATCATCATATTTCATTAATTGCCATGCCTCATCAACGACGAGTAGACGACGTTTTTGTTCGGCACGAACAATATTCCAGACGTGCGACAATACAATATACATCGCTACTGGGCGTAATTCATCTTCGAGATCACGAATATTAAAGACCACCATTTGATTATTAATATCGACATTTGATTGTTGCGAGAATATACCAGCAAAAGTACCAGTAGTGTATTTACGTAGGCGTTGTGCTAGCTGCGGTCCAGAACCATCCATATGGATAAGAGTATCGTAGAGATTCATAATCGTTGGTGGTGGAGATTGATGAGTTAATGGATCAGAAGTAATTCCAGCACGAGCATAGGTATCAATTAAAGCCTGATCAAGATCTGCTTCTTCGTTTGCCGTTAGTGCAGGTACTACCTGTCCATTAGCTGCAACTTGATTACCTCCAAGCATCAACCTAAATAAGCCATGTAAAGTAACTAAATTCGCCCGCAAGGCATCGTTTGCATCTTCACTATCAATAACTTTCGGTAAATCAAAGGGATTAATGCGTACGTCGGAATTAAGTGATAGACGAATATAAGATCCACCTACAGCTTCGCTTAGTTTTTGATACTCGTTTTCTGGGTCAATAATAATAATTTCTGATCCGACCATCATTGAACGTAATGATTCTAATTTTACAGAGAAAGATTTACCTGCACCAGATTTCGCAAAAACAACCATATTGGCATTTTCCAGAGAAAATCTGTCAAAAATCACTAAACCATTATTGTGCATATTGACACCATACAGAATACCATTTTCTTGAGTAAGATCGGCAGAGGTAAATGGAAAACTAGTTGAAATTGCACCAGTATTCATATTGCGACGAATCTGTAGCTCATCGGTACATTGTGGTGCAGTTGTATTTATACCTTGCTCTTGTTGTGAACTGGCAACTTTTGAAAAAACCATTTGCTGACCAAGGATTGTTTCGATTTTATTCTGGGTAAATTCTAATTCATCCATAGAATTACCCCACAAAGTTATATATAGACCAAAGCGGAAGAATTTTTCTGCACCAAGCTGTAATTGATCGCGTAATTCCTCGGTATCACTCAAAGTCGCTTCTAGTTCTGGATCGCGAACCTTACCCTTCTCAGCATTAACAGACATAGAGGCTTCGAGCTGAGTGGCTTTTTTACTGAGGTTTTTCATAATAACGCTCGTATCAACTGGATAAATATACATTGAAACATCAATCACTTCATCAATATTAATAATTGGTGACAACCAACCAGTATACAGAGAACGTGGATAACCATAAATATATAAAGTCCTACCGTATTTGGTGCCGAGCCTAAAATATGATGAATGGATTTCGATTGATGATGGCGAAATAAGATCACGTAAAGTCGTAATTCCCTGTTCAAATGCTTGTTGAATTCGTGCTTCTTCTGCGGCCTTTTGTTGTGCAATGATTTGAGCTTGAGTGAGTTGTTGTTTAGCCATTTTTCACTCCTTTTTTCACGTAAGTCGTTGCTAATTTATTAAAATCAACCAATGGTTCACGTACTGCGGTGTCAGGGTTATTAAAATTATAATACAGTTCTGCTAATTCTTTTGTATTTAGACGCACAGAATTAATGCCAATTTGGAATAAACCAGAGGTTACAACATTAACACGATTATCGAGTTCGTCTATTGCTTGCTGATAGACTTCACGGTTTATCTTGGTAATAGCGGTAGGATTGTTTTTGCTAAAAATCTTAAACAGACTTTTAGTTTGTTGTACCGCTTTTTCAACATCACTAGATGAATAATATGGTATCACAATAAAGAATGCTTTATCCATAATATTAGCCTCTTGAGACAGCAATTGAATGAAGTTAATATAATCATCCATTAAGACACCTAGAAGCATATTATCATTATTGCGACGAATATTCGAGAGCTTATCAATATAAGGACCAATATCTACACGTTGTGAACGAATTAAAATTTGAGTAGTAAAATCTAGAGAATTTAGAAAATTCTGATATGAGTATTCGACGCCTTCACGTTCTTCGTTAGACATCAAATCAAAGTTAATAGATTGACAAGCTATTACAGCACGAAAAGACCCATCCTTCATAATCACGAGCCCATCGCGTAATTCTGAAATTAGAGAAGTGGCTTGTGTAGATGTTGGGTTATCTTGTTTTTGCTGAGCAGGTTGTTGAACTTGTGCCTGTGTGATAGCTTGTTGTGGCTGAGCAGTAGCTTGAGCTTGTGTTTGAGGTTGTTGTGCTGGTTGAGGATTTTGTGGATTCATACTAACTCCTTAATGTAACGAAACATAAACTTCGTTTTTATGTTTGCGCTCACGACGATCTGCTTCTTTCTGAATAGTTGCGACACTGAGATCTGAATTATTTTTAGCGAGATTTTCTAATTGTACTTCTGGTTGTGGTTGAGGTTTTGGTTGTGGTTGCTGTGGCTGTTGTGGCGATTGTACTGTTGGTTGTACTGTTGGTTGCACTACTGGCTGTGGTGTCTGCTGAGGTTGTAATTGTTGAGTCTGTACTTGTGCCGATGGGGTGATGTTATGCGGTGAAGTTGGCTGAGCAACTTTCGTTTCAGATTCCTGAATAGCAGCCCTCATTTGATTGAGAGCTTCTGCGTGATTTTTGGTAGTTGATTGATTTAATTGCTTGTCTATTACAGTGTTATGCTGTTCAAAAATATCGGGGGCATCATCTACTATTTCTTGTTCAATTGCTTGCCCGCCAGAATCGATAATATTTGCCAAGAATGATAAACGATGACCAGCTTCTTCTTCGCTAATATCTTTAGTTCTAGATGCTTCAACTTGTTTTGGAGCGGTAATTTGAATAGTTGACTCACGTTGTCCAGTCATCCATTTGCGAATTCGTGGTTTTGTATAGAAAGAGATCAGAGCCGCGATATAGGTTTCCATTGGTTGATCTTTTTTGAGGGGTAAAGCCAAGACACCAAAAAAGAATACTACTGGTAAAGGAATGATAGCGAGCAGTGGAAAAATTTGAAATAATGCCACCGCTAAAGCAATCCCACCCGCAGCAACTAACAGATAAATAAACTGCCTGAACGAAAAAGGTCCTAGCAACTTATCATCAGCTTCCACGTTCTGAGGAACCTTATACTGTGCCATATTTTTATCATACCACGTTTATGCTTATTCTTAAAGATGTTTTGCTTAAAAAATTGGAATTTTTATTAAAATAATGATAAGATAAAAATATGAAGAAAAAGCTTTTACTTTTCTGTGGTACGATTATGATCGCTTGGAGCACTTTATTTGGTGCTATGGTCACTCCAGCTAATGCTGCTAGTAATTGTAATGAAAATTTTTTACTTTTCAAAACATGGTATAGTGGTCTTTCGGTTGACGGCAATTGTAATATCAAATCAGATAATTTTCAGAATGATGGCATGGCCAAAAGTATCTGGATAATAGTTCTTAATATTATGTTTGATATCTCTGTCGCTATAGGTATATTAGCTACTGTATTTATTATGTATGGTGGATATTTATATATTATGTCTGGTGGTGATCCTGGCAAAGTAACCAAAGGCAAAACCACAATTCGCAATGCAGTTATTGGTATTGTTGTTGCTGTTGGAGCAGGAGTTATTATAGGTACGATTGAGACAATTTTAACGGTATAAGGAGTAAACAATGAATTCTATATTGAAAATATTAGCAGACGATCAGAGTACCGTCAAAAATACCCTAGAATCCAATTTACCGAATACATCAGGTAATTTTGACGGTAATTTCATGATGCAAGTTTTAAATTGGGGATATGTTGTAGCTGGAATAGTTGCAGCTGGGTTTATTATATTTGGTGCTTGGAAATATATTTCAGCGAACGGTGCACCCGATAAGATCAAGAGTGCCACTCAAACTATCCTTTTTTCTATAATTGGTCTCGCAATTGTGATTCTTGCGGCCGCAATTACTAACTTTATAATATCTAATGTAGGACAAAACGTATGATCAAGAAAATTCTATTCAGTTTAATAGTAGTTATAGCAAGTTTATTTATACCGATTACTAATACATATGCAAATTGGAATCAAAATACCTGTAATCTATCGAATGCAGATGCAGATCCTTCTTGTAGCGGTAGTCAACAAACCGCACCAGGATTAGCCGTTGTTCTTATTGAAATAGTAATTGGCGTTTTAGGTATCGCAGCTGTCGTATTTATTATTATTAATGGATATCGTTATACTACAGCACGTGGCAATCCAGATGCAGTCAAAAAAGCAAGTAGTGGACTTATCTTTAGTGTTGTAGGTTTAATTGTTGCAATTTTGGCATTTGCAATTGTGAATTTTGTTTCAAGTGCCATTGTTTCCTAAAAAAGTACTAGCATTTTAAAAAGATTATGCTATAATAAACTTAAAATTAACGAAAGGATATTATAAATGAAAAAAGTTTTTACAAGTATAGCAATCGTCGCTATGGCGTTTATGGGTTTTGGTGGATTAGTCGCTTCCCAGACATTACCAGTATCTGCTGGTGGTGTTGATATGGTTGAACAATATACGACCGATGCTAATGATGGTAATACTACAGAAATGATGCCAATGGTACAAATCATTATTAACGTTATCCTTGGTGTTCTCGGTTTGATCTGTGTCGCTATGATTATTGTCGGTGGTATTATGTATACTACTTCTCAAGGTAAGCCGGATAAGGTTAAACAAGCAAAGGACATTATTCTCTATAGTATCGTTGGTCTCGTGGTTGCATTGCTTGCCTTTGCAGTCGTGAATTTCGTATTAGTACAGATATTTAATAAATAAATCATCTAAACCATGAAAAAATTTTTACAATATCTATCAGTACTTTGTGGCCTCTTTATCGGTATACTAATACCGACGGCTTCAGTGAATGCAGTAACATGTCCTGATGGTTCGGTACGTAGTAGTGCTGATACCTATGCTGAATGTAGTGTTCCTGAAGATGAGTCTGGACAAGATTTAATGTCGCGCACTAGAGTTATTATTAATGTCGTGCTTGGTGTACTAGGAATTGTCTCGGTCGCTATGATTATCCTTGGTGGTATTATGTATACTACTTCTCAAGGTAAACCAGACAAGATCAAACAGGCAAAAGATATTATTCTCTACGCAATCGTTGGTCTCGTGGTTGCATTGCTTTCGTTTGCAATTGTGAATTTCGTATTACAGGAAGTGTTTAGTTAAAAATAATAAACTTTAAAAAATAACTCGGTTAAACCGAGTTATTTTTGTTGTGGCAGATATAATTATTGAACTGTGATTTTGGTAGGAGCTTCGACTTTTTCCTTATCAAAGGTAATAGTCAAAACGCCATCACGAAGTTCGGCTTTGACGCTATTCTCGTCTTCTTTGACTTGGACTGGTAAGGCAATAGTGCGAGAGAATTCACCCCAATAGCATTCTTGAATATGCCAGCAGGTAGTATGTTCATCTTCCCCGCCACTAAGAACACCAGAAATAGTCAAAATATTATCTGCAATTGTGACGTTTAGATCTGATTTTGAAATACCAGCTGTACGAGCTTTGACGACTAACTTTTCGGCAGTTTCGTAAACATCAACAGCTAATTGACCTGGAAAATCTTCCGTGTTATCCCACTCATCGTCATCTGCAGGAACTTCATTTTCGAAATTTGTTTCTGCTGGTTGATCAGCCTCAGTTGGCATTTGATTTGCTTCTGGCAAATCTTTTTCTATAGGATCAGCAACGCCATCGTCTCCACTCAAGAAGGCAGCAGCGAGTTCATCCTCTTCTAGTAATAGATCGTCTTTTTCTGTACGAGCCATAATTTTATATCCTCCACTTAAATATATATTGTTATGCTTTATTATATAGCGAAAATGCGATAAAATCAATAGAAATATGAGTTTTATTGTAAAAAATACAACAAAGAATAATATCTTAGACTTATTTTGCCCATATCGCTGTAGAAAATGTGGCTCTTTGGGTAGTCTATTATGTGGGTGTTGTAAAAAAGACATCATTAAGCAAGTAAAAAATGATTGTCAATTAATTAATAAATTACCAAAAGATCAGCAAAAGGATTTCAAAACTTGGTTCAAGAATGGTTGGACTTGTGGTTGGCGTGACCAAATAATTGGTCAATTAACCCAAGATTACAAATTTCACTCTCAGCGTGCAGCAGCACCAATTCTAGCTGAAATTCTTGCACAAATACTCCCCTCATCTTTACCACAAGATTTAATCATAGTACCTCTTCCAACTAGCAGTAAACATATTCGTCAACGTGGATTTGATCATACAAAACAAATAGCCAAATATCTAGCCAAATATCGTGGTTGGCAATCTCAAATAATCTTATGTCGTAATCATAACAAAACTCAAGTTGGCTCATCATTAGAACAGAGATATCGACAAGCCGAAGAAGCTTATATGATAAAATCAAAAATTGATCCTCATCAAAAGTATTTGTTATTAGATGATATCTGGACGACTGGTGCTAGTTTGTGTGCCGCTGGGAAATTATTTAAAGATAATGGTGTTTCAAAAATTTATACCGCGACGATAGCAATAAGTAGATAATATTAATCTATTGTTACTTCTCGTTGTATACCAAGAGCATTGAGTACGAAATTCACGATCGCAAAAGACAATAGAGCTATAACAAGACCAACGATTGCATAAAGAATGGTATTCTTAGCATCGGTGACTTTTTTACTGTCGCCACCAGAAGTAATATAGCGTAAACCACCAAAAATCAACATAACAATTGAAATAATACCAAGGATATAAAGAATAGTGTTAGTAATATTTGTCAAAACGCCATTAGGACCAATTAATTCTGCGGGCATATCATCAGTTTTTGCCGCTTCAGCACCATCTCGGACATCAAAAGCACTCGCATTTAGCATGCGAGCTGCACCTAGTGTCAGCATTGTACTGATTCCTAATACACCCTTACTAATATTCTTTAATATTTTTTTCATAATCTATAAACTGGCGGAGGATGAAAAATAGTGATCTATCTGTCCCTCCTTCAAAATCCTAAATTGAGAATAAATTCTCATTTTAATATTTTGGCGGAGGGTGGGAGATTCGAACTCCCGCTCCAGGTTTCCCCAGACTAACGATTTAGCAAACCGTCCCCTTCAGCCACTTGGGTAACCCTCCGACTAACTTTATTTTACCACACTTTTTCTGGATATGCGATAAGTATGTTATAATTTGGTTATGGTTAATAAAATAGAAAAGCCCATTGTCTCTTGGGAAGCACATGAATATATCCAATATAGCAAGAATGTAAGTTGGTATATTGCAATTGTTGTGATAGGTGTTGCGATATCGGTTCTATCTGTTTTGTGGCAACAATGGACATTTTTAGCTTTAATCATAGTAAGTATTATTGCACTGTTTATGTATAGTTTAAGACCTCCTCGTACTGTAAAGTATTCCCTTACAAAAACAGGTATCAAAATTGCAGATAAAGTACACGATTATAGTGAATTTAAATCATTTGGCGTTATTCAAGATAATGGTCATTTTTCGATTGCATTAATACCGCGTAAGCGTTTTTCACCACGTACAACTGTCTATTTTCCAGAAGATAAAGGAGAAATAATTGTTGATACGTTTGGTGCTAGACTACCAATGAAAGAAGCTAAATTAGATGTTATCGATAAAATAGTAAGATTTTTGCGTATTTAAAAAAATGTGATACAATAAACATAAGTATAATGTAATTTGAAAGGTGGGTAATGAACCAAGGACAAGACGATAAACTACAACAAGCTATCAACCAAGTAGCACAAAATACAACAAATATTGACTCGAGTACAAACAATCATGATCAAATCGATTCAATTGTGCCACAGAGAAATATGACTTCTGATGCGAAAAATTCTAGTAATGATGAGGCGGTGGCAGCAGCAATGGCATCTGTTTTACCAAATTCTAATCCAGAACCTGCAATTGCACCAACTCCACCAGTAATTACACCTTCACCATCAGCGGCGGCAGTTAATACTTCTACGAGTCCAAATGAGTCGATTGCTGTACCGGAAGAAATGAATCAAGTCAAAGAACAAGCTTTGCGTGAATTAGTTCCACTACTTGCCAATATGAATATTAATCCAGAGCAAAAATTCAAAATCTATCGCGATATGATTGAATCTTTGCATGATAATTCTGTGGCAATGCCAGCACTTGAAGCAGCTAAACAGATTCAAGATGAAAATATTCGTGCAGAGGCTTTATTGTATCTTGTTACTTTAATCGATGAGCTGAGTGGCAAATAAATAACAAAATCAAAAAACCCCTTATAACAGGGGTTTTTTGATGCTTTAGACTTAAGCTAATAACCCATGCCAGCAGCACCAGCTGGAACTTCCGGTTCTTTTTCTGGGATTTCTGCAATCAGAGCACCCATTGTGGTGGCAGTCGCAGCGATACTGATAGCGTTTTGTACTGCTTCGCGAGTAACGCGAGCCGGGTCAATTACACCAGATTTTTTCAGATCAACAATACCCTTATCTGATTCCATCACGTTAACACCATGACCTGTTGGAGATTTTTCAATCTCTGACAACAGGGCCGCAGAATTAAGCCCAGCATTTTCTAAAATATGAATACAAGGAGCCTTCAGTGCATCACGTACAATTTGCGTGCCATAATCTTGACCTTTGAGTTTAGAGGCTAGATTAATAAGCGTTACGCCACCACCAGAAACAATTCCCTCAGACAAAGCAGCTTTTGTGGCCGCTACGGCATCGTCGACACGGAATTTCTTCTCATCGATTTCGGTTTCGGTTGCTCCACCAACTTTAATAACAGCGACTTTACCAAGTAAGGCTGCTGCACGTTTTTCTAGTTCACCTTTTTCATAATCAGAAGTGGAATTGGCGATTTGAGCGTTAATCTGCGTAATACGATCTTTGATTTCTTGCGGATCTCCAGCACCCTTGATAATAGTGGAATTATCTTTGGTTGCGATTATTTTGCGAGCAGTTCCAAGCATTTCTAGACCAACTTCTTCGAGTTTTAGACCTTTTTCATTAGAAATAACGGTAGCACCAGTAAGTAGTGCGATATCTTCCATAATTTCTTTGCGTCGATCACCAAAAGAAGGGGCTTTGAGGACTAGGGTATTAAATACCCCCTTTAATTTATTTAGAACAAGGATTGATAGAGCCTCTCCTTCAACCTCTTCAGCAATAATTACAAGATCTTTGCGTCCGGATTGAGCACATTTTTCCAAAAGGGGTACTAATTCGTTGGTGCTGGAAATTTTATCTTCGGTAATTAGAATTAATGGTTTTTCGAAAATTGCTTCTTGGCGATTAGCATCAGTTACAAAAAATGGTGAAGAATAGCCTTTATCATAAGAATATCCTTCGACGATTTCTTGTTCCATTTCGAGACCTTGACCAGGCTCAACTGTAACTACACCATCAGGACCAATTTTACTGATTACTTCGGCGATTAATTTTCCAATTTCGGCATCACCAGCAGAAATTGTTGCCACTTCGGCGACTTTTTTATCGTCACCAGCGATTTGTTCGGTAATTTCGTTAATACCTTTGACGATATCAGCACCGGCTTTTTCAATTCCCTTGCGAAGCTCCATTGGATTGACACCGGCAGTAATTAATTTGTTTGCTTCCCTTAAAATATTATAGGTTAGGACGGTAACTGTTGTGGTACCGTCACCAGCGACTTTATTTAGCTTTTGCGCAGCTTCTTTGATTAGGCGAGCGCCGACTTGTTCCCCAAGAGTTTCGTCTGTAACTTCTAGGTCAACAGCTTCAGCAACAGTTACACCATCATGAGTAATAACTGGACTACCGTAGTTTTTTTCAATCAAAACATTTTTGCCTTTAGGGCCAAAAGTAACCTTAACAGCATCATGTAATTGTTTAGCGCCAGCGAGAACTTTTTCGCGTGCCTCTTCGTTGTAAAAAATCTTTTTTGCCATTTTTCCTCCTTAAATTGTAGCTAGAATATCTTTTTCTTGTAAAATCAGATATTCTTTGTCTTTAATTTTGACGTCGGTAGTAGTGTATTCTTTAAAAATAATTTTGTCACCTTTTTTAACGGATTGAACCTCTGGACCGACTGATTCCACTATGGCATAAGCAGGCTGTTCTTTTGCCTCGCCGAGTAAAATCCCAGATTTCGTTTTTGACTGTGGTGCTTCTTTGATGGCAACCACACGATCTTTTAATGGTTTAATTGTCATAAAATCTCCTTTTATAGTACCATCATAACATAGATTTTTAGCACTTGCAAGTCTAGAGTGCTAATTTAAACAAGTCGCTTTCATATCTGTTAAATTTGTGATTACGCCGGTAGATTTCAGATAATGTTCTAAAGAATCATATTTACCATCATTATATTTTCCAGTAGCAATTTCAGTAGCAGCATCAATACCAACATAACGATAATGCCAAGTTTCAACCAAACCAGTGGTCCCTTCTGCGTTGATATTAGCAGGTTCATTCATAGTTCCGCCAGCCCATTCTTCTGGAAAACGATCAATAAAACCAAAACGATAAGAATTACGATAGAGCCATTGCCAATCCGGATGTTGTGCGAGTAAATCAGGATCAAGATCATCTCCATAAGTATCATCCACTAAATCACAAGTATAACCAGAATGATGGTCTGACCCGCCAGTAGCAACACATAAACGACCACAAGTAGTTCCGCGAGCACGAAAACAAGAACGCGTCGTCATCGTATGACCAGGATTTTCTGTCTGATAGGCCTGAATCATATCGTTTAGATGTTCCGCAGCTTCTCGATCTAACATCGGAGTACCATTACCGCTGTTCCCTTCTTTAATTCCATAAGTTGCTGTCAAATCAATTAATTCGCTTTGTCTTTGAGTGATAAAATTAGTATCAACTGTAAAGTTTGGGTTAATTAACATCAAGGGACCCCAAGCAGTAGTACAGTTGCTAGAATTATAAGGATTAGACATCGTAACCGACAGCCCAGAAGTGGGACTTTTTTGTGAAGTTGTAATTTCGGTGGTAGAGATTGCCTTGATCTGCTCTTCTTGAGTTGAATCGGTTGAGGTGTTTCCTGATTGGATTGATAGAGTTACTAAAACAATTATTAGAGTAAGAATGGCCAAGAATATAATTCCCAAAAAAATACAGATTACCAGATGTTTACGAATAAAAAATCGTATTTTTCGCATAATTTTAGTATAATGTAAATATGAAAGAAAAGCTAGAGAAATTGCCATTCTATGATGCTGCGGTTTTACCATATCATTGGCTACAAGCGCTCAAGGCGGGAATGAAATATAATTTTCCCGGAAAAAAACTTAAAGTTATTGGTATTACAGGTACGAATGGTAAAACCACCACCAGCTTTATAGTTTGGAAAATGTTAAACGAAGCTGGACACAAAACTGGTCTCATGACTACCGTCGCTTGGGGTGTAGACAAACTAGAACATCAGATTGAACATATGACTACCGTCGATGTCAACAAATTAAATCAACGCATTCAGAAAATTATCGATCAAGGAGCAGAGTATCTCGTACTAGAAGTAACTTCTCATGCTTTAGCTCAATTTCGGACTTTAGGTGTACCGATTGATATTGCGATTTTTACTAATTTGTCACACGAACATCTTGATTATCACAAAACTTTTACCCGCTATCGTGATGCTAAGAGAAAACTATTCAAAAAAGCCAAATTCGGCATTATTAACGCCGATGACGCTAATGCCAAATATTTTCGTAGTGATTGTCACAAATCGATTGATTATGGCGTTAAACGTGGTCAGGTGCGTGCTGAGAGCATAAAATTAAGTACCGATGGCGTAGAATACAAATGTGGTGATTTGAAAATCAAAACTCAACTACCAGGAGAATTTAATGTCTATAATTCCTTAGCAGCAGTTTGCACAGGACGACAATTAGGTTTGAGTCAAAAGCAAATCGAACAAGGTATTTATGCTTTGACAGAGGTAGAAGGACGAATGAATCGTATTACTGAAGGGCAAAATTTTGACGTAATTGTAGATTTTGCACATACACCAGATGCTTTACAAAAAGTCTTTGATTCGGTCAAAAATCACAAAGGCAAGATTATTGCTATTCATGGTGGAGCTGGTCGTCGTGATGAAAGTACTCGAGAAATCAGAGGGAGAATACTTGGCAAAGAAGCCGATATAGTGATTATCACAGAGGATGATTCGCGTGACGAAGATCCTGCTAATATTGCTGAACAGTTCGTAAAAGGTGCTAAAAACTCTGGTAAAAAACTAGACAAAGACTTATTTGTTGACCTAAATCGTCGTTCAGCTATTAAGCTAGCGCTTAGTAAAGCCAAGAAAGGAGATCTCGTTTTGGTGCTCGGCAAGGGTCACGAAAAAACAATTATTCGTGCCGATGGACCACACAAATTCGAAGACCTTAAAGTTGTTCGGGAGTGTATTCGCCAATCCCAGCGATAATATCAGCAGATTTGATTTTCAAAGAAGCAGCGAACGCAGTAGCGCAAGCCATATAAGAAACAGCTGGTTCGCCTAAGACAAAAGTAGCAGTAGTAATTGGACGATTATTTATAGCAAGATTTGCCTCAGTTCCCTTACGATATAATTGGAAGTTGTCAATGCGAACGTCGGAATTCATGCTAGTACCATAAGTATAGGTAGCAGTTGTGCCAGCAAATTTAGAAAATTCATGATAATGTGCATCGTCTGTATTGAGGACAATGATTGCTGGATTGGTTTCAAATAAAGTTTTGTGTTCGATAATACGTTGTTCGTTTGACATATCAGTAAGACCTGAAGGAACACAATCGGTCATTACAACTGCATAAATTGGTAGATCGTAGAATGCTTGGCTGACAATATCAGCAGCTGAAGCAGTGATGATAGCATATTCTGCACCAGATTTCCAAGCGTCATTTAGGAATTTGTGTAAAACAGATGCCTTGAGTGATTTGGAAGGTTCCAAGGCATTAATTTTATAATCTGCTTGGGTTAAAATATCGTGAATATAATGCATAACGGTGTTTCTACCGGTAGTACCAGTTACACAAATAATCTTGAGGTCCTTACTAGAATGACCATAATAAGCTGATAAGAATTTCGTTTTGACTCGTTGTAATTGTTTTCTCATAATTTAACTATACCACAAATTTTTAAAATATGATATAATATATCTGTTGTGGTTATCACAATGCTCATTTAATTTCTAGGTGGATGGCAACATCCACTATGCGCCCGTAAGCCCTAAAGGCTTTCGAGTGCTTGCATTCGGAGAAAAAGAAAATAAATTTTCTTTTTCTCCTCGTTTGCGCCCGTAGCTCAGCTGGATAGAGCGTTGGCTTGCGGAGCCAAAGGTCGTAGGTTCGAATCCTGTCGGGCGTACCATTATTTGATTTTATCTAATTGCCGAAAGCGAAATTCTGCAGTTGAAATGAGTTTTTGAAGACGTCTCTGTATAATAGAGACGTTTTTGACATCAAAACAATTTTGTTGTCCCCAGTCAGTAATAGTAGCAATAATTTCGCCACTAAGTAGCAAGAATCGATAATCTTTAAGTCTTTGTGCACGCGTATACCAATTAGCCGTTAAATTTGGTTGCAGAATTTTCAAAATCATAGATAGCCATTGATAGTTATGTCTTTGGATGGACATTAAAAAATAATCTTGATTTTTACTAATAAAAATTAAAAGACGACGTATAATAGCTTCTGTTGAGTTAGTGTTTGCAATAGATTGCAAAAATTCTTTTTGCAGATTCTGCTCAATAATTTCCAAAACTACCCCTGTATTTGGGTAATGATTATAAAAAGTAGATACAAAAATTTGTGCTTCGGTGCAAAGTTCCTCAATATAAACATGGTGATCACCACGATACAAAAAAGAGATAAAAGCTCGATTGATTTTTTGTTCGGTGTCGCGGAATCTTTTGTCTTGTTTGTTTTTAATAAATCGCATGTCTATAGTATAACATTATATTTATGATATAATAAGATACGGAAGCGTGGCTGAGTGGTTGAAAGCGCACGACTCGAAATCGTGTGGACGTGCAAGCGTCTCGGAGGTTCGAATCCTCTCGCTTCCGCCAAGATAATAAAAATTCGAGAAACAGAGCCTTTGGCTCTGCTAATTTATTTTGCGAATAACAGATAGAAAAATTTATTTTTCTAGATGTTAATTCGTAAAATAAATTAAAAGCGTTAGCGTTTCTCGAATTTTAGTTATCTTATAAGGAATTGCACCGAGGAAGAGCCCGCCAAAGCGGGCGACACCCTCTCGCTTCCATATTTTTATAAGGTCATTAACTTGAGTGAATGATCTTTAGTTATAAAAATCTTTCTAGCTCCAGAGATCTTTTATTGTCACATAAGTGATATAATAGAAGCAATATACCCTAATGAAAATTAGAAAAGGAGGCAATAATGAGTAGTATTTTTAGTAAAATTATCGCAGGAGAAATTCCCTGCTACAAAATTTATGAAGACGACAAAACCTTTGCTTTTCTTGATATTCATCCAGAAGCAAAAGGTCATACTCTAGTTATTCCAAAATTAGAGGTTGACAAAATCTATGACTTACCAGATGAAGATTACCAAGCTTTGATGGCGAGTGCTAAGAAAATTTCAAAACATATGGAAGATGTCACCGGTAAACGTACAATTTGGAAAGTTATTGGTGTAGATGTGCCACATGCACATATTCATCTTTGTCCAATTGATGAAGATTGGCACGAAGGTTGCGAAGTTCAGGTTTCTGAAGACGAAATGAAAGAAATTCAGCAAAAACTTGCCTTCTAACAGAGATAGTTATGTATAAAGAATAGATTGTTTTGCTTAGCGAAAAAGCCTATTTTTGTGGTATGATAGAAATATGAAGTTTGCAAAGAGTTATGAGCCGGGGCAATATGAGCCTGATATTTACGCAGCTTGGGAGGCTAGCGGCTGTTTTAAACCAAAAATCCCACAATATGATAATTCCCCATCCAATTGGGATAATTCTTATAGTCTTGTCATGCCACCACCGAATGCTAATGGTGATTTGCATCTTGGACATGGTCTGACGGTTGCAATAGAAGACGTTTTGACACGCTATTATCGTATGCGTGGTCAGTCGACTTGGTATGTGCCAGGGGCAGATCATGCTGGGTTTGAGACTTGGGTAGTCTATGAACGTGCACTTGAAAAAACAGGGCATACTCGTTTTGAATATTCTCGTGATGAGCTCTATGCTAAAGTTTGGGATTATGTAGCTCAACAGCGTGGCAATATGGAATTACAGTTACGTGCTTTGGGGGCTTCTTGTTCTTGGGATGATCTCACCTTTACTTTAGACGAAAATGTCGTTAATCGCGTCTATACTACATTTGAAAAAATGTGGAATGACGGCTTAATTTACAGGGGTGAAAAGCTTGTTAATTATTGTCCAAAACATCAAACGGCATTTGCAGATATCGAAGTAGACCATCAAGACGAAGAAGGATGCTTGTGGGATATTGCCTATCCTCTGACCGAGCCTACGGACGAAATTCAAGAATTAGTAGTTTCGACCACTCGTCCAGAGACGCTTTTTGGTGATACGGCCGTAGCAGTGAATCCAGAAGACGAGCGCTATCGTTCCCTTGTGGGCAAGACCGTAGAATTACCCCTAACAAATCGTGCTATTCCAATTGTTGCAGACGAACACGCTGATATGGAATACGGTACAGGGGTGGTGAAGATTACGCCAGCACATGATTTTGATGATTTTGAAGTTGGTGAACGCCATGATTTACCACGTATATCAGTAATTAACGAAGACGGAACAATGGCCGAAAATACTGGTCCAGAATATGCTGGACTTACTACTGAAGATTGTCGCGAAAAAGTCCTTGTTGATCTCGAAAAAGCTGGTCTTAACAGAGGTCAAAAGAAACTTACTCATTCAGTCGGTCATTGTTATAAATGCGGTACTACGATCGAACCAATGCTCAAAGAACAATGGTTTGTTGATACCAGAAAATTAGCTACTACAGCAATCAAACATCTCGAAAAAAACAAAATCAAATTCTTCCCTGCTAACAAGAAGAAGGTCTTGATTAACTATTTCAAAGGATTAAAAGATTGGAATATTTCTCGTCAGATTCCTTGGGGGATTGCGATACCAATGTTCCGTCGTGTGCAATTAAGTCCAGAGGAAGAAGAAGTAATTAATCACGACAAAATCCCAGAATGGATTTTTGATCGTCGTACCAACCTTACCGAAATAGAGGTCAATGGTCTCAAATATGAACGTGACGAGGATACTTTTGATACTTGGTTTTCGTCTTCGCATTGGCCGATTGTTTGTACAGATTGGAGCGAAGATCATCCGAACGGTTATTATCCTCTTAACGTCATGGAAACTGGTGGTGATATTCTTTTTGCTTGGGTAGCTCGTATGGTGATGATGGGGATTTACGTAACGGGAGAAGTTCCTTTTAAAGAGGTTTATTTGCATGGTTTAGTTCTCGACAAACACGGACAAAAAATGTCTAAGTCCAAACAAAACGTTATGAACCCAATGGAATTAGTAGCAAAATATGGCTCAGATGCTTTTCGTATGGGTGTCCTTAGGGGTCGTTCGGCTGGCATGAACCAAGCTTTTTCCGAAGATACAGTGATTGCTGGGCGTAACCTTTGTAATAAACTTTGGAATATTGCTCGTCTTGTCGAGTCGATGGAAGACAAAGATTTAGCAGAAGTTGAATCTGGTCAGGCTTCGCAAAAAATTGCTCATGAATTTATCGATAGCGTTACAGATAATATTGGTGAAAATTGGATTTGTCGCGAGTTAGATGAGTGTCGCAAAAAAGTTGAAAATGATTTTGCGAATTATCGTTTTGCCGAAGCTACAGAAACTCTCTATACAATGGTTTGGAACAAATACGCAGACTGGTTTTTGGAAAGCCAAAAACTATACAAGAACGCTTCCCTGCTAAGATACACTTTAGAAATTCTTTTGAAAATGATGCACCCGATTGCTCCATTTGTGACAGAGACGATCTGGCAACATTTATCTTGGACAGATGGTTTGCTAATCGATCAATCATGGCCGACCGAGCTCAAATACAACGATATGGCGGCTGCAGAATTCGATAAGCTAATGATTATCGTAAATGAGACCAGAAGCGTCTTACAGGACGTTTCAGGCGGTAATAAATGGAAAATTTTGTATGGCGGCACTTCCCTAGTTGCCGATAATGCCGACTTGGTGAAGTTTTTGACACGTGTTCCAGCCATAGAATCCTGCCATCATCAACCACGAGGTATGCGTCTGCCGATTTTGAATTGCGAACTTTATCTTGATGTTCCCGAAAAAGTCATCACAGAATACAAGAGCCATCTCGAAGAGCGAATTTTGGCAGTTGGACGTGAGCTCGACAGTCTTAATGCTCGAATGATGAATCCGAACTATGTCGACAAAGCTCCACGCGAATTAGTCCACGAGACAGAAGTTGCGATCAAAGAAAAAACCGCTCACATCGAACGCTTACGTCAGCAAGCCAATATAATCTAGGTTTTGTCAAGGGTAAAGAAAACGATTTGTAAAACATAAGAATTATGGTATAATATTTTTACCTCTGTTATTTCAGGATTTTTCGTTTGATTCGATTGGCTTTGCGTAGAGTTTGATAAAGATGATATTTGGGGGAATTACAAACAATATCCCAAGTGCCACAATAATGAAGCGGGGAACCATCAAATGATTTTTTGAATTGGGTAAAACCAGCCCATGAATGATCTTTGGGCGCTCCATCAGGAGCAATACCCCAAAAATCGAAACTAGACAGACCTTTTTCTCTTGCGTCAAGAATTAGTTGGATAGTCAAAATGCCGGTGGCATGGAGATGAGCTCCTTCGGGGCTTTGGGCTCCTTGAAGATTGTAGCGTGTACTCTCGTCATCGAAGACTAGACCTGCTGCCAAAATTTTGGTGGAATTATTAGATAAAACCGAATTTGTCTCGAGCGTTACACGCGGGGAATCGCTATGCGATTCTCCAGTTGCACTTCGCTTATACTCTTCGCCAAATTCGGTTTTATCTAATAATTCCACTGTATATAAGGTAGCGAAACCTTGTTGAAGTTCGGTAGCTAGATATTTTTCAGAAAACACACCGATGTTCTTTTTGTCGGCTAGTTTTCTCTGTAAATCTACGAGATAATGAATATCGGTGGGGTTTTTGCTGGTGTGAATAACAATGCCTTTTTTGGTGGCACCGCGATGATAGCGTAAAAGGCGTTTTGGTAATCTTTGCTTGAAGCTGTCATCATCGCCGGTCAAGTCTAGAATCCATGTGTCGGCTGGGTTGAGATCATGGGATTTTTTAGCTTTTAATGTTTTTAACAGGGAAGCACTAACTGATAATTGGGGTTCAACACGAATAAAGATTGCATCATGTTTTCGTGCAAGTTTTAGCAGGGAATCATAGGCTTTTTTGAAACCAGTCTTTGATGTCGCGTACGGTCCATAGGGGACATATAAATAATTCCCAACAGGGGTATTTTTAAGGTCGGCGAGAAAGGTGTAATCTGCTTTGCTTTCAAAAAAAGTTGTGTGCCCCAAATCCTGAAGCAACTTTTGCCATGCTAATGTTTGCTGAAGGGGAATATTCATAAAGTCATTATAACACAAACACAAGACGCTAAGAGATATACTCTAGTACTTGGATAAGGGTAAATATTATTATATCTTAGGTTCTACAGATAATGAGATAGAGCGTATCTCATCATCCGTTTACGTCGTAGCTGGCCACAATGAATCAGATCGATAGACTGAATGCTAAAAATCAAATTACCGATAATTACAGATTTTGAAAATCTGTAATTATCGGAATGTTATTCCTGTTAAACTATCATAAAAATTACCCGAAAACTACATATATTGACAAATCTGTAATTATCGGATACAATAAATATATGAAAGTTCATTTTAGCAATCAAGGAAATCTACGATATTTTGAACATTTCGCCAAACAATTAGATTTTTCTCGACCAGATAGATTAGAAATTATTTTTGATACAAATTTTGTTTCCGTACATCCTGCGCAGTTAGTACTAGTGGCTGCACTCGCAAAACGGGTTGGGCGCAAAAACTCAATTATCCTTCCAAAAAACACAAAACATTTTTGTTGGCTTGAAAGCATGGGTTTATATAACCTGCTTAATGTTTCGTCTTCTGATACAAGATGTATGCGACAGGAGTCAGCAGGTCGTTTTATCCCTATTACTTTTGTCAAAACAGCGCAAGACCAATCCAGATTTATTTCCGATATGGTGCCACTATTACATCTTAATGAAAAAGATGCCACCATAATTAAATATATGATTGGTGAATTGGTACGCAATGTACTAGAACATTCTTTGACGCGTAATGGTGCGGTGGTAGCAGCACGATATTTTGCAAAAACTAACAAAATTAGTTTGGCGATCTGTGATACTGGTATTGGGTTGTGGCGTTCTTTGAAACTTTGGAAGCCACGTAGCGACAAAGAAGCTTTACGTTTGGCTTTGATGCCAGGTATTTCTGGTACAACTTTGAAAGAAGGTGGATCGACCGAAAATGCTGGTGCAGGTTTGTTTTTTATTCGTTCTATTGCCAAAACCACTCGAAATAATTTTGTGACTTTTAGTGGTGATACGGTGTATGTACTGAAAAAAACACGATCAGATCAAAAAACCCCAGTTTTGCAGGCCGACCCATTGACAGATAACTGTATTTGTAACGATCAGATTTCTCGTTTTGAGGGGACATTGGTGGCAGTTGATATTTCTCTTGATTCGACAGTAGCTTTCAAGGAAATGCTGAGCATGATAAATGATGCTTATGATCTTGCGATTCGTGAGCGTCGTCAAGCAAAATTTCGTAAACCTAACTTTATTTAAGGAGTGACAGATGGAAACATATAAAATGCGAGAATTAATCGGAGATTTCGCAGAGAACAAAGATATCGCAAAGCAGATCCGTGTGAACAAGTTGCTACCAGCACTCGAAAAAAATCGAGCAGTTACTTTTGATTTTATTGGCGTTACAGGAGCTACTCAATCATTTATTCACGCGCTCATTAGCGATGCAATCCGTAAATATCCAGACAAAATTTACGATAATGTTTTTTATAAAAACGCTTCAGAGGAAATCCAAGAAGTTATCTCAATAGTTTATCGCTATATGCAAGAAAGTTTACTGTAGGACAAAGTAGAGATACTCTACTGGTTTTGATAAATACTATAGTTATAATACTAAGTGCTATGCTTTAAAAGTTTTGGTTAATTTTTTGCAAAAACCACAACCACTATGCTATAATAAATCTATGACAAAGGGAAGTACAAATCATTACAAAAATATTATTAATCCTATGGGGGGGTACACTAAAAGAATTCTCTCAATAATAACCTTTTTTGGAGCGTCTAGCCTGCTAGCTAGCGCTATTTTTACAGTCCAAGGAAATACAAACTTCGCAACAGCTTTAACCGACACCTCCAGCAAAACGACCGTAATAGATGTAAACCCAATGATAGCCATCTCAGTCCCAAGTTCTCTAGACCTAACTATTAACCCAACCCCAACTGGCTCAGATCTTCAAGTAGCCACTGGCACAGTTTCCGTAGCTACTAACAATCTCACTGGCTACAACCTAAGTTTTAGCCTAGCAAATACAGCTACAACCACAGCCCTAACCAACACTAATGACACCACCCAAACCATCCCATCTCTCACTTCAACCACCACATCATCAAATTTCCCAGTAAACCAATGGGGTTATTCCACAGATTACACATCTGGCACAGGCAATTTTGATGTTCTTCCATCTCTAGGCTCCACAATTCAACTAAAACAAACTCAATCCCCATCCGCAGCTGATAACACCGCCTTCTCTATTGGTACCAGAATAGACACTACTAAAGTATCTGGTACTTACAGTAATACCTTAACTTTCACGGCTATCACTAACCTCCCACCACCAGAACCAGAATTAACAGCCGTATCCCCAGCCTACATCAGTGCTCAAGATACATCTACCAAAACCATTACTCTTACGGGTACTGATCTAGATTATGCTACAAGTATCCAAATTGGTTCCGAATATTGCACTAACATTACCGCTATTAGTAGCACTTCCGTCACTTGTGAAATTGGTTCTAACCAAGGTGTACTTGATTCTACTACAGATTTTTACGAAGCTGGTATGAGTAGTTCTAATCCTACTATGCAAGCGATGACTTCAGCTATCTCAAACAAAACTTCCTCTCCTACGCCAATAGCAATATCTATCAATGGACAAACTACTTCTACTAATATTAACTACTACCAAGAAACCACTTTAGCAGATACCAGAGATAATAAAACCTACACGATAGTAAAACAGGCGGATAATAATACTTGGATGACCCAAAACCTAGACCTAGACCTCGCTACAACCACAACCCTCACTAGCGACAACACCAACCTTACCAGCACCACCACCTGGACCCCAGAAAGAGACACCATCCCAACTGGAAGTCTCAGCTCTAGCACCTGGACCAATGACTACAATCACCCATACTCCTACGATCCAGGAGACGAATACTACTATACTTCAGGCACAACCAGTAATGACACCCAATACACCTCCCTCTCCGCCTGCACCGCAGCTGGTCACAGCGAATCAGACTGCAAAC
>R17__coassemble_245_pt1 | contig 35192 bp, 31 predicted proteins | sample R17__metabat2_high_PE_020 | metagenome-assembled genome bin R17
GAAGATTATAATGCCATGAACGCAGCTTTCCGCTTCTCGTTTGCCGGTTATTTCGATTACGACAATGGCCAGGTTTACCTCCAGGGCGACGGCGGGTATTGGTGGTCGTCTACGGCCAAATCGTCTGTCAACGCCTACTACCTGTACGCGTATAGCGACGGCGGCGTGAACCCTCAGATCTACTACGATCGGTTGCTCGGATTCTCAGTTAGGTGTGTTCTTAGTGGGTCTTAGTGGTTTTAGCGGTGGCTTCTCTGCTGCTTAGCGAGGTTTTTGGGAGTTTTACTTCCCGGTTTCCCCTTGGAAAAAGATTCGGGCGCCCTGCCAGGCGCCCGAGTCCCTTTGACTCAGTAGTCTCAGAAAGATAGCACCACATCGGGAGCACGCATATCTAAAACGGATAGTCCCAGCCCAGCTCTTCGAACACGTGTTTTTCTAAATTTGCACCTTTGAATCCTTTCAGTCTGCCCAGATACGACTGCAACTGGGTTTCGTCTGCTTTGCCCATCATAAAATCACGCGCAGACTGTTTGAAATTGGTCACTGTGCGCTTTCCAGCCAAAATGCGATGAGGTCTCACGATTGCTCCCAAAAACTCCACGCCACGTTCGATCGGCTGAATGTAGCGTTTTTTGGGGTGGACACGCAGCTCCAGCCCAGTGACGAATTCTTTGATGACAGCAAAATCACGCAAAAGTTGTGGGTAGTGATCCTCGTCAACCACGATGCAGATGTCGTCCACGTAGCGAGTGTAGTATTTGTAGCCTAATGTCAGGACGATAAAACGATCGAGTTGGTCTAGATAGATATTGCTAAGCAATTTCCTGACCGAGTGACATATATATAAAAAAGAACCTCGGAGTAGATGAACGAGCATCTTTCGGAGGTTCCTCTATTTATCATCATAGCATGTAGTTTATTTGATGTCAATTACTTGGCGACGTTTGTTGATGTATTTAACCGCGTCTAGATATTTGATTTTATTTACTTGTTGTTTAACTTCCCGTAAAATTGCTTGGTCTGGGATACCTTTAATTCTATTCGAATCAAGTACTACCTGTCGAGATTGTGTACATGCTTTTTTGAGGTTCTTGCGAATTGTTTTAAGATGGTGGGCATTCGGTGATTTCAATTCCCATTTTACATCATCAATATAGCAATCAGCGCTATGTTCACGTTCTTTGTTGCTTTTACGAATAAATTGCACAGTATAACCAGACATTGCCAATGCACGTGCTGTTTGATGCTCATGTGGCCAAATATTAATATCTGGTGGAATGATAATTTTGCCGATAGGAACTTTTTGATGTGTCATAATGCGCCCATTGTATCATATGGGTCAAGAGAATCAAAGCTTGAGCACGGTCATTATGGTGCCGAAGAGCAAAAAAAAAAAGAGATCCTGGGCCTGCCCTATTCAGGGCAGGTCGGACCTCTAATATCTATAGTTTATAGGATTTACTTCCAAAAGTCAAGCATTTCTTAGCTCGTGTTATAACTAAAGCACATTTAATATCTCGGTATGTTTTGAGGCTTTTTTGAATAGCATAACAACATTTTTCGTCCGGTAATTTCATTCGATGTAAATTGATAATAATATATTTAGATTGCTTACGTGCATCACGGACGTTGTCAGACAAGCAACGATTTGTTTTGCCATGTGGGCTTTTGGTTTCCCAGGCGATATGATCCATTATAAAGTCTGGTGTATGTTCACCCTTAATGTTGCTAGGACGTAAGAATTTGATATTTTTACCTCTGTCTGCGAAAAATTTTGCCGTTGTAAGCTCGTGTTTCTCGGGTGGAATATTGAGTTCTGAAATATCTATGGTACCTTTTTTGTGTAGCATAATGCGCTCATTGTATCATATGGGTCAAGGGAATCAAAGCTTGAGCGCGTCATTATGACGCCGAAGAGCAAAAAGCTACCATTTTGAATAAAAAATTTATTTTTGATGATACAATAGAATAATGAAATACTTAATAGACAAATTTGAACCACAAAAATATCAACTTAAATTAGACATTGATAAATGGGCTGAAACTATACATGGTCGGGCTATTATAACAGGGGTAGTTAAGGTCGATAAGATCCAACTTAATGCAGTTGATACGAAAATTGTTCAGGTGCAAATGGCGGATGTGGATCTGCCTTTTAAATATCTTGAACAAGACGGGATTGTAGAAATTGAAATGCCCCAAAAAGGCGAGCAGACCTTTGAAATTAAATTTGAGAGTAAGCTCCAGCATAGTTTGGAGGGTGCATATATTTCGACCTATCAGCATCAGGGCGAAGAGCAACGTTTGGTCGTAACGCAATTCGAATCGCATTTTGCGCGTAAGTGTTTTCCATGCGTGGATGAGCCGGCGGCCAAAGCAGTATTTGAGCTTGAAATTACCCAGCCAGACCCCGAAGATCTTGTGCTTTCCAATTCGCCAGTCCGTGCGAAGCAAGGCAACACTACGATTTTTGAATCAACACCGAGGATGTCGACATATCTTTTGGCGTTTATAATCGGTAAATTGCAGAAAAAGACAATTACCAACAAAAACGGTGTCAAAATCACTTCGTACTGTGTGCTCAATCAAAACGCAAAAATGCTTGATTTTGCCAATGATATCGCTGCGCGTTCTCTAGAATATTATGACAAGCAATTCAAAACGCCGTATCCATTAGCAAAATTAGATCAAGTGGCTTTGCCAGATTTTGACGCAGGAGCGATGGAGAATTGGGGGCTTGTGACTTATCGCGAATCTTGTATGTTGGCTGATGATACTTCGTCACATGGGACAAGGCAACATGTCGCATCGGTAATTGCGCACGAATTGTCGCATCAATGGTTTGGTAATTTAGTAACGCCAAAATGGTGGGACGAATTGTGGCTAAACGAATCCTTTGCTAATGCAATCGAATACTATGCGGTCGATGCGATTCATCCAGAATATAAGATTTGGGATGGTTTTTGGACAAGTGATTGTTGGGCGGCTTTGCGTCGTGATGCTTTACCAGGAGTGCAGGCGGTGCAACAACCGGTTGATCATCCAGACGAAATTCAAGCATTGTTTGATCCTTGTATCGTCTATGCGAAAGGCGCGCATCTGATGTTGATGCTGATTCGTTTGATGGGCGAGGACAATTTCTTTGCCGGTATTCGTGATTATTTTGTAGCTTTTGCTTACCAAAACACGACTGGTCCAGATTTGTGGGGCAAATTACAGCCATATGCCGATTTTGACGTGCGTCAGTTCATGGAAGCGTGGATTTTGCAACCAGGATATCCGGTTATTACAGAGGGGAAGCAACAAAGATTTTTGCTGGACAATACCACAGACAATTCTCAATGGCCTTTACCACATATCACAGATGATATGACCGGACACTATATTTTGAATCTTAGCAAAGCAGAGCTAACGCAAAAGTTAGCACATTTTGATCAATTATCGCTTGAACAACAATTGCGTATTTTGGCAGATCGTATTTTGCTTTCCAAAACTGATCTTGTTGAGTCGGTATCACTTTTTGAAATTATCGAAAAATGTGCCAAGCAAACCAACAGTTCTGTTTGGGAAATGATTATGACGGCAATTGGAGCCCTAAGAGTTTTTGGTGAGCCGGACGATGAACTGAACGAAAAAATGAAAAAACACGTTGGAGAATTGGTAGCGCCAAAGATCGCGCAGATTACTTTAGTGCCAGAAAAAAACGAGCCACTCAATACGACTCGTTATCGCGATAGTTTGCTTGGTCTTGCTTACTATGCCAAACTCCCAGAGGTCATGCAACAACTAAGCGCGTTATATGACGATGATTTTAGCAAAATCCATCCAGAATTATTGGACTTTGTGGTAGGCGCACAAATAGAATTACACGAAAATGAATATTTTGATCAATTTGTAGAACGCTATAGCAAAGAATCAAACCCAGAATTCAAAATAGCATTACTAGCCGCAATTACAGATGCCAAACAACCCGAAAACATAGCGAAATTAATCGACATTTTGCATCAGCCAAAAATCGTGCGTTCACAAGATCACCTACATTTTTATCTGTATTTACGTCGTAATCGCAAATCGCGCGAACAAGCGCTAGATTGGCTAATACACAACTGGGATTATGTCTGCGAAATGAATGGTCAGCGTGGCACTGACGGATACGTCCGCTACACTGCGAATACGATTTATACAGATGCAGAAGCCAAAAAATACTATGCCTTTTTTGACCAGTTCAAAGACCAAATTTCGCTAAGTCGCACGCTCAAGGTTGCGCACGCTGATATTGATTCGCGCTTAGAATTGCTTGCGAAGGACAGTCAAGGGATTGATAGTTATCTTGCTTACTTAAAATAATAAGTTAAAAAAGAGCCCGCAGGCTCCAAAAGTTCAAATTTGGTGACCTCTGCGGGAATCGAACCCGCGTTGCCGGGATGAAAACCCGGTGTACTAACCGTTATACTAAGAGGCCATCTATGAATTATTTTAACAAAAAACTGTTGAAAAAGCAAGGCGTGCTATAATATAAGCATGAGCAAATTTTTTAAACGTACAAAGATATTAGCAACGATTGGACCGGCGGTTGATAGCAAAGAGAAGATCGAAAAACTAATTATGGCTGGTGTTAGTGGTTGTCGTTTTAACTGTTCGCATGGTTCGGACGAGGAGCGCGCGAGACAACTCAAATGGGTGCGTAAAGCCGCCCAGAGCAAAGGTCATTCTATCGCTACCGTCATTGATCTTCCTGGTCCCAAAATCCGTTTGGGTGAGTTACAAGAAAATCATTTTGCCGTCAAAAAAGGCGACAAGATTACTCTTGATTTTAAACTCAAAAAACACGATGGTTCCGCAAAATTGCCTGTACAATACAATTTAGCCACGAATTGCAAACCGATGGAGCCAGTTTTTCTTTGTGATGGTACTATCAAAGCACACATCGCAAAAATTATTTCCAAAACCGCAATAGAACTTGAGGTTGAGAATGATGGCATTTTGATGAGTAATAAAGGTATCAATCTGCCGAGTACCGATTTTCAGGGTAATATTTTTACCGAAAAAGACGTCGCCGAAATTGAGTTTGCTGCTAAACAGGATTATGATTACGTTGCAATGTCTTTTGTTCATGACGCCGAAGACATTCGGACTTTGCGTCAATTATTATTGGCTAATGATTCGTCCGCTCAAATTATCGCCAAAATTGAAACCAAAGCTGCTGTTGCTAGCCTTAAACACCTCGAGGAAATCGTTATGGAAGCAGATGGTGTGATTGTCGCACGTGGAGATTTGGCAGTTGAAGCAGGTGCCGAAGCCGTGCCGATTATTCAGCGCAGGCTGATTGCCTTGTGTCGTGAGCATTCCAAGATTTGTATCGTTGCGACTCAGATGATGAGTTCAATGGTCGAGAAATCAGAACCGACTCGTGCCGAAGTTTCAGATGTAGCGAGTGCTGTGATCCAGGGAGCCGATGCTGTAATGCTGTCGGACGAAACCACAATAGGGAAGTACCCGATCGAAACCGTCAAAGCGATGCGCAAAGTAATTTTGTATACGCAGAACAATTCTCATGTTGCGCTTTTACCAAATCAATACGACGGTATGATTCGTAATCTTGCTGGGCTTAAGGACTACAATGCTTTGGCTTTTGCAGCGGTACGACTTGCCGAGAATATTCACGCTGATATAATCGTTTGTCAGAGTGCCTCTGGTGCCACTTCGGCAGCCGTAGCAGCACAACGCCCAAATATCCCGATCATTACCGTGACGATGAATCCACAAGTTGCCAATCAACTAGCCCTAGAATATGGTACAGCGGCTTTCGTGCGTCCATATGCACATGCGGCTGGTTTGAAATTAGCCCAAGACTTGAAAGCCAAAAAATACCTGCATCGTCGCGATGGTAGCATAGGAGAGTTGTTGGCTGTAATTGTTTCAGGAGATCGTACCACAGTTGGTACAACGGATACAATAAAAGTTCGTCATATTTAGAGGAGGAAAAATGTTTGACAAAAAAACCATTCGCGATATCGATATCAAAGACCAGATTGTGCTAGTGCGTACAGATTATAATGTGCCACTCAAAGAGGGAAAAGTCGCAGACGACTTGCGTATTCGAGAGAGTTTGCCGACCATAGAGCATTTATTACAGCATAGTGTCGCCAAAATCGTAATCATGTCGCATCTTGGTCGTCCAGAAGGCAAAAAATCTCCAGAATTATCTTTACAACCAGTAGCCGAAACATTGCAAAAATTATTGCCCAAAACAGAGGTAAAATTCGTATCCGAAGTCTCAGGACCAGAAGTAGAAATGACTTTGGCAGAAGTGCCCGAAGGCGGGATTTTGATGCTAGAAAACCTGCGATTTTATCCGGAAGAAACCGAAAATTCCGAAGATTTTATGCGTGAAATTGTCGACTCGACACATGCCGGGATTTTTGTCCAGGATGGTTTTGCTGTTTTGCATCGCAAGCACGCCTCAACAGATGCAATTATAAATATTTTGCCATCTGTAGCTGGACTTTTGGTCGAAAAAGAAGTAACAACTTTGACAAAGGTCCGCGAACAACCAGACCATCCCTTAGCTTTGATTATTGGTGGCGCAAAAGGTGAAGACAAACAACATCTAATCGAGCAATTTACCGATGCCGACCAGATTATTGTGGGAGGTAAAATCGCCGCCGATGGCTATCAAAGCAACCTTCCAAATATCTACGTGGCAGAAGATTTTGACGAAGATACTACTGGCGCAAAACTTGATATTGGTCCAGTATCGACAGCCAAAATAGCAGAACTTTTGACGCCGGCCAAAACCATAATTTGGAACGGTGCGCTTGGCAAAGTTGAAGACCCGACCTATGCCACATCATCATTGATTATCGCCCAAGAAATCGGCAAAAAACCCGATATTACCTCTGTAATTTGTGGTGGCGATACCACAGCTTTTGTTCGTCAAGTTCAAAAGCACAAACCAGAGCTCAAATACACTTTAATTTCCACTGGTGGCGGAGCATCTCTGGAATTACTATTGGGCAAAAACTTGCCAGGCTTGTCGCGACTACAATCTAAGCTTGACAGATAGAGACGAAACAGGTAGAATATAAAGAGTTAAGAATAAAAAGGAATTATTTATGGCAGATTTTAAATTAGTGCTGGAAAAACGCACAGCAACAGGTAAAAAACTAAAAGGTCTTCGTGCTGAAGACAAAATCCCATCGGTGATTTATGGGCTCGAGCAACCAATTTTGGTCGCTTCAGATTACAATGCGACAGACAAGGTCGCACGTGCTGCGGGCTACCACTCACCAGTCTCTCTTGATATTGCTGGCAAACAACAACTTGCTATTATCAAAGACGTTGCAATCGACCCTGTTACGCGTCGCATTATGAATGTTTCTTTTCAGGCTATTTCCGCTGATGCTGCGGTCGAAGCTACTACTCCGATCGTGATTGAGAATTTTGATGCATCTGAGGCTGCAAAACTTCATTTGGCTTACTTGCAAGTTTTAGAAGAAATAGAAGTTAAGGCCAAACCAAGTGATTTGCCAGACAAACTCGCTATCGATGCTAGCAAGCTAGCTTCTACAGACGATCGTTTAACCATTGCTGATATCAATTTACCAAATGGTGTGGCATTTGTTGATCCAGAAATCGAAATGGACCAGGTTGTGGCTAATGTTTATGATCCAGCTGCTGAAGCCGCTGCTCGTGAAGCCGCCGATAAAGCCGCTGCCGAAGAAGCTACCACAGAGAACACAGAAGAAACTTCTGCCGAAGGCGAAACCGCAGAAAAACCTGCCGAAGAAGAAGCTAAATCCGAGTAAAAATAATCCCGCAAGCTTCGAGATCGACCCCAATTGCCTGCATACGGCTGAGAAGACAGTCCAAGACACGCTCAGCAGTCGTATCGTATTGTTTGGTAGTACAATTAGCATCACGAGCGATCTGAATTTCCACTATCGGTACCAGATAGGCATGCTGACACATTTTGGCATAACGTGCTAGTAGGTCACAGTTTTTTTCGATCGCTAAAATAGTCGGAGTGATCTCGGATAGTTTCAAAACAGCCTGCCATTTGGCAAAACGAATACCTTGGTCATAATATTGGTCTAGTTGTTTTGGTAGATTTTCGATGCCCAAAGGATAAGTTTCTTCGGAATTTGAAAAATTTGTTAAGCCCTGGTCTATCCTAATGCCAGGAATGATACCATGACTTATTAGGTGGGTAATATCATTTTGGTCGTTGTTATCAAGAATAACTCCGCTCAAATGTTCATCAAGATCTGTAATAGGTTTAGTGACTGCCAAAATCTTTTTATTAGGAGCAAATAACGACGCTGCTAGCATGTGCAAATTGATATGCCCAAGTTGTTCTTTTTGATAAAGCGAAATTAGATGTTGTTGCGAAAGCGAACCATTCAAGGTAGTGTTTTCGATGTTAATTTTAGCGAACAAAAGCGCTTTTTGTGGACTGTACCCCTGTAAGAAAGCAGCAAAAACTGTCGTTGCAATGACCGAATAAGCGGTTGCATGTGTCATTAACGAAAGACGCTGGCTATGCCAAGTCTGAACACATTGGTCAAAACGTAAAATGTGATCGCTAATAATACAAACTTGTTTGCGAGTATTTGGCGGTAAAAGATAAGGATCGTCAGTAAAAATCAAACTTGCCTGATCAAGCAATGGACGCCCGATTTCAGGGAAATATTTATTAGCACAAACAACTAAACGCGTGCTAGAATTTGCCTGTAGATATTGCTGAATAGCCTGAACGAGATGATGCGTTAGTACGGCAGAACGATCAACAAAAATCCAATGTGCACGTTCGTCTGGCGTCTGCCATCGAGTTGGTGGCTGTTGACTAGAGGGAATAATTGCGCTGGTACTTTCACGACAAAGAAGGTAACGATAGGTGTCAGGAGCACCATGATGCGTCAATTGCCCTTGTTTCATCTGTAATTCATTTCCAGAAATATGTGCTTGTAGGTCAAAATGCGAACAGATTTCTAGAGCGACGGCCGCACCGCTATAGATACTAGTACGACGAAAAAATGGGTAGGTACTACCATTAAATTGCAGGTCAAGCCAATCAGAGTCGGTGTCACGTTCGAAATGATTTTGACGTTCGTCCAAACGCAGATAAACATCTTTGTAAACATTTCCGACAATCAAAATATTGCTCATGTTTATATTGTAACATGAGCAATACAGAAAAACGATATTTAGCGAACTTCTACACGCGTACGAGGGACAGTTTTGCCAGAGAAGTGAGTCTTTTTCACTTTGGTAAAGGCAACAACTCCGTCTTTGGCGGCATGAATAGTGAAGTTACGTGAAATATAAGTGCCAGGACCAGCAATCTTAGTGCTACCAGTCTGACGGACGAGAACCTCGCCAGCACGAACTTTTTGGCCACCAAAACGCTTTACGCCGAGACGAGCGCCTGCGTTGTTGTGAATGTTCTTGGATGAACCACCAGCTTTGACATGTGACATATTATTTTTTCCTTAATGTAATTAATTGGCGCGCCACGACTTGTCCTTCTCGATGATACAAGAGGTCAGAATCTGACGCATATCTTTTTACATTATACCTGAGTTTCGTAATTTCGTCAAGCAGATCTAGGGTTTGATAGTCGTCATCCGGGCGTAACCAAGCCGGAATCGCCAGCGTAACAGGGGTGCCAGAATCAATTTGTGCAGAAAGATTTTTCAAAAACCGAAGAAGTAAAGAGCCGATTTCTTGTTTAATTGGAGCGAGTTCTACGTCGGTAGGAATATGATCTAGGGGTGGTCCAAGATAAATTTCTGATGCTACTGCACTAATTGGCAATTTCCAAGTAGCGGTCGTAGCATCTTGAACTCCTAGAGAAAAGCTAAAAGCCTTTTCGCTAAGTGCGTTGAGATTTTTGCGACTATACGCAATCATGCGTTCGTTAAGATCGGTCCCATAGGGAGTATAACCCATCAAAGTTGCCTCTTGTAGAATGACACCAGTTCCACAAAAAGGATCCAAAACACGGGCTTTTGTCGGAAGAGGTCCACAAAGATTGATCAAAATTTGAGCAAGTTTTGGAGGTAGCATACCGACCTTGGCATCACGTGCCGGTCGCTTTTGGTCGCGACGTGTATATGCGTTGATGTCTTGTACGCCACAACCTACATACCAATTTTTGTGATATTTGATCAGTTCAAGGTGATTTTTTTTCGTTCCGAGATGGTTATGAAATACTGTGGCCGTAGAAAGAACGGGCTCACGATTAGGAATGATTCGCACTGATCGTCCATGGCGTGAAAGAATTTTTTTAAATTTAAGCGCCTCGGTCCCAACTTTACGAGCAGAGTTTTCGCCATAGTCAGAAAGTCCAAGAGTGATTTTGCCTTCTGGTAGATTCTGTAAATATTCGAGTGGGGAAATAGTAATTGGGCGCGCCAATTTGAGTGTACCACCCAAACGATTGATGTTTGTTTCTGTAGCTGATTGAAATTCTGCCAAATTTGAACAAATTTTTTGAACACTACCAAATAGACTCTCTAGCTCAGCGAGAGAAATTTCTGGTTGACGTCCCAAAACGGCGAGATACTTCATATGCTTATTATAACACGGACAGGGTGATATAATGAAACTATGAAATACCAAGTATCCGTTAAATTACATTCCAAATTAGCCCCAAGAGTAATAGAAACCGCTCCAGATTCTATAGTGGTACACGTTAACGCTAAGCCACATGACGGCGCCGCTAACAGGGAAGTAATCAAACTATTATCCAAGCACTTCAAAGTCCCAAAAACAAGTATCCAGATTATAACAGGAGAAAAATCACGCCACAAGGTTATTGTGATATAATACAGATATGAAGAAGGTAATTGTAAAGTGTAAACTCAATGATCCACAAGATTTTGTCAAACGCCTGAATGACATCGATTTGTATTTTAGCGAAACTCTTTGGCAACATGATCGCGTCTATGTGCCACGTGGCTACAAACCGCATCAAAATTACCCACGTTTGATCATGCGTACCGAAATGGTTAATGTCGACAAGACAGCTCGATATTATTTGCTTCAACGTCGTCACATTGAGGCAAGCGGTGCGAATATTATCAATGGTACGCCAGTAGGGGATTATGCCACGACGGTCAATATCATTCATCAGCTTGGTTTTACCAAATTAACAGAGGTCAGTCGTCGTCGCAAAGTGCTCAAAATGGGAGAAGGCGTGACGATTTTTTTGGACGACGTGGATGGTCTGCCGGGTGTTTATGCCAAAATGGAGGCGATTTTGGAACCTCACGAAAGCGTAGAAGAATTAACGGGAGATCTGAACAAAACTTTTGCAGTGCTTGGTCAAAAACAAATTACAAATCAAACCTACGCCGACCTAATCGAGCCAACAGATATCAGTTAGTGTGGTATAATAAAGAAAATTAAGCGAGGTAAATATGGCAAAAATCGATCCATTTCAGTGGGCAAATGAAGTAGACGCAATCAAAAATAATGTGTCTGTAGAATTATTTCTTTTTAACAAAAAATACACCCCTTTCAAGGTGCGTTACTCTGATAAATTAGTCAATAACGTCAAAGCACTTTTTATGCAGGAGGCAATTGGTTATATTATCAAGGAAGCGGACAAAGGTCTAGAATGTGTTGAGTATGGCACACCAAATGACAGCGATCACAATGTGATTTATCGTACAGAATTGATCAAGGTCGGACGTGCCGACACGCTCTTGAACTTGATCGAAAACGAATACAAAGACATTGCTTACTTTACAGATAACGAATATGATTTTAAGAAGATTAAGGGAATTATTGCAAAATTTACTTATCCTGGTGGTGATAGTGGTACCAAGACCTTTTATATTGCAAAAGGTCTAGCAGCCAGTTCAGCGTTGAAGGGCGCGACCTCTTGGGAATTGAATGGCGAGAGCTTTGAACCGTTTTCTGCAGAAGTTGGGCTCAAGATGCCAGCAGATAACCAAGTGGCAATCGTTGATGGTGGTGTAATCGTCTTTAATCAAAAGAAATTTGAGAATCTTTTCCAGTATAATTATCAAGCCGAATTACTCGCTCAAGCAAAAGCCAAGGAACTACAGAAAAAATACAAGCTTTCTTTTGTTGAAGGCGTAACATTGAATAATTTACTTCAAGATCGCAAACCATTACTCAAGAAGCTAGAAAAAATGAAGATCGATGACGAAATGGAACAAGACAAGCTCCTAGACTATGCTGATGAAATGCAGTTAGAGCTAATGACTGACGATGATGGATCGATCATCATCATGGATGACAAAGATTTGACGATGTTTGTCAATCTGCTAAGCGAAGATTATTACGTTTCCCCTGTAAATGGGCGTAGATACGAGATAAAATCCAAAAAATTGATGGCAGACCCAGAGGGCGAGCCACCAAGAGGCTAGATTAGTTGTAGTGCTTTTCGGCGCGTAATGCTGTTCGCGTCCCAAAGGGCGAACGAGCAGAGCTATCTTTTGAACTTTTGTTTTTGAATGTTTTTTTGACTGTTCGGGTGTTCGGTTATTACAACATACTTTTGACAAAAATGTTGTTCGGGTTGTTCGGGTTTTTAAGACACAAAATCAAGAAAAAAGCAAAAAAGGGAACCAACATCAGTATTTTATTGAAATAACAGGGGCAAAACAGGATTTTTACACAAAGCATAAGCAAGTTTTCCACAGATTTTTTACCAGATATCACCCCTGGATAAAATTTTGCAAATAATACAAAAATGTGGAAAAGTTAGCCAAAAAAAGTTAAAAAAAGTCGAAAAAAGTACTTGCATTTTTTAAAAAAGTTATGTAGAATAAGGATAAGTGGTAACACAAAACAAACAGACACACCACAAACAGCACCTTAAAATCGTTTGAGATCGACCAACTAGGAGTTTTGGCACGCGTTGAAGGCACGCGACATCAAAACCTTATGCACCTCTAATAAACACCTCCCAATTAACTCTAAGTAGGTCGAATGACCTTGCAACCATTGCACAATTAGTCTCTCAACGGCTGCGACATAAGATTGGCTTCGCGCCGATAAACCGCAGTAGATTATTGTGTAATCTAAACAAAAACCAAATCAAACACAAAACTGCTAAAGTTTCTAGTTGAACGGTCTCAAACAATGTATAATATAAATATGCAAGAAGAAATTCATCAGCCAGTTTTATTAAAGTCAGTGCTTGACGTTTTAAAACCTCAGTCTGGAGAATCATATCTTGATTTGACGGCAGGTTATGGTGGGCACGCTAGCAGGATTTTGGATGTAACGCAGAATTATAAGGATGCGGTCTTGATTGATCGTGACGCATTCGCGATCGAATGGTTAACTAGGAAATTTTTTGGTAAACCCGTGGAAATCAAGCAAATGGATTTTTATAGTGCGGCGCTACAGCAGATACAGTGTGGAAATACTTTTGATATGATCTTGGCAGATTTTGGAGTTTCTTCACCACAACTGGACCAGAAGCAAAGAGGTTTCTCTTTTGCGAAAGATGGACCGCTCGATATGCGTATGGATCAAAATCAAACTTTGACTGCGGCAACAATAGTAAATCATGCTAGTAGCAAAGAATTGACGGAGATCTTTGTACGATATGGTGAGTTATCGCCACGTCGTGCGCAGTCAATAGCACGCATTATCATACATGAGCGTCCTTGGCAAAGCACGACTCAGTTGGCAGAACGCATTGCTACATCTGGTAGAGGACGCCGACATCCCGCTACACAGATTTTTCAGGCTTTGCGCATTGCAGTCAATGATGAGTTGGGTGAGATCGAAAAGACCTTACCACTTTTACCGCAACTTCTGAATCCAGGTGGACGAGTAGCGCTAATCTCTTTTCATAGTTTAGAGGATCGTTTGGTCAAAAACTATTTTAAAGAAATAAGCAGTTATGGGGAAGAATCGCAATTGCAGATTTTGACCAAAAGTCCAATTGTTGCGGAGCATAATGAATTAGTTATCAACCCACGTGCGCGTAGCGCAAAGCTCAGAGCGGCTCAAGCTACAGCGTAGGATGATAAAAATAAAAACAAAAAAGGAGGCAAAAATGCCACGACAAATCGTAGTCACGAACAAATCTCGTGCACAAAAAGTTAAAGTGCACTTTCGCTAAAGAGAGTGTGCATAAGGTTTAGCCCTTACCTTATGGAATAATCCAAAAAGGGCGACATGGGCTTGCAAAGGCCCACCAAACTATGGTTGTAGAGTACATAGTTGGTGTTTAAAACAAATTACATGACCTTCCGGAGTGGAGCACGATTGCACTTATGGCTCTGCGCGTGTGGCCGCTCCGGCCTAGACAAGAAAAAATAAAAAAAGAGAGTGGAGATAAAAACAAAATGCATACAAGAAATAATAATTTTAGAAGAAATCAGACTTTTACAACTCGTCGTAATAGTTCGAGCATGCCCCAAACAACTACCAGTTGGGTGCGTAATCAAAATACTATCCGTCACGCCGCCAAACCACTTGGCGCTATTTCTCATGCATTAATTGTTGGTCTCCTCGTTTTGATTGTAAGCTTAATTTATGTAGCACAAGGTACACGTGCTACCAATTATGATTACGAAATCTCTGAAATTGATCAAGAAATTACATCTCTTCAAACCAAAAAAGATGATTTAGCCGCTGAAAAAGCTCGTCTCACATCTGTTGCTGCCACTTCTTCTAGCGAAGTTGCTTCTAATATGAATGATGCAAATGTTTCTGGATACGCTCAAGAGTAAATAGTGGTATAATATAAGCATGAGCCGATATAAGCTTTTGAGAATTGGGCTATATGTAGTCGTCGGTATTATTGCCGCACGACTATTTCAGATTCAGATTATTCAACATGATGAATGGGTAGCAAAAGCCGAAGCGCAACAGACTTCCCAGTCTACGATTATTGCTAAACGTGGCGAGATCTATATGATGGACGGGTCGCAGCCTGTAGTAGTTGCGATGAACGAAAAAATTTGGACGGTTAGTGTCGACCCAGCGATTACTGATCAAGACGAGGCTCAGCGAGTAGTCGAGCAATATGCTCATAACGAAATAATTGCAGATTGGAATGATGTTTTTGCTGACAAGAGCAAACGTTATTATGTAGTAGCACGCAATGTTAGTCGCCAAGCCGCCGAAAATATAGCCAACGCTCAGGTTAAAGGTATAGTATTGCAGGAAAATACCAAACGTATGTATCCCGAAGAAAGCCTTGGTTCGTCAGTACTTGGTTTTGTAAATGCCGAAGGTAATGGTCAATACGGCGTTGAGGGAACTTTTGACGATGAGCTAAAAGGTAAAAATGGTCTACTAAAGACCGTCACAGATGTTAACAACGTAGCTTTATCTATTGGCGACAATAACGTTCGCATACCAGCTCAAAACGGTACAAATATCGTACTTACGATTGATCGTAATTTACAATCCAAAGTTGAGCAGATTTTGGAACAACAGATGCGTAGTATGGGCAAAACTCATGCTAGCGCTCTTGTTATGAACCCGCGCAATGGCAAAGTTCTTGCAATGGCTAATTTACCAAGTTATAATCCGTCTGAATATAACAAAGTGACAGACGCCTCATTATTTAGCAATGGTATTTTGGATGATCCGTATGAACCAGCTAGTGTGTGCAAGACCTTTGCCTTGGCCTCATCGATTGACCAGGGTAAAATGACTAAAGATTCGACCTATACTAATACTGGCTCCGTCACTATTGATGGTTGGGAGATCAAAAATGCTGAACAAGGCTCATACCTTTTAGGTCGTCAAACAATGCAGACAGTTATGAATTATTCGCTAAATACAGGTAGTATCCAGGCATTACGTTGGCTTGGTGGTAGCGAAGACGATATTACTCAGCGTGGTAGGGAACTTTTGTATGATTATTATTATAATCGTTTTGGACTTGGGCAATATACTGGCATTGAATTAAATGAGGCCGCTGGGCAAATCGCAAAACCCAACGAAGGCTACGGTCTTAATGCCACTTATGCCAATATGACGTTTGGTCAAAATATTCAGCTCACTATGATGCAGGTTGCGGCTGCTTTTTCTTCTGTAGTTAATGGTGGTCAATATTACACCCCGACTATTATTGCTGGGGAAATGCAAGATGGCGATTTTAAAGCTAATGAAACCAAGGCAGCTGTACGGCGCACTATTAGTGAAGACACGAGCACCCAAATGCGTGAGCTTCTCTATGGTACGCGTCACGCTTGGCGTGATGCTGGAGTCGACCAAGCCGGATATTATATTGGTGGCAAAACTGGTACTGCGCAAGTAATTAAAGACGGTGAGTATAGTTCTGACGAGACCCGTGCCACCTATATTGGTTTCGGTGGCACAGAGGGAGAGTTGCCAGAATACGTAATAATGGTTAGAATATGGAAAGACGGTACGAAATCTGACGGGCAGACAAATGCTTTGCCAGTGTTTAACGCTCTCAAGTCCTATGTACAAGATTATTTAAGGGTAAAGCCCAAAGGAGTATAAAATGAAAGAAATATTAGGCAACGAAATGTTTTATGGTTTAATCCTAGCGTTAGGGGCGTTTTTGCTCTCAATGTTTTTGACGCCTATCTACACCCATTTTGCATACAAATATAAGTTTTGGAAAAAGCAAAAAAAGACAACTGCTCAGGGCGACAAATTACCTATTATGACAAAATTACATGCTCATAAATTTGCCCGTGCTTTCCCAACTATGGCTGGCATTATTGGTTTAGTTTCTGTTGGTGCAGTGACACTCATTTGTAATCTTGACCGTCCGCAAACATGGTTACCATTGGCTGGTTTTATCGGTGGTGGCATTGTTGGTTTGATTGATGATTTGATTAATGTATTTGGTAGCGGTAAAGGCGCTGCTGGTTTGCGTGCTCCAGTTAAATTTGGGATGATTGCTGCGGTCGGACTGGCTCTTGGCTGGTTCTTTACCTGTAAATTAGGCTGGACTAGTATCCATATTCCATATGCTGGCGAGTGGTCTGTAGGCATATTGGGTATGATTTTGATATTTGCTTTTGCAGTAATAGCGACCGGTAATGCTGTGAATATCTCTGATGGTTTAGATGGTCTTGCCGGTGGTTTAGCAATGATTGCCTATGCTGCATATGGCATTATTGCGCTTCTTCAGGGGCAATATTATCTTGCTGGTTTTTGTTTAACTGTAGTAGGCTGGTTACTTTCCTATGTATGGTTCAATGTTCCTCCAGCACGCTTTATGATGGGTGATGCAGGGTCATTTGCGCTTGGTGCCGGACTTGGCGTAGTGGCAATGATGACCAATGCCTTTTTCCTTTTGCCAATTATCGGGATTCTTTTCGTGATAGAAGCCGGTTCGAGTTTAGTCCAGATGCTTTGGAAAACTATCTTTAAGAAAAAACTACTGATTTCGGCGCCAATCCACCATCACCTAGAAGCAAAAGGTTGGGGCGAAGCCAAAATTGTTATGCGTTTTTGGGTAATTGCTGGCATTTTTGCAATTATTGGCGTTTTTATTGCGGCTACAGGAGGCATTATTTAGATGCGTCGTCACAAAAGTGACAGATTGATTGGTATTCTGACCATTTTTCTGATGGGACTTGGACTAATCGTGATTTATGCAATTGGACCAATGCGCGCGAGTACTCTAAACTATGTTTATGGTAACGAAGATTATTCAGAAAATTACTTCTTTATTCGTCAGGCGATTAGTGTTGCTTTAGCAGTTGGTGCTTTTTTCTTATTCTATAAAATTCCTTATGCCAAAGTACGTCTTATTGCGAAGTGGTTGGTATGGATAGGTTTAGCACTATGTTTGATCCTAGCAATTTTAGCAATGCTAAATTCATCATTGGCGAATTGTCAATTAGGGGCGTGCCGTTGGTTTAGTATTGGTGGTATTAGCCTACAGCCAGCTGAAATTGTTAAGTTTGGTTTAATTTTATACATAGCGCAATTAATCTCAACATGTAAAAGAAATGGGACTTTTGATAAATTCAAAGATTTTTGGTTGCCACTTTTGATTGTTAGTGGTCTGTCGTTATTTTTTACGATTGTTGTTCAGACTGATCTCGGTACTGGTATCAGTATGATAGCAATTATTTTAGTAATGCTTTTTGTCGGTGGCGTGCCAACGCGTAAATTTGTTATCGCGCTAGCGATCTTGCTAGTTGGAGGTATATTGGCGACCGTTACCTCTCCGCATCGTATGGAGCGTATCGCGACTTTTATCGGTGGTGATTCTAGTAATAGCTATCACATCGAAAACGCAATGATTGCGATTGGCTCTGGTGGCGTTTTGGGGGTTGGTGTTGGCAATAGTGTACAAGCTACAGGTTATTTGCCAGAATCAATTAATGACTCTATTTTTGCTGTTATGGGAGAAACGTTTGGTTTTATTGGGCTATTGGTAATTGTAAGTTGTTTTACGGTTTTGCTACTTAGACTTTTGCGCACCTCGCAACAGTTACCACGTAGTAGTGAGGCTAGTCTGGTTGTAAGTGGTGTTTTTGCCTGGATGGCTGCGCATGTACTAATGAATATTGCAACTATGATTGGCTTAATACCGGTGACTGGCATCACTTTGCCACTTTTGAGTTATGGTGGGACTAGTATGGTCTTTATATCAAGTGCACTTGGCTTATGTTTACAACTTTCGTGTTATACTGGAAGAGAGGTAATAAATGAAGGTATTAGTAGTAGGCGGGGGGTCCGGAGGGCACATTACTCCGGCCGTCGCAGTCGTGCGTAAGATCATAGAACAAAGGCCTAGAACTAAGGTCGAATTTTGGACTGACCGTAAATATTACAAAAACGTTGTCAAAATTACAACAGAAATAGGGGTGAGATGGGGCAATAAAGATCAGGGAACTGGTCCCAAAAAACCCTACATCCGTGTACGCAAAATAGCAGCAGGGAAGTTTAATCGCTATGCTGGTTGGTATCTCAGAGATTACATTAAAAACATCAGTATTACTTTGCACGATCTTATATTCAAAAATATCATCGGTTTTATCGGTTTTATTGCCGGGATTATTCAATCATTTTTCCGTTTAATGCGCAAAAAGAATCGCCCTAATGTGATTTTCTTGAAGGGGGGCTTCGTCGGTTTACCGGTTGGATTGATTGCTGGTTTATTCAAAATCCCGTATGTGATTCATGAATCTGATGCGACACCAGGTCTTGCAAATCGGATATTAATGAAAAAAGCAACAGTAATTGCAACCGGTTTTGATTTGGATGCAGTCTTTAATGATCGTGCACAAGAAACAAAAACAAAAGTGATCAATGTCGGTATTCCAGTAGCGCCTGAATACAAGCCAGTGACGGAATCGCAACAAAGAGAATTAAAACGAGCATTTGGATTTGATCCAGACAAGTTACTCGTTGTTATTACCGGTGGTAGTCAAGGTTCAGAGAATATCAACGAAGCCATACGTGAAATTTTGCCCGAAATGTTGGATTTCATTAGTGTTGGATTGGTAGCTGGACATATTCATTATCAGGGAATGACCGACTTAAAAGACAAATACGAAATCTGGGAAAATAGCCATTTACAGTCTAATTTTCGTCTTTGGGAATTTAGCACAGTTATGCACGAATTGATGGGTGCAGCCGATATTGTAATTTCACGTGCTGGTGCAACCACCATTGCAGAACTTGCAGCTCTGAAACGTGCGACGATCCTAGTTCCCTTTGAACGTTTGGCAGGGAATCATCAGAGCAAAAACGCCCACATGCTTGAAGATATCGGTGCAGCCCTCGTAGTTAGCGACGAAAAGATGCAGAAAAAACCAGAGTTATTACTTAACGCTGTCAGTAGGGTAGCAAAGCACCCCAAAGAACGCAAAGTCTTAGCCAAAAACCTACACAAAACTGCACGTCCTGATGCAGCTCAGCATCTTGCTGAGATTATTTTGCAGGTAGCCGTAGGAGAATCGATAGGAGTAGGGAAATGAAACGTGGGCAAACGATCGTAGCGGAACGCGAAAAGGTAGAGACTTCTTCTGAACGTATGTATGCGCGCAAAAAATCCAAGCACAAACGCACTTTTGCGGTTATTGTAGTAGTTTTGATTTTGGCTGTCTTAGTAGCAGCAGCGATTACTGCTTGGCGTAAATTGATGCCAGTTGAGCCGACAAAAATCGAAACTATCCCCGTTACACCTCAGGCAATGATCATAGACGAGGCTTCTAATGATAATAGCAATGTTACTACCCGCCTCAAAGAATATGTTGCAAATCTTGAGACTGATCTTAAGGATGCTAATTACAAAGTAAACCGTGTTACCCTACCAACGGGGAAAAGCCGTGAGATTTATGTCGATATTGAAGGACGCTCATATTTCTTTAAGGTAAATACTGATCGTGGTGCCGGTGTAACTGCTGAAGACATTACGCGCATGATCAAATATCTAGACGAGAAGAATATTAAGCCTTCAAAGTATGTAGATGTTCGGGTAGAGGGAAAAGCTTTCTATTTGTAATCGTAATTGCATAATTCTCTATTTCCGTTCGGTTTTTGTTCGTTTCGAAACTTCAGAAAGATTGTGCGAGAATTGTGCACACAAAAAGTACATATAGTGCAGAAAAGAGAAGAATTATGAGGGAAATAGAAGCATAAAAATTTATTTGGATTTTAGCCAAATTTAGCCCCTAAGAGCCACAAAAGTAGCTATTTTACAGGGGTAAATATATAGTATAAGTCGTAAAAGACATATTGTGCGACATTGCGTATGTTGGGCCAAAATGATTGTCTGTACCTTTATTTCCCTTCAATTTCGAACTGCTTATGCTAAAATGCGTGCTATGTATGATTTCGTTCTGGATGTGCGTATTCAAATCTATTGTTTGATGCTGTTCTACTACATTCAAATATCAAAATACGAACGGTGATCAATTTTGGACTTGTTGATCAACCGTGCGCTTAATGATGAATCTTGAATGACTTGCCGGCTTTGGCGGCGTTGCGTTTGTGCGTACGCGTATGACGTTTGGCTGAAGCCTTAGTGATAGATTTTTTGCTGATGCTAGATTTTTTAGCTGTTGGTTTGGGTTTTGGATTTGACGGTTTAATAGGTTTCGTCTTTGTTGTAACTTTTGACTTGCTGGTTTTTGTATTTTTGAGTTTTGCGTGCTGATTTTTTGCTTCGGCCAATTTGCGTAAATCTTTTAGTGTTGAGTGGTGAGTTTCGCCATCGGCAACGTCTGGTGAGACCTTCATTTTAATAAAATCAGCTTTAGGATTTGGTTGATTTTTTAAGTTCGGTTTTTGTACGGTTTTACCAGAAGCATTAGAGAATACCACATTAGTCTTTTGGCTACTTTTGCTACCTGCTTCACGCCCCGAGTCGGAGAGGTTTTTCTTGTATTTTTCGGATTGCTCGATTGTTTCGCTGATTTCGGATTCGATCTGTGCACGTGGACGGGCGAAGTGCTTGCGTGAATGCTCGATAATTTGGCTGAAATTGTCCTTTGGTGTGGCTGGAATTGTCAAAGTAGTAGCCGAGAAGGCTGGCACTTTTTCGTCATTGATAATCATGCTGATTATAAAATGGCGATTGTTCATTTGGACTAGATCACCTTCTTCGAAGGTAGGCTCAAATTGCTTGATTAAAACTGGGGCGTCATCAGCAGAAACACGGAACGAGACCGTAGTACCAACGTTACCAAAAACAGCATCACGGACAGCATCAGTCATTTGTGAGGTGTATTGATTGGCAACGGTCAGATTAAGTCCGTATTTGCGTGCTTCAGAAAGAATTACTGCGAACGAATCGGTGGCAAAGTTCTGAAACTCGTCCACATAAAGATAAAACGGACGGCGATCCTCGACACGTGCGATATCGGAGCGCGACATTGCGGCCAGCTGGACTTTGGTGACTAGAAATGCCCCTAGAATTGCGGCGTTATCTTCGCCGATTAAGCCTTTTGATAAGTTAACTGCGAGAATCTTCCCTTCGTCCATAATTTTGCGAATATCAAAAGAGGATTTTGGCTGGCCGATAATATTTCGAATGATTGGGTTCGCTGTAAAAGCACCAACTTTGTTGAGTACAGGAGCGATTGATTCGTTGACTTGCTTATCGTTCCATTGACCAAATTCTTGTTTCCAGAATTGTAGGACGGTGACATCTTTGCAATAATTGAGAGTTTCTTTGCGGAATTCTTTGTCTGTAAGCATACGAGAGATATCAAGTAAGGTTGTCTGTGGACGATCGAGTAGTGCTAGTAAGGTATAACGCAGAATATGCTCAAGACGTGGGCCCCAAGAATCACCGAACATGCGTTTTAGAACGCCAATTACCTCTGAGCAAATATTTGGTTTGCGGGTTTCGTTGTCCATTTCGAGTGGGTTAAATGCAACTGGAAAATCAATGTCAGCGGGGTTAAAATAGATTACGTCTTTGATGCGGTGTTCTGGCACAAAGCGTAGATTATTAACTGCCAAATCACCATGTGGATCGATGATACAATAGCCTTCGTTATGAAAAATATCAGAGATCGCCATTAGTTCTAGCAAGCCACTTTTCCCTGTCCCAGTTTGTCCAATTACATAGACATGGCGTCCACGATCGTGTCGCAGAAGACCAAATTGATGATTGATACCACGAAAATTAGTTAAACCAAAAGCGGAGATTTTGTTGTCTTGCTCGTTGTTCCCTGTTATCAGAGGCAATTTGGCTGGTGGTTCAGCGGTTTTTGATGAAGACCAGACGATATTAGGGGTCTCAACAGAGGTATGTGGTAAATGGTAAACAGAGGCGAGCTCGGAAATATTAAGGATAAAACCGTGGTCAGAAAAACTACGCAATTTGTAATCATCGAGTGCTCCTTTGTGAAAATTACCACCAGTCATTTTGAAACCGTTAAGATTAGTAGAATTGTATTGCTTAAAGGTACCAACAAGAGCTTGCATATTGAGCTTGGCGCTAATTTCGTCATCGCCAAGATAGGCGAGACGTATTTTGACTTCGTAGCCAAGCTTGGTAGCTTTGTCTTCGGCTTTAGAAACACGAGTTTTGTCGCGTTCGGATAATTCTACGGATGGAGTTGGATTGTCGGTACCACCAGTAGGTGGCTTGGCTAAAGCTCTAAATGCTTGACCGATCCAGGCAAGATCAAAGGCCCCGATCTTGAAAGAAAACTTCCCACCAGTTTTGACTTTTTTGATCCAACTATCAGTTGTGGTTTTATGCCAATCATCAGGGATAGGGCGAGTGAGAATTTGAATCCAAAGTTCTTCGGACTTGTTTGGGCTTAGTTTTGCGAGAGTACCAGTAATACCTGCAAGGGGGTCAACCTCGAAGTTATCAAAGGTTTTAATAGGCAAAGCACTGGTATCAGTAAGAGTGAGTTCTGCAGTATAAGAAACAGTGTGATCTTTGCGATGGTCGACATAATCATCGTCGACAGTATAAATCTGCACAGTTGGGTATTGGGCATAAATTTGCCCTTCGACGAAATTTTGGAGCACCTTTGGCACCCAAACAAAGAAACGAATTTGTCCGCCAGTTGAGACGATTTCAAAAGATAAGTGTTCTTGAATCCCATCGGAGTTTTTGAGTTCTTCCTTGTCTCGTAAAATACCATGTAGCGAAGCGAATAATTGCTCTGCAGCTAGCTCTTTTTTGTCGTTTGTGCGCGGAATCTCAAGCATCAATAGTACAGCATCGGTGTTGAGGATTTTGAGATGATTAACTTTTTTGTAGTTGCGATATGTCAGAAAAACCAAGATCCCTACAATCGGAATCCAGACGATTGGCATTAAAATAAATTGAATTATATTCTGGAACATAAACTGTTTCTATTTTAGCATAAAGATTATTTTTGTGCGAGTTGATAACTGTCTTTGTCGACTTTTTCGAATAATTTGTGATTTTGTAGATTCAATAGAACAGTTGACTCTTTGACTTGGCGCTTTGTTAATATGTCTTTGACAATAACTTCACGTTTAAGTGGTTTACCTGCTTCTGTCAGTAGATCAGTGATGAGCTCAGAGACGGTTCCTTTTTTGTAACCCCAGCTAGATAATGCATAAATACCACGACCAATTAGAACAAAACGTTTGTCTTTGATTAGTTCATTGTGAATGGCTTGAACGGTAACATTTTTGCGTTTGAAATTTGACTCAGAAATTGCTTTGGCGATGTCAGCAAAATGCATTGGTTCTTTTTGTGCACTGAGGATAACAAAAATTTTGTCGCGAATATTGCGAGGATTGACGCTTGGCCAGCTAGTAAGACCCCAAACACCATGAAGCGTAGTGAGTTGTTTTGAAAGCGATGCTAGTGCACCAATATGGCTTGGATGTTCATAGTCTAGAACCTCATCAAGTTCATCGAGAGTCATGACGTCTTTGTTGCTCTTGATCGTCTGAACAATTTCGTCAACGCGAGCACGAATTTCGCGAGCGCTACCATAATCTGCAATACCAATAGCAGCATAATAACGGTCATTAGGATCAATCAATGTTAAGCTAAGCGAAATATTGGCAATAAAAGTTAAGTTAGCGTGTTCTGCGGCAGTCACAGGACGGCCATAGAGCTTTTCGCCGAGAGCAGAAATTCTGGCAACGCGACCCATTTCGGTAAGATTTCGGATGATTAGTTTTTCGGCGGCAGCTAGTTCTGGGATCAATTTGTCTTCGGCAGCAATAGAGAGATGAACTAGGATAGTTTTTTCGAGCTGACGAACACGTTCACGAGTAATAGACAAAAATTCACCAATTTGTTCGAGAGTTTCTTTTTGACCATCGAGTCCGAAGCGACGGGAGACGATTTCGCGTTCGCGTGCTTGTTCGATAATATTAAGACTACCCCGAATTGCCTGATTGATAATTTCTGAATTTTTGTCCATTAGGATTCCTTTTATTCCTATTTGAAGGTTAAATTAATATTTAGGTGTAAAATTATTATAGCATATTTATTGCTAAAGTCAACTCCACAGTCAACATTTACTAATATTTATTGTATCATATTTTTGACGAAAACACCAAAAAAGTGTTAAGTTGATTACGCTTTTTTGCTACGACGTTTGCGACGAACGGTGCGACGTTTGGTTTTGGGTTTGTTAATAAGCATCTCACGAGCCTGCTTTTCGGTGATTTTTGTTGGGTCTTGATCTTTGGGAATGCGGACATTATTACGACGACCTGGACCTTTGACATAAGGACCATAAGCACCCCTGATAATCATTACGTCATCCCAGTCAGCGATGATAGAATTAATCTTGGCTTGGTAGAGTGGTAAAGCAGTTTCAAGATCAATAGTATATGGATCATAACCTTTCATTGGGATATTATATTTCCCTGCTTTGAGATATGGGCCAAATGGACCAGCAGCAGCGATTAGTTCGGTGCCGTCTTTGGTTTTGCCAAGCGAGCGTGGTAAAGCTGGTAGGGCTAATTGTTTGAGTGCTTGTTCTAAAGTGACAGTTTTGGTAGTTTTGCCTTTGGGTAGTGGTGCAAAACGAGGTTTTTCCCCTGCTTCTTTCTCGTTAAGACCGAGCTGAATAAAACCACCATTTTTGCCAATCTTTGCAAAAATAGGCTTGCTGGTCTTAGGGTCTTTGCCAAGTTCACGAGCGCCATTAAAGCGTTCTGCGTCAATAGCTTTTGTAACTAATTTTGAGAACGGACCATAAAAATCGCGGAGCATTTTAACGCGATCAAGTTTGGCCTCGGCGATTTGATCAAGTTCTTTCTCGACATCAGCGGTAAAACCGTAATCAATAGTTTGGGTGAAATTTTTGGTTAGAAAATCGCTAAGTAATTCGCCAGTAGGAGTCGGCAGTAGTTTACCTTTGGTAGCTCCAGATTTTTCGGTGACGGTATTTTTGGTGATTTTGTCCCCTGTTAATTTGATTTCTAGGACTTTACGTGGACGACCTTCACCCTCGCCTTTACTAACGTAACCACGAGCCTGAATAGCACTCATGATTGTTGCATAAGTGGATGGACGACCGATGCCGAGTTCTTCGAGTTTTTTTACTAGAGAACCTTCGGTATAACGGGCGGGGGCTTTGGCAAAAGTTTCACGAGCAGTGATTTCGATTGTGTCTAGGTTTTCGCCTTGATTTAAGGTCGGCAGTTCTGTATCTTTGCTTTTGCCATAGATCTTTAGGAAACCATCAAAGATAACCATTTCTCCTTTCGCTACAAAGGTATGTTTTGGACTAGAATTTCGTGTATTTACCTCGATAGTAACCGTAGTTTTTTTGATGATAGCATTTGCCATTTGAGTAGCGAGTGTGCGTGACCAAATGAGATGATAAAGACGTTTTTCGTAATCGTTCTTCCCTGCGTTGAGGCGGGTGAATTTGGTAGGACGAATTGCCTCGTGTGCTTCTTGTGCGCCAGCGGATTTGGTACGAAAATGACGTGCTTGATGATATTTTTCTCCGTAATTACTCTTGATATAGGCGGCTGAGGCGGCAATAGCTTGATTTGAAAGATTAAGCGAATCGGTGCGGTGATAGGTAATCAGACCTGCTTGATAAAGAGCCTGAGCTGCACGCATAGTTGTGCGAGCAGAAAAACCAAGCCGGGCGCTGGCTTCGATTTGAAGAGCTGCAGTGGTCAGGGGTACAGGATTGGCTTTTTTGCCATCACTTTGTTTGATATCTGCTATGGTAAAAGTGGCGTCTTTGAATTTTTCGAGTAATTCAGTAGCGTCTTTTTCGGAGTTTGGTTGGGTTTTTAAGGTTGCCAAAAAATGATTTTCGGGAGTATTATTTTTTGATAATTTTGAAAAATTACCAGTAATTTTGAAGGAGGATTTTTTTTCGAAAGCATCAATTTCGCGCTCTTTTTCAACGACAAGACGCAATGCTGGTGATTGAACTCGACCAGCTGATTTGGCGCCTGGTACCTTACGACGAACTACTCCTGATAAGTCATAGCCAACTAACATATCAAGACTTTGACGGGCTTGTTGACTAGAAACCATATCCATGTCAATGGTACGAGGATTTTTGATGGCTTGCCCTAAAGCATCAGCGGTAATTTCGTGAAAAGTAATACGTTTGGTATTGGCAGGTAAATCCAGTACCTCTGTCAAATGCCAAGAAATCGCCTCTCCTTCGCGGTCTTCATCAGTTGCAAGCCAAATAGTGTCAGCAGATTTGGCAGCTTTTTTGAGCTCAGAAATTAGTTTCTTTTTGTCTGGATCGACTTCGTAAGTCACCTCAAAATTATGTTCTGGATCGACTTTAGTATCTTTGCGGATATGCCCAACGCTAGACATGACTTTAAAATCCTTACCAAGATACTTCTCGATAGTCTTGGCTTTGGCTGGTGACTCTACTATTACTAAATTCTTAGGCATATACATAATAATATCACATTTTAGCGTAGCATCCAGCAATTTGCGCCGAGACTGCGAACTCTACCTTTGATTTCAAGCATAGTAATAGTTTGATTAAAAACAGAAGCAGACATTTTGAGTTGTTGAATAATTTTTTCGCCATCGCGCATATCTTGACTAAGTAGTTTAAGAATAGCAGTTTCTTCTGGCGTATCGCCCATAATCAATTTTTGTTGGAGACGTTTGGTGTCTGGGAATAAAATATCTAATACGTCATTAACTCCCGTATAGACATATGCTCCCTGTTGAATCAAACGATTACAGCCCATTGATGATAGACGGTGGATATCACCCGGTACGGCAAAAAGCTCTTTTCCCTGTTCCAAGGCATGCGTGGCAGTATTTAGTGAACCGCTTTTAACTGCAGCCTCAGCAACAACTACTGCGTCAGACAAACCAGAAATAATTCGATTACGATGTAAAAAAGTAGTACGAAAATGATATGGATCTCCTGGACCCAATTCGCTCATAATGCATCCGTTTTTCTCTAGTATTTCCTGCGCTAGACCTAAATGTGCTTTTGGATAAATATAATCTATCGGTGTTCCAAGCACAGCAACAGTGATTCCTCCAGCATCCAGAGCGCCACGATGAGCAATCGAATCGATACCATAGGCAAGTCCTGAAATTACGACTACGTCTTTTTTGGCGAGCTCATAAGCCAAATTGTAGGCGATTTCTTCGCCATATTTTGTGTACTTACGAGCACCCACGATTGCCACACATTTAGGCCGATTTTTGGGCAAATTTCCGCAATTATATAATGTTTTAGGCTTAACCGCAATGGTTTCTAACACCTCTGTAAATTTGTGTTTTAGGGGTGAAAATTGCTTGATTTTTTGATTATTTTGTGTAAAAAGTGTTGACATGTATCCTCCTATGTGCTATAATGCTAAGTAGATAGAGGTTGTGTAAGATTTACGCCCTCTATATCGTACCTAAATAATATACTTTAATTTCGAATCTACGTTTGTAGATCCGGAGTTGCGTGCTTTTGAACTCCTTCACCTTGATGATTTCTCTATGGTCATCAAGTTTAAAGTATTACCTCCACTTTGGAAGGAACCATTCAAAGGCATAGCAACCCCTATAACCGGCGGACCCCATAGTGTGAGAGGTGGGTCGCGCTTCCGGGATTGCCCGGTGTCGAACGACGATGTGTTGTAGGGTCGAATAGCCCCAGGTGATGCCCACCCTTACCTGGGGCTTTTTGATGTTTGCTTTTTATTTTGTAAAGCGGAAAAAGTGTGTGAAGCTACTTGCCTAGATTTCAATATCAAGGCACGCCGCCAGTATATCATATATGTCAAGGATTACTCAAGCGTGAGCGCGATGTTTTTATAAAAATCAAAAAAAATGGTGGACCTTGCAGGGCACGTACCTTGCCTAAAGGCAAGGTACTATGCAGGGCGTCGACGCAAAAAAAAGAAAACTAGTTTTCTTTTTTTGCGTCTCCTACTGCATCCGAACCTGCGGTTCTCGCCCCACGCAATCTGTCAAAAAAAAATGGTGGACCTTGCAGGGCTCGAACCTGCGACCTTACGAATGTGAATCGTACGCTCTAGCCAGCTGAGCTAAAGGTCCATCCGTCTACTATTATAACACAAGGGCGAAAATACAGAGAATAGCAATGTTTGCAATTAGTAGTGCCAAAATAACTTTTGCGACCCATCTGAGCCAAGTGCTATATTCTACTTTGGCGAGGGCGAGCCCAGCCATGATGGCGCCACAAGTTGGCGTGAAGAGATTTACTAAGCCGTTGGCGGAGACGATAGTCATTGAAGCGACTTCTACGCTGTAGCCGAGATGTGCTGCGGTTGTGACGGTAATTGGCGCAGATACTACGGCTAAACCAGATGACGATGGCACTAAGAAAGATAATCCTACATGCACCAGATAGTTTAGTGGGACGAAAATAATTTCTGGTAAAGTTGCGAGCCATCCCGAGACGTTATAGATAATAAAATTATCTAGATGTGTTTGAGCCATTAAGACACTAACACCACGTGCAACTGCAATAATCAAAAACACCCCGATCATATCGCTGGCACCTTTGATAAAAGTATCGACAAATTCGCGTTCTTTGAAACGATTAATGATTGCAATAATGATTGCCATAATAGCAAACCACAGAGCAGCTTCAAGAAAAGCCCATTCGCCAAATTGTGCACCAGTTAGCCAGCCGGTGAAACCGTCAAAGAAATTAATGCCGAATTCATGCCACGGGATGAAACCGATGATCATGACCAAAAATGTTAGTCCAAACAAAACCAAGGTGGCTTTTTGGCGACCAGTTAATTGGTCGCGAGCTTGGTTTTCGAGAGTCAGATATTTGCCATAACGGCGGGCGGCAGCGTGTTGCTCGCGCAAAGACAAGAAGGTCGAGCCTTTGTTTTTGATCACTTTTTTGGCATAACGAACTACAAAGAAAGTTGCAATCAGATAAGAAACAATCCAAAGTGCTACTGCGATTAGCATTATTAGACCTTGATTGGCTTTTATTTCGTCTGGTAAGGACGAAATCACAACTCCGGTCGCGAATGGGTTAACTGTTGAGCCAATAACGCCCACGCCAGAACCGAGTAGGATGGTTGCGACCCCAACTAACGGATCCATGCCAGCTGCAAACATTGTGGCTGCGAGTAGAACATAAAAACCGATGCTTTCTTCGAGAAAACCATAGGTTGAACCAAGGATTGAGAAAATAAACATCAAAATTGGGATGAGGAGGATTTCTTTGCCTTTGAGCTTGTGAACTAAGGCCTTGATGCCGTTTTCGAGAGCTCGCGTTTTAGTAATAACGGCTAGCAATCCGCCCAAAATTAGAATAAAAATACCAATCTCAATTGCATTTGCAAAACCTAAAATCGGTGACATCAAAATCTGCGATAGTGAAGCGCCGATGACGCCACTGCCATTAATCAAATCACCTGCTTCGTTGAATTGAGCGCTCGGCAAAAAATTCGTAATAATCCCAATCAGAATAATCATGATTAGAATAATAGAATAGGCGGTCAACATTCCATGACGGCGATGCTTGCGTGGTGATTTGACTTTATTTTTTTTAGGCAATTTTGTAGCCTCCAGAATTATTGTTGTTGGCCGGAATCATCATACATCGTTAAGAAAAGCACTGCTTTGATGGTGTGCATACGATTTTCGGCTTCGTCGAAAACTTTTGATTGCGCTGATTCGAAGACTTCGTCGGTCACTTCCATCTCTGTAATTCCGTATTTTTCGGCGATTTCTTTGCCAACTTTGGTATCGGTATTATGAAAGGATGGCAGACAGTGTAGAAAAATTGCATCTGGTGCAGCATTTTGCATTAAACTAGCAGTCACCTGATAGGGCTTTAGCGCGTTGATGCGTTCTTGCCATTTGGATTCGTCTTCGCCCATAGATAGCCAAATGTCGGTGTAAATGGCTTTGGCGTCCTTGGTGGCGATCATTGGATCTTCTTCGAATTCGAGTTTAGCACCAGTTTCGGCGGCGATTTTTTGACATTGATCAATTAGATTTTGTTCGGGCCAGAGATTTTTGGGGGCGCAAGCGACAAAATGCATACCGAGCTTGGCCGAGACGATCATTAGAGAGTTAGCGACATTGTTGCGGGCGTCACCCATAAAAACCCATTTGAGACCTTTGACATCTTCACCAAAGTTTTCTTGGACAGTCAGGACGTCGGCGAGCATTTGCGTCGGATGATATTTGTCAGTCAAACCATTCCAGACTACGACATCGGAATTTTTGGCCAAATCTTCGACAACTTCTTCGCCAAAACCACGATATTCGAGACCGTCGTACATACGACTCAAAACGCGCGCAGTATCAGCAATGGTTTCTTTGTGGCCCATTTGTGATCCAGATGGATCGAGATAGGTTGTCTCGATACCAAGATCATGCGCGGCCACTTCAAAAGCACAACGTGTGCGTGTAGAAGTTTTTTCGAAAATTAGAGCGATGTTTTTCCCTGGTAAAACTTTGTGTGGTTTGCCAGCTTTTTTGAGTGTTTTGAATTGCTTGGCAACGTCAAGCATATAGCGGATTTCATCTGGTGTGAAATCGAGCAATGTGAGAAAGTCACGATTTTTGAAATTCATTTATAGATCCTCCCTTATTAATGGCATACTCATACAACGTGGACCGCCACGTCCGCGTGATAGTTCAGCGCCGTGTAGCTCAATCACATTAAGACCATGACGACGCAAAATTTCATTGGTGATATTGTTGCGGTCATAAACGACCACTGTCCCTGGCGCAATACAGAGAGTATTGGTACCATCGTTCCATTGTTCGCGCTGAGAAGCGATTTTGTCGCCACCAGCACAAGGAATAAGCGTAATCGGACGGCCGATATATGGTTCGAGAATTGACTGCAATGGGGCATGAAATTCTTTGATATTTAGGTCATTAAAGGCATCGGGAAAATCACCGGGGGTAATTTCGAAAGCTCTGAGAGTACCAAAAATATCTGGATGAACGGTGAATTTGTCGTAATCTACCTGAGTAAACACGGTATCGAGATGCATAAAGGCACGTGACTCTGGGATGTCGATTGCAAGGATTTTTTTGATCGGACAATTTGACAGTGAAAAGATATTTTTGGCGAGTTGATCGATGGCGCGAGCTTCGGTGCGTTGTGAAATGCCGACCGCTAGAGCATCTTCGCTTAGATTGAGTACATCGCCGCCCTCAATATGATAAGGAAAAGTACGATCGTAATAAAGTGGAACTTGGGTTTTGTAATGTGGATGATAAGACAAGATATATTCGCCGAAAATGGTCTCTCGACTACGTGTAACAGAGTACATTTTGTTTAGGATAATACCATGACCAGCACAAGCAAAGGGATCGCGAGTGAAATAGAGATTAGGCATTGGCTCGGTCAAAAAATCAGAATCGTGTACGACTAAGTCGGCTAGAGTAGTATCAATATCACGTTGGTCTTTGTTGATTTCGTTGAATTTGATACCTTCGATAGCCTTGAGTACCAGTGCTTTTTTATCGTTAAAACTCTTGAGATAGCCAAAAACCAACTGGCGATATTTGGGTGTAGAAATCCCGGCCTCTGTAATAAATTGATCAATAAACTGGCTTTCGATCTCTGGGCTAAGCGACAGGACTTCTGCCATCAAATCTTCGAGATAGACAACTTCGATATTATTGCGACGCAAAATCTGAGCGAAATTGTCATGTTCTCTCTGTGCATCAGGTAGAAACGGAATATCATCGAACAAAAGACGCCCCAAAGTGTTCGGTGTTAGATTTAATAATTCATTCCCTGGCCGATGCAACAGGACTTTTTGCAAAGGACCAATTTCGCTTTTGACATTAATAATGTGATCCATAACAATATTATAGATGAAAAATTATTTAAGCGCAAGCTTTTTGGAAATAATTGTGCCGGCTTTGCCAGCGAGAGCGTCTTCGAGTTTTTCGATCGAAGTAATAATACCGACACCACCTCTGTTCGCGAATTGTGTGACTGCTTGGACTTTGGGGAGCATTGAACCGGCGGCGAATTGGTTTTGCTTGATGTATTCGGTGGCTTTTTTGGTGCTGAGACGATGGAGGGGGCTTTGGGTTTTTTGATTGTAATTGAGATAGGCATTTGGTACGGCAGTAACCGATACGAAAATGTCGGCGTAGATTAGCTCGGCGAGCTTTTCGGAACCAAAATCTTTGTCAATCACAGCATCAACACCTTTGATTTTCTTGCGGATTTTGGTGCGATAGACTGGAATACCACCACCACCAACTGCAACAACGACGGTACCACTATTGATTAGATTGACGATCTGACATTTTTCGACAATATCAATCGGTTTGGGTGAAGGTACAACACGACGCCAACCGCGCCCAGCGTCTTCGATAACGGTCCATTTGTTTTGTTTGGCGAGTTTTTGCGCTTCGGCTTTGCTATAAAATTGCCCGATCGGTTTGGATGGATGTTTGAAGGCTGGATCGTTATGATCGACAACCGATTGAGTGACGACCGATACAGCGGTCCTAGATTTTCCTTCGGCGTTGAAAGCGTTATCAATGGCCTGAGTCAGCCAATAACCAATCTCGCCCTGACTCATCGCGCCAGCAGTCTCGAGTGGCATCGCTGGAGCTTCGGGCGTACCGGCCTTTTCTTCGTGAATCAGAATATTCCCGACCTGCGGGCCATTACCATGCGTGACCACTACCTTGTATTTTTGGGACAATTTCGCAATTAATTTGCCGGCTTGAACCGCAACGGCTTTTTGCGCCTCGGCAGTAACTTCGCCATTTTTCTGAAAGGCGTTCCCGCCCAGAGCCAATACAATAGTTTTCTTTTTCATGTAATTATTATAGCATAAGCGGGATAATAAAAAACGTATATAACGGTTCTATTTTTGCCCACTCGACAAAAACGGAAATTTTTGGAGTTTGTCGAACATAATATTTATGTATAAAAGGAATAATTTATGATTAAAAGACCAAGTTATATAGAAAAATTAGATCGCTATCGTGACAAAGATTTGATCAAGGTTATCACTGGCGTGCATCGTTCTGGCAAATCGATATTGCTTTTTGAACTTTACGCTAAGCACTTAATTAAAGACGGTGTCAAAAAAGACCATATTATCAAGGTTAATTTAGAAAACATTAGGAATCGTCCTTTGCGTGATGCCGAGGCTTTAATGGCGCATATTAGTCAACGGGTCAAAGGTAGGAGCAAGCACTATATTTTTATTGATGAAATTCAATATATTGATGGCTTTGAGGATTTGCTTAATACTCTTAAAAATCAAGGTCACGATGTCTATATCACTGGTTCTAATTCCAAATTACTTTCTGGTGATATTAACACCGCATTACGTGGACGTAGCATAGAAATTCGGGTTTTCCCTCTGTCTTTTGCTGATTTTTTGATTATAAAGGTGGTAATAGAAACGAAGCTTTTCGTGAATATATTATCTATGGAGGGCTTCCATATGTTGCACTGGCAGAAACCACTACAGAAAAAACCGAATATCTCAAAATGATTAGCGATACGGTTTATACGAAAGATTTGATCGAACGTCACAATATCCAAAACCTAGAAGCCTTTTCGGCTATTAATAATTTCCTGCAGTCCAATATTGGCTCGCTTGTTAGTACGCGCAAAATTGTCAATACACTCAAGACCGAAGGTCATCGCAATGTATCAGTTGATACTGCGGGAAATTATCTTTCGTATCTTGTTGATGCGTTTTTGTTTGATCGTGTACAACGTTTTGATGTCAAAAGTAAAGCATATTTACGGACTCTACAAAAATATTATTGCATTGATCTTGGTATTCGTAATAGCATGCTTGGCTTTCGTCAGCTCGAACCGACTCATGCGCTTGAAAATTGAATCTATTTTGAATTATTGCGCCGTGGTTTTCAAGTAGATATTGGGATTAACGCCAACAAAGAGATCGATTTTGTCGCTCGCAAAGACGAAAAGCTTCTCTATATACAGGTTGCTTATTCTGTCATTGACCCAGAAAAACGTGAAACTGAGCTGGCTTCTTTCAAAAATCTCGATGATGGTTTTCGTAAAATTCTTATCACTATGGACGATGATCCTTTTGATAATTTACGCGACGGTTATCAAAAAATCTATGCCCTTGATTTTTTGCTCGATCCACAAAGTGTCTAGTATTTGTTGTGATTTTTGCCAAAAAAATCAAAAAAACCCCAAAGTCCCTGTGGAAAACTCCCCGTCTACCCCTGTAAATTTTACCCCTTGACAAACCCACTGGGGGGGGGGGTTAAATTAAAAGAAGTAGAGGTTTTGTTAATTAATTAGAATAAAGTTGAGTAAGTTAAAAGAAAAGTTATTTAAAAATTAAAAAAGACCAAACCATAA
>R17__coassemble_259_pt1 | contig 32525 bp, 32 predicted proteins | sample R17__metabat2_high_PE_020 | metagenome-assembled genome bin R17
GTCAATAGACTTGAATATTCGTCCATATTCTTGCCGTTTTCGGTTTCTTCATTGAATAATCTCACGAGAGCTTTATCTGGAGTGTCTTTGCCTTTGCAGAGCAGGCGCATTTTATCGAGAAGAGTTTTTGGGTTTAGATGATTCACAAAGACTTCGCCATCTTTGCGAATATAAACTAAATAAAATGGATGAAGTCGGTTTTGTTTATCGATATTGACGTCGGAGTTAATGTTTTTGAGAATATAAATGACGCCAGCCGGAGCATCATTATTTGCGGCAACTGTCGCATTGATACCAAATGGGACATAATCAGCGTCGCCGTATTTATCTCTCAGAGCCTTTACGTCCAAATGAAACTCATTAAGACCTAGATCCATAATATTAATGCCGCCATTGATTTCTTCGAGGTCGACAACCTCATCCTGGAGCCGTTTGAGCTGATTTTTGCGATATTCTAGGTCTGGGTCTGTATTTTCGAGGACGTCTTCGCCGGTACTCGTAATACTGATGAGTTTGGTGCGGTTTTCTACGCGTGCTTTAAGGTCAATATAGGCGTCGAGAGTGATATTCGGCCAGAAGTTAACAAGTTGAATGACCTTATTATCTGAACCGATACGATCGATACGACCGAACCGCTGAATAATACGAACCGGGTTCCAGTGAATGTCATAGTTAATTAAATAGTCGCAGTCCTGCAAGTTCTGACCTTCTGAGATACAATCTGTTGCAATGAGTACGTCAATATCGCCGGATACTTTTCGGTTCAATGCTTCACGGTTTTTAGATTTCGGGCTAAAGAAAGTAAGAATTTCGTTAAACTCTTTTGCGACGCCGCTCAGGGTAGTTTCTGGATTTCTGCTGCCAGTAATAACCGCTGTATTAAGTCCATAATCATCTAAAAGTCTCTCGCTAAGTTCGCCATATAGATAATCTGCGGTATCGGCAAATGCGGTAAAGATAATGACCTTTTTATTATTCGAATTGATTGGATGGTCGATTTTATTTTTAATAGTCTCACATAAATCTTGGAGCTTCAAATCATGCTCAGGCGTGATGCGGTTGATTTCTGACAATAATTCCGAAAGCGTTTCCTTATCTTCTTCGAGTTTTTCGCGCCAACTATACCAATCCATATCGGCGAGCTCAATTTTCATATCTTTACCTACGGTGAAATCAGAATCATTGTCATCTTCGTCGATATCCTTGATTTGATCCACTATAGTTTCAACATCAAGATCAGTCGCTCGACCCTGTTCAAACTTATTGATATTCTCGATAGTCGAGTCGATCAGGTCATAGATTCTTTCGGTTGTTTTTCTGAAGGAGTACACAGAACTCTCAATGCGTTTTAAAAGATTTGTAATCATGAGAACATTACGTCCAGATTCGCGGTTTTCCCAAGATTTACCGGCCAAAGTGTCCAGGTTGACATATTTGCCGAGCTTGGACTTTTGGACATATTTTAGAGGGGTATAGATTTGGAGATTTAGCTTGTCGATATATTCAAAGACGGTGTTAAATGTGATATCGTTAATATCGGTCAAATCTGGGCGATGGCTAGCTGGCTTGAGGCGTTCTGGGAATTGGCCGAGATTGGATTCGTTATAATATTTTTCAACATGTTTTCTTGAGCGAGCGATTGTTACACTATCGAGCAACTCGAAGAAATCAAAATTGAGCATTTCAAGAAGTTTTTCAGTCGTGCGATACTCCGGTTCAAGCCCCGACCAAGTCTTAAAGGCATTATTTGCATCTTTAAAAATTTTATCGATGGAGTTATCTGTCTTAAGGGTCTTGTCGAGTTTTTCGGAATCCCCTTCGCAGGCAATCATCAATTGATTTTTTAAATCTGTAAAGTTTATATTAACTGGCGTAGCAGACAACATCAGGACTTTTGTCTCCACGCCACTCTTAATGACCTTGCGCATAAGCTTTTGGTAGCGATTCTCATAATTCTCATCAGCTCTATGAGTTGAATGCTCACCATTGCGGAAATTATGAGACTCATCAATAACGACGAGGTCGTAATTCTCGAGGTTTATCATGCTGAGGTCAATATCGCCAGACATGCCTTTATCACGATCCAAATCCGTGTGAAATAGGACGTCATAATTTAGACGATCTGAAGCGATTGGATTGTTTTTGTAATTATGCTTATATGTGGTCCAGTTGTTTTGGAGACGCTTCGGACAGAGAACGAGAACGGTTTTATTGCGACATTCGTAGTATTTAATAACTCCGAGCGCCGAAAAAGTTTTACCAAGACCTACGGAGTCCGCTAAAATACATCCGCCATGCTTTTCTAACTTAGAAATGCAGCCGACAACGGCATCGCGTTGGAAGTTATAGAGCATTTCCCAGATTTTTGATTGCTTGAAGCCGGTCGCTTCGTTAGGTAGGGTGTCTTCGTTAATATCCTCAAGGAACTCATTGAAAATATTATAGAGTGCAACGTAATAGATAAACTCTGGAGAGTTTTCTTTGTAAGCGGCAGTGATATTGTCGAGTACGGATTCTGTAACATCGGCCATCTTGGCATCGTCATTCCAGAATTGGTTAAAGATGTTTAAAAATTGCTCAGCTTGCGGTGCCAGTATTTTATGAGTAGCAGAATATGCCGTATTACCACGATCAAGTCCTAAGTCGGCTGTGGTGAAATTTGGAAGTGGGTTATATAATGCGGAATCGTCAGGATGCTTTACAACGGTAAACGGCATCATGGATTCTCTTGAAATATTAGATTTAAATTTTGCCTTTTGTTTGATCCAATTAGCACATTCCTTAGCTATCGCTTGTTGATTCAGTTCATTGCGAAGCTTAACTTCAAATTCGGAACCATACAGAGAACGCTCGCGATTTAATCTCGGAATGTAGAATTCACGAGCTTCTTTTGGCGCTTTTTCTTGAGTAAAAGTTTCTCCAGTGAATAAAAAACGAAATTCGTCGACATTTTTCAACTCCTTCTTGAGAGCTTCAAAAGCATAAATCGAGAAAGAGGCGGCCGCCATTGAGATTTTACTACCTTTTTTGATGGTCTCTTTTAGATCGTCGATTACACGATCGTTGATATTATCGAGGTATTTTGGAACCTCTGGAATTGAAGTCGAATCTTTATTAAATATTCCCATGACAAATTATAAATACCACATTATTTATATTTTATATTGTATCATTTTTTGGTTTTTTCTCCAATCCGTTTGTGCTGATTCAACACATATGAAAATTCCACTTCTTTGGAGGCGGTCAGATCGTGACAAAATGTCACGGACTGAAATGCATACTGATATGCTATAATAACCATATGCAAATCCACCAAACCACTATAGCCATAACCCTAGCCGTCATCGCCCTCATTATAGAGTGCGTCATGTTCTGGAAAGTGCGCAAAAGCGGCCCCAAAATCTTCAGATACTACACGCTTATTTCGAACTTTTTTCTCTTGATCGCTAGTGCTATTCTTATTTTCGATGCCGTCATCAACCAAGGCACATTTTCCACGGTCACCAAAGTTTGCTATTTTATCACCACTTACGGTCTCACCAATACCGCCATAGTTTATTGGTTTGCTCTCTGGCCGCGCGATCGCAAAAAGCTCAAAAAAGCCAAAACCGTTCAAGCCAAGGCCAAAGTCATGGGCGATCTCAAAAGTATTTCGCCGTCAACTTCAAATCTTTTCTGGCATACCGTTTGTCCGATTCTTTCCTTGCTCACCTTTCTCGCTATCCCTGTTAAACTCCAAGGCGACATCTGGATGCTGGTGGCTGTTGCTCCAACCATTCTTTACATGATTATCTATTTACTCCTTACCGCTACCAAAAGCTGGCGCGATCCTTACCGTCTTTTTGCACGCTCCAAAAAACCTGCGCTACCAATTATCGCTCTTATTTTGATCGTGCTTACTGGCTGTGTTTTTGCCCTTTATTATCTTCAGCTAATCGTCGCTTAGGCCTTTCGTCTTGGAGATATTTTTGGAATATTGTTGACACAACAAATTTTGGCAGTTTACAACCCCGTCAAAGTGTGGTAGAATAACATCATGGCAAAAAAGAATACTAAACGCAAATTAGTTGGGCTCGTTTCGGAAGAGTCTGGTGTTCGTGCTTATTATACGAAGAAAAACACCATGAACACCCCTGACAAATTGTCTCTTCGCAAATACGATCCAGTTCTGCGCAAGCACGTCGTTTTTACCGAGACCAAGAAAAATCTCGGTCGCAACGAAGTCAAAGAAAAGAAGCGCTAAAAGCCCCGCGATATTATCTTCTCGCTGTGGGCTTTTTTGTGCTATAATAAAAAACATAGGGGCGTAGTACAACGGCTAGTATAGCGGTCTCCAAAACCGTAGATGTGAGTTCGATTCTTGCCGCCCCTGCCAAGCTCGACTTGGCTTTTTTGTTGCTATCATTTGAGGTTTGCGCCCCCAATTTTACTTTAAAATTACGAAAATCATGCTACAATAACATTAATGGCTCAGCAAAAAAAATTGCAAAAATCATCTCTACCCCAACTCATTTTTGTCGATAAACTCCCTTGGTTTTGGCTTTGGGGTATTATTTATCTGGCGATTGTCGTATTTGGACTTTTTTGGCCGACATCAATTTTTGTTTCTATTCTCAAAATTTTCGGTATTGCTCTCTGTTTGGTCTTTGTCTGGCGTTATTTTCATGAGGACCGACTCATCCAAATCGCTTTTTTGTTTACTCTAACTGCTGATATTATTTTGGCGTTTAATAATACCGCGGCTTATGGCGTTTTGGTTTTTGCGTTCGCACAATTAACTCATTTTGCTCGCATCTGCCAAAAACCAACTCTATCAAAAATCTGGCTCATCGTTAGTATCTTGCTTTTGGTTTGTATTTTCGTATTACCAATACCCGATCCTATCGTCTGCTTTGGCATCGTGTATGGTATCACATTAGCCGCAAATCTCTTCATGTCACTTCGTTACGTCCACCAAGAACGTAATCGCAAAACAGTCTGCAATGCAATTGGTTTTACTTTGTTTGTCTGTTGCGACTTGCTTGTCGCCGTATCGTTCTTCGCTAATATCGGCGTTCTGCCAGGCTTTTTGCTAGGGATCGCCAACTACTGTTGCTGGCTATTTTATCTGCCTTCACAAATTTTTATTGCCAACAGCGGCGAAGATGTGATACAATAAGAGCAATATGGAGGCTAATATGGAAGGTAATCAAACACAACCCCGCGCCATTCTGGTATTTGGTGCACCTTGTAGTGGCAAAACTACATTCTGCGAAAAATTCGCAAAACAGTTTAAGGCAGCATATTTTGACTTAAACGAAATCAAAGAAAAAAACGATCTCGAACGTAAGCATATCTTGCTTTTGGTTGAGCAACTTACTAAGACCGGTCAGACTCTCGTTTTTGAGGGCGGTATTGACACCGAAGACGATCGCAAAGAGATCTACAAAATTTTGCGCTTGGCGCATTACAACCCATCCTTGATTTATATTCAGACCGATGCAGCAACTTTGCGTAATCGTCTCAAGGCACGTCTCAAATCCGTCGCCAAGGCAAAAGCCGAATACGAAGAGCGCACCAGCAAACTCGAAGCTCCATCAGAGCTAGAGCGCCCAATCGTTCTATCTGGCAAGCATACATATCCCACTCAGCTCAAACAAGTTCTAACTCAGCTGGCCTAGATGATTATTGACGACCCAGAATTTGGTGAGATTATTGTACGCAAAAACCCTTTATCACGTAATCTCAAATTTTCTATTTCTACCTCTGGTAGATTGCAGGTTTCTGCACCCAAAAACACGCCTAATTTCTTCATCAAGCGTTGTCTTAATCAAAATCGTGCTATGTTGCGTCAGCAATTACCAGTCAATGACCCAGCTACTCAGCGCGCTCGTGATGCCAAACGCAAAATGCTTGCCAAAAAAGCTCGCGAATATCTGCCATATCGTTTAGAATTTTTGGCCAACAAACATCATTATTCTTATGCCAAATGCCGTCTTTCACATGCCAACACTCGCTGGGGAAGTTGCTCAAGTAGTGGCACTATCTCTCTGAACATCGGCTTAATGCAAGTTCCAGAGCAACTACGTGATTACGTTATTTTGCACGAACTCGCTCATCTTAATCACATGGACCATTCTACGGCATTCTGGGCAGAAGTCGCAGAACATGATCCTCTCTACAAAGAACATCGTCGCAAGATCAAACTATTTTCCCCTGGCGTTTGACTTTTTTGGGTGTCTGTGCTATAATATAGACATTCACTAAGTTTTGGGAGTGTTGGAATATGAAACGTCATGTGATACAGTTTGTTTTTGCATTTTTTATTAGCTTTTGTGCTACTACAGGTTTTTTGAATGTCGGTGCTACCAACCAATCGTCTGATATAATTTCTGATACCAACACTACGACTTCATCCGAAAGCCAACTGTCAGAACCAGTTAAATCCGATACCATCGTTGATAATTATCAGGGAACTAAATCTACTACATCTCGTAGCAGTAGCACCACTATTAACGTCACCGTGAAGCGTGGCTCTTATATTTCTATTGGCGGTCGCGATATTCCAATTTTTAATACTGGTACAACGACTGTTGATGCTGGCTCAAGTGTAGCTCGCTATAATGATAAGTTCTTGTTTGGTCATAATAGTGGCTCTGTATTTGGTCATTTGGCCAGTCTACCGATTGGTACCGAATTTTCTGTAACGCTTGACGGAAATACTACCAATTACCGCATTGCTAATAAAGTTATTTTCAACCACGAATTTTCTCCTAGTGGACAAGAACTTTTGTATCCAGATGGTTATCCAGGTCGCAATTTTATGAATTCAATCGCCAGTGCTCGTTATTTTGGTCAGCAATATAGTCTGGCTTTGATGACTTACCACGGTATATCATATGGCAATGGTGATGCTTCACAACGTCTAGTTGTCTATGCTAATGCAATTTAATTTTGCAAATTTATCACAAATTTTATCACAATTTTTAATCTGCTTGTGCTATAATGATAACAAATGAGGAGTGTGTTAGATAGAATTAATTTTGGTATATGTGCGATTGTGATACTTTGTGGTATCTTGCCGGTCTATATTTTGATTGGCTTGCAACCAGCGACAGCAACCAGCGGTATTGCTTCTTCACAAAATCTTAACATTCCTAGTTTGCAAATCTCTTCACCTGTTCAACAATTAACCCTAGAAGATAATCGTCTTAATACCCCTGATACGATCGTTGGTTCATACCAACAGTCTCCCAGCACTACTTTGCTAATCGGGCATTCTTCGACCGTTTTTCAAAATCTAGCCCAAGCCCAGATCGGACAATCGCTTCAATATGGTGGAGAAACATATCTTATTAGTGGCATTGCAACTTTAGCCAAGAGCGATATTAGCATGCGCCAAGTGCTCAAAGGTCGCTCCCAACCTACGCTTATTTTGATGACTTGTGCTGGTGAACCAACAGGGGATCAAGATTATAGTCATCGGCTAATGATTACGGCTGTCAAAGAATAGTTTAGTACATTGGTTGTTTCACTATTTATCAAAATGAGCAAAATGGAATAAATAGACAAAATACTAACGTCTATTTGACAATGATTTTTTGTAATTCTTTAAGTTCTTGGCTGATACGAATACGTGGGAAAAGTGGTGTACCAAGTGTGATTTTAGCCTCTGGAGACAGGGAAGAAACCTGATGAGCACTTTGCCACGTAGAGCATTTAGTATCCGCCCCAATGCGTTTGAGTGCCTCTGGAGCAATATTTGGCATCACTGGGCGCAACAAGATGCTAGTCACACGAATAACTTCTAGCAAATTGTAAAGAACTGTTGCAAGGCGAGGCTTTTGAGATTCGTCTTTTGCTAGTTGCCAAGGAGCAGTATCGTCAATGTATTTGTTGGTCTGTGAAATCATCTTGTTGATCGCCTCGATCGCTTCGGCAAAATGTGCGGTATCATATTTTGCTTCTACCTCTGTTGATAAGTCGGCTAATGCCTGCAATAATTTTTGGTCAAGTGGCTCTTCGGCGCGCTCGGTTGGTAATTGTCCGTCAAAATATTTATTAATCATTGCCGTAGAACGTGAAACTAAATTGCCATAATCATTAGCCAAATCGGAATTAATGCGTTCAAGGAATAATTCATTCGAAAAAGCACTATCACCACCAAATGGCATTTCGCGCAAAATTTGATAACGCACCGCATCCACTCCGTATCTTTCGGTCAAGATAAACGGGTCTACTACGTTGCCAATTGACTTGCTCATTTTTTGGTCGCCAAAAGTAATCCAGCCATGACTGTATTCTTTTTTGGGTAACGGCAAATCTAGCGCCATCAAGATGGCCGGCCAGATAATAGCATGAAAACGCACGATCTCTTTGGCCATCATATGAATATCCGCTGGCCAATATTTTTCAAAATCATTGTATTTATCGTTTTTGTATCCCAAAATAGAGAGATAGTTTGACAAAGCGTCAATCCAGACATAGGCAACATGACCTTTGTCAAAAGTTACTGGGATACCCCAATCAAAACTAGTTCGCGAAACACATAAATCCTCCAAACCAGCATCGATGAAATTGTTGACCATTTCATTAACACGTGATTTTGGCTCGAGAAAATCCGTTTCAGTCAGTAGTTTGCGAATGGGTTCGGCGAATTCGGATACCTTGAAAAAATAGGCTTCTTCGGCGGCATCGGTTACTTCACGTCCACAATCTGGACACTTGCCATCTTTTAACTGGGTCTCGGTCCAAAATGCTTCGCAAGATACGCAATATTTACCCTTGTATTCACCCTTATAGATATAGCCTTTGTCATAAAGTTCTTGAAAAATCGCTTGTACAGTCTGAGTATGGTAGTCATCGGTCGTACGAACAAAGCGATCATAGGAGATATTCATGGTTTCCCAGAGATTGCGAAAAATAGCAGCCATCTTGTCAACGTATTCCTGTGGAGTAACGCCGGCTTCCTCGGCTTTAATGGCAATTTTTTGACCATGCTCATCAGTACCAGTCACGAACATGACATCAAAACCTTGCTCTCTCTTATAACGCGCCAAAACATCGCACGCTACTGTTGTGTAACAATGTCCAATGTGTGGTTCGCCAGATGGATAATAAATTGGGGTCGTAATATAAAATTTTTGCTTTGTCATATTGAGATAATTATATCATATTTACGTGTATTTTATGGTATAATAAAAAAGTACTGGGGATTAGCCAAGCGGTAAGGCAGTGGGTTCTGGTCCCATGATTCGGGGGTTCGAATCCCTCATCCCCAGCCAGATGAACGAAACAAAAAAATGGAAAGCTTGCTTTCCTATTTTTTGTTGAAGTGAAGCTGGCGCTGGGCGCTAAAGCGCCCAGCAGCTGAAGCTTGCTTCAGCGGGGATGAGGGATCCCATATCCCTCATCCCGTACTATCTCACCCAAAAAATTGTGCATTTTAACAAAAGTATGCTATAATGTACTTGACAGTCTGGTAACAGACTATTTTTTATAGAAAGGAGTAAGATGGCAAAAAACACGAAAGTGACAGTCAAAAAAGCTAAAGAAGCAAAGATTGTCAAAAAAACAACTAAAAAATCTACCAAAAAAGCCAATCCCGACAAAAAACCATTTATTTTGGTAAGACCATTTGTCGCACTCGGACATTATGTCAAGAGTTCATGGCAAGAATTGCGTCATGTGCGCTGGCCGAATCGTAAGGCGACTTGGAAAATGACTCTAGCAATGTTGATTTATTGCGCAATTTTCCTCGTTTTTATAGTCTTACTCGATCTGCTATTTTCATTAATCTTTAATAATATGTTTAAATAAGGAGGCTCTATGTCTAATAAAAAAGCAAACCGTTATGATGATACCCGTGCATGGTATGCTATCAGTACCTACAGTGGTTATGAAGATAAGGTTGCCGATAGTATCAATCAACGCGTCGGTAGCATTGATATGAAAAACAAAATTTTTGAAGCAATCGTGCCAAAAGAAAAGCAAATCGAAATCAGAAATGGCAAGCGTAAGATCGTTGATCGCAAAATTTTCCAGGGTTATGTGCTAGTAGATATGTGTCTTTCTGATGAAACTTGGTATATTGTTCGCAACACCCCAGGTGTAACTGGTTTTATCGGTACTGGCACCCAACCTACCCCTGTTTCTAAAGCCGAAATTGCCAAAATCAAAAAACGCATGGGTGTCGAAGATCCAAAATATTCTGTTAATTACTCCGTCAACGAAGTTGTTTCTATTACTGACGGCCCATTCAAAGGCTTTGATGGAACAATTTCCGAAATTGACCAAGCCAAAGGCAAGCTCAAGGTTATGGTCAGCATGTTTGGTCGTGAAACACCAGTAGAATTAGACGCTTTACAAGTTAAAAAAATATAGTATAATATAATAGTTACGCACTAGAGAGGAAAAATTATTATGGCAAAAGTTATTGGAAATCTAAAATTACGTGTTCCTGGCGGTAAAGCGACAGCTGGACCTCCAGTTGGTAGCACTCTTGGTCAATGGGGTCTTAATATGATGGACTTCATCAACCCGTTTAACGAAGCTACTAAAGAATATATGGGCAAAGATGTAATTGTACATATTCGTGTTTTCGAAGATCGTACTTTTGATTGGAATTGTCTTGGTCGCCCTGTCGACGATCTAATTCGTGAAGAAATCGGCATCCAAAAGGGAAGTGGCAAACCAAATGCCGACAAAGTTGGCAAAATCACTCATGCTCAACTTGAAAAAATCGCCGAGATGAAAAAAGATCAGCTTAACGCTATCGATCTCGACGGTGCCATCAAAATCATCGCTGGCACTGCTCGTTCTATGGGCGTCGAAGTTGTCGACTAATTTCAATCTGCTTAAGCTTGCGTTTTAAGCAAAAATCATCTATAATGAAACAAGGTAATCATTCTGTGATTACCTTGTTCTTTAATAATCGAGAAACACCGAATGTAAGTTAGGAGGTGTGCAACATGCACAAGAATGTTTTTCAAATGCGAACAGTGCCCACGTTATATATCGTTTTTACATCTATACTTACATTGTGTATCGAAGATGGTCAGATATTTCGAATTTTATTTGGAATAGTCTGCTTGCTAGCTCTGTTTGAGCTAATATCATTTCGATATACACCGGGGTACACTAGTATTAGGAGGGCTAACCTATATCGAGGATTAGAATTTTTGATTATACTTGGAGGATTGGCCTATGTATTTTCTGCATCTCAAACCAATATTGCATTATTATTTTTTTGTGCATGGGGAGCTGATGCTCTTGCTTGGTTTGTAGGGAATACAATAGGAGGCAAAATTATTAAAATTTCTCCTTTTCCTTATACAGCACCCACCAAGACAATCGAAGGGACCTTGGCGCAATTTTTTGCACCAATTCTAGCCTTCTGGTTTGCGCTTGGAGTGCGAACTCTACTTGGACATCCAATTTGTGGTGTCGTAGATGTAGCATTAAATGACTGGTATTTTGCTTGCATAGGACCATGCGTATTTTTGGGTGATATCTTCGCATCAAAAGTCAAACGGTCTTTTGGCATAAAAAATTCAAGTACTTGGGCTGTAGCATTACACCCCTTTTATCGACCAGTCAAAAATTTCTTAGGTGCACACGGCGGTTGGTTAGATCGCATTGATTCTGTAACTTTTTCAGGGGCAATGCTTCTCTTTCTCGGTTGGTTCTACACGTTGTTTTGTTAACAATCTCCTTAAGTCCTCATCCTTAAGTTCTCATGTTTACTCTATCTTTCTTGGACCCGACTTAACAACGTGTATTACCATAGATGGGGTCTCTTTTTCGCCACGGGAGGCCCCTTTTCTTTTGCTGAAAATATGCTATAATTAAGTTATTATTAATCAATGTTGGGAGGGTGATGCCCGTTTGTACCACAGAAAGGATTCACTATGGCTGAAGATGCCAAAAAAACTGAAGAGATCAAGGAAACCCCAGAGGTAACCGAATCTCAAGATACCAAAGCGGAAACATTTGCCAAAGCCGGCAAACGTTCCAAAAAGAATGTCGAAGCTGCTGAAGCTGAGGCTAAACGCCAAGCACGCAAAGTTGAGACCAAAAAACAAGAAGAGGCTGACGCCAAAAAACCAAAAGGCGCTACCCCTGTTACACGCCCTAAGTTAGAGCGTCGTGGCAAAAAATACCAAGAAGCAGCTAAGCTGATCGAAAAAGGCAAGACCTATACTCTCAAAGACGCTATCGATCTAGCACTCAAGACCAATCCGGTCAAATTTGACGCTACGCTCGAGATGCATGCTCGTCTTGGCGTCGATCCACGTCAGGCCGATCAAAATATTCGTACTACTATTGTTTTGCCACACGGCAATGGCAAAACCGTCCGTGTAGCCGTTTTTGCACCTCTTGATGAAGCTAAAAAAGCCAAAGCTGCTGGCGCCGATATCGCCGATGACGAAGAGTTCTTGAAACAACTCGACAAGGGAACGATTGATTTCGACGTTCTCATCGCTACCCCACAATATATGCCAAAACTCGGTAAATACGCTCGTCTTTTGGGACCAAAAGGCTTGATGCCAAATCCAAAATCTGGCACCGTCACTACCGATGTCGAGAAGGCTGTCAAAGAAGCCAAAGCTGGCAAAGTCGAATATCGCGTCGACAAACAAGCAATTGTCCATATTGGTTTCGGTAAAACTTCATTCAAACCAGAAGAATTGCTCGCAAACGCCCAAGCTTTCCTAGAATCTTTGAAACAGCAGAAACCAGCGTCTCTCAAGGGTACTTATGTCAAATCTATTTATTTGACCACCTCTATGGGACCCTCAATTGCTATCGAAAATCTTTACAACTAATCAAAAGTTTGCTATAATAGAAGAAGTTACCAAAGACAGTGGCGGGTGTAACACCTTAATTATGCCACCGAGGAATCTTCTTCTATTTTATTTGGTGACGTCATTTAACAATTTAATCGACTGTCTCAAAGGAACTTTTTATGGCAATATCCAAGGATAAAAAGCAAGCATTGGTTGCCGATCTAAAAACTTTGCTTTCCGACGCAAAAATGACTGTTTTTGCTAAATATCAGGGATTAACTGTTGCTGATATGCAAGAACTTCGTGCTGCCGCTCGTGAAGCTGGTGTCCAGATCAAAGTGGTCAAAAACCGCTTAGTCCGTGTTGCAATGGGCGACATTGCCGTTTACAAAGACACTGATACAACTGGTCTTACTGGCCAATTGCTTTATGCTGTCTCCGATAACGACGAAGTTGCTCCTGCCAAAGTTCTCGCTGAATTCGCCAAAAAGCATAATGCTCTCGAAATTGCTGGTGGTTTCAACGAGACTGGTGAAAATGTTCCAGCCGAAACTATCGGGGAGCTCGCCGCTCTTCCATCCAAAGACGAATTGGTCGCACAAGTGGTGGCGCAATTGCTATCGCCAGTTACCGATTCTATCTCTGGACTTACGGGTGGTCTTTCCGGAATTGTTTCCGGCTTGGAAGCTCACGCAACCAATTAATTTTTAATCAATTTATTTATTATTAAAATGTCCGGGAAGGCATGCTGAGTTTTTGTTTCAAATCTTATGCAAAAAACTAGTGTGCTTTCTGATCATAATAAGAAAGGAAATTTTATGGCTACAGATATTAAGAAATTAGCTGATGAATTGGTCAAATTGACCGTTCTCGAAGTTAACGAACTCAAAAACGTCCTCAAAGACGAATACGGCATCGAGCCAGCTGCTGCTGCAGCTGTCGCTGTTGCCGCTCCTGCCGATGGTGGCGCCGCTGGTGCTGACGAAGGCAAATCCGAGTACGATGTTGTGCTCAAAGCTGCTGGCGATCAAAAGATTGCCGTAATCAAAGCTGTTAAAGAAGCTACCGGTCTTGGTCTTGGTGAAGCCAAAGCTATCGTTGATGGTGCTCCTGCTACCGTCAAAGAAAAAGTCGCCAAAGACGATGCCGAAGCTATGAAAAAAGCTCTCGAAGAGGCTGGCGCTACTGTCGAATTGGCTTAAGCGCTTATGACAGTCGATTAGTTGGGCAAAGGCTATCTGGATTTCAGGTAGCCTTTGTTTTTTTATTATTTTTTACAACATTACTTCTATTACCTCTGTTTACGCGGTGGAAAACTTTTTTGAAAAAATCTTGACAAGTTTAGCAAACTGCGATATGATGGAAGTAATAAAAATATGTAGGATGTGAGGTATGTCTGAATTACCAGAAAAACAAATAAAACGATTACGAACTCTAATACAAGAGGCTGAGACTAATTTGTCTGCCGCCAAAGAACTTTTGGTATCGGTACTTGGCGATGGTGGAACAATCACTGCGCCACGCGAGACGATTGTTTCTGATGGCAACAACAAAGTCATCGAAGGTGTCTTTGATGGTCAAGTGATGATTGGCCCAGATGGCAAAAACTACCCTGTTCCAGCCAACTATGCTAGCAAGTCCAAACTCGTCGAGGGCGACATCATGAAACTAACCATTTCTCCAGATGGCAAATTCCTCTACAAGCAAATTGGTCCAGTCGAACGCAAAACCGTTATTGGTACTATGGTCCGTCACGACGACAAATACTTCGTCGAAGTCGCTGGCAAAGAATACGAAATTCTTTTGGCATCTGTCACTTATTTCCATCTAAGAGAAGGCTCTCAGGCTTCAGTGATTATTCCAGCAGACAACGATCAAGCTGCTTGGGCTGCCGTTGAAGCGGCTCTCTAATGAATACTGCTCTTTATCGCAAATATCGTCCGACTACGCTCTCTGATGTGGTCGGGCAAAATGCTATTACAAAGTCATTAGCAAAAGCCATCAAACAAAACAAAATATCGCACGCCTATTTGTTTACAGGGCCACGTGGCACTGGCAAAACCTCAGTCGCGCGTATTTTTGCGCATGCAGTCAACCATTTTGATTACAAAATTGAAGATGATTATATTGATATTATTGAAATTGATGGTGCATCAAATCGTGGCATTGATGATATCCGTAATTTACGCGAAAAAGCAGCGATTGCTCCAACTAGTGGTCAGTACAAAATTTACATTATTGACGAAGTTCATATGTTTACCAAAGAAGCCTATAATGCACTTTTAAAAATCCTTGAAGAGCCTCCCAAGCATGTGATTTTTATCCTTGCTACTACTGATCCGCAACAAATTCCTGCTACGATTACTTCGCGTACGCAAATTTTTCGTTTTCAACTCGCTGATGCCGAAACCATGTTCAAGCATCTCAAGACTATCGCTAAAGCTGAAAAAATTTCCATTGAAGACAAGGCTCTGCATTTGATTGTTCAGCATGGCGGTGGATCTTTCCGCGACTCTATTTCTCTACTTGATCAGATTGCGACTTTGTCCGACAAGAAAATTACTGTTGCTGATATTAATCAAGCTCTTGGTTTGCCACCTTCTGAGCAGCTGCAGGCACTTCTCGATGCTTACGAAAACAAGGACAGCACTAAGATAGTCGAATTACTCAAAGAATTTCTAGCGAATGGTACCAAACCACCAATTCTGGCAGCAAATTTGATCAATTTTATTATTGCAGATCCAAAGCCATCCCTATTGCCACTGCTTGCAGAACTCCCGAATATCACTGATCCATTCTCAGAAGCCAAAATTTTGCTCGCTTTTTTACCAAAAATCTCTGTTACACCTATGCCAGCACCATCGCCATCAGTAACCACCAAAAAAACAACTCAAAAAACTATCACCAGTGACTCTTCAAAGACCAAAAAGCTTAAAAAGCCAACTTCAGCTCCAGTATCAAATACTAAAATATCTGATAATTTTGATTGGGGAAATTTCGTTAGTTCGGTCAGACAAGAAAATTCTGGTCTAGCTGGCATGATGAACGGTGCAAAATATCACGTCGAAAACGGGATTTTGCATATTTATCCATCGAATAAATTTACCAGCCAACAACTGCAACGCCAAGCTAGCCAAAAAATTCTCCAAAATGCAACCGATCTAAAAATTTCCATCGACGATCCAAAAACTGCACCAAAAGATCCCACACTTAGTGATATTTCTGATATAATGGGAGCAGTACAGGAGGATAAAAGTGGAGAAAACCCATTCTAAAACCGAAGGTCGCGTACCGCCACAAAATATCGATGCCGAAAAGTCAGTGCTCGGGTCAATTTTGATCTCCGAAGATGTTTTTCCGAATATAATCGCTAAAATCAAACCGGCCGATTTTTACGATCCAAAACACCGCAAAATTTTCCAAGGCATGGTTGATCTTTATAATTTTAATCGACCAATTGATCTTTTGACTTTAACTGATCAACTACGCAAAAGCAAAACACTTAAAGATGTTGGTGGTTCGCCATATCTAACCGAGCTATCGAATTTTACCCCTACGGCTTCACACGCCTTGGCTTATGCTGATTTAATTGCTCAGGCGTCGATTCGTCGTCGTCTTATCGCTGCTGGCACAGCTATCGCACAACAAGCTTATGACGCCGATGCAAAAGCTCTTGATTTAGTTGGGAAAGCCGAAAAAGATTTATTCGAAGTATCGGATCGTGCTTCACAAGATGATTGTGTTCCTTTGGAGAGCCTACTTTCTGATGCTTTTGAACGTATCGAGAAATTACACAAAAACAAAGGTGATTTGCGTGGGCTCAAAACTGGGTTCCGAGATCTTGACAAGCAAACAGCTGGGCTTCAAAAAGGCGATCTGATCATCGTTGGCGGACGTCCTTCAATGGGTAAAACCACCTTCGGTCAAAATCTTGCCATGCATATTGCCGATATCAATAAAGCCGGTGTCTTGTTCTTTTCGATGGAAATGTCAAAATCCGAAATTGTCGATCGTCTAATTTCCGATTCCTCAGGAGTCAACAACTGGAATATTCGTACTGGCAACGTTTCTGATGATGATTTTGCCCGCATTGGCGATGCAATGGGTAATATGAGCGAAACTCCGCTCTACATTGATGATACTTCGAGTATGGATATCTATGAATTGCGTGGCAAAGCTCGTCGTGCTATGCATGAACACAAAATCAGCGCTATCATTCTGGATTATTTGCAACTTTTAGATGGCTCTGACCGTTATGCTGGGAGTCGTGTACTTGAAATTACTGAAGTTTCACGTGGCCTCAAGGCTCTCGCTAGGGAATTAGACGTTCCGGTAATTGCCCTAGCTCAGCTTTCCCGTAATGTTACCAATCGTGAAAATCCACGCCCAGTGCTATCTGATTTGCGCGACTCTGGTTCTATCGAACAAGATGCCGATCTAGTAATGTTCCTCCATCGCCCAGATTATTATCACAAAAACGAAGACGATTATGAAGACACCAATATTACCGAACTACTTATTGACAAACATCGTCATGGTCCAGTCGGCAAAGTAGAATTATTCTTCGACAAAGACCACAACCGCTTCTTGTCTCTTGACAAGAAACATAGTGATTAAGTCTGATTTATGCTATAATGTTTATGTGAAGAAGAAATTAACAATTTCGAAACTTTTTTTGTATAAACACCGATTTGGTATTGGTTACATTTTGTTGGGAATTGCATTTGTTGGACTAGTGCTGACGTTGCCACTACTTTCGCCATATGGTTTGTCTGAATCCGAAATGAGCTCAGCCGTTGCCTCACACAATACCCATTTTTCCTCTCTGTTAGATGGTGATTTTATCGATCTACCTTATCATGTTTTACAAAAACTTTCTATTACGGTCTTTGGATTGTCGGCCTATGCTATTAAATTACCAAGTATGATTATTGGTTTAGTTTTGGGCACATTGATTGTATTACTACTAAATCGTTGGTTCAAACGTAATGTCGCACTACTGGCTTCGATTTTGAGCGTACTTTCGGTGCCATTTTTCTTCTTAGCTGGATATGGCACTCCAATGATTATGTTTGTTTTCTGGCCAACTATACTACTTTGGCTTGGTGGCAAAATACAAGGCAAAAATGACGGCAAAAATCAACCACGCCCATTCTATGCGGTGCTGTTGGCTTTCGCATTAATTCTATCAGTGTTTACTCCTTATATGATCTATTTGGTACTCTTTATACTTGTGTTTGCATTGCTCAGTCCACATTTGCGTTTTACGATTAAAAGATTACCAAAGATTCTTTTAGTCGCAGTCGCATTAATCGTATTAGGCGGGCTAGGTCTAGTTGGTTTTTGTGCCATACAGCATAGCGAAACCTTGCTGTCGCTTATTTTTACTAATGACTTCTCGGTTAATCAATATCTGGCTAATCTTGGCATAGCTTTTCGACCATTCTTTGCTTGGACTGGCAATATAGAAGGTGTATTCTTGGCTCCGTTGATTGGCTTAGCTTCACTTGCGCTAGTTTTGGTTGGGCTATTTTCGACCGCCAAAGGTTTTTTTGCGTCACGCAATGCTATTGCGACCTGTCTCATTGTATTTGCCGTTTTGCTTTCTGGATTTAACCCAGATATCGCAATATTAATCATTTTGCCTTTTGCTATTTTGATTGCGCATGGTCTGCGTTATACGCTCGAAAAGTGGTACAATCTTTTCCCAACTAATCCTTATGCACGTGTGTTTGCTATAATCCCAATTGGTGTACTGATAGGAATTATTATTGTCTCCGATTTGTCGCATTTCATATTCGGTTATCGCTACAGTCCACCTACTGCGTCGCAGTTTAATAATGATCTAGCCTTAGTAGAAAAACATTTACAATCTGGCGATACTCTCCTCGTTGACGACGATTCTGTCCAATATAACTTTTATCACATTTTAACTGAATCTACCGATATCAATGTTGTCAAAGACGTCCCTCTACAATACACTGGTCATTTAGCGACCTTAGGCAAATGGAACAAACCAGGATCACTCGGTACTCTTGATCGCATTATTACCTCGCCAAAATCCGATAATTCTGATAGAATATATCTATACACTGTAAAAGTTAATGAAAATACTCAGGAGGAAAACAATGGGTGAAAAAATGGATCAAATGAAAATGATCAATCAACTACGCAAAGCGCAAAAAGACCTTAAGAAAGAAATCGTCGAAGTTGAGGCTGGCGATGGTGCAGTCGTAGTACAAATTAATGGGGAATTAAAAATCAAAAAAGTCTCGATTGACCCAGACAAAATCGATCTCGACGACATCCACGAACTCGAACGCTGGATCGAGAATTGTATGCGTGACGGCTATGCCAAAGCTCAAGAAATCGCCACTGACAAAATGAAACCACTAATGGGCGGTCTCGGCAATTTAGGATTCTAAGATCTCAAATATTCAAGGCAGAACAAGATGAATAGCAATATTTTACCACGCGCATTACAAGAGGCGATTGATGCGCTAGGCACATTACCAGGAGTAGGACCGCGTACAGCTGAACGCTATGCTTATTTTCTTTATCGCCAAGACAGCAAAACTGCTCAAAATCTTGCTACTGCCTTAGAAGGTCTGCACGACAAGATCAAATTCTGTCCAATCACTTTTGCCTTAATTGACGCCAAAGATGATGTATCGCCTTTGTATGCCGATACAGAACGCGATAAACAAACTGTCTTAGTGGTTGAGGAACCACTAGATATTTTTGCATTAGAACAAACCAAACAATTCAAAGGGACTTATCATGTGCTTGGTGGCGTAATTTCGCCAATTGATGGCATTACCCCCGAGCAATTACACATCAACGAGTTAATTGAACGCGTCAACAAAGACAAGGTCAAAGAAATAATTATCGCCACTAATCCATCTGTAGAAGGCGAATCGACAGCTTTGTTGCTCCAAAAATTACTACGCGAAAAATATCCCAAACTAACCATCACGCGTCTTGCTCGTGGTTTACCTCAAGGAGTGGATTTGGCTTATGCTGGACAAATGACATTGTCGACTGCCCTCTCTAATCGCACTGAGATTTAACATTGACGAAACAGGGATTATCCCTAGTATTGTCAACGATTTAGATACACGCTATAATAATCTTATGATTAAAGGACTCACGAGTGCCCAAGTCGCCGAACGTATCACTAGGGGGCAAGTTAATTCTACACAGACCAAATCAACCTCTGTTGCTTCGATTATACGCAAACATACTCTAACCCTATTCAATTTGATTAATCTCATCTTGGCAGGATTGATTTTTTGGGTTGGTTCTTACAAAAATGCACTCTTTTTCTTCGTGGCAATTATTAATACTGGGATTGGTATTTTTAATGATGTGCGCGCTAAAAAAATCGTCGATAAACTCTCTTTAGTGTCGGCAAAAAAACAGACTGTAATTAGAGATGGTGAAGAACTTAAAGTTAACAATGAGCAGATCGTGTTAGGAGATGTTGTCAAGTATTCTCTAGGGAGTCAAGTGGTAGTTGATTCGCAAATTCTCGAAGGGCAAGCAGAGGTAAATGAATCTTTTATCACTGGCGAATCAGATAATATCGGCAAAAACAAGGGCGATAAGCTAATTTCAGGTAGTTTCGTGGTAGCTGGGACTTGCTATGCCGAAGTGGTCGCGGTGGGCGCTGATAATTTTACTTCCTCTGTTCTTAAAGGCGCAAAGACCATCAAGTCTGCTCCTTCTAAGCTACTTTCTACCCTGAATCAAATCATCAAGCTTATTTCTATTATTCTCATCCCAATTGGGATTTTACTTCTCATCAAACAATTTTCAATCAGCGACGATAACGCTCGCGCCGTCACCTCTACAGTTGGAACTTTGATTAGTATGATCCCAGAAGGGTTGATTTTACTTACATCTACGGTGTTGGCGCTGAGTACGATTCGTCTGTCCAAACGTCAAGTGTTGGTGCAGGATCTATATGCAATCGAAACACTCGCGCGCGTCGATACTATCTGTCTGGACAAAACTGGTACGATCACAACGGGAGAGATGTCAGTCGCTGATACGATTGCTCTAGGGAAGCATACGACAGATGAGTTAGAAAATATCTTATCTATTTTGTCAAGCAATCTTGAGGATAATAACGCTACTTTTCAAGCATTACGACATAAATATGGCACAAAGTCAAACGTAAAGGCAGATGAGCTAATTCCGTTTTCTTCGGATCGTAAATATTCTGGGGTCAAAGTCAAAAACACTACTTATTTAATTGGGGCTTTGGAGTATTTAAGTAAAAATTCAGTATCTCAACAAAATAAGACTACTAACCATTCTAATAGACATGTCGCGATTGCTTTAAAAACCAAAAATGATTCCAGTAAGCATGTTGCAATCGACCCTAAGACCTTCGAAACCTATCAAACCCAAGCTGATGAGCTAGCACATGACAATCGCGTTTTAACCGTCCTGAAACGCAGTAGCAACAAAAATGATATCATTGGTTTTGTATTGCTAAAAGACGTCATTCGCAAAGACGCCTCAGCCATCATCAAATTTTTCACCGACAACGACGTCGCTGCCAAAATTATCTCTGGCGACAATGCGCTGACAATCTCTGGCATCGCCACACGTGTTGGCTTTAAAAATCCGCAAGCTATAGATTTATCCACCTTAAAAAATCCAGATTTCGACAAATTAGTCAAAAAATACAACATTTTTGCTCGAGTCAAACCAGAGCAAAAAAAGCAATTGATCTTAGCTTTCCAAAAGTCTGGGCACACCGTAGCCATGACCGGCGATGGCGTCAACGATGTTCTTGCGATGAAAGAGGCCGACTGTAGTATTTCGATCGGAGAAGGAACCGATGCTGCGCGTCAAGTTTCAAAATTAGTGCTACTCGGCTCGAATTTCAGTTCTATTCCTAATATCATCGGGGAAGGGCGCCGTAGCATCAATAACCTCGAGCGCTCTGCCACGCTCTTTCTTGGCAAGACTTGCTATGCAACATTGCTAGCGATTATCTTTATTTTTGTCAATTTTCAACCACCATTTTCACCAATTACCATGACTTTTCTCAACTTTTTCACCATTGGCGCACCAGCCTTTATTTTAGCACTAGAGACCAACAACCAACGCATGCGCGATCATTTCGTGCGCAATATCATTCATTATTCCATCCCGACTGGTCTTGCCGTGACTTTAGCAATTGTCGCCGCTACGGTGCTATCATGGCTTTGTGGCTTCTCTTATGAACAAACCGCAACAATGGCGGTAATCGTGATTTTTGCAATTGGCTTGGCACTCATCGCCCGTATTTCACGCCCTTGGAACAAGTTACGCATAGCTCTGATGATTGGGCTCGTCATAATTATGACTGCAGCATTTTGCGTGCCTCTAGTGCGCAATTTCTTTTCTATTACGCTCCTAACCGAAATCCAGCCTATTCTCGCTACCGCAGGGCTAGTCGTCGGAGCATTAATTATCTTTTTCTTACTCAGTCGAATTACCCAAATATTGATTAATAAATTTGGACGTAAATTCGCAATTTAAGATTGATTCATCTCACCCACATCCCCAATCATTTTGACAGAATCTTGTTCAGGGAGGGCTTCGACGCCTTTGAGTTTGCGCTCGATTACGCGTGAGGTGGTTTCGGCAGAGCCGATTTTGTTGGCGGTTTCTTGGAGCTTTTTCTTGGTGGCTGCTAAAAGGTCGCCAAACTTGCTAAATTGCGTCTTAACGGCGCCAAGGGTTTGCCAAACTTCGGCGCTGCGTTGCTCGATGGCGACGGTGCGGAAACCCATCAAAAGCCCAGAAAGCACCACCGGCAAAGTGGACGGGGAAGCAATGGTGACATTGAATTTGCGGCGAATTTCATCAGTCAGACCAGGAATACGCAAAATCTCGGCATAAAGACTCTCGGTCGGGACAAACATCATGCCGTATTCGGTCGTGGCAGGCGGATCAATATATTTGGTCGAGATTTTTTTGGCTTGCTCTTTGACATCGGTCGCTAAGGCTTTTTGATATTGGGCAATCGCGGTTTTGTCGCCGGCATCATAAGCGGCGTTCAGACGAGCGTAATTCTCAACTGGAAACTTGGAGTCGATCGGCAAATATACTGTCGCTTCTTTGCCAGGCATTTTGATCGCAAACTCGACACGGTCGCGCGTACCTCTTTTGGTGATGACGTTCTCCTCGTATTGACTCGGGGATAACATATCTTCGATAATATTGCCGAGCTGGACTTCGCCATAAATGCCACGGGTTTTGACACCTTCCATGACTTTTTTAAGGTCACCTACCCCTGTCGCGAGATTGCGCATTTCACCAAGCCCTTGATAAACCTGAGTCAATTGTCCAGAAATAGTTTTGAAACTTTCATTAAAACGTTTCTCAACGGATTTTTGCAGTTTTTCGTCGACCGTTTCGCGCATTTCTTCAAGTTTCTTGGCATTATCATCCTGGAGGCTTTTGACACGCGTATCAACCGTGCGTTGAATGGTTTGGAAATTCTGTGACAATTCACGACGATTTTCGCGAAACTCTTGGGAGATTTTGGGGGTTAATTTATCGAGTTCACCTTCAATACGAATCATCCGCTCTTCAAGTTGCGCTGTGTCTAGCTGTGCTTTAGGCTTACGCGTAAGCAACACAATCAATACCACCACTAATAAAATTGCTATTAAAACTCCCAGAATAATCATAATCATTTCCATATCTTTATTATAGCATCAGCTCTATTTTTTTGCTATAATATAACTATGTATAATGAATTTTCTGATTTTGTTAAAGACAAAAAACGTCTCTGTGTTATCCAAGCGGAAAATCCGGATGGGGATTCGCTGGGGTCGGCTTTGGCTTTGGACTATTTGCTTGGGGATATACGCGAGATTTCACTTTACTGCCCAGTCGATATTCCTAAATATCTGCGTTATTTTCCCGATTGGTCGCGCGTTAGCTCTGATTTTGATTTTAAGGCTGATGGCTATATTATTGTCGACACGGCCGCCGAAGTGCTTTTGTCAAAATTGCTCGACGATCCCGCCATCAAAAATCGTCTTTATGCTACCCCTGTTTTGGTAATTGATCACCATATGGAGACTGATGATCTTCATTTTGAACATAGCGCTATTATTAAGGAGCTGCCAGCTTGTTGTGAAGTGATTTATCAGATTATTAAAGACCAAAAATTGCCACTCGATAAAGACATTGCTGTAAATCTTTACGCTGGGATCGCTTCCGATACTTTGGGACTGACCAGCGCCTCTGTTACCGCTGATACTTTTCGAGCTGTAGCTGACCTAGTTGATGCCGGCGTCAATATTGCTACCTACGAAGAACATCGCCGTGAGTTTATGAAAAAGTCACCTCGTATTCTTGATTACAAAGCCGATTTGATTAAACGCATTGATTATTCTGAGGATGGTACTCTGGCGACTGTGCATATCCCATTCAAAGATATCAGGGAATATTCGGACGAATACAATCCTGGGGTTTTGATTCTGGACGAATTGAGACTTGTGGAGGGGGTTGTTGTAGGGGTCGCGATAAAAACTTATCCAGACGGTAAAGTTACCGGCAAAATTCGCGCCAATCAACCAATCGCGGCCGATCTTGCCGGCTATTTTGGTGGAGGTGGTCATCCTTATGCGGCTGGTTTTCGCACATACGATACCACATATTCTGATGTTGTCAAGGAGTTGACCTCTGTTATTCCTGAACTTTTGACCAATCTCGAAAAAGAACAAGATTCTGAAGCTGAGCAAATTTCTAACAACAATCAGAATCAGGAAGAGCTATAAAATGAAACTTTATAATACCGCAACACGTAAAATCGAAAAATTCCGCCCACAAGATCCAAATCGAGTCAAAATGTATTCTTGTGGACCAACCGTTTATGGCTACCAACATATTGGTAATTATGCTGCTTATATCTACTGGGATTTATTGGTACGCACTCTACAAGCCCAAGGATATAAAGTCGACCGCATTATTAATTTTACTGATGTCGGGCATCTGACCTCTGATGCTGATGCAGGCGAAGACAAGCTTGAAAAAGGGGCCAAACGTGAAGGCAAAAGTGTTTGGGAAATTGCCGAATTTTACGGTCAGGATTTTATCAAAAATTATCAAGCGCTAAATCTAATCGAGCCGACCAAATTCGCACACGCGACAGATTATATCGAGCAAGATATCACGTTAGTGAACAAATTAACAGAGAAAGGCTTTACCTACGAAACCACGGATGGTATTTATTTTGATACTGCCAAATTCCCAGACTATGCTAAATTTGCTCATCTTGATCTCGAGCATCTCCAAGCAGGAGCACGAATTGAGTTTAATCAAGAAAAACATAACATCTCAGATTTTGCCGTCTGGAAATTCGTCCAGCCTGGCGAAGATCACGCTATGCAGTGGGAATATCTCGATCGTCCAGGTTATCCTGGCTGGCATCTGGAGTGTTCGACGATTATTCACACCGAGCTGGGCGAACCGATTGATATACATGCTGGGGGAATCGATCATGTCCCAGTACATCATACCAATGAAATCGCCCAATCTACAGCCGCTTTCGATAAACCCCTCTCGCATTATTGGGTGCATTGTAATTTTATTACAATTAATGGCGAAAAAGTATCAAAATCTCTCGGCAATACCTATACTTTGGCAGATTTAGCGGATCGTGATTTTATGCCAATGGATTTCAAAATGTGGGTTTTACAGGGACATTATCAATCCGATCGTAATTTTACTTTTGATGATCTGACCGCCGCCAAGCAACGACGTCTAAATTGGCGCAATCAAATTGCATTAGCCCGACAAATCGAAACTTCGCCAACTACAGAAAATACTACCGTAGCGAACATCTTATCTGCTCTAGAAAATAATCTAAATTCAGCCGAAGCCTTCGCAGTTGTTGATCGTGGTAATTGGTCACTCGCAGAATGGCAACAAATTGACGATCTCTTTGGCTTAGGATTAATTGTCGATTCACCAGACATTACCGAGAATCAAAAACAACTGATCGAAAAACGTCAACAAGCTCGCGCCAAAAAAGATTTTGCGACCGCCGATCAGATTCGCGACGAACTTGCAAAAGACGGCATTACAGTCAAAGACACGCCAAACGGACCAATCTGGCAATATTTGGTTTAGTGTTTGGATTCAATTTTCGTCACATTCTTGACAGATTTTTTCTCGTCTTCGTATTTGTATTCGTTGATGGCCTTGAATTTCGGATAATCATCGAGAATAACCTTGATACAACCGGCAACAGGAATTGCAATTAGCGCCCCCAAAATCCCCCACATTTTAACACCAATGGTCACTGCAATCAAAATCATCACTGCTGGCATCTTGAGTGCGTGACCCTGAATTTTCGGTGCAATTATATTTGCTTCGATCTGACCATAGACAATATAGAAAATCGCAAAAACAATAGCCACCCAAACATTGCTCACAGCAAGCACTAAAGCAACTATAATACAACCAATAATTGGTCCAAATAATGGGATCATATAACAAACCATCGTAATACAACCCATCGGCACGGCAAGAGAGCTAGAAAAGCCAAACATCAGAGAAAGTGCAAAAACTACCAACGCAACCACACAACCATCCAAAATTGCAACCAAAAATTGTCTAGAAACATATGTAGCGATAACATCTTTCATACGTCCAATGGTTTTGCGCATTTGCTTGGTACGCTCTTTTTTGCGACGATTATTGCTACGGAATAATTTCCAAAAACCTTCAACTAGTCTATGCCCTTCAAGTAGCAACAATAATGTCAAAACCAAAGTCAAAATAACATTGGTAATGATATTTGCAACCGTGCCTACACCAGACATCAAATTATTACCAATATTACTTAAAATACTACTCGAAAAATCATTAAGCCCTTCTTGGATATTATCCTGCAAATTATCAACTCCAAAACTTTGACCAATATTATTAATACCTTCCCAGCCACCAAGTTTTTCATGAAAAGTTTGAGGGAACTGCTCAATAAAACGAGAGGTTTCAGACACAACAACAGGGGCTACAAAGGCAACAATAAAGCCAAGTACAGCGATCACTATCGTAAAAGCCAGCACCGAGGAAAATGTCTTGTGTTGTTTATCATGGGTACTAATCCATTTGTTGAGAACTTTAGCAAATGGCTGAATCGCGATAGCAAGAAAAGCCGCAATACCAACGATCAACAAACCTTCCCAAGCCGCACTCACAAACAAAAATATTAATGCTACTGCAATGATAATTAACCAAAAACGGACAAAAGTTTTGGTATCAATTTGAAATTTACGTGCTGCCATAACCATTCCTTTATTTAATTGTATTTATTATAACATATCGACGCATCAAAATTCAAAAATTGCTTATGGTTTGCAATATGCTTTTTGTGGAGGGTGAATAGTAGTTATACTCTAGAATGTAGGTGTTGAGTTTGACAATCTACTCAATAAGTTTTTTAATAATATCTCTGCAAAAACGCGGAGCGGTACTCAGCAAAACGATTTTTCAAGATCGCTTGACGGATTTCTTCGGTCAGACGCACAATAAAACGTACGTTATGAACAGAGGCGAGATGATAATATTGGGCTTTTTTGGTAGCATCGCCCGAACGCCACAAGGCTCGCAATTGACCACGCGTCCAGCCGGCTCGACAAGTCGCACAATCGCAATCCACGTCTAATGGCTCGGGGCTATCGTGAAATTTACGCAGATTAATATTACCATCGCGCGTGTAGATTTTACCGTGCCGTGCTTCACGCGTCGGCGCAACGCAATCAAAAGTGTCTGCGCCCATTTCAACCCCTATCAAAATATCGTCTGGGTGCGAGAGTCCAAGCAAATGTCGTGGCTTTTCTTCTGACAATTCTTCATTACACCAACGCAAAATTTCGCCAAGATCCTCTTTAAGAAAAGCACCACCAAGACCAAAACCATCAAAGCCGATACCGTTAACCTGCATTTTGCGCAAAATCTGAGCCGCTCGTCGTCGTAAATCCTCCCAACGTCCACCTTGTAAAACGCCGTACAAATTCTGACGATAGCCAAGATCATCACGATGCTCAAGATGCTCTTTTAGGCTACGCCTAGCCCAACGTTCAGTTCGTGCCAAAGCCTCCACATTATAATCATAATCATCCGCTAGGGAAGTAAGCTCATCAAAAGCCATATGAATATCTGCACCAATCTGGCATTGAATACGCATCGACTCTTCTGGTCCAATAAAATCAGGTTGCCCATCAAAAGGATCCGTAAAGTCCACACCTTTCTCGCTAATATGCGCCAGACGCTCCTTGTGGGCGGTATTGATGCTGGCAGTTTTTTTATCCATCGAAACAACCTTACCCAAACCTGAGCCTAGCGACATTACTTGGAATCCGCCACTATCAGTAACGGTCGGACCTTGCCAATTATTCCATTGCGCTAAACCGCCTTTTACCGCAATCTCAGATGCCTGACGTCGCAAATGATAGCCATTTGCCAACATCGCCTGCGCCCCCATTGCATGTAAGTCATCAGGAGCAAGATAGCGCACCTCGCCCCGCGTCCCAACCACCAAAAAAGCTGGGGTTTTGATTTCGCCATGCGCAGTTTTGATAGTACCAACGCGCCCCAGCCCATTCGGCAACTTTTGTTCAATTTTAAACTCCATATCTTATATTTTACTATGGTTTAAGTGATTCGCGAAGATTTCGTTGTAGTTTTTGGCAGATGTTTAAGCCCAAAATTTATTAATCGGTCAAAATCATGATGTTTTTGCCATTCAACATGAAGTGTTTTGCGAAAGTCAGCGTGTGCTGGATAGCCCGTATCAACGCGACGAATTAGTGGTTTAACATCTTCATCGATGATAACAGTTAGAGATTCTTTGAGAGTCTCCCAATCTTCTTGGCTTAGTTTAGAAACAGGAGATTTAGGATCGTCTCGCCAATAGGTATGGCATTGAAAATGTAGTGCTTCATGCAAAAAATCTTCCACTGGATTTATCCAATAAATACAGAAAAATAGTTCACCCTTGTCAGGAAAATAAGGAGCACGCGGAAAAGTCGTCAGCCAAATAGTAAATTTTTGAAATAGCAAAGGACGTCGAGTAGTTTTTTCTAACCATTCACAAGCATCAGCAAATTTTTCTTGTATCTCTGTATTAATCCACCATTTCAGGCAGTTATACTCATCTTTCTTGAGTCGATAAAGCTCTATAAGGTAACGATTAATTTCTTCTTTAGCAACCTGGTCTTTGAGCTTAATAATTTGATCAAACTTAGCCTGCATCTCGCCATGTAAATTATCACGCCAATGAAAATCAACAAAAACCGGATCACGCGAAACGTCGTACCAATTCCAAGCGTCATGTTTTTGGTCTAGCTTAACAGTAACTGCGTGCTTTGTCATACAACTATTTTATCGCATAATGGCTTTTTTAAAAAGCAAAAGTGCCGAGCTATTGCTCGGCACTTTAGAAGCTACACAGTACGTTTATGTACCTGGTCCACAATTTCCACTGCCATGGCAATGACATTGTCCAAAACGGACAACTCGATCAGGTGGCATCATTGCAATAATACGCACCGTCTGGCTCGTCCCAGTCTAATACGGCTACTTTAAATTTATTATTCTCATTTTGATAGGCTAAAATAATATGTTCTCTGTACAGGGAAAGTTGTTAGCTTTTGATGTATAGGCTATAATAAAAACATGAAATACAAAATGAGCTTGCAACCAAAATACTTTGATTTTATGAAGAACGGGACAAAACGTATTGAACTGCGTCTTAATGATGAAAAAAGAAGCCAAATTCAGATCGGTGATATTATTGAATTCTCGAAATCAGAAGACGATAAACTTGAAGCTGAAGTGGTTGGGCTTTTGCAATATAAAAATTTTGCAAATTTATTTGAAGACTTCGACATTTCAATCTTAGCTGACTCTTCAATAACGAAACAGGAGTTACTTGACGTGTTGAACGAATTTTATACACCAGAGAAACAAGCTAGGTATGGTGTTGTTGGGATTCGTTTGAAGATGTTATAAAAGAAAAACTCTTTCAGCCAATCACCCACAGTTTAAGGAATTTTTCAGCAATCTATAGTAAAATAATAATATGCGGATACTTTATGTTGAAGACGAAAAATATTTAGCTGATGCGGTGATACATTTGCTTAAAAAAGCCGGCATTGCCGTGGATTGGGCAAGCGATGGGGAAGAGGGACTCAAATTGGCGCTCAAACCTAGCTATGACGCTATCGTGCTTGATGTAATGTTACCGCATTTGTCAGGCTTGGAAATTCTCAAAACTATTCGTCAGCGTGGTATTAATACCCCTGTTATTATGCTTTCGGCGCTTTCACAAGTTGAGGACAAAGTGCGTGGGCTTGAAAACGGAGCTGATGATTATCTTGCCAAACCTTTTAAGACTGCCGAATTAATTGCGCGACTCAAGGCTTTGACTCGTCGTCCACCTTTGCAACAAGAAGAAATTCTACGTTTTGCCGATTTGACTTTTGATCTACAAAACCGCACACTTAACGACTTGGAATTGACCGACAAAGAAGCGGATATTTTGAAATTGTTAATTCGTCAGCCCGAACAAACTCAGCGCAAAGCACATATTTTGGCTCATGTCTGGGGACAAGATGCCACTTCGGACGATAATTATGTCGAGGTTTACATCAGTTATTTGCGTCGCAAACTCAAAAAACTCGGCTCAAAAGTTCGCATCAAGACCATTCGTGGACTCGGCTACAAACTTAGCACAGAAGGAAAATGATGTTTAAAAATTTACGTAATCGATTGATTATCACTAACGTAGGTATTACAACTGTAGTACTCGTGATTGTTTTTACAAGTATTTATTTTATTTCGGCACACAGTGCTCTCGACCGGCCGATGCCACAAGACGCACCGGGAGCAAATCCTGAGATGTCACAAATGATGGATCAACATATTCACGCTGAACGTCAAGCTTCGCTCGACGATTTGCTAGCAACTTTGATTTTTACAGGGATAATTATGGATTTTGTCGTGGCGGTAATTTCGTACTTTTTGGCCGAAAAAGCTATTGAGCCAGTCAAAAAAGCCTACGAGACTCAAAAAATCTTTATCGCCAATGCTGCGCACGAAATCAAAACACCACTGGCTGCCCTGCAAGCCAATTTGGAGGCCGCCGACATCAAAAATAACAAATGGATTGATAACGTTGCCTATGAGGCCGTCAAACTGACTGCGTTAAATAATCAACTGCTAGTTTTGGCGCGTAGCGATACCTTACCAGACAAAATCAAACTTCAAGATGCGATTTTGCCTCAAGAAATTAACCGTCTCACCACTGCTATACAGCCACAAATTGACGCCAAAAAAGCCAAGCTGACATTGCGAATTTCTGGCGACAAAAATGCCACAACTCGCATTAACTTGGATGATTTTTGCCAACTCACGCAAATCCTGCTCGACAATGCCGTCAAATATTGCGACCACAAAATCACCATTACGCTCTGCGATCGTACTTTGAAAATCAGTAATGACGGCACCAAAATTAAATCTAAGGATCTACCCCATATTTTTGATCGTTTTTATCAAAGCGACAAATCAAAACCTGGCGTCGGGCTCGGGCTTGCCATCGCCCAGGCGCTCGCCCAACGCAATCATTGGCAACTTTCTGCCAAATCGGCTCGGAACACTACTTTTGTGCTAAGTTTTTAAAGCATTTAGAGTTTCGTCTGTTTAGCCTGTTTCATTTTTACAATACTATTTTTTTGAAATCTATATATTTGTCTGTAAAAGCATCCTCAATTTTCTTGCCAGTCTTCTTGAGATATTTCTTCACAAAATAATATCCAAGTGAATATCCAGACCATCGTGGCAATTTGTCGTTTCCGTTGTAGAAAATAGTATTGTGGTCATATTGCTCAGATAACAATTGGCCGCGAAGTTCTTCTAGAATCTTCTCATTTTCTGCGTCTGAGCGATCCAACACAGTTTTTAGGAAGAATTGTTTTTCGTCTCGGTCTTTCACAAATTCCGCTTCGAAATAAGTAGCAAGCCCCTCATTGATCATGCTATCAAATAGTACATTTGCCCACTCGTCATTATAACCCCAACGGGCAGCATGACAGAATTCATGTACAAGGACTTCCGACATTAAGTTCGCAGTCGCTTTTTTGTCATCAATTGCAACTTCGATAAAGTCATCTGTATAAGCTCTACCACCGACTCCGTCCTCGGGAATGAGATAAGGATATAAACGATTTGTGACCAGAACATTGATACCCCAATCTATTTTGAGCTTAGCAAAAGCATATTTTTCAGCTTCATTGACGGCCGTCTTGATAACTTCTTGACAGTCAGCTAGATTTCCGTTTGCTGTAGTTAATAACAAATTTATTTTACCCATATCTTTATTGTAGCATAATTGCATTTGTGCTATAGGAATCATTCTATCAAAACATGCAAAACAATAGATTGATAATATTCTTCGTCGGTGTTATCATTGTAGTAATGGAATATGAAGTTCGTTTTTATCAAAAATGCCAAACATAGAAAGCTCAACCTGTAGTAAACTTTATAATTTCTGCTACACCAAATTTCATCAATTTATCAAAGTCTTTTGTCTTATGGTAATAATTACGCAATTTATCACGCAACACTTGAAATTCTGGATAACTGCAATCTGGCAAAGTAATGATTGGCTTCCATGTTTCATCATGATATGTCAACCCTTTTTAATACACATTTTTTAAGGACAATGGCTACAACAAT
>R17__coassemble_276_pt1 | contig 30578 bp, 28 predicted proteins | sample R17__metabat2_high_PE_020 | metagenome-assembled genome bin R17
ACATTATACCACAGATGGGTGTTTTACGCAATGAGTCAAATAGCGGAGTTTGCTTAACGAATTCCAAAAGCAACTCCGCTTGAGCGTTACACGCGGGGAATCGCTTACGTGATTCTCCGGTTGCACTTCGCTTATACTCTTCGCGGAGTTTGCTTTTGGAATCCTGCTATTTACGCTTACGAACAACTTTTTTGACTGCACGTTTGCGCTGTGCGCGTTTAACTGCTGAGCGCTTCACAGGTGAACGACGTGTAGTTTTACGTGCAGCTGGTTTACGAGTCGTAGCACGAGAACGCCCAGCCGTAGCCACACGAGTACTCTTTTGTAAATGCTTACGAGTAGTATACCAATAAAATCCACCAGCAATAATCGCTATCACAATTACAACCGCCGCAATCACTTCTGCTGGACCAGTGTTTGGCATTTCGGATGGGGTATCTGAACTTGGAGTCGGATCTGGCACTGGTTCTGGATCTGGATCCGGAGTCGGATCTGGAGTCGGTGGAGGTACGGGAGTATCACCTTTTTCTGCCTTTAATTGGTAGACTACACGACCGGCATACTCATTACAACCAGGTATCATCCCAGAAAATTTATTATAACCCAGTAGCGAACCTTCACCAAATAGATATTTTGGTCCAATTGATTGACCATTTAATGCTCCGCCGTTATAAATCAATGCTGAATTCTCAACATAAGTCAAAGTCATATTTGTATCTGCGTGAACATAAACACCGTCCCAAACGGACAATGGATCCGTGTCGTTTGCTGTAATTTTGGCATTAATCGTAGCCTGTTCGCCAGCCTTAACTAGAGATGGAAAATTTGACGTCATGGTTACACCATCAGCAATACCAATCGCCTGCTTACCAACTTCGTGGCCATCAGCATTATTGTGATAGTAGATATAGACTTCGTAAATCTTGCCATCTTCAAGCGTCATATCGTCAACATAGACATTGTTCGTAATATCACGAATACGTACAAAATTACGCTCATCCCCGATAGAAGGATTATCTGTAATCGAATTGAATACAGCGTATGGGGCTGGATCGTTCCAAGTAAATGTTTTACGTTCTGGACCCCAAGGCGTGTCTACTAAAGCTGACGCTGAGTCAGAAGGCAAGGCTAACCCCATAGTAAGACCTGCCATTAATATTCCGCCACCCAAAATGATTTTATTGTGCATATTTTTCCCTTTCATTTTTAAAAATCTCCATCATGAACTCTTTGTTCTTGCTCAGCATCAGAATGGGTTTTTCCTCTGTCTGGACTTGTTTCTTGTTGTTTGTTGCCTCCACGATCTACTTCTCCATGATCTACTTCTTCGGCGCTTTGTCCACCTTTGTTTCCATCATTAGCATGATCACTTTGATACTCAGTTACTTGTGAATCTGGGTTAACTAAATCTTTATTAAAGATACCATCACCAGCATGCGTATCTCCACTCTTGCCCCATGGATCTGGATCGGGTTTTGGCGGATCTGGGTCTGGGGTTGGGCTAGGTTGTGGATTGTCACTCGGTTGAATTATCGTAGTTCCAGTCAAATTCATCTTACCCTGCTGGTCTATTGGCTGGGCACAACTTAGTTTAACTGTCTTCGTGGAACCACCCGCAAGCTTAATTACTGCAACTTGAGTACCATCTTCTTGAGTAGTACAAGCAACCAATTCTGTGTTTTCTTTGGTTACAGATTGATCATTATTGGCTTTAGCCATATAGACGTTGTCATAGCTACCAGTTACGGTGGACCAATTTACTTCTGACTGATCTAGCATTTTGCTAAAATTATTGTAAACTACTTGGCAAAAATCATCGTTAGTCTCAAGTAGTTTGTTGATTTCTTGAAGCGACATACCTTCTTTTATTCCCAAAGCGGCTGAATCTTCAGCATTCAAATTATGAACATAACTTGCCAAAGATTCCGTCTGCAAAGCTACACGCTTTACGGCATCTTTCGTGCCTTGTGCATCATTTTGTACGTCGCTCAGCATACTTGCTGGAGCAAAATTATAAAGACCTTCTTTGTCTTGGTTGTATGTCTCACCAGATTCATCGGCGAAAACACCGCGATAGCTCTCTGGCGAACCGACTTTGATCTCGGCATTATATTCTTTTTCAATCCGGTCGTCATTACCACCAGCATAAGCATTATTATTCGCGTTATTTAGAGCAGTAGCTCCAAAACCAACAAAACCAATCAATAAAGCTCCTGCAACGGCAGCACTAACTACTTTCTTCCATAATTTTGTTTTCTTGAGTCGTTCGCGTAATGGTAATTTGCCACGCTTGACTTCTGCTGGCGACTTAATTGGGTTCGATATCGGATCTGATTGATTAGTATTAGCGATAGCCTGATCTACGATTTGACCTATATCTATTGGGTTTGGCGTCGCTTCTGTTTGTTTAGCTTTAGTAATGGCTTGGTCTGTAATCTGATCTATAGACGTTGTGGTTGCATTTTGTTTTTGTTTCAGAGCGCGATAGCGTTTGTTTTGTTCTCTCGCAATCTCCAGAATTTCGTCACGGATTTTTGCAAATTCTTCATTAAATTCTGGCGTACCGTACTCCATTTCATTCAAAGGTGCAGAAAGTTCTTGGACGCGTTGATTTAATTCTATATCTGATAAATCTTCTAATTTACGATCCGCCTCTTTTTCTGCTGAGTTCGTTTGTTCTGGCTCTGATTGTGCCAAATCCGACTCTGGTTGTGTCAAATCTGGCTTTTGTTCTGGTTCATGCTGGATACGATCTGTTTCAACTGGTCCAGAATGTAGATCAATATATTGATCGTTTTGACCATTCTGTTGGTCTGCGTTAGCTTGTTGTTCTCCTTGGTGTTTTGCGGCTTCAATAGCTTCTTGCGCAGCTTGGCTTGCATCTTCGGCTTTCTTTTGATTGAGTTCTGCCATAAAAACTCCTGAAGATGCTTGTTTTATATCTTGCAAATTAATATCTGTTTCAAACTTTGAATTAAAGCCACTACTCTTACCTACTGTTTCGGCATTCATACTGTTGTTCCTTGTGGATTATTAGCTGGTGGGATATTAGTTGCTTGTGGGTTGCTGGCTGGTGGGATATTAGTTGCTTGTGGATTATTAGCTGATCCTATGTTGGTTTCCTGTGGGTTGCTGGCTGGATTAGTAGCAATACCTTGTTCGCGTACGAAATCTTCGGTAATTTTACGCGTAATTCCTTCTATATCAACACCAGCCATTCGAATAAATCCTTCGACTTGGTCCTCTGTGGTAGCTGGATTATCCATTAGCTTATCTAGCTGTGCTAATTGTTCGTCCGTTAACGGCGCAAGTAACGCATCAGATACGCGATCTTCTAAAATTTGTCTTTGTTGTTCGTTCATTGTAGAGCCTTTCTTTATTAATTAAACGACCTTTTAATATCTACATCTTATAGTACTTATGTTTTTTTGTCAACCCCAAAAATTTACATAAAATCCCAAGAAAAACCCGAACAAAATGTTCGGGTTTGGCTAGGTTTGGAAGTGTGTTTTATTTAGCGGATCTACGAGATGGCAAGAACTTAAAGACGTTTTCCTCTAGAAGTTCCATCGTAACTTCACGGAAGGCACGTCGTTGTTCCAAACTAATACGTTTGGGAGAGACATAAGTTGTTTCGTTTTTGAACAACTCATAGTCAAGTTTATGTCCGGTGTTTGTTTTGAGTCTTTTCATAACGTAGCTCCTTTTTTTATTTTAGTTAGATTTGTATTTTTGCTCTAACTATGTTCTATATTAGCACACTTGTTTGATTTTGTCAAGACTGCTTATGCTTCTACCTCTGTTATTTTGTAGTTTTTTCTAATGAAATGGTGACTTCTTGGCCGTCGACTTTGGCAGTTGTATTATAATTAAAATCGCCATTCTCGACAAATTCGGTAGCCAAGGTTTCTTTTTTGATTAGATCAAGCCACGGCTCCTCGATATGCTCGGATAACGACAGCTTGATGCGATCATCAACATTGAGACCGGCTTTCTTGCGTGCAGATTGTACTACGCGAATCAGTTCGCGAGCGTGGCCTTCGGCTCTTAATTCTTCCGTCAAGTGCTTATCTAGGAACATTTCTTCACCGTTCTCTACTTCTTTAACATTAAGCTCGTCTTTGATAATTTGTTCGTAAAATTCGGGTAATTTCTCACCGGTGTATATTAGTTTGCTCAATGGTTGGCGTACCTTGATCAGATCCTCGTCCTCGGAACGACGCATACGTAGAGCCAACCCTTCGGTGATAATAGCACGCGTTTGTGCCATCTGATCGATGATTTTTTGATTTACTGGACCAGTCTCTGACCAATCTAATAAATGTACAGAGGCGTCTGGATCAACCATTTTGTGATATAGTTCTTCAGCCAAAAACGGTGCGAATGGGGCCAAAATTTGGCTTGTAATAATCAGCACATAGTGTAGAGTATCGTATGCTTCCTTCTTGTCATCATCGTCTTCGGACTTCCAAAAACGACGACGGCTACGACGCACAAACCAATTGGAGAGATCGTCAATAAATGGCAAAACTCCAGCCAAAGCTTTTGGTATATTGTAAGCGTCCATCCCTGTCGTCACTTCATCACGTAATTGATGTAGGCGTGAAATAATCCAAATATCTAATGGATTGGTAACGCTTTGAAGCATTTTTTCTGGAGATAATAATTCCCCACCTTCATAATTATCGACTTCGGCATAGGTGCAGAAAAAGTCATAGACATTCCAAATCATGGTGATTTTGCGTGCAATGTCAGAGACATCTTTGTCGGACATGACAATATCCTCGCCAACCGAAACAGGCGATGCCAAAAGGAAGAAACGGAATGAATCAGCAGAAAATTGATCCATCAAATCGTTTGGGTCGGTATAGTTATGGATCGATTTGGACATCTTGCGACCATCATTGCCAGCAATCGTACCCGTAACCAAGACGTTTTTGTAGGCATAGAACTGACCTTTTTTCTCAATTTCTTTACCAAAAGCTCCAAGTTTTGCCAAAGCAGAGTTCATAAAATGAATATAGTAGAACCAACAACGCACTTGGCCAACATACTCAACAATAAAATCAGCTGGGTAATTCTTTTCGAATTTTGCCTTGTTTTCGAAAGGATAATGCATCTGTGCAAATGGCATCGCGCCAGATTCAAACCAACAATCAAGCACTTTTTCGATACGATGAAATACTTCGCCGGGTTGGGCTTCGATTTGGTATTTTTGCTTAATATCGTCTGGAATTTCGTCAGCTTTGATAATTATATTATCAACCCACGGACGATGATAATCCTCTAATTCTTCCCCTGATAAATCACGTAATTCGGCGTATGAACCAACCACAATAGTCGAGCCCTTGTCGCCTTGCCAAACTGGCATTGCGGTCGCCCAAAAACGATCGCGTGAAATATTCCAATCTGGAGCACTCTGAATGCTCTTAGCAAAACGACCATATTTGAGGTATTCTGGAACCCAATTGATATATTCGTTTTGATCGAGCATAAAAGTCTTACTGTCGTCAATTTTGACAAACCACGATGGAAACGCACGATAGATAATACGTTGCTTTGAACGAGGATTGAAGGGGTATTCGTGTTTAATGTACTCAATTTTCCAGATAGTGCCAGCCGCTTCGAGAATCTTGGCGATGATTTTGTTGGCGGCCCAAATTTCGATACCAGACTCGTCAGTATCACGAATACCAAGCTCATAGAGTTTGTCTTTGACTTCTGGCAAATAATAGCCACTTTCGTCCAACACATCGACTAAATCAACTTCGTGCTGAGCAGCCAATTGATAATCGTCTTCGCCATAGGCTGGAGCAATATGAACGATACCAGTACCATCTTCACTCGATACAAAATCAGCCGCCAATACGGTGTAGGTATCTGGTTTTTTCTCTTGATCGGACAATAGACGCACCAGTGGCTGATACGCTAGCCCAACCAACTTCTCGCCCTTAATGGTTTCTTGAGGCTTCGTTTCACCAAAAATCTTCGTTGCAAGCTTGGTAGCAACTATCAAATGTTCTCCGTTAAGTTCGTAAACACCATAATCCAAATCTGGATGAACTGCCAAAGCTAAATTAGCCGGCAAAGTCCAAGGTGTCGTAGTCCAAGCCAGCAAATAACGCTCCGAATCGGCTAGCTTGAATTTAACAAAAGCACTAGGATCAGTAACGGTTTGATAGGATTCGTTGTCCATGTTGACTTCGGCTTTTGCGACAGGGGTAGCAAACTTAGTATCATACATCATAACTTTGCGACCTTCGTAAATTTTACCAGCATCATATAATTGCTTAAACGCCCACCAGACTGATTCCATGTAGTTTTTATCCATGGTACGATAAGCGTTCTTAAACTCGACCCAACGGCCCAAGCGTGTAATCGTATCACCCCATTCACTACTGATGTGTTCCATGCTTTCTTTGGCAGTCAAAATGTAATCTTCGAGAGACCATTTGCTACCAATTTCACGACGATCTTTGATGCCGAGTTTTTGCTCGACGTAATTTTCGGCTGGCAAACCATGACAATCCCATCCCCACACACGCTCAACACGCTTGCCCTGCATAGTCTGATAACGTCCAACTGCATCTTTAATCGTTGAACCAAGCAAATGACCGTGATGAGGAATACCGGTCAAAAATGGTGGCCCATCATAAAACACATAGGCATTATCAGCGCTACGTTGTTCGATTGATTTTTCAAATGTATGATTTTCTTGCCACCACTTAGCAATATCGCGCTCATATTCTTTGGCACGACGGCGGCTCCCAGCCTGATATTTCATGATTCTATTATATCATATTGTCTTGTTGTAATAACTAACTTGTTCAAAAGATGGCAAAGGCAAACCACACCATTTGTTGAGCTCTGCACCCATATTGTCTACTGCTATAAGTGTCGGGTATTCAACTATATCGTGTACTCTTGCGAAATTTTCGCCCGCAATAGTGTCTGGATCAAGAGATTCAACTTGTCCACCCGCTTGTCGCTCAAAATCATGAATCCAATTGCTTACTTCACGCGCATACTCAGTGTGATCGCGCCAAACACAAACTACTTTCATTTTTCCCTCTTTTCTCTCTGTTTACGTAGGATTTTTTCAAAATCATCAAGTGTCTTAAACTCTTGAAAAACACTTGCAAAACGCACATATGCTACTTCGTTTTTTTCGGCCAAGACATCAAGAATTGCCTCGCCAATTTGACGTGCATTAACCTCATCTTTACCAAAATTAAATAATTTTTCGGTAACACGATTAACTACGTCTTCGACTTCCATTTCGGATTCAAAGAACTTACCAACACTTCGATGTACTGCTTCGAGTAATTTGGAACGGTCAAAAGCTTCTTTACGACCACTGCGTTTAATAACAGTGATGGATGGCATTTCAATGCGTTCGTAAGTCGTAAAACGAGTTTTGCCATCAGAAGAAATACGGCGACGACGAATCATTGTACCGTCAGCAGTTTCGCGGCTTTCTAGGACTTTACTATCGCCAATTCGAATCCGCCCTTTTGTCATAGACTAGTCCTTGTGTTTTTTGCGATTGCGTAATTTTTCACGCAAAGTTGGTGGAACATCGAGATCTTCGTCTTCTTTTTCGGTCTTAATATTGTCCCACATATTGTCTTGGGTTTTTGCGGCAAATTCTTCGACAGCTTGCTTCTCTGGCTCGTTTTCAAGTTTCATATCGACATCAGATTTGAGGCTATCTTCGGCATTGCCAACAACGGCATCAGCATCGGCTTCTTTGCTAGCGACAAGTTTTTCAGCCTTTTTCTCCATGTCAAGTTCACGATAATATTCGGAATCAAAACCAGTTGCAACCACAGTGACGACAATTTCGTCTTCGAGCTCTGGGCGAATATTAGCACCAAAGATAATATTTGCATCTGGAGAAACAGCACCAGTAATGACTTCGGCTGCGTCTTGGATTTCTGACATAGACATATCATAGCCACCTGCAACTGAAAATAGCACACCACGGGCACCTTCGATTTTGACTTCAATCAAAGGTGATTCAATGGCTTGCTGTGCAGCTTGTACGGCACGATTTTCACCAGAAGCACGACCAATTCCCATCAGAGCAGAACCAGCGTTTTTCATGATAGCCTTCACATCGGCAAAGTCTAGGTTAATTAAAGCATGCTCGGTAATAAGCTCGGAAATACCTTGGACCCCTTGGCGTAACACATCGTCAGCGATTTTGAAGGTTTCAAGAAGTGGGGTGCGAGGATCGATAGTTTGTAGTAAACGATCGTTAGGAATAGTAATGAGTGCGTCTACTTCGCGACGTAATTTGTCAATGGCGACTTCGGCATTATCGCGACGATTTGCGCCTTCAAAAGTGAAAGGCTTGGTCGCTACGCCAACCGTGAGAATATCACGATTGCGGGCTTCTTCGGCAACAATCGGACCAGCACCAGAACCGGTACCACCACCAGCACCAAGAGTAATAAACACCATATCAGCGCCATCGAGTGCTTTGCCGATTTGCTCACGACCGGAGTCAGCGGCATCATGACCCTTTTTCGGATCACCACCAGCACCAAGGCCTTGACCAATATGGACTTTTGTCTCGGCATTAGAATGATGCAACGCTTGGGCATCTGTGTTGATAGCAACGAACTCGACACCACTCAAACCGACCTCTTTCATCCGGTCGACGGCCGAACCACCGGCACCACCAACGCCAACAACTTTAATACTTGCTGTACTTTCTACTTCTTTAGGTTTTACTTCAGGCATATAAACTCCTCGCTTTTATTCTATATTCAGTATACCACAAAATTAGATTTTACCAAAGAGTTTTTGTAATAATCCTGATTTTTTGGATTTTTTCTTTTTGGAAATGCGCTTACGTCCACGTTTTTGTTGTGGTTCAGATGAATCACGATCGGCGGCAAGCATCATTAGACCAGCCGCGGTAGCAAATTCGGGCTTCGCGATAGCATCAGCCACGCCACTACAACCAATCGGCATACCGATTTTAACGGAACAACCGAGTGCTCTCTTTGCGAATATATCAATCTCTTTTAGTTTGGCGCCACCACCTACCAAAACCAAGCCTTCCGGCAGACGTTTTTCGTATTTAGCGGCTTTGATTTCTTTAGCGATACGATCAAAAATCTCTTTTAGGCGCGCTTCGACCACTGCATCAATTTCGGCACGATCAAAAGTTACTTCGGCTCCGTTAATCTTAAGTTTGACCGGCTGTTCTTTGGCGCCAATATCGCCAGAAGCGTATTTTTGCTTTAGTTCTTCGGCAGCATCAGTTGGGATTTCAAGCATAATAGCAAGATCATTAGTAATGTTATGTGCACCAGCTGGCACGACTCCTACATATTGCAAGTCGCTTTCCTCAAAAATAGCAATTGAAGTCGTTGCGGCACCTAAATCCATCACTGCAACACCGTTCTCGATTTGGCGTTCGGACAAAACTGCGCGAGCCGATGCCACTACGCTTGGCACTAGATGTTCTGCTACGACATTTGCATTGCCAGTCGCACGTTTGATATTTTCGCAATTTGGCGATAAAGCTGAGATAACATTCGCTTTCATAACAAGGCGAGAACCAGTCATACCAATCGGATCTTTGACTCCACCCTGCCCATCAAGCTCATAGCTCAATGGTACCACATCTAAAACATCGCGATTTGCTGGGATTCTCCCTGTAACAGCAACTTCTTCTACGCGCATCAAATCATCGCCATTAATCTCGTGGTCTTCTGCGCCAACGGCAATCATTCCCTCAGTTTTTGTAGAAATAATATGTGAACCATTGATAGAAACCGTCGCAGCATCAACTTCGTGGCCACTCATACGTTCAACTTCGCCAAGCATTTTGTCAATTGCGGCTGCTGGACCAGATAAATTTGCCACAATACCTTTGCGCATGCCGGTATTTGATGCTTGACCATAGCCGACTACGCTGATTTTACCATCGCGATTTACATCAGCAACGACAGCCCTGACGTTCTCAGAGCCAACATCAAGTCCTACTGCATAACGTGCATGTTCATCCATAAGCGTATTATAGCATATCTAATCCGCTAATGTCAAAATTTCATAACCATCTTCAAGCACTAGCACCGTATGTTCACAATGACAACCCGGCAATCCATCGTTCAAAACCACCGTCCAACCATCATCTTTGCTAATGTGGTTTGCTGGTTTGCCTAAAGATGACATCGGCTCGATACAAATGGTATCACCAGTTTGTAAAACATAACCTTTGCCGGGCTTACCATAATTTGGCACTTGTGGGGCTTCATGCATAGTTTTACCGATGCCATGTCCGATATAATTTTTGATTACACCTAATTTATTTCGTTCTAAAATTTCTTGTATCGTATGCCCAATTGTGCCAAGATCCATACCAGCACGTACCTTTTTGATACCGGCATACAAGGCTTTTTCTGTCACGCGCAACATTTGGCGTTCAGCCGCCGATGCGGTTTTGTTGCCGCCAACAAACATTGTAAATGCAGAATCGGTAAAATAACCCTTATAAAAAATATCCAGATCAAAAGATACCTTGTCTCCCGCTTGAAGCTCATAGTCAGTCGGAGCGCCATGTACTAGTTCTTCGTTTGTAGAAATACAAATTGCCCCTGGAAAGTCATCATCGAGCATATCATAGGCCACTTCAGCCCCACGTTTGACAATTTCTTTGCGTACCCAAGCATCAATCTCTTCTTCAGTCATACCTGGTTGTACATAGGATTTTAAATCTTTCAACAAATTTCCCAAAATTTTACCGCCTTCACGCATAGCGGTAATTTTTTGATTATTCATTGTCTAATACGTCCTCGATGCGCTGAGTGACTTCTTCGACTGTGCCGACACCATTTACGCGTTCTACACGCACATTTTTGGCGTTAAACAGGGATATAATTGAATAAATATTTTGTTCAGCAATCTCAAAACGACGTTTAACTGCTTCGGGAGTATCGTCTTCACGACCCCGTTTCATAATACGCACAACAAGTTCGTCTTTTGGTACTTCAACATAAATCACAGCTTCAATATCGTCAAGATAGTGCTCGATCAACCAATCAGCCTGTTCAGCATTACGCGGGTGTCCATCTAGTACAATCTTTTTGCCGTTTTTGCGTGCCTCTTCGAACTTTTCGCTCATCAAGCGCTCAATAGTAGCAGTATCGGCAAGCTCACCGGTCTTAAGTAGTTCTTCAAAATTGCCATTTTCACGCAAAACTTGACCAGCAGAAATCCATTGCCAGTTGTTTTTTTCCGCCAAAATCTGACCCTGGGTGCTTTTACCAGAACCAGCCATTCCCAAAAATATAATCATTTTAGCGAAGCCCCAAACGTATGCGTTCTATCTTTTCGGCTTTGCGACGCTCACGAATGATCGCTTTTTTGCGACGCTCGCGCTTGGATATAGGTTTGCTAAAACGCATCTGCTGTTTTGCTAGAGGCAAAACGCCACTTTGCAAAACGCGACGATTAAAACGACGAATCAAATTCTCGTTTGCTTCTTTTGCATCTTTTCTTGTTACTGTAATAGCCATGTTTGTCATTATAGCATGCTTCCCCAGTTTTGACTAGTCTATTTTTCTACTTAAATTTTAATTCAAAAATTTTCCAAAGCTGGAGATAGTTTGATCAAACGCCCTTCTACGCTACGCAAACCATTCCACTCATTTTCCATTAGGGTGAAACAAGCATCTACATACTGCCCTTCTTCAACCAAAAACCAATCCTTAGGAGCATAAAACGCAATTAACTTCATTGTCTGACCTTCTTCGTCTCGCACCATCAGGCAAAGATGTTTTTTGTCTGCGCCTAGTTGACGCACATTTTGGACAAGCACTCTTTCGAAGCGCCACACCGGTTCTTCATGTCCTTCGCCGAACGGTTCAAGTTTTTGGATTTCCTGTATCAATTCTAGTGACAAATCGTCCGCCCGATCCGTTATAAGATCAGTATCTTGAAGCCAAAAATGTTTTTGATCACCAAGTTTTAGATCGCGATAATACTGGTTAATTTTCTCTGTAAATTGCCCCAAATTGCTCTTAGAAACTTTGACTCCACAAGCTGCTGCATGACCACCACCAGCCTCAATTACATCTGCGCAAGCCGTAAGTGCTTCAGCCAAATCAAAATCACCAAAACTACGCCCTGAACCCTGCCAATAGTCTGGTTTTTCAGTAAAAACAAAGGCTGGTTTGTGATAGCGTTCGGTCAATTGACCAGCAATAATACCAATCACGCCTTCATGCCAACGCCCACGTACCACGATTACTGGTTTCTTGTCGACCATTCCCTGTTCGCGAATTTCGGCTAAGGCTTCTTTTTGTTGCGTCTTGCGTAAATCGTTGTATTCTTCCAATTTTGCCACCAAAGCCGCTGCTTCTGATTGTGATTTGCTCATTAATAGTTTCAAGGCGATATCAGGAGTGTCCATCCTGCCAGAGGCATTAATGCGTGGTCCGATTTGAAAACCAATTGCATGTCCATCGAGCTTTTTTACCCCTGATACACGCAATAGTTCTTTGAGTCCTGCGCGACGAGTACGTGCCAATACTTTCATGCCAAAAAAGCAAAGTCGACGATTTTCCAAAGTCATCGGCATACTATCACAAAGCGTTCCAATTACAACAAGATCAAGTAGCCATTTTTCTTGACCGTCTTTGATCAAATCAGCCTCAACCAAGCCACGCGCCACAAAAAACGCTACACCTACACCAGCTAAATCACGCAAATGTGTGTTCTGAGCATCAACACGTTTCGGGTTGACTACTGCCACCGCATCTGCCGGCAGTTCTACGTCACATTCATGATGGTCTGTTACAATTGTGTCGATATTTAATTTCTTTAATTTTGTAATTATCTCGGTGTTACGACTACCACAATCTACCGTTATGACCAAATTCGTTTGTGTTTCTTTTGCATGGTCCAACAAACGCTCACTCATACCATAACCATCTGTAAAACGATCTGGCAACATTATCTCGATGTTTTTGAGTCCTGCCATTTTTAGTGCGTCATACATAACAATGCTAGCCGTCACCCCATCAGCATCGTAATCACCATAGATCAAAACTTTTTCTTGTTTAGTGATGGCTTTTTTGATGCGTTTGATGGCTTTTTTCATATCTGGTAAATCATTTGGCGTAGCCAAGGCTTCGTATTTTGGGTCTAAAAAATCCGCCGGCAAACGACGTTTTTCTATCAATCTATCAAACAATTTACTCATTAGCCAATTTTCTTGTTTAGATTGTTTTTGTTTTTATTGGAAAATCGCTGACTTTTAATGACAATGCTCTGTAGCTCTTTTAGAATCGGGTATTGCTTATTAGTCTGGTAGATCTTGGTATTACCACGTTTTGATACGATAAGGAATTTGCCTTTTTCTAAACGGCGAAGTTCGCGCTGGATATTACCTGGATCTTCTTTAATTAGTTTGGACAAACCACGAATATGTGTACGAAAATCAGGATATTTAGCAAACACGACTAAAATTTTGCGACGCACACGTGATGTGACGAAAATGTCCAACATTTATATTTCCTTTCTTTTTCTATTTTTAATTATAGCACAACCTGGGCAATTTATCGTATTTTTTACAACATCCTAATGAACATCGCCAAATTCATGATATTTTTGTTTGAGTGTATAGACACGGCCTTTAAGATTTAACGGTAACATAAAAGTCCCGAGTAATTCTTCCACGTGTCCACGAAAACCTTGTTTGAAAAGATACACTCCATTGCCTTCAACTGGCTTCACGCCATAAAAATTATAACGTTTGTAGCCTTTGTTTAGCGCCTCTTCAATCATTTGCCATTGCATATAATGAACACCTCCTAAACGTGCTAATTTGCGTACCGACCCACTATACAAATAAACAATTTCCCCACTATGATCAACAAACATCGATGCCGCTATTGGTATCCATTTGTTGTCAATATAAGCTTCACTCACCATAAATTTCACCTTATCGCCAAAAGCGTCTTTCATTTCGCGATAGTATCTAATGTCTGGTTCAACGAAACCATGACGCTCGCCCGCCTCAGCAGTAATTTTTTTCAGGACACTAAGTTCGCTATTTTTAAGTTCGCGCAAACGTACATTTTCGCGCTTTGCCCGACGAATGCGTTGTCGGTGATCAGTACGCAAATCAGCAAACATTTCATCCATAGTTTTCTCGCCAAGAGGCAGAACATATTCCCATTTGACTTGTTCGTATTCTCCTAGATATTTGTAACCTTCATCCATTAATTCACGCTTAATGTTGAGGTGATTTACACCTTCGACAATGTTGTTCTTGCGATCACGTGGCTGACTAACAATATTCGGGCTAATTTCAAAAACCAAGCCCTGTTTTTCATTAAGGACTGTTTTGATTTTTTTGGTAAACTGGCGCAGGATTTTGTTCGCATCGTTGGCATCATAATCCAAAAGTGGCCCGCCCGGACATTTGAAAATCTTCAGCCCGAGTTTCTTGCGAGTCGTCAAGACTAGAGCTGCTGCTACGATTTTTTTGTTGTGCTTCAAGCCAAAAAGATAGTTTTCGATTTTTTTGGCATCATAGCGTTTTTTCATTTCTAAACTTTGCAAAAAACTTGCACATTCCATCTGTTCAGCAAATTTTTCAAATTCTTTTGGTTTTAACTCCACTAATTCCATACTTCTATTATAGCATAGATGGTGGGTCAAGCGTAATATGAATCGCGGTTGTCTTGTTTAACGTTCCTAGTAATTCAACCAATCGTGCACGCGATTTTGCTCGCAAAGTTAACTGCCAAATATAACCCTGTGGGGTATGTTCGTGAAAAGCCGGCATTGGTGGTGACACGAAAATTTGCCAATTTTTCTCTGTTATTTGCTTTTGAAGCTCTTTATAAATTTTACGAATTTGACGTAATGTGGTCGCTTCTGTTTTATAAATTACGGTTAATTTTGCCAAAAATACATACGGTGGTAATTTTTGCTGACGGCGTTTATCCAGAAGTTCAACAACAAAATTTTCATAGTCCGCTCTGATCGCTCGCTGAATTACCGAACTCTCTGGCTGATATGTCTGAATAATTGCTTCTGTTTTTTCGATATGACCTCTACCGACTCGCCCAATTACTTGAGTTAGTAGTTGAAAAGTATGTTCGTCCGCAGCATAATCCGGCAATGCCAATCCAGCATCAGCCTGGACAACACCAACTGTCGCTAATTTCGGCAAATCAAGACCTTTGGTCAGGGTTTGCGTTCCTACCAAAATATCAATATCACCATTTTTGACCTCTGTATATAGCCGATCGAGAGTTTCGCTTTTTGTATTATCGGCATCAAATCGTGCTATACGTGCTTTTGGGAATAGACGCTTTAGTTCAGTCTCAAGTAATTTTGTGCCAAAACCTTTGTGAAGAACACTAGGACATTTGCATTCTGGACAACTAGACGGTACGTTTTCTTGATGCCCACAAGTATGGCAACGCAACGTATAATCATCGGCATGCAAGGTTAAGGGTAGCAAACAATGTGGACACATCGCCTGCCAACCACATTTTTCACAAATTGTCAGAGGTGCAGAACCACGTCGATTGTGAAAAATTAGGGTTTGACGTTTTTTGGTAAGATTTTTTTCAAGTGCTTTTAGGAGCTGATTTGAAAAATAACGATTACGCGAAAAAGCATTTTTGTCCTTCAAATCAACCACAAAAATCTGGGGTGGATGCGCTTCCGTTTTGGCTTTATGTGTAAGCGACACTAGCGCATTTTTTTGCTTTGCCAAATAATAATCGACCGCTAAAGGTGTTGCTGTCCCTAGAACACAAGGAATTTGAGCCTGCTGGGCAATCATACTAGCCAAACGTATTGCAGAATATTTGGGCGTATTCTCTTGAAAATAGGTATTTTCGTGTGCCTCATCGATAATAATCAAACCCAAATCCGCCACAGGAGCAAACAAGGCTGAACGCGGACCGATCACCACTAAAGGTTTTTTTGAATGCAGAATCTTTTCCCACTCAAGATGTCTCTCCGCCTCGGTTTGACGAGAATGCAATAGAGCAATCTGCGTCCCAAAAGTTTTAGTAAAAATCTGCACCAATTGTGAAGTCAAAGCAATTTCAGGCACCAATAAAATTGTTGATTTTCCCTGTTCGAGAGCATCTTTGGCAAGTTGCAAATAAATATGCGTTTTGCCCGAACCAGTCACACCATGTAAAAGTTGCGTTCCCGCACCGTATTGTCTGATTTGTTCGAGCGCTCGTTTTTGTTCGACGTTTAAAGGTATTTCGGCATTAGTTTTGGATGTTTTTTTGCTCTGAATTTTTGACATGCGACGTTTTTTGTTTACGCCTACTGGCAACATTAAATTTACAACTTGTGGCAGGGGTGCCAAATAATAATCTGCTAGCCATTGAACTGCATCTACTAAATGTTTCGGCAAAGGTTGCTCATATAGAATTTGGGAGATTTTCTTGGTCGGAAAATTTGGTTTTTTAATTTTTTTAAAGACAATACCTGGTACAGTTACTCGCCCTAACGGAATCATTACCAATTGTCCTATTTCTAATTTAGCATCGGAATGGTAAGTTAATGCTCTGGAATTTTGGCGAAAAATTCGTGTCGGTATTACCTCGTAAAACATTCCTTAATTATAGCATGTCTACCAACTCTTAAGATAACTCGTTCCCTCTAATTTGAGAACTGTATTAAGTTGATCAATCAAAATCTGTCGCGGATCTACTACCATTGTTCGCCAACCCAAAATATCTTCAATCTGTTCTTTTAGGTCCCAAAAATGCGTATTACCAAGCACGACAGTATCAATTTTTTTCTTTTTGTATGGGGCTAATTCTCTACGCAAGAATTCGCGCGATATTCCATTTTCATCTATACGCGCCGTCCAATGTTCACAAGGTGGCTCAATAATCCGTTGCTTCTTAAATTGACGTCGCCAAAGACGATACTCAAAACTATGCTTTGCCCTATCTCCAGCCAAAATCATCATCGTCCGAGGATTATTCGCCAATACATCTTTACAAGGCCAATCCATTTGAATAAATTTTTGATACGGAAAACGCGTCTTGAGATAACGCATCGCGCATTGAGCCTCAAAACTCGCCATTACAATTACATCAACTTGACCAATATATGGCTTGAGAGCTGTTTCCACCAAACGACGAATCGTATAACGACTTTTATCGGCATATGGAGCATTACGCCAATCGATAATTCGTATCACTTCAACAATCGCCAGATTATCTTCAATATCTTGCGCGACAATATCACCACCCCAGCCACTATCAAAAACTGCAACTTTTAGCATCGTTATCTCCATTGATTTTGCCCTTATTATAGAGGTTATTTTCTCTCTTAGACGATCTCTTTGTGGCATATGCAAGGTTTTTTCGCTCAAACCGTAAAAATCGCTTTATGCTATAATAAAAATATGAAAATCATAACGACACCAAACCCTAAATTACGTGCCAAATCTCAAAAAGTTCATCAGATGACGCCCGAGATCAAGAATCTAATTGTTAGTATGCGTAAAGCATCCCTAGACTGGGAGAAAAAACATCCACACGAACTATCCGCGGCAATGGCTGCACCACAACTTGGGGAGAACTATCGCATCATTATCGTCCGCGACGACCTCGAAGACAAGAATAACAATACTTTTACCGCACTAATCAATCCAGAAGTTATCCGTACCGAAGGCAAAATCGTCAAAGATTTCGAAGGTTGTCTCTCTGTTCCAAGTATCTATGGCAAAGTATCTCGCCCACGTAAGGTCAAAATCAAAGCCTGGACCGAAGATGGCCACGAAGTCCGTATCAAAGCCGATGATTATCTTGCTCGCGTGCTAATGCACGAAATCGATCATCTGGACGGCATCCTCTTTATTGATCATATCAAGGACGACTCCAAGGCGTTTTATTACTTAGACAACAAAGACGGCGAATTGCATCCCCTAGATTACGATACCAAGATCAAAGATAACCCAAAGCTCTGGGGCGACGACTAAAGCTATATGGAGAAAATAATTTTCTTTGGTAATGGACCGTTGGCGGATTACGTCAAAGCTACGCTTGCTCCGTACTTTGAAATTATTTTTCATGCTCGCCGCAAAGAAGATCTGGAGACTGTCAAAACCATCAAAAAATCCCACCCTGACGCTCACGGAGTGCTTGCTTCTTTTGGCGTAATGATCAAGCAGGATATTTTAGATATTTTCGAACCGGAAGGCATTCTTAATATCCACCCTTCCCTACTTCCTAAATATCGCGGTTCTTCCCCGATCGAAACTGCTATTTTGAATGGCGATCAAAATTTTGGTGTTTCGATTATGAAGTTAGTGCTCGCAATGGATGCTGGTCCGATTTATTATCAAACGATTTTGCCGGTATCTACAGAACTCAACTACAATAACCCTGATCTAAAATTTACTCTTTATCAAAAATTAGCCAAAACAGGCGCCAATTGGTTAGTCGAAAATCTCAAGCATTTACCACAACCTACTCATCAGAATGATTCAAAGGCTACTTTTACGCAAAAATTTGACACCACAATGTCTTTACTTGACCCTATCAAAAACACCGCCGACGAACTTTCGCGTCAAGTTCTCGCTTTTCAAAAATTCCCCAAAAGTAAATTCGATTTTTACAAAAAGTCCTGCATCATTCTAACAGCGCACACATCCGACACATCTACCCCTGTTGCAATCAAATGTAAAGATGGTCGCTATCTATGCATAGATCGTCTACAACCTGCCGGCAAAAAACCGATGGATGCTAAATCTTTTCTCAATGGCTACGCAAAAAACTAACAATCTAGAGTCGGCGTTTTTTGGCTTCACGAGTAAAGAATTGTAAACGATCGCCAACCTCAACAGCGATTTTTTTGCTAGTTTTAAGAGAAAGACCGCCGATTTCACCAGCTACGAGTTCTTTGGCGTCAATTTTTTCTTTTTGGACACTACTGACTTCGGCTTCACCCATTTTCATTTTTTTGCGCATTATACGTACTAACATGCCAGGTTTCACAGAACCTTTCAAGACTTCCCCACCACAGATCACGGCTATCTTCTCGGTGCGAAAAACACCCATGACTTTCATTGCGCCAGTATCCGTTTCAATAATCTCGGCATCCAGAAGATCTTCCATGGCGCTTTTTGCGTCGGCCAATAATTCATAAATCACTTTAAAATTACGAATTGGAACATTATCACGTGCCGCCATTTTGGAGATATTAGTCGGAACATTGACATTAAAACCATAAATAATCGTATTGCCACCAACAGCCATATAGACGTCGTTTTCGGTCACATCACCAACGCCAGTCGCAACGATATTAAGAGTAACTTCTCCCTTGGTATCAATCATTTTGAGCGAATCCACCACGCTAGTAACCGAACCTAGTACATCGCCTTTGATAATAACATTGAAAACTTTGGAATTGTCGGCAACGTTCATCATACGCAAAAGATCGGTCGAAGTGACGTTTGTTGATGCAGACTCATTCGCAGCATTTTGAGCGTTCAAAAGTGACATTTTGCGAGCAGTTTTGTCGTCTTTGACTTCGACAAAACGATCACCAAAATTTGGTAATTTTTTAAAACCAGTCACTGTAACAGGGGTAGAAGGCGTAGCTTTGCCACGTGGACGACCACGAAAATCAAGCATCGTGCGTACTTTGCTATAAGTATCACCAGCAACAATATAATCACCAACTTTTAGTTCACCACCGGTCAGAAGCAGATTGACTACCGAGCCCTTGCCAACTTCCATATGCGATTCGATCACCAGACCTTCGGCTGGGATTTTTTCGTCTGCTCTAAGGTCTTCCATATCAGCAATCAAAAGAATCATATCAAGAAGTTTGTCGAGGTTTTGGTTTTGTTTCGCCGAAATTGGTACCATCGTCACATCACCACCCCATTCTTCTGGTTGAAGACCATTCTCAGCTAAGTCGGCCATAGTGCGTGGAATGTCGGCACTCTCACGATCAATTTTGTTAATTGCTACGATGATCTTTGCGTTGGCATCTTGAGCGAATTTGATCGCCTCAACGGTCTGTGGTTTGACGCCATCATCAGCAGCAACCACAATTACAACAATATCTGTAAGTAGCGCACCGTGTTGACGAATCGCTGCAAAAGCTTCATGACCAGGGGTATCAAGAAAAGTAATCAAGCGATCGTCATGCTTGAGCTGATAAGCAGAAATATGTTGAGTGATACCACCAGCTTCGCTTTCGACAGTTTTCTTATGCAAAAGCGTATCAAGCAAAGTCGTTTTGCCATGATCAACGTGCCCCATTACTGCTACCACCGGTGGACGCGAAACAGCATCTTTGCTGAGTTCTTTGCGATGTCCTCCAGAGGTAATTGTATTCTTTTTCTTCTCTAATTGTACATTCTTGATGCCAAGTTCTTCGATCATAATTGCAGCAGTTTCAAAATCAAGACGTTGATTGATAGTCGCAACAATACCGTTTTTGAATAATTCTCCGATTAAAGAAGTCACGGAAAGACCTAGAGCCTTAGCAAGCTCATCAACAGTGATAGTTCCAGCGATTTGAATGATTTTTTTCTGTTCCCCCATTTTGTCTCTCCTTTCCACCACACACAAAAATAACTCTTTTTATTTTAGCACAAATCGCTAAAACAGTCTACTCTGTAGCGACAGGGGTAGCTGCGGTGTTTTCGTGTGAGGATACTGGCACAGCATGCGTAAATGCAGCAGTAGCCATTAGAGTTAGTATTCCCCATAATGCAAAACAAGTTAAACGCGCTCCACACGCAATCTTACTCGCAGTTTGATTGTCTTCCATTTTTACTCCACACTTTTTAATTACTTTCTTATTTTAACGCGAGCAGAATATCTTGTCAATAGTTTTTTTAGACAATTCTTAAGTAAAATTTTACGCACCATCAAGTCGATCAATCATGTCTTGTACCTCTGTTAAAAACGGTGATTTATTCCATTCATCACCGATTAAGACAGTCAGTTCTCGTGCCCTTGTTATTGCCACATAAAACAACCGTCTTTCTTCTGCTAACGGGTATTTTTCGGATGTCGCCAGCAATAGCTCAACAACTGGATCATTTTTGCGTGTCGCCGGCATTCCGCTCGGATCGCCGTCCATATTGATTACAATTACGATGTCACGAGTGATGCCTTTGGCTTTATGAATCGAACAAAACGAAATTGGGATTTTTTCGCCGTCATCAAGTTTCCATTTCAAATCCGTCACCAAGCCATTTTCTTGTTTTGTAATTTGCACGCACTTGTTCACTTTTTTTAATTTGCCTGTTTCGTTTCGCCCCAAAACTCGTTCAATATCACGGTTATGTCGTGCAATAATTTGAATCGATTTTCCCTGTAATTTTCCTTTACTTTGCAGATAATTAAATAATTTATTCAGATTGTCATAATCAATCGCTTCGCCTCGTCGACCACGCTTTTTGTTTAGAATAATTTCGATCGGAGTTTTGGTTTTGAGGCTCCCGCGCACCTGCTTGTGCGACTGCATCGGATTTTTCTGAACAAAATCACCGCTTAGGTTAATGGTTGGTTGCCCAAAACGATGCGTCAACTCAATCATGCTACGATAGGTTTCCTTCCCAAAAACTTGCTCAAAATTTTCAATCAAACTCAAATCACTCCCAGCAAAACGGTAAATCGCCTGCCAGTCATCCCCCACTGCAAAAAGTCGCGCCTCTGGGTTTTTGTCTAGCAAGGCTTTAACGAGCTGATAGCGATTCAATGACAAATCCTGAACCTCATCCACCAAAATATAATCATATGGAAAAGTTCGTTTTGGTTGCGACCGCACAATATCTATCGCTTCATTAATCATATCCGCAAAATCAAAACGCTGATTTTCTGCCAGATATCTCTGATAACCAAGATTAAGTGGTCGATAAATCTCCAAAAAACGCTCAGCTCGTTGACGCTCCAATTGCTCTTTGATTTTGGAAATTTTAGTAGAAAAATCTTCTATCGTCATCATGTTGTTTTTTTGCAAAACCAAAATTTGAGCAAACATTTTTTTGAGCGCACCAAGATCTGCTGTGGCGCGCTGATCGGTTTTGATTATTTGTGCTATCTGTTTTTCAGGCAAACGTCGAATCTGCACGCCAAACTTTTCGAATTTTTGCTGTAATTTTTGGCGCCAATCATCGGTCCATTCGTAGGCATACATTTCTAGCAAATGCGTCTGATGTGCATGATGAATTTTATGCCTCCACCCCTGTTGTTTAATTCTTCCTCCTTTGAGATTATCACCATTATTATCGATATCATAAAATTCCAAATAAATTTGCCCTGCTTCTGTCTGAACAGTAAAGTCGGGCTTGTAATTCGTCTCGAGATAAGGATATTGTTTGCGATAATTATATTCTAGCCCATGGATTTTTAACCAAATTGCAATTTGCCTGTCTTGATCCGTCAAAAATCTCTCATCAAAATTCGAACGTGTATAGTCGAAAAGCAAAAAATCATGGAGCGCCCTAGCAAAATTTTTTTGAGTCAAACTCAGTTGCCGTAATTCGCGTAGCAAAAATTTTTTCATCATCCCCTCTTCAAGCATTTGCCGTTTTCCATCCCTGTCAGATTGCCGTAAAATCTTATTACCAAGCGAATGGAAGGTACGAATCTCGACGTCTTTGATTTTGCTACGATCCTTTAACTCGTATTCGACTTTTTTGGTAAAAGAAATCAACAATATACGTCGCGGATCCATGCCAAGCCCTTGCACCAAATACTGAACTTTGGCCAGCAAACTTGCAGTTTTGCCACTACCCGCTGGAGCCAAAACCAAACAAGCATCTTCACAAGCAACTACCGCCTCTATCTGTTGCTTGTCAAGCAAAAACCCACCCATTTCATATTTTTTCTGTTTTTCTTTCTGAATAAATTGGTGATTGTAAGCCATCCGCCCAGCAATGTATTTTTGTATTTGACGCCGAGCATATCGATATTCTTTGATTTTGTGCCATTTTCCCCGAAAAATACATGAAATGACACCCACCCAACGCCGAAAAATACCTTCTCTCGGGTCGCCATAAGCCTTCTGAAGTTGTTTAATGGCCATAGTTGGCACATACTTCTCTCCAGCAAAAAGAACCTCCAGAGCCTCTAAAAATGCCTTATATCGATAATCTATCATGCGCCAAAACTAGCATATTTTTGCTAAAATTCAAAGCTCAAGCCCGTTAAAAAATAATTTCGCAAAAATCTCCCACGATAAAAACCAAATTATGATATAATAGATAAAGATTCCCGGGTAGCTCAATGGTGGAGCAAGAAGCTGTTAACTTCGAGGTTGCCGGTTCGAGTCCGGCCCCGGGAGCCAAATAAAAACAATACCTAAAAGGTATTGTTTTTATTTGGCTCACCTTACCCAAGCCGTTCCATCATCACAAACCCATCATAGTATCGTTGCATCATGGCTGGTTCGGTACCCCAAGAATTGTTGCCAAAAAAATAATCGCAGAATTCCTCACGGGCTTTCAAAATTTCCGTAAGCCTAAAAGAATTACCTAAATTAGCCTCAATGGTAAAATCAAAAAGTTCAAGTGCGCGATCAATAGCTTTATTCGCTCTCTGTTCATTCCCCTTTTGGAACCACTTAAGAGAGCGTGAAACTTCACTACCAATGTTACCCATTTGATAGGTGATGGAGTGATTTTTCCAATTTTTACGAACATCATCACTATGGATATAATTTATTTTAGCCATTTTGAAACAACATTTTTAATTTTTGTTTGGGTTTCGGGATCTTCAACGGAACGACTACGATTGCCTTGAGCTGGGCGAATATTAATCATCGAGTCAAATTCTACTAAATCGTTAACATTATCTTCGTCTAAATACAAATTAATTCCCCAGAGGTTCCTTTGCAGAGAACCATTTTCAAGCAATAATTGTTCGCAATCATAATGCATCGGAGAATCTACCGCAAGGGATTCTTTGTCTATGTCGACAACGCCTTTAATGGCGTTTTCATCAATAAAATTTTCGGATTCTTTGATCAGATTTGATTTGGTAATTGGTTTATCTAAAATTCTCATTAGTTTAATTGTACCTCAATCACGTGAAATCAACAACCTCATTGTACTGGTTAATTACATCTGAATATTATTGTTTTTTGAACCAATTTATAAAATCATCTGACAAAGTTAATGTTTTTCCATCGGCATCTTTAATGTAGTTATGTCCTCGATCAATAGCGGCCTTAAGTTGCGATTTTGCAAGTGGATCAAGTCCATTTGGTCCGGACCAAAAATCCTTATACGCTTTGTTAGGATCTTGATTTTGTTCAGGATCCAGTGGCATCGTTAAGAGACGTTCTTGCGTAGGGGTCAGATGTGAGTCTATTCGCAAACCTCTTTCGATTATTGGTTGCGTATCTCCTTCTATCGGTGCTGTAGCTTCAGGTTGAGGCGCTGCTTCTGGTCGCGGGATTGACTGTGTTCGTGGTGCCGAACTAGATTGAACTGACATTTGTTGAGTCGGTTCAGATCGTGAGGTTGATCCCGCCTGAGCCTCAGTTGGCTCATCGTCTGTTCGTTCCGCATATCTCGTCGTACCAACACTTTGGCGTTTCGCAAACGGAGTCAAAATAGCACCCATTCCTTCGCGTGGTTGGAAAACATTATATGTGATTTCTTCTTTCGGAAGTGATACTACCTGCTGAACAGTTGATTGAGTTTTATCACCCACTTCAGTAGCAAGCGATATAATTCTCTCGGTGCCATCAGGGTTCACCCCGTCCATATAGGCCACTTCAAAGAACTTGCCATGGAAACCTTGTGCATCTTTTACTTGTTCCAAAATCGAGTTGTTCCAAGACAACTGACCATTACTCATAACTTCTGGCTGCATTTCTACCGGGTTAGATGCACCATTCAAAGTCAAGAAACCCTTAATTCTGCCTTCTTGAACGGCTTGAGCGAAGTTAATGCTACGTCCACCCCACGTCGTAGAATTGCCACTCATATGCGTCATAAAACCACTTTCGTCTGGTGAAGACCAAAGACCTAGTTCATTGCCATCAGAAAATGTCGTTCCATTCGAACCAAAATCAATGCGCGATACATGTTTGGCGCCATCAATCAAATCTCCAGAAACATTCTGTACTTCTGGTTTATTGACTGTAGAATGAACTTCCTCTATCCAGCTACCATTACCGCTGACAAGCCTGCCGTTTCCGTCTGGTGTAAAGTTTCCTCCAGCAATATTTTCAGCAGCCTCTACAGAACCTAAACCAGTAGTCTCAACAACAGGATTTTGTAAGCCAAATGCTCCAGCCAACATGGTCGAATGAGCATCATTTGTATTCTCTAGCCCAAAAACTTGATCAAGTACACCATAACGATCTGGTCTAATTAATGCTGTAACTTCTTGAAAAACCACAGCGCCAGCCAAAGCTGTCGCTCCAGTCTTGGCTCCTTGTTTGATTGCTTGTGCACGTCTTATTTTTCTAAAGGCGCTGTCTTTATTGTTTACATCTTCTTCAATTTTACCTAAAATTTCCAGCGTGTTTTTTCCTATACTTTGCCTTCGAATCTCAACATCGATTCGATTCATTTGTTCGCGTGCTTCTTCTGACATTGATGCTTTTACTTCTACCATCATATCAAGCAAAGCATTTTTCTCTTGACCAACTTGTGCTGGATCAGAGTATGACACTAGGTCAACATCGTGTTCACTACTATAGGCCAAACGCACTTTTGCATCAAGATATGCTTGTAGTAATACTTTTTCGTCCCCAGAATCAATCGCTTCTTGCAATCTACTGTGCAATTCATTGGCTGACATTGTCGCATACATTGTACCGGCTAATTTTTGTTCATATTTGTTACCATCTTCTTTGTATCGATCGGTATCAGCGCCTTGTACTAACTCACGCGACATTCTCGCACGTTCGCTAGTTACATGGTTACGTTCACGCCAAGCGCCAAAAATACCTGCTACTGCCGCACCACCTACAACCGGAATAGCTGTTTTCATAAGATAAGAGGAACCGGAACGCGCAAGGGTTAATGCCGTCCCAGTTACGCCTGCTATTACTTCTGGTGGTATAAAATTACTTATTTTGTGGGATTCAAATCTATCTGCAATTTTGTCTATGGCATCTCGATGTGCTTCACTCTTAATATTGTCTCTCGCCTCGCCAGTAATTAGTTGAAAACCATCTAGAACATGTTCTATAGATAATCCATGTCGTACCCTTGAATAAGCCTCTTGCGCAACATCAACCAAATTATCCACCATTGTGTGGTCCACTTCGTGATCAGCTTCCTCATTAATATCCGCTTTAAGTATCTCAATCGCTGCTTGAAAATTTCTTTCCGCCTCTTGACGTTCAGATGAAGTTTGTGCCCTATTTAATTCTTCAACATAATTTTTAATTTCGTCTTTTATTTCCCCTGCTAATTCTGAGTCGTCATTAATTTTTTCGCCTTTATCAAGGTATTCGGCCCTATGATTAGATATTTCTCCTTTATTGAGATAGTCAGCATCTTCAACGGCTGCCTTTACGAAACGCTCAATCAAAGCCGTTTCGTTAGCTTCAATTCCCTCAATTTTAGATTCATTAATATTTTGCAATTGCTCTAAATCGGCATTCGCAAGTTGTTGATATGCCTGACGTCCATATTTTGCTTCATAATAACGTTTAGCAAAATTACCTTTCCATACTTTTTTCAAAAATCGGAATTTACTGGTATCTTCAAGTTCTTGTGCCAACCTTTCCTGCCCCAATTCTTTCGCCAGATTACGTTTAGTTTTGTCATCATCAACTACAGCGCCTTTGAGGTCTGTCAAACTATTTTTGTATTCTTTGATTGCGTCGAGCTTATCTTCAATTTCTTTAATTTTTGAATCATTTTCTTCGTTTTTTGGTTGTTGTTCGAGGTTGTTTTTTTGAGCTTCTAAATTTGCGACTAGACCGTCTAAGCCACCTTTGCCTCCTCCTTTTTCGTACTCTTGATACCATTTCTCTACCGAGTCAGCTCCTTGTTTTGTATCTTCATGATCGTCCGTTTTTTTATTGTCGTCGATTTGCTGATCTGGTTTAGCTAAATTTGGATCTTTTGCAATTGGCTCGGTCGGTTGATTGTCTGGAGTTAATTCAACCGGTTGTTCCTCAATTTGTTGTTTTAATTGCTCGGCGGATAGTCTCATTTGCTTTAATTCGCTTAATAGTTTTTTATTTTGATTAGTTTGGTCTTTTAATTTATTTATTTTTTCCTGCATATATTCTATCCGTGCTTTTTCATCAATATCGGGATTCTGTGTTTGTTCTATTTGTTGGTCTGTAGAGTCCGTAGCCGAGACATCAGCCGGAATATTCTCTTCTTGAGAGTCAGTTGAACCGTTCCATTCCAAATTCTTTACATCATCCCATCCCTCCCCTAAGTTCTGGCTAGAACAGTTTGCATCATTGTCGCTATTGGATGGTGCGCTCTCGCTCATTTTGACTTTTCTCCGCCAAGTAAAAATTTCTAAATTCCACCATCGTATGTAAGGCAACTTGCTGTAAATCTACACCCGAATCTTGAACAAATTTCGTAACATCATCATTGGTGAAGTTAGGATCGTCTGTTTTTTTAGCCAGCTCAATCGCCTTATCCTCTGGCAAAGCATAGATAGCAGCCTTATCAATCTGATCTAATAACTCCTCTATCAACACTTGTTTTAGTTCTTTTTTCGCATCATCATTAAGACCAGTCGATCCACGTTCTTCTATCAAACGGTCTATAAATTCTTCTATTTGGTTCATCGCTAACTCCTTATTTTATTAAACATTCCCTGTATTTTGTAACCAAGTAATAAAATCAGAAGATAATTTACGATTATCTTTTCCAAGGACACCTTTATTTGTTATTGCAGTGTGAATTTCTTGACGAGTATTATCATCGCATTTATTCCAAAAATCTCTGTACTTTGCTGCAAGTTGTTGACTATCAATATTAAGTGATGTTGTTATCAAATCATAATCTTCTTTAGAAAGATTATCTATAGGCTGTGCTTCAATGTTCGACCCCGAATAGGCATTTCCGATCGTTGTAAATATAATGTCATTTTCAAGATTCTCTTTTTGAGCGTCAATTTCATTCGCATTATCATCGTTTCTCTGTTTTTCTAATTCATCAATCTTGTGGAAGTTTTCGTCGTTAAATCCTTCTACACCATCTGTACCGCCATTTTGCTCATACGCATGCACCTTATCTTTTGTTACATCTTCTGCTACATCTTTTAGGGTTTTGTGTGCTGATTCAGTATTTTCGGGTGAAGATTCGTCATGATTATCTGAAACTGGTCCTGCTTCAGATGAGGTCATGTCCGGTTGTTGTGTATCCGGAGTTTGCGAAACCGGTTCAGTCGTCTGAGTATTTTTTTGCTTTATAGATTGCTCTAATAGTTGCAATTCTTCTTCTAGCAACTTCATTTCATTCGCCAATTGCTCCTGTATTTCATCAGACTGTTTCTTTACTTTATTTAGTTGTTTTTTCATATCATTCAATTGTGTCTCAGCATCAATATTTTGCTCCGAAGATCGCATACCTTCAGTTTCTTTAGCGTGATCTTCTTCCGTTTTCTCGATTTTCTCGATTTTCATATCGTTCAGTTGCTCCACTGAATAACCATGAAACTTAGCGTATTTCGCCTCATCCTCTGGCGAAGCAACGGCTTGACTGTCAACATAATCTTGTCGCATACCTTCCGCTTCTTTAGCGTGATCTTCTTCCATTTTTTCGATTTTATTGAGTGCGAATTCCGAAATCTTGTTCTTTGATTCTTCAGCTTTTTCCTTGCTAATCTCGCCCTTTGCGACACCTTCGTCAATAGTTTTTCCGTAGTTATCGACATGTTCGTAAATCTTATCTCTTTTCTCGTCCAAAGCACTTTTAGCACCTTGCTCCTTTTGACCAAAATCAGAATTATCATAATTTTTCTGATCGGCCTGTACTATTGCATCTGCCATTTTGTCATGATCACCATCCGGATAGGCTACTTTGAGCTGGTCGAGCACACGATCTTTGAATTCTGTATCCGTCTCATTCCCTTGACGATAAAAATTACTATCGTTTTGCGCCTCCGCTTGTTGTTGAATATTCGCCTGCTCAACTGGATCAAGACTTTGCCAAGCTTCAGCATTCGGTTGCTTTTCAGACGTTTCGTTATTGTTTAGTGTTTCGCTCATTGAGGGCTCCTTTCTAATGACCTTTTACATATCGTTTATGCTATTCTAAACATAATCTTAATACATCTATTGCAAAATGTCAACAAAAAATCCCCATTTTGGGGATTTTTGTCGCAAAATTTACAATTACTGTGCAAGAGTCAAGGAAATTTTGCGGTTTTCTTTGTCGATATCAAGCACTTTGAATGGCTTGCGTTCGTTCAGAACAAAGATTTTTTCTGGATCAATATCGTCACCAGCTCCAAGCTCGGACACATGTACAAGTGCCTCAACAGCCGGAGAAATTTGCACAAAAGCCCCAAATGGCGTAATGCGTGTAACTGTTCCCTGAACTTTGCCACCTTTCTTCAGCTCGCTAACCTCTGATAGCCATGGGTCCTCACTTAGTTGCTTAATTGAAAGTGACAAACGTTCCTTATCAATAGCAATAATTTTGGCCTCAATCGTATCACCAACTTTGACATAATCGGATGGATTGTTTACACGTTCCCAAGAAATCTCAGAAATATGAATCAAACCCTCGATACCATCAACATTGACAAAGACACCGAAATCGACCACACCGGTCACGACACCCTTCACAATATCGCCAATATGTAATTCGGCAAAACGAGCAGCGAGGTTGTTTTTGATCGCTTCTTTCTCAGAGAAAATCAGCTTGTTCTCGCGCTTAATCGCATCGAGAATACGGACTTGCATCGGTTTGCCTACAAGCGAATTAAGGCGTTGCAAAATCTCGTCCTTGTCAGACGAACCAACGCGCGGATAATGCTCTGCAGATAACTGCGACACCGGCAAAAATCCACGAATGCCTTCGTATTCGGCCAAAAGACCGCCACGATTCGCATCGTATGGAGTAATTTCGATCGTATCGCCAGCATCAACGACGACCTGAATTTCGTCCCAACCTTTCTCTTTGACAGCTTTGCGAAGAGACAAAAGCACCATGCCATCTTTCATTTCCGGGTCAAGCACCGAAGCCGTAACTTCGTTCCCTTCCTTAAAATGGCGTGCAAAAGACACCTCGCGACGCGGAATCAAACCAACGCCCTGCGCACCGAGATCGATCAGCACCTCGTGTTTTTTAATGGACAAAACTGTCCCTGTGACAATATCCCCCGTTTCAATATGTTTCGGAGCAGCTCCTTCCAAGAGTGCTCCCATTGTAGTTTTTTTGGCTGTTGCCATAAATATATTTTCCTTCCTGTTGGTCCGTTCAAGAACCTGCCACTTACGTGGTCGACTCTTGAACGAACCAAACTACTCCTATTATATCACACTCTTGAGTAAAAGGGGTAGAAAATTTCGGTTGCTCAAAATCAAATATATAAACTATTACGGCAGAAAAACCTTAGTAGCTATTGGGTTAGCGTTACACGCGGGGAAAATGC
>R17__coassemble_332_pt1 | contig 26507 bp, 20 predicted proteins | sample R17__metabat2_high_PE_020 | metagenome-assembled genome bin R17
GAAACCATGCCTGACTCCATCTGCCCCAAAGGCTGGCGTCTCCCCCAAACAAGTTCCAGCCCAACCGAATTCGGCACCCTCCTCTACCAATCCGGAATAACCACATCTGCAACATCAACTTCCTATGCCACAGACGGCTTCAACAACGTAAGAACAAATCCGCTGTACTGGGTACGCTCCGGCTACGTGGATTCCGGTTCGCGGTACTATCTCGGGTCCGACGGGCGCTATTGGTCTAGCACGGTGTACTCTAGCAGCAACGCCCGCTACGCCTACTTCTACAGTTCCTACATCGACCCCAGGCGCAACAACAATCGCACATACGGCTTTTCGGTTAGGTGCGTTGCCGAGTAGGAGTTTTCTTTTCTCGCAGCCCCTAGAAAGAAGGAGCGCCGTAGCGCTCCTTCTATTCCTTCAGCCTCTCAGTTCCCATCTGGGTAAACCTTAGTAAACCTGCTATTTCCACCTCCCCAATCCCCCCAGCCTAACGCATCAATAAAATCTATAGTCTTGCCCATTTGCCTCGAAGACTTTTTTCACGAAACGTTTGGCATCGAGATGATGCATCAGCCCGAGATAGGCTATGAGACTGTCGATATCCCTTTGTCCCGCGATGCATTCTTGCATCGCGCGTTTGAATTTGGCTTGCAGACGATCGCTAGGATACAGACAATTCAAATAAACTCTGGCGTTCAAAAATTGTACTCCACGCTCGACGGGTTGCATGTAGCGCTTTTTGGGGTGAAGCGTCAGCCCGAGCCCCATCAGGAAATTTTCGATCCTGTGCAGATCAACCTTTTTGAAGTGTTCGTAATCTGAATCCGCAACGATCAGATAAAAATCATCCACGTAGCGTCCATAGTATTTGTAGCCTAGATACTCGGTCACGTAGTGATCGAGCTGATTGAGCATGATGTTGGAAAGCAGTTGTGAGGTAAGATTGCCGATCACGATCCCCACCCCTGGTTTTTGACCAAAAAGGCTTTTTTCTGGTGGCAGATCATCCCAATCATGGATGCTTCCTTTGCGACGAACATTTTTGATTGGGTCATCAAAGATAGTCTGTTCCCAAAGAAAACGACAGATTTCGTAAAGCCACTGAGCGTCGATGTCCTGCTGATAGGGCTTAAATTGCTCTTTTAAGCCCGTTTGAGCAAGATGATAGAGCTTTTTGCGGTTAAGGCTCATAAAATAGCCTTTGAGGTCTAATTTGACGATATGCGCCTTTCTGTATTCTTTTTTGGCTTCACGCATTTGAGTTTGTAATCTTTTGATGCCATAGAGAGTTCCTTTACCCAGTCGACAGGAATAAGAATCATTGATAAAGCATTGATCCCACCATCCCGCAGTTATATTATAGATAAAATGATGTACGATACGATCACGAAATGGCGCCGCAAAGATTTCCCGTATCATTGGGTCGCGAATAACAAAAGTGATGCTAGGACTAGGACGGTAAGTCTTGTCCATAATTGTCTGAGCTAGTTTAACGGTATTAAGAATATGGTTGGTCTCGTAGAGATTTTCGTTCACGGTTTTGGTTTTGCCACGACGAGCTTCAAAAAATGCCTGATTGAGTTGTTTCTCAAGCCATGCCTGCCGACCCATTGTTCTGATGCCGTGAAGTACTTTTGTTAGGTTTAACGGGAGCATTTTTGTGGTGGCTCCCCTCTAATAAGTCTGTCATCTAAAATACGAACAACTTTTTCATAGTCTTTGACTAGTGGCAGGCATTTGCTACTATTCCAGATATTCAGGGCTGCTATAATTTGCCAACTATGAATCAAATCGATGGTTAGATCACGCATTTTGGCATAGATTTCGATTCTCTGCGAGCTAGATACGGTATTGTAGAGCGTAAACAGGAGTTTAGATAAAGTCAAAATTTGTTGAGCGATATTTTCGCCGATGTCTGAACGGCTGAATTTACCAATTTGTTGTTTGGCTGCGTAGTAGGCACGACGATTTACGGACATTAGCGACGAGTAGAGAATTGGATCTTGGAAAATAACTGGGAGAATATGATTAACTGCGTCGCGACGTTCTTGTTCTTCTTCCCAAAATTGATTGATGTGTTGCTGTGTCAGGGTTTTGTTGAGTCGAAAAATAACGGCACCCTCGTAAAACTGCTCACCATTATAGAGCTTAAGTTTCATTAGGCGTTTGCGTACAGCAGTAGTTCCGCGGATGCGTACGAGACCGTATTTGCTGTGAGGCTTGGTACCTCGCTCGTCTAGATGGATGCGAATTTCTCGTTTGAGTGACTTTTGTATCAAATATGCATAGATAAGAGCAGTGTTTTCGATACCGATACGCCAGTGGTCTTCACCGGCGGTGGGGATGAAATATAATTTGTCGAAATTAGTAGTTTCGATAAAAGAAACGCGCTTTTTGAGCTCAGCAAACTTTTTTGAATCGATTTTGACAGATGGATATTCGAAATCCTTTGGTTGCCGAATAAAGGTGGGCTGTGTTTTGTGTGATGTAGCTTTTTTGGACATAAAAACTCCTTATGATTGAATTGATATGATAGAGGGGCTGCGAGAAAAGAAAACTCCTACTCGGCAACGCACCTAACCGAAAATCCGTTGTTGCGATTGTTGTTGTTCCTGGGGTTGATGTTGGAACTGTTGAAGTTGGCGTTGCGGGCGTTGCTGCTAGAGTTCACCGTGCTAGACCAATAGTTCCCGTTGGACCCGAGATTGTTCCGCGAACCGGAATTCACGTTGCCGGAGCGTTTCGTAGAGAGCTGATTTTTTAAGACTCTTGCTTAACACAAAAGTGTCTCTACCCAGCCCCTAGCAATGTATTGTTGAATATAAGGATTTTCTTGACACCCGTTGGGTAAAAATCATTATGGTAATACACTGCATGTTTTATTATAACAAAATTAAGCATATATCATTATGACGCCGAAAAGCAAAAAATTCGTTGATATTTTTTAGGGATTTTGTGGTATAATAGAAGTATATTCGGGACATCACCCGTTGCCCAATCCATCTTGGTGAGGGCGTATTTTTTTGTTTGCAATATAGTAATGTAAACTGATGACAGATTTTTCGGAAATCGCCATGACTCAGTACCCCCATTCTGTTGTAAAGTCTTAAGGTACTAATAATACGAATCTGTGCCAAGACGGCCACTTGTGCACGATTCTGAAAATGAAAAGAAACATACCAATTACCTTGATGTGGCTGAGTAGAAAGAGGAATCGCCAGAAAACCATAACGACTCAACTTTTTGTAGACTATAACGGGACGAGAAAAACCTTGATTCTTACCATTGATTTCAACACCAACGTTTTGCCCCATACCACACCACCAAACTTCACCTTCTTTGATTGGCGGTAGTTTTGTTATTTTAGTTAAAGAAATTTTGATGCGTATCCAATTATAGAAAATTTGTTTATTTTTTGACATTTTTGACTCCTTTTGAGCATTAAAATTATAATAACCACTGGTCGTAAGTATTTTGCAATTGTCAAAATACGCCAGTTGTGAGGCCATTGTATCATATGGGTCAAGGGGATTAAAGCTTGAGCGCGTCATTATAACGCCGAAGAGCAAAAAATTCGTTGATATTCTCTGGGGATTTTGTGGTATAATAGAAGTATATTCGGGAATACCCGCGAACCCAAGCTGTTTACAGCTTGGGAGTATTTTTTGGTAAAAACAAATGACAAAATCTTTGACGAATTCTATATAGATCCTTTTGGTCAATTTCTCCGAGACGGTTGTACAAACGATAAACACTTATGATTTTTACTTGTGATAGGAGGGCATTTTGAAATTTATTTTTGAAAGTAAAAGATGCATACCAAGAACCTGTATGTCGTTTGGTAGAAAGTGGTATACCTAAAAAACAAAAGCGACTAAGTTTTTTAAAAACTAAAACCGGGCGTGAAAAAGTTCGCCCCTTACCATGGACCTCGACACCAAGATTATAGCCAAGCCCACACCACCATATCTCCCCCTCAGTAACATGGGGTGTTGTTGCGGTTTTTTGTAGACGTTTCTTAACCCCATTCCAATCATTGAAAATTTGATCCTCGGTTTTTGACATTTTTGACTCCTTTTGAGCATTAAAATTATAATAACCACTGGTCGTAAGTATTTTGCAATTGTCAAAATACGCCAGTTGTGAGGCCATTGTATCATATGGGTCAAGGGGATTAAAGCTTGAGCGCGGTTGTTGGAAACACAAAACGATTAATCCAAGCGCCATTCCACCCCAAAAATCCGTTCATCCGAACAATATCCTCTGATAAATTGGTTGTGTTTGCGTACGATCACCACGCCAACTGTTGGTTGCTGGTTTAAGTCGCGTAAATTTAGATCTACTGCCTTGATATATTTTTGTACTTGCCCGATATGCTCAGCTTTGAGTTCTGTTATTTTTAGTTCTATCACCACATAACAATTAAACTTAATGTTAAAGAGTAACAAATCGATATAATTGTAATTATCGTCTATTTTAATTTTATATTCATTACTAATAAAGGTAAAACCATCGCCTAATTCCCGTAAAAAATGTGGTAAATCTTCTAGGATTAGTTGCTGTAATATTTTTTCGGATAATTCAGTATTGGGATTAGCTTTACCTCTGATAACAATAGGATCTTTGAGATAAGTAGCGATAGTGCTAATTGTGGAAGCTGATTGTATTCGTGAATTTTGCTTTTGTAACTGGATTTTAGTAGCATGAGGCAGACGTTCATAATCTTGATGTTTGATATGCTCGCGTAATTGTCGTACGGAGAGATTTTGTTGTTCGGTAAGGTTGATATAATAATTGATCTGATTTTGTTGATGCAATTTGAATAATTCGGTAAAATGCGACCAAGTTAATTTTGCAGACAGTGTCTGCAAAATGTCTGATTTTTCAAAATATAAATAAAACGAACGCATATTATAAAGATTACGTGTCGAATAACCTTTACCCAATTCTTTTTGAAGTTTTCGAGAATATTGCTGTATGAGAGTATTGCCGTAGCCATTTCGGTTTTTACCACCTTGAGCGGTCACAATTAACTCTCCAACCTTGAAATAAGTATTAAGGTCGTTACGATTTGCGCTGTAATGTTTGACCTTTTTGTAAGCCGCATTATTCATAAGTTTTGTTTTGATTTGTTGATAATAATCCATTTTTGACTCCTTTTGAGCATTAAAATTATAATAACCACTGGTCGTAAGTATTTTGCAATTGTCAAAATACGCCAGTTGTGAGGCCATTGTATCATATGGGTCAAGGGGATTAAAGCTTGAGCGCGTCATTATAACGCCGAAGAGCAAAAATTGCTGGAAATGTGATACAATGCAAACATAATTATGATAGATACACATTGCCATTTGCATGATCGTGAATTCTTCTCTGAAAGTCAGGCAGAGGAGATGATTCGGAATGCACGTAACAGGGGCATAGAAAAGATGATTGTAGTAGGGACGAGTCGTGAAGATTCGCTAGTAGCATGCGATTTTGCGGAGAAACACCAAGGAATCTATTGGGCGTACGGGGAGCATCCGTCGGTAGTGTCGGAAATATCCGGTGAAACTGCATCCAAAAGCGTTTCGCCTGATGTTTTGACAACGGCAATTGCCATCGGAGAAATAGGTCTAGATTATCATTACAACCCCGAAACTCGCCCTCAACAAATTAAATTATTTGAACAACAACTCCAGTTAGCCAAGGATCACGATTTGCCAGTAATATTCCACGTTCGCGAAGCCTTTGCTGATTTCTTTCCAATTGTGGAGAATTTTCCGAAAATTACAGGGGTAGTACATTCATTTTCGGACAACAAAAAGAATTTGCGCAAAATTTTGGAGGGAACGGATTTTTATGTAGGAGTAAATGGATTGGCGACTTATTCGACTTTGCCAACACCATCGCTAGAGAGGACATTATTAGAGACGGATGCCCCATTTCTCGCACCAGTTCCACATCGTGGTGAAACCAATCAGCCGGCATATGTGGCCGATGTTGCCGAATGGCTAGCGCATAGATTAAATCGCACTATAACAGAGGTAGACAGAGTAACTACCCAAAACGCCCAGCAACTTTTTGGTCTATAATCACAAAAACTATGCTATAATAAAATTAGGATTTTTAATATTTTTTAGAAATTTCAATTTATAAAATTTAATAACCCGCTGATATAAAGAAAAATATCAGCAAGAAAGAAGGAAAAAATGACAATTTTATTCATAGTTGTCGCTACCGTAGTAGGTCTTGGCCTAGGTGCGGGTGGCGTTTATACTTATAACAAAAAGAACGAAAACGGGGGTAAAAACAAGGCAGCGGACTTGATTCGCAAGGCTAAACACGAAGCTTCGGACATTGTTTTGAAAGCCAAAAAAGATGCCGAAGAAGTTGCAGACAAGTCCAAAAAAGAAGAAGCGGATCGTCGCAAAGAATGGAAGCGCACCGAAAATCGTTTGGCGGAGCGCGAAACAACTCTTGATAGCAAACTTGATCAATTGGAGAAAAAATCAACCAAATTGATTAGACAAGAGAAGGATCTCGAAGATCTCAAAAACGAAGTGCGTGGTATTCGCAACAAACAACAAGAAAAACTCGAAAAAATCGCCGGACTTTCGAAAACCGATGCGCGCGACAAATTAATGAAAATGACCGAGCGTGATATCAAGCAAGATTTGGTAGAATTGATCGCCAAAGAACAACAAGAAATCAAACAAGACGTCGACGAGACAGCTCAAGCGATTTTGCTTACCGCTATGGAACGCATGTCGTCTGAGGTAACTGCCGATCGTACCGTTACGGCACTAAAACTCCCTGATGATGACATGAAAGGACGTATTATTGGTAAGGAAGGTCGCAATATCCAGGCTTTGCAACGTGCTACTGGTGTAGATATTATGGTTGACGATACACCTGGCATGGTGGTGTTGAGTTCTTTTGATCCAATTCGTCGCCAAGTGGCACGTTATGCGATGGAACGTTTGATGAAAGACGGTCGTATTAATCCATCATCGATCGAAAAAGCAGTTGAAAAAGCCGAACGTGAGATTGAAAAAGAAGTCGTACGTGCTGGCGAAGATGCTGCTCGCGAAGTTGGCGTAGTTGGCATTCCACGCGAATTGATTCATTTGCTGGGCGAACTCAAATTCCGTACGTCTTATGGACAAAATGTGCTTTTGCACTCTGTTGAGATGGCACACATTGCTGGTATGATTGCCGAGGAAATCGGTGCAGACAAACGCATCACCAAGACCGCGACTTTGTTGCACGATATTGGCAAAGCCGTTACGCACCGTATCGAGGGCAAACACGCCGAGATTGGCGCTGAGCTTGCCAAAAAATATGGCATGGAAGACGCTGTGGTGCATGCGATGGCCGCTCACCACAATGATATTGAGGCCACTACTCCAGAAGCTTTGATCGTAAAGATCGTCGATGCTCTATCAGCGGCACGTCCCGGTGCGCGCAATATTTCGGCCGAGAACTTCGCCGAACGCATGCGTGATCTTGAAAACGTCGCCACTTCGTTCCAAGGTATTGACAAGGCTTATGCGATTTCGGCTGGTCGTGAGATTCGTGTGATTGTTGAACCGAAACAAATTGATGACCTATCTGCACTCAAACTTGCTCGTGATATTGCCAACAAGATCGAAGCCACGATGAGTTATCCTGGCACGATCAAAGTCAACGTGATTCGCGAAACGCGCGCAATCGAATACGCAAAATAACCTCTGTAATTTGACAAATTACGGACGAGTCGTGGCGACTTTGTGGGCTTGATTTTCGAGCTTGTCATCAAGTGGACCAAGTTTGCAGGGTTTGCCGGTCTGATTTTCGATGGCGGTTTTGATTAGAAAATCTGCTAATTTGGGATTTTTGGGAAGAATTGGACCATGCAAGTAAGTGCCGATACAATTTTTGTAAATACAGCCTTCGGTTTTGTCTAGACCATTATTGCCGTGACCTTTGATGACTGTGCCAAACTCTTTGGCGTTTTGATCTAGTTGTGTAATACCAGAGTGATTTTCGTAGCCGACAATTTCGCCGAATTTGGTTTTGATAACGATATTGCCGATTAGACGTTTGGGACCGGCGATCGTCTTGAGTGGCAGAATATTGGTTCCGTCGAGATGTTTGCTCCCGAGCGCAATGAAGGATTTGCCAAAAAGTTGATATAGTCCACAAATCACAAGAGTTGGCGTGCCGGTATCGATTAGTTTTTGTAATTTTGGTGCGATTTTTAAGAGGTCGGAAGTGATTTTTTCTTGTCCAGAATCTTGACCGCCACCACCAAAAATAATGTCGATTTTGTCGGGTAAATCATCGCCTGGTTCGTAAGTGTTAACGCGAACTTCGTAGCCTCGCCATTCGAGACGGCGTTGCAGAGTCAAAACATTGCCGTGGTCGCCATAAAGATTCATTTCGCGTGGATAAAGATGCAAAATATCAATAATCATAAAATACTCCTTCCCGATAAGATTTTGCGAATTTCGAGCATGGCAGTGTAGGTGGTAAAAATACGTTTCGGCTGTGTGCCAGTTGTGATGAATTTGGGTAAAGCCTGTTCGAGATTTGGTTCAATTTGTTTAGCTGTAATTTCGTCGTATTTGAGACGCAAAGCCATATCGTGAGCGCGAACGCCAGAGACCATCATGACATTGGTTAGTAAAGTAAAATCAACATTCCACAGCCAGGACATGTCTTGACCATCGGCAAAATTATCATTAATCGCAATCATGTAATCGTGATGACCATCGACGAAACTTTTGAGACTGAGCTGGAAAGCGGACGGATTTTTGACTAGCAGGATCTCGACTTCTAGGTCGCCGATTTTGATAATTTCGCCACGACCAAAAGCGGATTTGACCTTTGCAAGGCTGTCGAGCCATTTGCCGGCGTTGACTTTTGGCAAAATCTGCTGACAGAGTGCCAGAGCCCCAGCTGCATTGTAGGCATTATAAATGCCACGCAAGGCTAATTTGGTCGTATAGGATTTACCGGCGATTTTGTAAGTCGCTTCGTTGCCAAAAAGATCAGCTAAGATCGTCTTGGCATGATGTCGGATTTTTTTGTCGGTTGTAGTCGCAAGCAGGTCATCATCAGAGGGGAATTGACTGAGTAATTGATCGCTCAGTCCAAAATAAATAGGATTTTTGCATTTGATTTTGCTGATGCGTGGATCTTCGCGATTAAGCACGACGGAATCTTGAGCCACGTCGGCGACTTTTTGTAATAACTCAGCTGTGTGATCGATTTCGCCAAAACGATCAAGTTGGTCGCGTTGGACATTGAGAAAAAGTGCATGTCTAATCGGCACAACTTCGCAAAATTTAACAGCGTGTGCTTCATCAAGTTCGAGCACAGCGATGTCGTAATTAAATTTGCCATTTATGTCAATATGGTCCAGAATTGACGAAATCACGCCACGGACAAAATTACTGCCGGTGTCATTGGTAAAAACTTTGAGACCTTGAGCCTGTAGCATTTCGCTGATGATTTTGGTTGTAGTGGTTTTGCCATTCGTTCCAGAAATTACGATTACGCCATAAGGTAACTTTTCGAGGATATTGCGGACAAAAGACGGGTTGATTTTTTCGACAACTAGACCGGGAAATGCTGAACCACCACCACGCAGACGACTGGCGGTCTGGGCGAGTTTGCCAATAGCGATACTTATTTTGTTCATGCTTCTATTATAGCAGATGTTTTTTGTGGTCGGGGATAGCAGGATCGAATGCCGTTTACGAAGTTCCGGCAGTTCGAATTTTGTTGTTGTGCAAATGGTCGGGGATAGCAGGATCGAACTGCCGACCTCACGTCCCCCAGACGTGCGCGCTACCACTGCGCCAATCCCCGACAACTTAATTTTAGCATGAACCGCACAAATGTGCTATAATTAAGAGAGCGGGGCGTGGCACAGTTGGTAGCGCGCGGCGTTTGGGACGCCGAGGTCGCAGGTTCGAGTCCTGTCGCCCCGACCAATTTTTGAAAAAACAAAATGATAATAATTATGCCGATCAACGCTAGCCTTAATGCTTGGCGATTTTTTGTGCTAAAATAAACTTAATGAAAAAGATTTTTAGTGTTTTTTTGTATGTATTGCCGGTGATGTTTTTTGTAGTGAGTTATTTTTTGCTAATTACAACAGGGGAAGATATTTGGCAAGGAGCGAATACTGCGCCGAATATTTTTGATGACGCGATTGCGGCTTTTCATCATTCTGCGCGTTTGGCCGATATGTATGCTTGGGCGGTAATTAATTTCTTTGACTATCAATTTCAGTTTGGCGTAGATATTGTTTTTCGTGTGATTGATGTTTTGATGGCTTGTGCGATTTTCTATCTGGCGACTTATATTGTTTTGCAACGTCGACCAAAATTGCAGCTAAAGGACGCGTTGATTTTTGGTGCGATTTTCTTTTTGGTTATGGCAACTTCTTTTGGCGTGGTGCTGTATGTGGGCTGGTCAAAAGCGCATAACTATCTTTTGATTACATTGGTAAGTTTGCTATTTTGTATCTGTTATTTGCGTGATATTTGGGGACTCAAGATCACCAAATCAAAATTATTTGTGCCGGTGATGGTGATACTGGGATTTTTGTTTGGTGTGATGTCAAATCTTACGGCATTAGTTTTTGGGATGACGGCAGTCGCATATGTAATTTATTTGCGTATCAAAAAACGCAAATTGCCTGTGAAAAAGTTCCTTTGTTCTTGGCGTTTAGCAGGGATTGTTGGAGCTTTGATCGGTGTTGGCATTATATTTTTAGTTGGCAACGGTGTAGGCGACTATGAACATAATAAGATTTATCTGACGGCTTGTGATTTTGTGTCTTTTGAGCAGATTTTTAGTAATCCTTTTGATAGCATTTGGCGAATTTTCCTGCATACGCTTTATAATTTTGGGCGTTTATTGCTACCATTTGCGGTAGTGTCAATTCTGTTGGTGATTTATTTCGTATACAAATATCGCAAGAAACAATTCAAATACAAAAAAATGTCAAAAACTACATGTGACATAGTGTTTGTTTTGGGTGCTTTTGCGACTATGCATTTGATTGTGGTTTCGCAGATTTTTTATATTGAACGAATCGTTTTTCCGGCTTATGCGGCGGCGGTTTTGATGTTTATAATTGTGGTACGACATTTATGGATTGGACTGAAAAAACCGATTTCGCCACTAGTGCCGAGTATTATTTTGCTGGTGGGCTGTACAGTAGTGCTGATTTTGCGTACTTGGTTGGCGGTGGATTATTTTGTACGAATCACGCCGGTGCTGGATGAAATTAAAAATACTGAGCAAGATTCGTTTTGTGTCGATTCGAAAACAGCAAAATCGCCAGAGATTCCGTATGCAAATTTTGGGCAAGAGGATTTTTTGGTAGATTGGGCGATGCCACAGACGATCTATGGCAAGAAAATTTATTTTTGTGATAAAATGAAATAGAGAAAATATCTGGGTGTGGCGCAGTTGGTAGCGCGCAGCGTTCGGGACGCTGAGGTCGTGAGTTCAAGTCTCATCACCCAGACCAAACAAATCACAAAGCGTGATATAATAGATTTACTTGATTAAAAATAATTTAGGAGTATAGAGTTTATGGCAAAAATACCAGCAGCACCAACAAATGCTAAAAAATCAAACAACAACAGTGACAATGGCAACGGTATCCGTACAGCCATTTTTATAATTCTACTTTTGGTATGTGGTGTTGCAGTTGCTAATACTTTTAGCAATAACAAAAAAATCGAAGAGGTTCCACTTTCCGATGTCATTAATCGTGCTAATACTCCTGATAGTGATATTGACAAAATTACAGTTGCTGGGAACGAAGTCAAGATTACGCTCAAAGGCGAGGATGACGCGACACAAGTTTCGCGCAAAGATGGCTCCGGGACTTTATATGAGCAAGGCTTGATTGATCATTGCAAAGATTTACAGGGCGACGAACGTAGCAAATGTCAAGAAAAATACCCCACAATCGAATATCGTGAGTCAGTAGACGTATGGGGAATTGTTTTTGAGATTGCGATGGTGGTTTTGCCACTGATTGCAATTGCTATTCTCTTTACGATTATGATGCGTCGTGCGCAGAGCATGAACAATTCTTCGATGGGCTTTGGACGTAGCAAAGCGCGCGTTTATGGTCCGGACAAGAAAAAAGTCACTTTTAAAGATGTCGCTGGCAATGAAGCTGCCAAGCAGGACCTTTTTGAAATCGTTGATTTTCTCAAGAAACCGAAAAAATACGAACAACTTGGTGCCAAAATCCCACGTGGTGTGCTTTTGGCTGGTGATCCTGGTACCGGCAAAACTTTAATGGCACGTGCTGTGGCGGGTGAGGCTGATGTACCTTTCTTCTCGATTTCTGGTTCGGAATTTGCCGAGATGTTTGTCGGTGTTGGTGCTTCACGTGTACGCGACCTTTTTGCTAAAGCCAAGAAAAATGCCCCGTCGATTATCTTTATTGATGAGATTGATGCGGTGGCACACAAACGTGATGCACGTGGTGGTGCTGGTCGCGAAGACGAGCAGACCTTGAATCAGATTTTGGTTGAGATGGACGGTTTTGACAACGAAGCAGGTGTGATCGTGATCGCCGCGACTAACCGTGTCGATATGCTGGACAAGGCCTTGCTTCGTCCTGGACGTTTCGATCGTCATGTTGATGTGATTTTGCCAGAGCGCAAAGATCGTGTCGAAATTTTGAAAATCCATTTCAAGAACAAACCACTAGAAAAAGACATTGACCTTGATTCTCTAGCCGCAAAAACAGCTGGTTCGTCTGGTGCAGACTTGGCTAATATTGCTAACGAAGCGGCGATTACGGCTGCTCGCGAAAATCATAAGACCATTACAAGTAACGATATTACCACTGCATTTGAGCGCGTAGCGATTGGTCCAGAACGCAAGAACAAAGTTATGAACGATTATGAACGCAAACTAACTGCTTATCACGAGGCTGGGCATGCGATTGTTGGACACGTTTTGCCAGATTCGGATCCGGTTCACAAAGTTACAGTTATCCCACGTGGTCGGACTGGTGGTGTGACTTGGTTCTTGCCTCCAGAAGATCGTAGTTACAAGAATATCTATGAACTTAAGGATATTTTGGCACGTGCGATGGGCGGGCGTTGTGCCGAGAAGTTAATTTTTGGGACTGATGCGGTGACGACTGGTGCATCTTCGGATTTGCGCAACGTTGCTGAGCTTTCCAAGAGTATGGTCGTAGAAGAGGGGCTTGGTAAACGTACTCGTAATCACGTTTTTCCAGATGAGACGACTGGTTATTATACGATTACTGCTGGCAAACCTTATTCCGAAAAGACTGCAGAGTTGATCGATGCCGAGATCAAGGGCTTGACCGATGAGGCTGCTACGCGTGCCGATGCGGTGCTTAAGGCTAATAAAGCTGTACTAGATAAACTTGCCGAGGCTTTGCTTAAAAAAGAGACTCTTGAAGAAGACGAACTTCAGCCTTTGCTACAAGATGCTAAACTTCCAACTGCCGCTAAATTGCATTAAAACAAAATAATAAGTTTGCTCGAGCGTTACACGCGGGGAATCGCTTACGCGATTCTCCGGTTGCACTTCGCTTATACTCTTCGCAAACTTATTATTTCGTTTTATGTATCACATCAGTAATCAAAGAACTAGCAAAACTATTGCAGGGTTAGTATTATACGCGGGAAGTCGCTTCGCAAACTTATTATTTCGTTTTTATACTACATTAATAATTAAAAAACTAACAAAACTACTGCAGGGTTAGTATAAGCGTAGTGCAGCCGGAGAAAATGCGTAGCATTTTCCCCGCGCGTAACGCTAACCCAGCAGTAGTTTTGTTAGTTTTTCACTTGCCTGTGCTATAATAAAAAAGATGAAACGCTTTAAGTTTAAATCGGTGGTGGCTTTGGCCAACTCAAAGCTTTCGGTGCGCTTTGCGGCGATTGTTTTGGCGGGCTCGACTTTGCTCTCGGCTTTGTTAGGTATTTTCCGCGACCGCCTTTTGAACTCTTATTATCTTGATACTTATCCTACTGGTATTGATGCTTATACGGCGGCTTTTACGATCCCGGATTTTATGTTCTTTATCTTGACCTCAGGCGCGCTTGCCGTTTCATTTATCCCTGTTTTTAACCAACGTTTGATGAATGGCAACAAAAAATCTGCCTGGCAATTGTCATCCAGTATGATCAATTTTATGGCGCTTTTGACTATTGTAGCGAGTATATTAATTATGATTTTTGCGGAACCTTTAGTGCGATACGTGGTTAGTCCAGGGCTAGATGAATCCGGCACAATTCTTGCGATCAACATGATGCGTGTGATTGCGATTAATCCATTTCTTTTTGCGATTGCGACCGTGCTGTCATCGATTCAGCAGGCAGTGGGGCGATTTATACTTTATGCATTAGCACCGGCACTTTATAATGTCGGTATTTTGATTGGTATTGTGTGGTTTACAAATGGTATTGACATTTTTGGTGTGCAAATTTTCGAAGGTGGCATTATGGGCGTTGCGCTTGGTGTGATTTTGGGTGCGATTTTGCAATTGATCGCAAACTTGGTTGGCTTGATTGGTATGGGCATCGACTATCGTTTCAAAATTTATTGGAAAAATCACGGTTTTCGTTCCGTTCTCAAACTTTTGCCAGCACGCTCTTTAGACCAGGGAATTGATTATGTTAATACGATTGTTAGCACCAACTTATCGTCGCGTATGGGTGCGGGGGCTTTGCGTAGTTTTCAGCAAGCGACAAACTTGCATCAGATGCCAGTCAATTTAATTGGTGTGGCGATTTCGACAGCATTTTTTCCGAAACTTACAGAAGATCTTGGCAATAATGACGAAGAAGGTAAACGCAAATTCAACCACACTTTCCGAGTGGCACTTCGTACAATTATTTGGATTTCTTTGCCGGTTTCGATTATTGCATTCTTTACCCGTGGTTATGTCGTGAGTTTTATTAAAAATGGTGGTGACACTTTGATTGCGTCGGTGTTGGCAACTTTGGTGTTGGCGATTTTTGCTCGTTCGGTTTTTCATATTGCGTCGCGTGGATTTTATGCTCATCAAGACACCAAAACCCCATTTTGGGTAAGTGTAATTGCAATTGGCTTGACGATGGTGTTGTCAGTATTGTTTGCAATTTGGGGGCTTGGTCCAGAAGGTTTAGGTTGGGCACAATCGCTTGGTGCTATTCTAGAAATTATAATTTTGCTATGGCTTTTGCAACGCCGTTCAGACCATCAACTTTTGAATACGGAATTTTGGAGCGGTTGCATTAGAATGGTTTTTGCTGGCGTCATTACTGGATGTGTTGCTTATTCGATGACGAAATTTTTCCCATTGCTTTCGACTGACGATTCATTCTTTGTAATTTTCCCGAAGTTTTGTCTGATTTCGGTTGTGAGTTTCATTGCTTATGTGATCGCAAGTTATTTCTTAAATTTGCGCGAAGTCCAGCCTTTCTTTAACCGTCTACGCAAAGTTTTTCGCAAACATCCAGACAAAACTACCTCATCAAGCAAAAAATAACGTGCTATAATAAAGTTTATGGAAATTTGGCAAAGTATTATTCTGGGACTGATACAGGGAATTACTGAGTTTGTGCCGGTATCTTCTTCGGGTCATTTAGAGATTTTTCAATATTTCTTTATGAGTGATCAGTCTGAGAATTTTCATATGTTTGTTGAATTTATCAATCTCGGTACTTTGGTTGCGTTAATTATTTATTTCCGCAAACGTATCAAGCAGATTTTGATCGATGTTTTTGTGAAACACAAATATACTTTTGCGCTCAAAATCATTATCACTTGTATTCCGGCGGGGTTGGCTGGTTTTTTGTTGGCACATTTGATTGAGGAAGCGGACTTTTTCTCGAGCATTATTACAATTGCTTCGGCGATGGGAATTGTTGGTATTATTATGATGATTGTTGACAAATTACCACACGCGTCTAAACTCAAAGACGAAACGCAACTGTCTTTTCCGCGGGCAATTGCAATTGGTGTGGCGCAGGTTTTTGCGCTTGTGCCGGGGACTTCTCGTTCTGGAACGACTATGATTGCTGGGCGACTTTGCGGGCTTGACAACAAACACGCGGCGAATTATTCATTTTTGGTTTCGATTCCGATTATGTGTGGTGTTTGCCTGAAGATGCTGTTGTCGAGCGAGAATCGCGAATATCTTTTTGCAAATTTTGGCTCACTTGCAATTGCAAATTTGGCAGCTTTTGTCGCTGGTGCACTTGCGGTGACTCTGGTAATGCGTTATTTGGCAAAACCACAATCGTTACATAACTTCGGTATTTATCGTGTAATTGTTGCAAGCATCGTGCTTATCCTTGCACTTATTTAAAATCTTTGTTAATATGGGGTACGTTGGCTCTTTCTAGGGTGTACGGTCGTATAAAGAGCGAAACATTAAAAGGAGAAAATTAATATATGCGTATCAGTCTGAAGGGCGCTCGTAATTTCGGACGCAAGAAGGCTCAAATGCAGATCAAACCTGCCTCTTGGCAAAAATTTATCGAAATCTAAATTCGATACAAAAAAGATTCCGACTAGGAATCTTTTTTGTTGCGCTGTGCTACCGAATAAATATCATCATCGCGATCAAAAGTATCGACCTTGTCTGGCTTACCCAGCAGATGCTCCGCGAGTAATTGATAAGTAACGATTCCGACAATTTCACCGTCGCTATCAATGACTAGCAAAAAGTAAGCATTGGTACGCGTAAAAGCGGCTAAAGTTTGTTCCAAAGTATAGTCACGACGCACATAGTATATTTTTGTATCAAGGAATTTTTTGGCGCGATCGGTTTCTTTGACGGCAAGACTCATTAGCGCTTCGGTATGGAGAGCACCGATGACCTTTTTGCGACTATCAACAACTGGGAAATGTGAAAAACCAGATTTGTATAGTTTGTCGAGCATCAAGGGGCCCAAAATTTCATTCTCATGAACAAAAGTCATTTCTGAGCGTGGAATCATAATTTCGTCAACGCGTGTAATTCGAAAATTCGCAGCTGCAATAATAATGTCGCGTTCGCGATCGCTCAAAATATCCTTGGGTGTGCGACGCAAAATAGCCATTAGTTCTTTTGAGCTATGAGGCACGAATGGTTTGACAGAACGATATTTGGCAAGTTTTGGATCGGCCCACTTGACAGTCTTGGTTATTAATTTAGTTCGAAGTTTCGCAATTTCTGAATCCATGTTATTATATATTATATAGCAAAAAAGGAGGAATATGAATAAAAAAACCGGAATTATTATTGGCTCGATTATTGTCGTGATGGCAGCTCTGATTGGTTTGGCTGTATGGCAAGGGAATGCTGATACCAAAAAATACGATGATTATGATGTCTATACGTTTATTGACGCTGACGAAAATAATGGTGGCATTGCCGATCATGTGAAAGGCAACAAAGACGCCGAAGTATTGATTTACGAATATGCGGATTATCAATGTTCTGGTTGCGCGTCAAATGTCGCTTCGGTCAATCAATTAGTCGAAAAATACAAAGACAAAATCGGCATAGTGTTCCGTACTTATGTGTTGTCTTATCATACCAATGGTAAAGCTGCTGCCGCCGCAACCGAAGCCGCAGGCTTACAAGGCTATTGGAAAGAATATGGTGAAAAACTATTTGCTACGCAGAATGATTGGTTCTATTCTGATGCTTCGCAACGCACCAGTCAGTTTGAGCAATATTTCACGGATGTTACAAAGGGCAAAGGCGATTTAGACAAATTCCGTTCTGATATTTCTAGCTCTGAAGTCGCAGACAAACTTAATTTTGACAAAAAGATGAGCGAACGTGTTGGCGAGATCCAATACACCCCAGCTTTCTACATGGATGGCAAATTTATTGACTGGGCGAACAATGACCAAACTTCTGGTAGCAACGTAATCAAAAACACCGACAAGAAAAGTTTTGTTGATTTTATGAGCGAGATTATCGATAAGAAACTTGCCGAACAAAAATAGCCCCCTGTTTGTGGTATAATTAGGGAATGAGAAAATTAGCAAACGAACTCAAAAAGCATCTATCAAAATCAGTCAGTGTATCTGGTTGGGTCAATTCACGTCGTGATCATGGCGGTCTGATCTTTATCGATTTACGCGATCATACCGGGATTATCCAACTTGTTATTACTCCTGATGACAAAGAAGCTTTTGAACTAGCCGAGCATTTGCGCGATGAATTTGTAATTAGCGCTGAAGGAGTCGTGCGTGAACGTGCACCGGAACTCAAAAACCCAAATATCGAAACTGGCGATATCGAAGTTGTTGTTTCGAGCTTGCAACTTTTGAACCGTTCCGAGCCTTTGCCAGTTAACACCCATGATGACGGTGATGCTTCGGGCGAAGAACATCGTTTGCGTTATCGTTACTTGGATTTGCGTCGTCCTTCGATGCAAAAAATGCTACGTCGTCGTGCCGAGTTTAATCAAATTATGCGTGAATATATGAATGAGCGAGATTTTGTCGAAATTGCCACGCCGATTTTGGCGAACTCATCACCTGAAGGCGCTCGTGATTTTATCGTGCCAAGTCGTGTTCATCCAGGCAAGTTTTATGCCTTGCCACAAGCACCACAGCAGTTTAAACAACTTTTGATGGTTGGTGGTGTGCCACGTTATTATCAGATTGCACCGTGTTTTCGCGATGAAGATCCACGTGCCGATCGTCTTTATGGTGATTTTTATCAACTCGATCTCGAAATGGCCTTTGTGGATGACGGCGAAGTAGTCCGCAAGACTCTTGAACCTTTGATGCTACAATTGACAACTGATTTTGCTGGCAAAAAATTACTAAGCACAGAGATTCCTCGTATTTCCTATCGTGAGGCTATGGACAAATACGGTACCGACAAACCTGATTTGCGCTACGATTTGTTCTTGATCGATCTGACCGTAGTTTTCGCCAAGACCGATTTCAAAGTTTTCCAAACCGAATGTGTCAAAGCAATTTGTGTGCCTGGTGGTGCGAAACTCAGCCGCAAACAAATTGATAATTTTACCGATCTTGCTCGCAAAACTGGTGCTGGTGGGCTTGCTTACATTCTTTATGAAAACGGGGAAGTACGTAGTCCAATTACAAAATTTATGACTGACGCAGAAATTGACCAAGTCACAAAACTAACCGGCGCAAAAGACGGTGATGCGGTGTTTTTCGGCGCAGCGACGCGCGAGCAGGTCAACAAAACCCTTGGCACTTTGCGTGTAGCTTTTGCCGAGCATTTTGAATTGGCCGATCCAGACACGGTAGCGTTTTGTTGGATTATTGATTTTCCGTTTTATGAATGGGATGAAAGTGCAGACAAATTGGATTTTGGGCACAACCCATTTTCTCTGCCCAAAGGTGGTCTTGACGCTTTAGAAAATACCGAAAACAAATTAGACATCGTTGCCGATCAATACGATATGGTAATGAACGGTCACGAGGTTTGCTCTGGCGCAGTGCGTAATTACAGTCCAGAAATCATGTATAAGGCTTTTGGTATTCTCGGCTATGACAAGGCTCAGGTTGAGCAACGTTTCGGTGGTATGCTCAATGCTTTCAAGTTTGGTGCACCCCCACATGCTGGCTGTGCTTTTGGTCTCGATCGCATTTTTATGATTTTGGAAAACATTGATAATATTCGCGATGTGGTAGCCTTCCCGAAAAATGGGGCTGGTGTTGATTTGATGATGCGATCCCCATCTGTAGTAGAGCCAGAATTGTTAGAAGATGCACATTTGCAAATCATACCTGAAGATGATGAATAATTTTTATTTAATAAAAAAACCTTTAAAATTTTGCCAAAATAAAGTATAATATAAGCATAACTAATATAAAGGAGAAATATTAATGGCAAAAACTTCATATAAAAATGCTGCCAAAGGCGTAGGTCGTCTTTTTGGTGCGCAAATCATGATGCTGCTTAGCACTATTGCAATTGGTGTTGCTGGTATTATTATGCAACTCAACGGTGGAGCTGAAGCGTTCACTGCAATAAGCGTTGACAATATACCAGCATGGGCAGGAGCTACTATGGCTTGTGGCTTAGCTGGCTTGATCATTATGTTGATCGCTCTTTGTGTCGAACTAAGCGGTTTGTATCGTGCAGGCAAAGACAATGGCAAATTCAAAACTGCTTTTGCATTGACGATCTTTGTATTTATTGCACAAATTGCACTTTCAGTATTAACCAATACATGGCCAGATGTCTTTACTGAAAGAGTCAAAGAAATCGCCGACGCTGGCATCAGTGGCGTCATGTTAGTCATCGCCTACTATACCATTATGGGCGGTGTGGAGCTTTTGGAAAAACGTTCCGAAAAGAAAACCGCCATGCTTGGTCGTCGCGTTTGGGCAATCTACATCGTAGCAATCTTGGTCATGCTTGCAGCTTGCTTGCTCTTGGTCGTGCCAAATATTCCAGCAGAGATTGGCTGTGCATTGGCTGTCATTGCTGCTCTTGCCGAAGTCTTTGGTGGCATCTGCTACTTGGTCTTCCTTGGCAAAGCCAAAAATCGTCTTGCTTAAGAAACAATCAAGACAACAAAAAGAACCCTTATGAGGGTTCTTTTTGGTTTTTGGGAGTTTTTGGCAAAATTGCTAAAAACTCCCAAAAATTCACAAGTTTTTGGCAAAATTGCTAAAAACTCTTGACAAAAATAAAACCCGTAATATAATATAAAATATGTTAGTGAAACGTGAAATATATTTGAAAAAATTACAGCAACTACAAGACAAGAAGATCATCAAAGTCATCTCTGGTGTTCGTCGTTGTGGCAAATCTACGCTATTGAATGAATTTATCCACGAGCTAAAATTTCAGGGAGTCGATTCTTCTCAGATTCAGTCATATAATTTTGAGGAAATCAAATGGCAAAAACCTTACACTGAGCTTAATACTTTGATCGAGCAAAAGCTTTCTCCTCGCAAAATGAACTATATATTCCTTGACGAAATTCAAAACATTGCTTCATTCGAAAAATTAGTCGATTCTCTTTTTGCAAAAAAGAATACGGATGTCTATATTACCGGTTCTAACGCTTTTCTTCTCTCAAGTGAATTGGCGACTTTACTGACTGGACGATATTTTGAGATTCAAGTTCTTCCATTTTCGTTTGGTGAATATCTAGAAATGACCCAAGAAAAAAATACCGAAAAGGCTTTTACAACCTTTCTTCAAAATGGTGGCTTTCCTCAGTCCGTAGAAATGTTTGATATTAACGAATCTACTGGTATCGAATATCTGAATAGTATTTACAATTCAATAATAATCAAAGATATTGTTCCACGTATTAGCGATTCGAGTGCGTTAGATCTTGTCGCTAAATTTATTCAAGACAATATTGGAAATCAAACTTCGTTTAATAAAATTTCTAATGCAGTCTCAATTGACTATCGTAAAGCCGAAAAATACACTAAGGCACTAGAAATGAGTTTTTTGATTCGTTCAGTGAATCGCTACAATTTGAAGGGTAAAGAAATTTTGAAGACAGGACAAAAATACTACACAATCGATCAGGGCTTGCGTCGTGCCATTCTCGGTCAAAGTGCTGATAGGGATCGTGGTCATGTGTTGGAAAATGTAGTTTACTTAGAGTTACTTCGTCGAGGTTATCAAGTTTGGTCTGGACAAACAAAGGAGAATACCGAGGTAGACTTTGTTACTCACTCTTCAACTGGTGAAACTCAATATTTCCAAGTTTGCGAATCAATGCTAGACGAAAAAACTCGTCAACGAGAACTCGCCTCGCTTCAATCCATCTCGGACAACAATCCTAAAATTATCCTAACTCGTGACTATGATCAATATAATTATGATGGTATCAAACAAGTCAATGTGATTGACTGGTTATTAGACAAATAATTTCATAACGCACATAGATCAGAGGTAAAATCTCCATATACACATAAAATATTAAGTTTTTGTCAAAAAAAAGAAGGAAAAACCATGCTATAATAAAAAATAACAATAAGTAGTGTAATGTGGAGGAGTTAAAATACAATGCAACAAGTAATAGAACAATTACTAACAATATCAATCAATAATGGTGAAGACACACCAACCAACCCAAACACCGGTTTTCTTGGGTTCATAGATGGTTCAGGAAGTAACACTAGTCTAATTCTAGCCCTAATCATTACAACAATCGTTTTAGCTGTTGCAACTCTAATTCTTCGCCACAAACAAACCCATAAAACCCTAAAACCCCTCTTTGTCTCAACCATGTCCCTTGTAGCACTAACAGTAACAACAATAATAACTACAACTACCACGGCTACAACTACAGAGACCAAGACCTTTACCACAGAATCTACTATAACTCTCCCATCCACAGCAACCCATGGCTATACTATTAAAGCCTATATGTCCGGGAGCAACGCTCTTACCAATGCAAACCAAACCGCCACTCTTATCGGCACTAATACCGCCAGTACCATTGATGACCTTACTACTAATTCCTGGGGCATCAAATCCAACTTAGACAATAACTACCAATCCCTCCCTACCGACCAATCCCAAGCAACTATCCTAGCAACTAGCAATGATACTACTCCAGCTGGTACTCAAATCACCTTCCCAGTAGCCGCCAAAGTGAACCAAGCCATCCCAAGTGGTGACTACACAGGCCAAGTTTATTATCAAATCAACAAGCATTATCTCTATACCCTCAACTACGACCAAAATACCACTGATGCAGTAACCAACCTACCTGATCCAGCAACCAGCAACACCCCAGAATCCACTAATACCTTTACCATTTCCACTATGACCCCACAGCGCACAAACTATACCTTCAAGGGCTGGTCTACTAATGCATCTGTTACTACAGCAGAATACCAACCAGGAGAAGATTATACTATGACTGCAGGTGAAACCGAAGAAGCCACAGAAACACTTTATGCAATTTGGCAACGAGACGCAATCACTTTTGATCAAGCCTTCGCTGCTGCTGGCAAAACCAAAGTGACTGATCCATCATCTGGTGCCGAATACTACAAAATGAGCGATATGGATGCTACGATTTGTAATACTGTGACAGGCCCAACTTCTGCTACTGCTGGAGACGAGCAAACTACCACATTGATAGATATTCGTAACAATAAAACCTACACCATAGCCAAGCTAGCAGACGGCAACTGCTGGATGACCCAAAACCTAGACCTAGAACTCAGTACCACTACAACTCTCACCAGCGATAACACCGACCTAACCAACACAGCCTCCTGGACCCCGACCCGCAATACCTACACCACACAAGGAACTTGGAATGCCGATAAAGACAACGATGAATCAGCCCGCCCAACCGCCGCCTACTACCAAGCAAGCTACGGCACCTACTACAACTGGCCAGCAGCCACAGCCGGTAGTGGCACCAGTAGCCTAACATCCGGCGAAGCTCCAAATTCCATCTGCCCCAAAGGCTGGAAACTACCAGTAAATGATGGTACAACTAGTTATAAAAATCTTATAAAGGCCTACGGTATCTCCAGTGCTACAGATTCTCGTTTCACCGGTTCTCCGTTAGGTGTTGTTTTTGCTGGCTATTTCTGCGATGGCGGTTGGATGAGAAACCAGCGCAAAGCAGGCTACCTGTGGTCTTCTACGGCATACGGTAGAAGCGGCGCCCGCCGTATGCGGTCCTATTTGGACGGTATCCTGTACCCCCAGGACGACGACATCAAGTACGACGGAATCTCAGTTAGGTGTGTCGCCGGGGTCTAGCCGGGGTTGCCTCTGTTAGTGGGCTGGAGTGGCGTCTTTTGCCCTCCCCTCCCCAGTGTTCCTGGCACAAAGATACAGACCTTTAGGTCTGTATCTTTGTTAGTTATCAATACCCTACTTTATAACACTAATATAGAATTTTTGCTAAAAGATTAAAAAAGTCCCAAAAAACCCTTGATTTTTCCAAAAAAGTTTGATACAATAAGTACAGTTGTATATGTCGCCTAGAGTGCGACCTCTGTAAAAAGATAGAAACAGAAGCGAGGACATATCCTCTTGCGGTTCATTACGTCAGACGGAATGATTTCGCTCGCTCAAGATTTCGACCTTAACAATTTAGATAAGCGATTAAAGATTTTAAAGACGTAGCATCAGTGATCGAACTTCGATTGCTAGTTATGTCAATGCATAAAAAGGTACATAAGGGCACTGATAGTGGATGCCTTGACAATCAATACCGATGAAGGACGTAGGACTCTGCGATAAGCCTCGGGGATCTGAGAACGAGAAACGATCCGGGGATTTCCGAATGGGGAAACCTATCTTGGGTTATGCCAAGATGTCGCTACCTGAACACATAGGGTAGAGGACGGGAACCGGCCGAACTGAATCATCTTAGTAGGTCGAGGAAAAGAGAATAACCAATGATTCCGAAAGTAGTGGCGAGCGAAATTGGAACAGCCCAAACCTCAAGATAATCATACGGTTTAACGGCCAGAATTATTAGAGGGGTTGCGATATTAGATAATTTTTATGCCTAGCTGCATGAGAAGATTAACGCATTATGTGTTTTTCTGAAGCATTTCCAGATTTGAAGTAAAAAAATGTATATTCCTGACGCTTGCCAGAGTATGACATTTTTTTACTTCAAGTCTGCTGAAGAAAAATATATAATGTGTTAATCTTCGTTGAATTGCAGTTTAGCATAAAAACAGATAGCGTTAACTAAGCTGGTAAAGACACAACCTTTAGATCGTAGCGGAAGCGTTTGGAATGACGTGCCAAAGAGGGTGAAAGCCCCGTATGCGAAACGGTCTTAGGCTTTATTTATCTTTTATCAAGTAGGACGGGGCACGAGAAACCCTGTTTGAATCCGGCAGGACCACCTGCCAAGGCTAAATATATTGATTGATCGATAGCGAACTAGTACAGTGATGGAAAGGTGAAAAGAACCCCGGGAGGGGAGTGAAATAGATCCTGAAACTCAGTGCCTACAAGGTGTCGGAGCAGACAGAACAGAGCGCACACTGAGGCAAAACCGTAGGTTTTGCCAACCAGAACTTAAGAGGTGTGTGAGTTCTGTTCTGTCTGTGACGGCGTGCTTTTTGTAGAACGATCCAGCGAGTTAATGTTGTCGGCGAGGTTAAGTCAGTTGACGGAGCCACAGTGAAAGCGAGCCTGAATAGGGCGACAAGTCGGCAGTATTAGACCCGAAACCGGGTGACCTAACCATGAGCAGGTTGAAGCTGCGGTAACACGCAGTGGAGGACCGAACCAGGGTACGCAGTAAAGTGCTTGGATGACTTGTGGTTAGCGGTGAAATGCCAATCGAACTCGGAGATAGCTGGTTCTCCTCGAAATAGCTTTAGGGCTAGCGTCGTGTTAGTAGCAGTTGGGGGTAGAGCTCTGAAAAGGTTTGGGGCCCTCGCGGGTACCCACCCTTATCAAACTACGAATACCATCTGTGTAACCACGGCAGTCAGAACGGCGGGGCTAAGCTCGTCGCTCAAAAGGAAAACAGTCCAGACCATCGTCTAAGGTCCCTAATTACCACTAAGTGGGAAACAAGGTGAAGTTTCATAAACAGCTAGGATGTTGGCTTAGAAGCAGCCATTCATTTAAAGAGTGCGTAACAGCTCACTAGTCAAGAGATTTTGCGTGGAAAATGTAACGGGGCTCAAGTGGTAAACCGAAGACATGGGTGTCTACCTTAAGGTAGGCGCGGTAGAGGAGCGTTGATATCGCGGTGAAGTCGTGTTGTAAAGCACGGTGGAGCGTTATCAAGTGAGAATGCTGGAATCAGTAACCTTAAGACAGGTGAGAATCCTGTCGGTCGTAAGAGCAAGGTTTCCTGTGGCCACAGTAATTGTCCCAGGGTTAGTCGGTCCTAAGCCGAGGCGTATCAGCGTAGGCGATGGACATCAGGTTAATATTCCTGAACAGGTAATCATTGTTAACAGTTCACGGAGAACATCTCGAAGCGGATTCTTGGTATATATCCGTTCAAGACTTTAGGGAACTAGAGTTGAGTAAAATTGACCATTTGGTCGAGATTTCGGGGCAGGCTCTGGCTAGAAAAGCTGGTTAACTTATGTGGTTGCCTACCGTACCGCAAACCAACACCGGTGCTCGAGTCGAGTAGACTCAGACCTACGAGAGAACCTTCGCTAAGGAACTCGGCAAAAAAGCGTCCGTAACCTCGGGATAAGGACTGCCCTCTCATTAAGTTGAGGATTTGCTAAAGAGTTTTTCGGTGAAAGATTCGGTTACATTTTTTGTACCTGCAGAATAAGTACTGGAAACGAATAAGGTAAACAATTTTTCGAAGATATTACAGATTTAATTCGAAAAAATGTATATTCCTGACGTTTACCAGTGTATGACATTTTTTCGAATTAAGTCATCTTCGAAAAATTGTTTACCTTATTCGCCAAGCATCATTCATGCAAGCATGATGATACTTTGGCTCATCTTTTGTCGAGACACTTAACTCTTAGCAGCTCAATCGTCAATTTGATGAGAGGGCCGCAGCTAAAGAGCCCACGGAACTGTTTACCAAAAACACAGGTCTCTGCTA
>R17__coassemble_339_pt1 | contig 26033 bp, 21 predicted proteins | sample R17__metabat2_high_PE_020 | metagenome-assembled genome bin R17
CCTATGACTCCAGCCACGTAGACAAAGAATACGCCCGTGTAGACAACCCACCAGACGCCCCTGGTTACCTTACCTACAAGGGGTCAACCGATCCGGTGAATCCAACAGATCCAACGAATTCAACCGATGATTCCAGTAGCGATAGTAGTTCCGTGAACTCCATAGCATCGTCTGCTGGTAATGCCGACAACAGCTATGCAAGCCCGCAGGGCGTCATTCATGCCAAAACACCAACTAGCACGCTAATTGAGGATTTGGTTGGTGGGGTTGATCCGTTTATCATCATTGTGCTTTGTCTAATCGCTTTGCCAATTGTCGTTGTTGCGGGAGTCTTGATCTACCGAACTATTCGTGAACGACGCTACGAGGACGAGGAAGTCTAACAGGGGTAGCCAGAGGTAGACCTGTAGGGCGCTGGGTAGGCCAGAAAAGAAGAAAAGCGATACGAGATAAGCGACCAAAATACTAATCAATAGTGGTCTGCGTTGTGATTTCCAGAGTTGCATGATGGCGACTACTAGGAATAAGCCGGCTAATAATATGCCTACTATTCCTGTTTCTAGGAGTAGGCTTGCGTATTGGTTCTGAACGATTTCTTTGGCTGAAGTTACTTCTTCTGGGAAGGCTTGGTTTAGGGCTGTGCCGGCGCCACCGAGACCGGTGCCAAAGATTAGGATTTTGGGGCTACTTGTCCAGAGCCTAAGTGCGTAATTGGTCAGATTTACGCGGACATCGGTGGATTGTTCAACATAGCCGGAAAACTCTGGTTTTGCAGATGTAGCGGTATTTTCTGATGCAACTGCCTCTGTATTAGCTACTTCTGAATTTTCGGTGATTTCGGTAACTTCTACAGAAGATGTGTCTTCTGTCTGGCGAATGTCAATTACCCCTAGAGATAGTTGATGCAGAGCCTTTGTTACCCCTGTAGTAAAATTTTCATGAGTCGGTGCGGCGGTAGCCATTAATCCTTGAGCGCACAGAGTAAACAAAAAGGCACAAATCGGGATAATAATTTGACTCAAGTGAAAACGTTTTTGGACTATGCTCCAGACAATCATCACCAAAAGTCCGATCCCAAAGGCGTAAATTGCACCTCTGGAGAAGGTCAGGAAAAGGGTTGCACAGAGGAAAAAGGCAATTGCAATTAGTAATATCTTGAGACGAGTGTTTTTGGGTGAAATTAGCTTTGACTTGATGCACCAGAGAGCCAACAGAGTTGGAGCAATCAACAGATTACCCATAAATTGAGGCTCGATCGCCATGCCGTTGGGGTGCGGAAAACCAAAACTTTGGTAGGTACAACCAGCACAAAGTAGCGTGCTACTTCTGTCGATGCCGATAATATCGAGCAGACATTGAATCCAGCACCAGAGAGAAAAAACCACGCTGGTAATTAAAATTGTCCAAATCAACTGCTTGCGTTGCTTGTTTGTGATGTTTTTTGTGATAGTAATAATGCTTGGGATAGAAATAAAAATACACCAGAATATGCCGGCGGTTAGAGTGGCACGGAGAGGATTTGGCGACCAGATGATCGACAGGCTCAGATACAGGGGTAGGGCAATTGTGAAGGGCCAGATTTGACGGGCTTTTAGAGCTTTTTTGAACTGACGGATGAAGGTCGGAATAGAGATAATCGCAAAAACAAACAGCCAGATTAGAGGAAGGGAGAGCTTGAAGTTCATGGAATTGTTTTGGCCGAGAAGAAACAGGGGATAATAGCCACAAAATAGCACGGCTGGCAATGCGAAAAGCATCGCAAAACGAATTTGATCTAGGGTGATTTTGTGGGTTTTACTACTGTTTTTGTGGGTATTCATAATATACTGTCGATTAGCTCCTGCATTTGTTTCTGGAAGCGTTCTTTGTTAAACTTGGTGGCGCTTTGAGCGACTGTTGCAGGGTCGAACTCGAGTTTTTGGAATTTTTGAATGGCTTTTACCAGAGAAGGAGTCGATTGGCGACTAAACATCACGCCGTTTTGGCCGTCTTTGATAAAATCGCGCGAACCACCCCTGTCGTAAGCGATAACTGGGCAACCACTAGCAAGGGCTTCTATCGGTGCGATACCAAATGGTTCAAGGCTAGGGAAGATGAAAGCGGCGGATTTTTGGAGGTGTTTTTTGAGGGTGGTTTGACCTGAAGTGGGGATAAATTTGATCAGAGGTGAACCGTTGGCAATTTTGACAAGATTAGCGTGTTCGGCACCGTCGCCAATCAGCGTAAGATGCTGACTGGTTTCGAGACAGGCCTTGACGGCGAGGTCAAGACGTTTCCAGGTCACTTGACGAGAAGTAGTAATAAAACCTTGGCGTTTTTTGGTGGATTTGTTGGTGAATTTTTGGACATTTACAGGGGGCGCGATAATTACAGAATCGCGGTGATAGTATTTTTTGATCTGCTCGGCGGCATATTGTGAAATCGTGACGAATTGGTCTGGTTTTTGGGCAAATTCAAGATCGCGACGACGCAGGGGTTTGATTAGGGCTTTGAGACCAACACGTGCGACTGGGTCAAAAAAGCCAAAGCCGGGATTTTTGATATAATCATCATACATTTGCCAATAGTACTGAGTAGGGACATGGCAATAACAGATGTGTTTGGCTTTGCCGGTATTGATACCTTTGGCCTCGGCACCAGTAACCGAGATAACTAGATCGTAGCTGGAGAGGTCTAATTTACGGAAAAAACGCGAGCGCAAGGGGGCAAAAAAACGGCGACCACTGCTTGGGAGTGGTTGCATCCAACCGGTTTTGACGGTGGCTTTTTTGAACCAATTGATACCCTTTTCGTCGTACTGAGAAGTGTAGATCGGGGCATCAGGGAACATTTCATGAATAGCTAGCAGGACCCTTTCGGCACCACCAATAGTAGTAAGCCAATCGCAGACTAGAGCTACGCGAGGTTTCTGAGCTGGCATTATTTGGCTCCTTCACGCTTAAAAACGGCGGCGATAGTGCGTGCTAGAATCTTGAGATCCATACCAACAGACCAATTTTGGACATAATAAATATCGAGCGAACGACGCTCTTCGAAAGAGATATCACGACGACCGGAAACTTGAGCGAGACCAGTCAGCCCCGATTTAACAGAGAGAAGTAACGAACGGTCGCCGTAATCACGTAATTCACCCGGTACTAGCGCACGTGGTCCAACAAGGGAAATATCGCCCTTGAGGATATTAAGCAGTTGTGGCAGTTCGTCAAGAGAAGTTTTGCGCAGGAAGGCGCCAACTTTGGTGATGCGAGGGTCATCCGTAAGCATATCGCCATTTTCGCGATATTTTTTGGATAATTCTGGTTTGCCCATTTTTTCGAAAGCTTTTTCGGGGGACATACCACTGTATTCGGACTTGATAGAGCGGAATTTGTAGATTTTGACTTTTTGATTGAAACGTGAAAGGCGCCAGCTAGAATAGATAGCAGGGGCTTTGGGGTCGGAAAGTTTAACGATAAGCCAGATGATCAGCATTGGAATTAGCGCTATAATTGTCGCAATACCACCGATAATCAGATCCATGGCACGTTTGACGACACGTGCTACCCCTGATAGAGGCGTAACTTTGACTAAAATTGCCGGAGTGTTGCCAATTAGTTCCAACTGCCCAATATGTGATGACAAAGAAGCCTCGGATGGCACAAAATAATACCAAATGTGATGCTCAAGTGCGGTACGATAGGCGTATTCGGTGTTGTGCTCGTCGGTTTGAAAAATCACATCTGGATGAGTGCTCTCGATGGCATCTTGAAGTGAAGAATGTCGGAATTCGCGTAAATTCGTTGGGATATAAGATTTACCAGCGACAATGCCAACTAATTGATAACCACTCTCTGGAAAACCGGCAATATAGGTGGCGAGATGATCAGTATTAGCGTGATTCCCAATAATCACAGCACGCAAAATACCAATTTGCTGACGAGCGACTCGTTTCCAGATAAAACGGAACAAAAAACGCATCAAACAGAGAAAAACAAAACAAAAACCCACAGCAGCAATAGCCATAGTGCGAACTGGGAAAAGTTCAATTTGCCAAAAAAAGTCAATGGTAATCATCGCCATCACGCCGATAAGAGAAGCGACAAAAAGTCGCCAAATTTCGCGTGAGCGTGGCTTTTCGAGATAGATTTTCTTTTGGTAAAGTCCGAGCGCGGCTAAAATAATTAACCAAACAGGGATAAAAAGACAAATTGTCGTGACGAACTGGCTGATATTTGCTTCGAAATAAAACGGTCTTTGGTCTAGATGTGTACGCAAAAAATAAGCTGCAGCGAAAGATAAAATAATCGCTACCATGTCACACAACATCAGACAAACGCGAAAAACATTTTCGAGATTTTTACGCATGTATATATTATATCATTTTAAACGTTTTTTTGTTGACAATTATCTTGCTTATGTCTATAATAGAATTATGAGTTTTCAATTTGGTTTTAATTTGTTAAAAGGGGTGGGTGATTTTTTTGCTTTAGATTTTGGTACTAGCTCGCTTCGTCTTGTTCAGCTTGAGGGAGATATGCAACGTGGCTGGAATCTTTCGAAGTTTGCTTATGTCCCGGTTGATCCAAAGATTTTACAAGATGACTCTGAACTTGGTCAGCGCAAGCGTGCCGAAGTGGTTTTGGGCGCGATTCAACAGGCTGGTATTACGACCAAGAACGTTGCGGTTGGTTTGCCGGCTGGCAAGACCTATACTGCTTTGGTTGATTTGCCGGCACAAAACGAAGACGATTTGGCCAAAACTATTCAGTATCAGCTCGACAAATACATTCCGATGCCAATAGAAGAAGCTCAAGCTGACTACGTATTGCTTGGTCCAAGTCCCAAAGACTCCGAATTATCAGAGGTATTGATCTCGTCAGCATCCAAAAAATACACCGAAACTTTTCTTGAAGGCATTGAGGCAATTGGGCTAAATATTATTGCTCAAGAACCAGAACCACTCGCAATGGCGCGAGCTTTGATGCCTATTGGTACCCCAGATGCACGACTGATTGTGGACCTTGGCGAACGCTCGACTGATATTGTGATGGTTTATAACGGTGCTCCACGTTTGGTGCGTTCGATCCCCGGTGGATTCCAGTCATTTATTAAGACGACTGCTTCGGCACTTTCGGTACGTGAGGATCAGGCTCGTCAGTTTATTCTGAAATTTGGTCTTGCTCAAGACAAACTCGAAGGTCAAGTTTACAAGACTTTAGCAGTTTCGCTTGAGACTTTTGTATCTGAAATCTCCAAATCGATTAAATTTTTCCAGAACAAATACACCAACACTTCAGTTGGTGGCATTATTATTTCTGGATTTGCTGGTATTATTCCGTTTATTGCCGAATATATTGAAGCCAAAACAAATGTCCCGACTGCTCAGGGTAATCCATGGCAATTGGTGCGTGTTACTGCCGAACAGCAACAATTGTTACAGACAGTTGCCAATGAATTTTCGGTCGCAATTGGTTTAGCAGAAAGGAGTAATGAGAAAAATGTTTGAAATTAATCTTGTTCCAGATGTCAAACGCCAGATGCTCAAGGCGCAACGCACGCGTAATATCATCTTGTTTATTTGTGGTGCTTTGTCGGCGGCGGCGATTACGACGGTATTAATTCTGCTTGGCATAAAAGGCGGTCAAGACGTTTTTCTTTCGCAAAAAGACAGCGAACTCAAGTCAATGTCCAGCAAACTCCACGAATTTAACAATCTCGATCAGTTTATTACTATTCAGGACCAATTAGGCAAACTTTCGACAATTTCGGACAACAAAAAAGCTACCTCGCGTCTATTTGGTATTTTGGGAGTGATTAATCCGGTTAATGACGAAGTTAGTTATTCTGAGCTAAGGTTAAACCTTAATGAAAATACGATTGATCTTGAAGGGCAGATACAGGCTGGAGCTAATACCGACGGCATTGATTATCGCGCGCTTGAGGCTTATCGCAAGAGTATTGCTTTGACGCATTATGACTATGGGAATTATGTCGACAAAAATGGTCAGGAAATTCCGTATTATTGCATAGAGGAGGATGATGGTAATGGTAATCCTCTCAAAGAAAATGATCAATTTTATGCAAATTGGTATATTAATCGTACAGACTGTAATCCTTCCAAACAGAGTACATCTAGCCAGAATAATCAAGACAATCAAGACAAAGATTATAAGATCAAAATTTGGCGTACACCACAATTCAAAGATTGGTACAGCCAAAAACACATTACGACCGATGGCGAAATCTCTGGTGTAGAACATTTTGAAAGCAAATGCCTCAAATATTCCAGTTCCGATAATGGTAAGACTTGGAAGAGCGATTACGACGACGAGAATGTTTGTTTGATTGCGTCAGATGGTTTGAGTGTTTCCGAATCTTCGAATGGTTTGAATGAAAACGACCAATTGGTGCTGCGCTTTACGGGGTCTATCCAACTTGATGAGCAAGTTTTGGCATTAGCGAATCGCCACATGCGTTTCATTAGTCCATCTGGTCAGAATGTGACCGATTCCTACAACCAAGTCAAAGATATGTTCGAAAAACGTGCGTCCGATTGCGATAAGCAAGATGCGACTTGTCAAAATACAACGAAAGGAAACGAATAAATGAGTAAAAGTGTGTTTGGTCAACAAGTATCGAATCTATCAAAACGTTTGCGTATTTCAAAAGCGCAAAAAATGACCCTAACGACTGTTGCTGTTACGTCTTTGATTCTTGGTGCCGCGATTGTACTAATTGTATTTTTGGCGAAATATATTAAACTTAATGCTAATGCACTTGGGGCCAAGGACGAAGCGATTGACAATTACAGTAAAACAATTGCCAATGTTGGCATCTGTGTTGATTCTAATAATGACGGCAAAATCAATGGTAACGAATTATCACAATGTGAACCGAATGACATTACTTTGGACAAAATCCCAGATACTTTGCAGTCTAATATTATGACCAAGACTGCGACTAATCAAGCTCTGTATTCGGTTGCGACACGTACGACCGCGACGGCTGCATCTTGTCTTGATGCAAATGGCAAGCCACATGATTTTCTTAAAGAATACCAGGAAGCAAAAAATGATTCCGACAAGAAAAAGGCTCTCGAATCAGTCAAAACCTGCTCGGCTTTGCGTGTGATCCCAGATGCTTTGCCGGCTCAGAAAAACATCGAAGCGGCTTCTGCAAGTTTGGATTGGTTGCTTAAGCAAGCTGGTGTACGCTATGAATCTTTGACTCCAAGCGACGATGATTCGGAGGAGAGCACTTCTGCAACGGCAAGTACCGTTGATTCGATTTCACTTTCTCTAGTGCTTGAAGTTGATACGACTGGTGTCTATCATGCATTGACTGCTATGGAGCGTTCGATTCGTACTTTTGACATTGATTCATTGACGATTGAATGGGGTAGTAAAAGCAACAAATTAGATACGACCATCAAGACACGTGCTTATTATTCGGGACAACTGACGATTAACGAATACAACAAAACAGTTACAACGAAAGGAGTGAAATAAATATGAAAAAATCTGATATTATCACTACTATCTTCATTGCGATTATAGGTTTTGTTGCGTCATTTTTCATCGTACAAGCAATTGTTGGTGATCCAGATAAAGCGACGGTTAATGTACAGACAATTGATGTTGTTAGCAATGAAGTTGCCGATCCGAGTACAGACACTTTTAATGCTCAGGCGCTTAATCCAACCGTTGAAGTTTATGTAGGCGATACTTCTACGCAAGATCAATCCCAGAACGATCAGACGGGAGAATAAAATGGCGCTCTTAACCAGAGAAGCCCAAGGAAAAGTGGTTGACCTTTTGGTTAGCGAAGGTCTTGCAGATGTTGAGGTTGTCAAAAAAATACGTGCGACTACGACAAAAACCAAAAAACCTCTTTTGCAAACGCTTATTGCAGAAAAAATTATTACTAATGGGGCGATGATGCGTGCCAGCGCTCGAGTGATTGGCGCGCAATATGTTAATTTGCAAAATGTTCAGATTCCACAGGAAGATTTGTCGCTTTTACCACAAAATGCCGCGGAACGCTCTATGGCGGTTTCGCTTGGCGAAACGGGTGGTCAATTGGTTGTGGCGATGCTAGATATCTCCAACGTTCAAGCGACTGATTATCTTGCTACTTTGACCCAAAAATCTATTCGTGCGGTGATGGCAACAGAGGAAGGTATTCGTAATGTGCTTTCGCAATACAAAGGTGATTTTTCGAGCGTAAGCCAAGCTGAGCGTGCGACGCGTTACGAGAGTCTTCAAGAGGCCGCCGCGGCTGCTGCGAGCGATACCAAAACATTATCTCAGGATTCGCCAATCTCAAAAGCCTTGAATTCGATTCTAGAATATGCCGCGAAGTCCAAAGCTTCAGATGTTCATATTGAGCCACTCGAAAAAGCACTAATTATTCGTTGTCGTGTTGATGGTGTTTTGCGTCAAGTGATGAAACTCGACAAGTCTATGGAGCCGGCTTTAGTTTCGCGTATCAAAATTCTTGCCAATTTGAAAATTGATGAACATCGTATTCCGCAAGATGGGCAATTTACCGTTGCTATTGATGGTCAAGAAATTGATTTGCGTATTGCAATTTCGCCGGTTGTATGGGGTGAACAAGTCGTGATTCGTTTGCTTAACAAATCTGACACCGCAATGGAAGTTGAAAAAATGGGTATGACTGGGCAGGCATTAGGAACTGTTTTGCATGGTATTGCGCAACCAAATGGGATGATTTTGACTTCTGGTCCGACAGGTTCTGGTAAATCGACAACTCTTTATGCCTTGATTAAGAAAATTAAAAATGAGTCAATTAATATTGTCACGCTCGAGGATCCGGTCGAATATAAGATGGACGGTGTCAATCAAATTCAGGTCAATCCAGATGCTGGTCTGACTTTTGCTTCGGGATTGCGTTCGATTTTGCGTCAAGATCCAGACGTAGTGATGGTTGGTGAGATTCGTGATACGGAGACGGCGAATTTGGCGGTTCAGGCAGCTTTGACCGGGCATTTGGTATTTTCAACTTTGCACACTAATTCTGCTGCTGGTATTTTGCCACGTCTTCTAGATATGGGAATCGAGCCGTTTTTGCTTGCTTCAACGCTTAATACGGTAATTGGTCAACGTTTGGTACGTCGAGTTGCGCCAAAGCATGAAACTTTCCAATCAAGTACAGCTCAGACGCAAGAAATTAACAAAGTTGTAGGAAGTATTTTACCGCAATCGCGTGAGCAGATTCCAGCAGTTAGCGAAACATTAGGGTATAATGGTTTGCCATTAGCTGGGCAAACTTCATATACATTGGTGCGAGGATTGGAAGATGTCGATGCTCCAGGTGGATACGTAGGACGTACTGGGCTTTTTGAAGCTATTGATGTAGATGATGATATTCAAAAGCTACTAACTGCACGTGCGACTGCTGGTGATATTATGAAAGTGGCTCAGGCAAAGGGAACAGTAACTTTACAACAAGATGGATTCCTAAAAGCATTGACTGGCGTAACGACACTAGAAGAAGTATATCGCGTGGCTAGCGACTTAGTATAGTTGGTGATTTGGACAAAGTATGCTAGAATAAGACATGGAAGGGTGGCCGAGTGGTTGAAGGCACTGGTCTTGAAAACCAGAGATCCCCTGGATCCGCAGGTTCGAATCCTGTCCCTTCCGCCAGAATTGATGAGCCAAAGCTTGCTTTGGATCAGCAATTCTGAAGAAAGGGCATGATCCCTATCCTGTCCCTTCCGCCAGAATTGATGATTTGGTACCGTAGGCTATCGCCTTCGGCACTGGCGTTCGAAGAAAGAGAAAACAAGTTTTCTCTTTGCTTCTCACTTGGTACCGTAGCTCAGTTGGTTAGAGCGTAGGACTCATAAGCCTAAGGTCGCTGGTTCGATCCCAGCCGGTACTACCATACTAGAAGATTAATAAAAACTAGAGTTTTACTCTAGTTTTTTGATGCGTTCCGTTGCTTCTGTTAAAATTTGTGGCAACTGTTCCTTCTCTGCCGGAGTGAATTTCCCGAGCACAAAGTCGGCATCGTCGCCCATTTTTTTACGTAATTCTGAATTGTTAGTCCCGATCTTGAGACGCGCAAAATTAGTCGTTTTGAGTTCTTTGATAATAGAACGCAAACCATTATTGCCTCCATGAGAACCTTTTTCGCGATAACGAATTTTGCCAAAATCTATGTCAAAGTCATCACAAACAACCAAAAGATCAGATATATCGATTTTGTAATAATGCATAAAATGTTGTACGCAACGACCAATTTCATTATAAAAAGTCTGAGGTTTAATATAAATAGTGTCGCCAACCTTCATCCAAGTTGCTTCAAATTTTGGTTGTTTTTGCCATTCCCACCCCTGTATTTTAGCTAAAAAATCCAAAACCAAAAAACCAAAATTATGACGAGTAAAATTATATTGACTTCCGGGGTTACCAAGACCAACTACTAACTTCATAATTTTATTTTATCACAAAAAAATGTTTACGTTTATCTGTTTTCGTGTTAAAATCATAAATATGGAAAATAGTGGGCAAATGACTAATGCAAACATATCAAATCCAACGACGCCAGGATCTGCTCCGGTAGCTCCAGCAACACCGATAGCCACTTCGGCGACTGCAACGACGCCAGCTCCAGCAACTCCAGTCGCCCCAGCAACTCCAGTCGCTCAGCCAGCTCCCGTATCGTCCAAGCCGGCAATTGCGGCTCACGATATACATATCGAAATGCTCCTAGAAGAATGTATCAAACGCAACGCTTCTGATTTACACGTCCAGGTCGGTCTACCACCGGTTTTGCGTGTTGATGGAAACCTACTGCCACTAACTGATTACGAGACTCTAGATGAAGAAGCGATCGAGAATTTAGTTTTTGCAACGCTTGATTCCGAACAACGTCAAGTGCTTTCCAAAGATAAAGAATTTGATTATTCGTTTGCTTTTGGTGATCTTGGTCGTTTTCGTGTTAATGCTTTTCATGAAAGAGGGAATTTGGCGGCTGCTTTTCGTTTGATCCCAAACAAAATCAAAAGTGTCGAAGAATTAGGTTTACCACAGATTGTTGAGAGTTTTTCCGAATATCCACGTGGTCTCGTACTTGTGACTGGTCCGACTGGTTCGGGTAAATCCACTACGCTAGCTGCTTTGGTGAACAAGATCAATGCCAACAAGGCCGTACATATTGTTACGATTGAGGACCCGATTGAGTTTACTCATACCTCAAAACGTTCGGTTGTGGTTCAACGTGAAATTCACTACGATACCTATTCTTTTAACGTGGCTTTGCGTTCGGTCTTGCGTGAAGATCCAGACGTAGTGCTCGTCGGTGAGATGCGTGATCTTGAGACGATTTCGGCTGCGATTACAATCGCTGAGACCGGACACCTTGTGTTTGCAACTCTTCACACTAACTCCGCCGCACAGTCAATCGACCGTATGATTGACGTTTTTCCATCACATCAACAACCACAAATTCGTTCACAACTTGCAAATATCTTGATGGCGATTTGTTCGCAACGTCTCGTTCCAAGTATTGCTGGTGGTCGTGTAGCCGCTGCTGAGATCATGGTGACAAATCCTGCCGTCAAATCATTGATTCGTGAAGGCAAAACTCATCAACTCGATACCGTGATTCAAACTGGAGCTACGCAAGGTATGCAGACTATGGACCGTACATTGGTCAAAATGGTTAAAACCGGGCAGATTACCTATGATGCTGCACGCGAATACGCTGTAGACTTAACGGAGTTTGACCGTTTAGCACGAGGTTAATATGCGTAGATTCCAATACGAAGCCAAAGAAGCAAAAACCGGTCGTATTATCAAGGGAACTATTCAGGCTGAAAGCAAACACGCTGCCGGTAAACTTTTGGTTGAGCAAAACTACGTTCCAGAAAAAATTTCCGACGAGTCAGAACAAGGTTTTTTGGACAAAATACAAAACCGTATTACGTCAAAAGACAAAATTATGTTTTCGCGTCAATTTGCAACCTTGATTGGCGCTGGCTTGCCACTAGCGGTTAGCTTACGTACAGTTGCTGAACAGACCGAACGCAAGGCTATGCGTGTAATTGTTGAGGATTTGTTAACCAGTGTCGAATCTGGTCGTACCTTGGCAGATTCGATGGCGCAACACCCAGATGTTTTTAATAATGTCTATCTGGCTTTAGTGCGTGCTGGTGAGGCTAGTGGTACTTTGGATGAAGCTTTGCGTCGTCTTGCTGATCAGCAAGAAAAAGACGCTGCAATGATTTCAAAAATTCGTGGTGCAATGATTTATCCGGCGATTATTTTGGCGGTGATTATTGCTGTGTTGGCTTTTATGATGGTTGCGGTTGTGCCAGAAGTCGAAAACCTATATCACGATATGGGCAAGCAACTTCCTGCTCTGACGGTCATACTTGTGGGTGTTTCGAAGTTTTTCGCTCAATTCTGGTGGTTGATTTTGATTATCGTTATTTTTGCGGTTTGGGCCTTTTTGCATTATCGCAAAACTACTCAAGGCATCCGCACGATGGCAAACGTCAAACTCAATGTGCCGATTTTCAAGAAGTTATTTAGACTACTCTATATGAGTCGTTTTGCAAATACTATGCAAATGTTGCTTCAGACTGGTGTATCAATGTTGGATGCGCTCAAGATTTCTGGACAAGCAGTCAACAACGTAGTTGTCGAAGACCAAATCAAGGCTGCTGCCGAAAAAGTCAAAGGTGGTAAAACTTTGAGCGAAGCTTTGACCGGAAAAGATTACATCTTGCCGTTAGTGCCACAGATGGCAAATATTGGTGAACAATCTGGTAAAATTGACGAAATGCTAGGCCGTGCCGGTAAGGTTTATTCAGACGAACTTGACGAAGCCATCGCTACGATTTCGACTATGATCGAGCCAATCCTGTTGGTAATAATGGCACTTTTGATCGGTATTGTGATTGGTGGGACCTTGTTGCCAATTTACTCTCTGGTGAGTAGCATGTAATTTGTCGATTTATGGTTTGTAATCCGATAATGTTTATGCTAAAATAGAACTATGAAAACATATATTGTGGGCAACTGGAAGATGAATTTTACCGTTGGAGAATCATCTGTTTTTCTTCATAAAATTATGCGCAAATTACACGCATCGCGTGATTTGGTTGTGGCCGTGGCCCCGTCTACGATTGCTTTGCAACCACTTTCTTTACAGATTGATCGTCGCAAGATTAAACTAGCCGCACAAAACACCTATCAGCGCGATCTTGGTGCTTTTACTGGGGAAACAGCTGTTTCACAATTACACGGTATTGTTGATTATTGTATTGTTGGGCATTCCGAACGTCGTTATATTTTTCACGAAAGCGACAAAGACATTCGTGACAAAGTCGCCGCCTGTATTCGTAATCGCATCACGCCGATTCTGTGTATTGGCGAGACAGAGGCTGAACGTACTTTTAACGAAACAAAAGACGTTCTGCACGATCAATTGTTTGGTGGACTTTCCGATGTTTCGATCGAAGATATTCCAAAAGTTATCATTGCCTATGAACCAATTTGGGCAATTAGTTCGACGCAAGGAGCTAGAATAGCTACTCCAGATGATGTCGCCGACGTTGCCAAGATGGTTCGCAAAATGCTTAGCACGACCTATGGCGCAAAAGTGGCCGACAAAGTCCCGTTTTTGTTTGGTGGCAGCGTTAATACATCGAACGCAGGGGCGTATTTGACCACTCCCGGCGTAAATGGCCTGTTGATAAGCAAAAGTAGTTTGACGCTTGACCCATTTATTGATATTATAAAGATAGCAAAGAAGGTAAAATAATGTCTGTAGAAGAAATCAAAGTACACAATCTTAGCAAAAAGAAACCAGCCAAAAAGGCAAAGCTTCCACATTCACATGGTCGGATGATGGATTTCGCACCACGTCGCCGTGCTGTGCGACCTCAGCCACAGCGTCCATCAACTATCGTCGTGACAGAAGTAGAAGAGGTTGTAGAAGTGGCTTCAAAGCCAGCCCCAGAACCAGTTGTGTCTTCGCATGAATCAGAACCGCCAATGGTTGTACCTCAAGCAAAAACATCGCTCGGCGCACATGTTGGATTGATGTCAGAAGCAAAACCAATGCCAAAACCAGAGCCAAAACCCGAGTCAGTAACACCAGAGCCAATAGCGCGCTCAGCGTCCATATCGACAGCAGAAGCAAACCAGACACTTGCAGGAATTGCACCAATTGTCCCACCAGATTTTTATGAAGAAAAAGACGATGATTTAGAAGAACCAGAACTAACTCCAGAAGCTGTGGAAGAAGTCGCTCCAGTAGGCTATCGTCCGATTCCGTCATCGCAAGATTCAGCTTCACCGTTTCTGTCCTCTGTTAATGTCGAAAAACGCCCATTATCATCGCACCCAATAGCCGAACCAATCGAATACCCCAGATACACTAAGAATGTCTACGAAGACGACGAAACAATGCTAGAAGAGCATCAGGTCCATCATCAGTCCAAACAACACAAAACCAAGATAGTCCCGACCAAAAAGAAGAAAAAGAGCAAAATCCCAATGATTCTCCTGATTACCGCAACAGCATTACTCGGCGTTGCTCTTGGCATTTTAGTTTATTTCGCCATTTTTAGGCAATAGGGGGTCGCTTCCGTGCGACTGGCCAAAAAAGTACTTATCCTAGCACCAATAGCTGTCTTTTTATCCATATTTTTTAATTGTCAAATCCAAAATGACACTTCTGCGCTTGGCTTCTGTAGTAAAGCATTAACTAGCATAGGCAAAGTTTTAGCTACCACTCTTAATACCAATGACGAATCTACTCAGGAAATGTTTGCTCAGAATAATATTTTGTTTTACGATCCTTGTAGCGATAACAGCACTAGTTCTGGGGAGAGTGTTTGGCAAGGAAGCACATTTGATGTTTCCGATGGTGAGTTATACGGACTAATTCACATGGCACTTGCAGAACAAGATAATCTTGATGGCATGAAATTTGAATTATCTCTTTTTGCAAATAAAGCAGATGCAGACAATAGGACAGACATAGCCAATTATATCCGTAACAGTAGTTGGTTTGCATCAAGAACAAGAAATGCGTATTCAGAAGATAGAGGTAACATTACAGACGAACAAATCACGGCTGCAGATGACGTCATCAGAAAAGGGCATCGCATCATTCCCCCGCAGATAGTGGAGCATGATTGCATTGGAGACATAGAGTGGTTAGAGATAGATGGTGAGAAACATTATGCTTCTAATGCAGGAGAATGTTTAGGCCAGGGATTGTACGATTCTAGTTTTTATGTATCAGGTAAAACTATTATTCACAACCATTATGGTAGCACTTATGTTTTTTATACGTTTCCAGTGAAAGGAGATATGAAGAGCGGAGATCCGTTTGGTTATTTTGAAAACAATCCTCCTACCGAAGCTTCTTCTAGTTCTTCTGAAGCAACTGCTACATACGGTTCTTATGCTGATACCACAGAATGGGAAGACGGCTGGATTAAAGACGGAACGTTTCAGGGCTACACAAAAGAAGATGCTGGTCAGAGCAGTAAACCCTTTGTAGTCAATGGAGGTAAAGCAAACAAGATTACGCTACACTATACAGAAGGTGAAACATCAGGCCTTGCGGCTTATGGCGGGCATCCAGAACATGCTGCACATTTTTCAATTGATCTAAAAAACAAAACAGTCAATCAGCATTTTCCAGTTACAGGAGCATCTGGCGCAGCGATTGATTCAGATGATGTTCGTGGCATGATACAGATCGAAATTGTTGGTTATGGTTTTGAGAGAGACAATCCGGATAATCCAAGCTCGTCGACACCTTGCATTATTAGTGGCAAGGACCATACTAATAGTGAATATTGTTTTTCGAAATTTGGTGATGCAGAATGGGAATATTTAGCAAAATTATTAATGGCAATTAATAAATGGGGTAAAGACAATGGAACAGATATTCCGTTAACTACATCAGTTCCTTGGACTGGCGATATAGAAGGAGACAATTACAATGCGCTTCGCGTTACTGATACGAATAAGTTTGATAATTTGACCGGTATTGTCGCACATATGCATGTTCCCAGCACGAGTAACCATAACGATACAGGAAATATCTGGCCATTAGTTGAAAATGCCATCAAAAAACTTACATGTAATTCAACAGGTAACTCTGATAGTATTTCTGGAGCAAAAAACGCTGACAAACAAGCAACTGAAGTTGGTAGTTTTGCGTTTAACGATGGTAACACTACGGAAATGAAAGATCTACTTGAAAAATATGGTGATTTGGCCTATCGTACGGGTCAGACTTATGATGTGCCATGGATCGCAATTTTAGTACAAGCTCGCTATGAAGATGGCAGGAACTCGCCGGAAACATGGTGTGGAAAAAATAATGCTTGGGGTATAGCATGTCCGCCAGGAACTTCAGCAGGTAACGGGAAAAACTATAATAATCTAGGCGATGGATTTAATGGGTATGGAGAAACAATTCATAATGGTAGCCATGATCAAGCTATTGGCATACAAGATCCATCTGAATATTTAGAAAAATTAGGTCCAACTTGGGTTCAAGGAGATCCAGGTGGATCGGGGTACGCAGCAATTAATGAAATGAAAAAAACTGTTAAATCACTACAAGATTATATTAATAGTGATGAAGGCAAAAAAGTTGTTGCCGAGTTTGGTGCAGCGGAATGTGGCAATCAATGTACAAATCCATATACTAATGAAAATGGAGATGTGACATCTGCAGTACAGTACATAATTGATCTTGCAAATAAGAACGGCAGTAATTACAGTAGCGGTGGCGGTCATGGTGGTAAAGATGAATTAAATAAATTCTTAAATGGAGCATCTATTGATGTAGACTGTACAGGTTTTGTTAATTTGGTTATGTACAAGGCTTTTGGTGAAGCAACCTCAATAGCAAGTGCGTCTATATCTGGGGATTCTCATTATGAGTTTATAAGTAATGTTAGTGAAGCGAAACCTGGAGATGTAGGGATTCTCAATAAACCTAATGCAACCGAAGACCATGGTTTTATAATTGTTGAAGTATCAGGTGGTAAGGTTACGAAAATTGCAGAGACAAATCGTGGACGAGGAGAGGGGAGTAGCGGAAACAATCACAACATAGGATATTCTGATGAAAATAGTTGGTCAGTAAAACAAATTAATTCATTATCATTTCAGGATAGTGGATCGAGTGCAGTAGGCGTTTATCGTTGGAAGGGAGGTAACACAAAATGATAGACTCATTACGTGGTATGTCACGTCAAAAACAAATGTTTTATTTTATTACTGTATGTTTCGTGATCTTACCATTAACGATTGCCACAATCGTATTAGCGATACAAGCATTGGTCGGTACTAGTACAAAAGAAGAAGCATTTAGTACTGACATTGAAGAAAGCATGGCTATATCAATTGAGAGTAAAACCCCAAACGCAATTTTTCATAAAATCGCCCAAGACGGAGAATGGACCGCTATACAAGCTATCTCGACAGCTCCTAAAAACTATGGCGACGTTACAGTGGTAATTGTACAGAAACAAAACGATCAATACAACATTGTTTATACTGGCACAAACACAGATCAATCGATGCTGGAATCTTTAGGAATTCCATCTAGTATTATTAGTGCTGTAAACAATAAATCAACAAAAAATAGTCAATACCGTAATACAGTTATCGATGCTTCCACAAATCCTCGCAATAAATATTCTTTAATTCAAAAATTACCCTTTAGCACCGATAGATACAAGATTGAATGTAGCTTTAAAGATGGTCAATATGATGCTCAGAAGGTAGCCACCCCTACCATTCAAATTACAGGAGATAACGCAACACAACGTTTATTAGCGATTCGTAAAATCAAAAACTTTGGTTACGATCCAGGCTATTACAATATCGAATTTATTAATTTTATAAATCCAATGACAGGAGACAATAAATGAATTGGCAGGATAATGAATTATTCCAAAATATTAATAAGAAACGTCTCGGCATTATTCTAACTGTTATTTTTGTGTTGATTGTGGCAGTAGTTACATTAACAATTATAAAAAATGCCCGAGATGATGCAGAGAAGGCTAGCGAAGAAGTAGTAATACAAATGGAGGAAGTGACCGCTGCTAATAAAAGTAATACGAATGTTACACCGTATCTAGAGAGCCTACATGCTACTATTAAAGCGACATATATTATTCCGGATGGATATGAAATAGCTACTGGAGAATTGCTTGAAGATGATACATGGTATATTACAACGATTTGGCAACCACCTAAAACTCAATGGGATTTTGCTAATGACATCTATCGGGTTATACTACACAAAACTAACAACAAATGGACGGTCGTTACGAAACCTAGCCTAATCTTTGCTTATGCAGATTACCCAGATATTCCGAAGCCTATTATTAAAAGTATCAATGAATTTACTCCAAAAAAATAATGGTGCAGGTGGAGAGAGTCGAACTCTCGTCCCAAGTTTGGAAAACTTGTATACTAACCGCTGTACTACACCTGCTGGGTTTATGGGGTGGGATACTGGAATTGAACCAGCGACCTTCTGGACCACAATCAGACGCTCTAACCAACTGAGCTAATCCCACCATAACCCCTAGAGCCATTATAGCACATATTGACATTTTCGCAAAAGTATGATATCATATAAGCAGTCAGTGGAGGCACCAGATTACAAGGTTGGTGCTTTTCTGATGGTCGTTAACAGCCAGATTATCCCAGATACAATATCTGGATTTTTATGTGTAAAGAAAACCGAGAACCTGAGAAAGGGTGATTGATATGAATAATCAAAATCTAAAAAGCCAGGACGTCGAGCAGGCCGTCGATAGCGCGGTCAAATCGACTATCCAAAAACTAGTCGCCGAGACTTATTCTGAGATTGTAGCTGATACAATTCAAAGAATCACGAGCGACAATCGAAATATCAACGAAATTGCACTCGAAAGTACAGAGGAACATTTTGCCGAAGTTTTGATAAACGATTTAGAAGATTCTGATCCAGAGATACAAGCACAGGTACAGGTACAAGTACAAGAATGCGACCCAAAACCTGCCGCTAAAACAGTTGATGCACGTCCAAGTTGTGCTCAGTCGTCAGTCTCAACTGGCAGTTTAGTCATGGCACTAGGTGGCGCCGTACTGATAGCAGTGGTAATGGTATTCTTAGTTCCGCTACCAATTGCTGGCTGGAATTGGATCAGCCTTCTGATTGGTGGCGCTATCGGTAGCGCGATATATCTCGTCGCGTCTTCGATCAGTCGCAAAAGAAAAGTAAAAGTATAATTTTCTTTACACATGACCCTTGGCGCTATGGCGCCAGGGGCAACCCAAGTTTTTGTATTTGAGATTATTTGGCTGTGACGATTTGGAGTTCTGACCGCCTAGCTTAAACATAAGCAGATTTTTTGTCTGCAAAAAATGTAAAATTTCACAGAATTTGCCTGCAAAAAATGTAAAATTTCGCATAAACTGCTTGCAAAAAATGTAATTGTATGCTAATATACAGAGGTAAAGAGAAAGGAAAGTAATGAAGCGTGATAAACTGGAAGATCTCAAAAAATGGCAAAAGTCAAAAACCCGTAAGCCACTAGTTTTGTCTGGGGCTCGTCAGGTGGGTAAAACATGGTTACTCAAAGAATTTGGCCGCCAAGCGTACAAGAACGTTGCTTATATCAGTTGCGACAACAATACAGAGCGTCTTACGACTCTCTTTTCGCTTGATGTTGATACCGATCGTATTATTGCAGGCCTTGAGATTATGTCTGGTACCAAGATTACTGCAGGCGACACCCTGATCATTTTGGACGAAATTCAAGAAATTCCCAAAGCTATTACTGCGCTTAAATATTTCTGCGAAAATGCACCAGATTACCATATTGCTACGTCTGGTAGTTTGCTTGGGTTAACGATGCATCAAAAAGATTCTTTTCCGGTAGGCAAAGTCAATTCCATGACACTATATCCGCTGAATTTTGCAGAATTTTTGTCTGCTACAGGGAAAGATGATTTACGCCAATTACTAGATAAACCAGCTACAACTAAGCCATTCCATCAAGATTTTTTGAATTTACTCAAGACATATTTCATAGTAGGTGGCATGCCAGAAGTAGTCCAAAATTACATCGAATCTGGCAATATGCTCGAAACACGTAAGATCCAAAACGAAATTCTTTCTAACTACGAACGAGACTTTTCTAAGCACGCCCCAGCGAGTGTCGTGCCAAAGATCAATGATATTTTTCAAATTATTCCAAAAGAGCTCACCAAAGAAAATAAAAAATTTATCTTTGGTCTAATTAAAACCGGTGCCAGAGCTAAGGAATATGAAACGGCTCTGTTGTGGCTCGAGAATGCAGGTCTCGTTAAGCGTATCTTCCGAGTCAATAGTGCTAAGATTCCATTAGTTTCGTATGTCGATAGGGGCGCCTTCAAGCTATTTTTTATCGACATAGGATTGCTTGGAGCCAAAGCCGATGTCCCAATTGAGACACTGTTAGACGAGCAAACATTATTTACCGAATTCAAAGGTGCGATGACGGAGCAGTATGTTGCTCAAGAATTTACTACTGCGGGTGTCAGTACTTTTTACTATTCCAGGGACGATTCCAGGGGTGAAATAGATTTTATGATTAATCATGGTACCCAAAATATACCCGTCGAAGTAAAATCTGGACGATCTCTGCAGTCAAAAGCGTTAAATGCTTTTCTGGTCAATAACCCAAAGGTCAATTCCGCGATTAAGTTTTCGATGCTAGAATTTGCCAAGAATAATACAATTATCAATGCTCCACTTTATGATACCGACATAGATGCTTTGCTGAAAGATCAAAAAGCCTAGGACGCATACTTTAAACATAAGCAGAATTATGGCATAATAATTGACATTTTAATAAAAGTGTGATAAAATTAAAACAGTCAGTGGGAGTGTGGGATTTTGGCATGTTCTCTCTGATGGCCATTAACAATCGAATCATCTCAGATACAAGTTGTATCTGATTTTTGTGTGTCTCAAGCACTCTATTTCCCAGGACAAAGATAACTAGGCTCTTTGTTTCTGTTTTTATATATAAATAAATCAAATCGCGATCTGTTTTGAAAGGACAGGTGGTCTATATGTTAAGTAAATTCAACATATCACAAAAAATCGCGATGATAGGGTGCTTTGCCTGTGTCGTCGCGGCAATCTGTATTTTTGTTTTTGGTTCTAATGCTAATGCATTTGGACCAAGTTTTTCGAAAACTGCCGATGCTGCCTCGGCAGCTACCGGCGCTGAATATCATTATTATAATGATGATGTTCAGGTCGACGGCTCGCGTTATAATTTTGGTCCAGATCGTTGGGCTAATGGCGCTAGTTCGTCAAGTAATACGGCGGAATGGGGAAAGAACGATCTCTTAGATGCGATTCACCCAGGTCGTATACAGGCACCTGATCCGGCACTTGCTGCTGCTGTGATTTATTATGCACAGCACGAATCGGGACAGAATCTACTCGACAAGAGTACGATTAATGTCTCGTATGCGCAGACGGAAATCAACGAACTTCATCAGAAGTTCCGCGAGGACCGTACGTATTGGCAGTCTTGTGCCGAGCGCTTCGAATCGATGCTAAAAGGTTACCAAACCCAAGTAGCAGATATCGATTCGTATACGTCGCAAGCTTTTATGCAGAACTCTTCTGCTAGCTTCGACAGCGCTGCTCCAACCGTCATCTGGAAGGAGACTTCTAACCATGATGGTCATTGGTTGAAGTTCGTATCTGGGGAAAAGGTCCTAAAATTCCGTTTTGAATGCGGATACCAATTCCCGGCCGACTTTTTCGTGTCGGTCAAACAGGATGCTTCTCCTGCTGTGACTCCTGTAACTCCAGAGCCGACCCCGGATCCAGGTCCGGTGAAAGATCCTTCCCAGGATCCGGTTTATCAGGGAAATGCCGAACGAGGTGGTGGCTATAACTACAACTCGGACGGCTCCATCAACTGGAGCGCAGGAGAATATCAGCCGACTAGACCTACATGGGATAGTGGTGGATCTTCTTCTGGTGGTGGTGATTCGGGCGGTGGTAGCGATACTCCTACTCCTGCACCGGTTACGCCTGTTCAGCCGGCCAAGCCCGGTACCAAGGATGGTGGAGATCAGGGAGAATTTTCATAAAACCACACTCGCCTAGTTTTGGAGTGGGGTTGGGGGGCTCTTTATGGGCCCCCTCGTTTTCCTAGTTTATTTTGTATTTGAGATGATTCGATTGTGGGCATAAAGGACAATAATTTAAATAAAGGAGAAATTACAATGAAAAAATCTCGTAAATTTATCATCGGCGCAACAGCGGTAGCCGCTCTTGTTGTCGGTGGTGTAACTACTTTCTTGGCAACCGCCTGGGGTGACAGTGGTGGTGGTCGTCCAAGCTATACAATCGATCAAATTAATCAAGGTGTTCTTGGTGACAAGATTATTTTCAATACCATTAGCAATAGCGTGATTGGTAACGAAAAGAACTTTGTTGGGGCGCGCGTCGATGACGGCGATCATGGCACTGACAACAAATGGAGTGCCGATGAAATTGCTGCCGAAGATGGCAAGACCTATATCGTTCGTCTTTATGTCCACAACAACAATCCTAAAGGCGAACAGGCTGTCGCTGAAAACGTTCGCACTGCTTTTAGCATCCCTAGTGCATCTGGTAAAAGTGTCGATGTCAATGGTTTGATTACCTCTTCGAACGCAGATCCTGATGCTTATTGGGACAATGTCCGTTTTACCAGTAATAGTAATTTTCATCTAGAATATATTTCTGGTTCTGCATTGCTTGAAAATAACGGTATTGGTAAAGGTGGTGGCATTAAGTTAAGCGATAATGTGACAACCCAAAACGGTACTTTGATTGGCTATAATGCTCTTGATGGCCGTATTCCTGGTTGTTATCAATATGCTTCTTATGTAACGATCAAAGTCAAAGTCAAATACGACGACCAACCATTCCTAGTCGAGAAACAAGTTCGTAAGGCTGGCCAGACTACTGATTGGCGTGCTAATTGGACCGAATCTATCAATGCTAATATCGGTGACGAAGTCGAATATCGTATTCACTACAAAAACACTACTTCTGAACGTGCTGCCGATGTGATGGTCAAAGATGTTTTGCCTAATAATGAATCTTATGTAGAAGGCTCTACTTACCTCTATAGCTCTACTCACCAGCAAGGTTTCCAGCTTTATGATGATATTACTACTAAGGGTGTAAATATCGGTGATTATAGCGTAAAGGGTGATGGCTATGTGATCTTCAAAGCCAAAGTTAATGATGACTCGCTTAACTGTGGTTCTAATACCTTGGTTAACTGGGGTCAGGTGACTGCTAACGGCAAGGCTTATCAAGATTCTGCAGACGTAACTGTGACGAAACCTTGCGAAGTTAACTTTACTACCGAAAAAACTGTTCGTATTGGTGGTACTGGCGATTGGGAAAAATCCGTTGATGCAAATGTCGGCGATGAAGTCGAATACCGTATTGCCTACAAAAACACCGGTGATACCAAAGCCGTAAACGTCAATATGAGAGATACTTTGCCAAGCAATGTTCAATTTGTCTCTGGTAGCGCAAAACTTTATAATGCGACCGAGAGTGGCAAATCTATCTCTGACGACATTGTCAAAAATGGTGTAAATATCGGTGATTATGAGGCTGGACAGACCGCCTATGTTACCTTTAAGGTGAAGGTTGTCGATGAAAGTTTGGTTTGTGGTAATAACAAACTGACCAACTCCGAGAAAACTGCTGTTAATGATCTTGCCAAACAAGATACGGCTGATGTAACCGTAAACAAGCGTTGTGAAACCAAATTCACCACCAAAAAACAGGTCCGCATCAGTGGTACTCAAGATTGGTACAAATCAATTAGCGCAAACATCGGTGACGAAGTCGAATACCGTATCGACTACAAAAACACTGGTGATACCGACATGAAAGATGTTACCGTCAAAGACGTATTACCAGGAAATGTTAGCTTTGTCTCTGGTAGCGCAAAACTTCACAAAGACAGCGAAGAAACTGCTGTGGATGATACTCTTGTAACTACTGGTGTAAATATCGGTGATTATAAGGCTGGTGATTCTGCTTATATCACCTTCAAAGCAAAGGTAACTGATCAGAATCTGGTTTGCGGTAATAACACCTTGACTAATACCGAAAATACCACGGTCGACAAAACCTCTTTGCAGGACGTGGCTGACGTGAGAGTCAAAAAAGATTGTTACGAACCATACAATCCAACGGTAACTCCTAGCGAAATGCCAACTACTGGTCCTAGCGATGTTATCTCTGGTGTTATTGGGATTGGTGCTGTGACAACTGCTGCTGGCTACTATGTAGCAAGTCGCAAACAACTCAAACACTAAAGCTCTGATCGCCCCCATCCAAAACCTCCCTTCTGGGAGGTTTTGGTATTTCTAGAGAATTTGATATAATAGAGATAATAGGGCGGTTCAAAAATAGGGGGTATGTAACTGTTGTCTATCGTTCTTTTAGATGTAGGAGGTTCTTTTATGGCTTATCCATATTTAGTTCCGGGATTAGATGTTTTCATTAGCGATCCCACCGTTTTGTCACCAGATGCTGATACTGAGCCAAAAGCTAAGTGTTTGTATATACCCAATGATTATTTGCATTGTATCAATGATTTTTACCATGAACAATCTAGTCGTGGGGACGCAGCGCGAGAGCTTACTCATATTATGAGCAATATCTTGGATCATCGAGATAGGCAAGGTGTTTTTACTTGTGCAAATGGTATGCAAATCATATTCGAATCACTTAATATCAACGAGGATCATTTCGACGCACTCGATCCGCACAGTTCGCGTGGATTAGCGTTGATGTTGATTAATCGTTTAACCAAGCGTGATCTGAGTCGCAAACAAATAGCCATTATGACTGGTAGCGATCCTTTGGCGGCACTTGCGTCGTTGCATCATTTTAATGTTGCGCATGTCAATCCAGATGTCTATGCTGGTCGTCGCCGTGTCAAAATGCCACTTGATTTTTGTAGCGAATGGTACAACCATGGTTGTTTGTCGGCTGCAAGATGCGATGAATTATTCGCCGATCAGCCTTTGCGTTTGAACGAATATGTGGAATTTTATGACGAAGTTGATCACAATCGTTGTAATAATACCTTTGCGAATGTAGGACGCTATTATGGTGAAGAAAAGGGATTGTGTCAATTGCAACATCACAAATTCGATCACCCAGCTTATAATCGGTTTTATCCGAAAAATGCTGGGCAGGCGATGGTGATTGATGCTTTGCTGGCATCGCCAAATGATTTACCGATTGTAGTTATATCTGGTACATTTGGCACTGGCAAAACTTTTCTAGCGACTGCTGCTGGCTATTTGCAAACTGCAGAGCCAGATAATCGTATATATGATCGTATTTTTGTTTGTCCGCGTGATGGCGCCCTCGGCAAAGAGATTGGTTTTGTTCCAGGTGATACGTATGAAAAAACTCGTGTCAAAGCGAAACCGGTCGAAGACAATTTGCGTGCAGTTCTCAAACTCCGCAAAGCTGATGCCGTCAAAAAAGGGAACAATGGCTTTTGCCAATCCGAATCCATTCAGGCGCGTGTCGAAAAAGATTTGGAGCAATACTTTGAATTTGAGCCTCTCATTAATATGGGCGGTCGTTCGTTGTCAGATGTTTTTATCATTCTTGATGAATTCCAAGATATCGAACGCTATCAAGCCAAAGCTTTGCTCAGTCGTATAGGTGAAAATTCCAAGATTGTCGTACTCGGCGATCCGTCGCAGACGACCAATCCTCACCTTAATCGCACGTCGAATGGACTTAGCTTCATCGCCAGTAAACTTGCTGGTCAGGAAGGAGCTGCGGTCATCACGCTAAATTCGGACGAAATCGTCCGTTCTCCTGCCGCCCAACGCATTGCCGAGTGTCTAGCTTAATGGACTACCTAGCACTTTGGCACGTACCTTTGACCCCGCTATTGCCTCCAGCGGGGTCATTTTTTTTGCCCACTCGACAAA